>Ga0316224_1000547_pt1 | contig 51455 bp, 87 predicted proteins | sample TBH18013metaG_FD_206254 | JGI IMG/M metagenome (GOLD analysis project Ga0316224, IMG submission 206254) | Freshwater microbial communities from Trout Bog Lake, Wisconsin, USA - TBH18013 | ecosystem: Environmental > Aquatic > Freshwater > Lake > Hypolimnion/Profundal zone | place: USA: Wisconsin... | reverse complement strand
ATAAACCCAAATCAATTTGAAATGCGGTTTATTACACCACAACCATCTATTGCTTATAACACATTGATGTGGAACCAAGGGGCGACAGTATGTCCAGGTCGCGCGCCTTAGCCACAATACATCTTGTTCTTCAAACTCCATCTGCATCAAACCACATAACGATCCATTAATGTTCGCAGATAACATTGAATTGCACTTGAAATACTACGAGTGTAATTAAGATTTAAAATCATATTATATTATACTAAATAAGTAAACAGACTGTCAAGTATGTTGGATACAGGAAAACATGAAAAAGATTGACCACACAGAAAATATTGAATCAAAACAGGTATATGATATTGATAAATGTGTAGATTTAATTAGAGATCATTTAATTACAAAAAATGGTAAAAGTTTATCACCAATTTACACAAGACAATGTTATATAGATAACCATAATTTGATACCATTATATCAATCTATTAAATATATTACTTCTCACCTACCCAATATTACGTTAGTAGAAAGAATTTATAGAGTATATAATAAGCAATTGGGAAATGTTTTTTGTAAACAATGCAATAAACAAATTACCAAATTTGATAAATTTACTACCGGATTTCGTTCATTTTGCTCATATAGTTGCAATGCAAGATATAATACACCTAGCAAGTTCCTGTCAGAAGAATCAAGACAAGAAAGATCCAAAAAACTCAGTCAAAGTAGGCTCGGACTTAAATTAAATGATGACTGGAAATTGAAACTTAAAACAGCAGCCAATAATCCAAAAACTATAAATCAAAAGAAATCAACTTGCTTACTCAAATATGGGACTTCAAACCCAGGGGTGCTAGGCGCATATAGTTCTAGATCTGCACAAGAATATATCATTTCATTGTTACAAAAAAGGAATATTGATACAAATCTCGCATACTTTAAAACAACTGACAAAAATGAATTTTGGCAAATGATTTATGTTCCGTTTTTAAATAAAATGAAATATTTTAGTTATGACTTGATAGTTTTTTCTACAAAAGATGCTGTGATTGATAAAGATTTAACCAAAATTGATTTGGTATTGGAGTATAACGGTCCATGGCACTATACAAATGAAGAAATTTTAGGCGTTGAGTATGAACCTGCTACACCCTATAAGTCTAATAAATTTACCAAATTACAACAGTTTGAATTAGATAAATTAAAACTCAATCACATAAGACAATTTAATCCCAAAGAGATATTAGTCTATTGGGAAAGAACAGGTCTTACTGAGAATATTTTTCTACGAGATTTTTAAGATCATTTAGCAATTGTTCGTCCTTTGTTGGTAATTTAATAGCAGAGCTTAATGAGCCAAAATGGTGCTCTAAACAATCTAACAACAATTGTTTAATAGCAGGTTCGTTGGGAACGTGCGGCAGAATTTTGCAATTTGCGTACAAAGATTCTAAGTCACGCTCTTTAGCAGTCCACCATTTCTTACCTTCATCCAAAGACCATTCACCTCGGCGAATTCTGAGTAAAGTTTGACTATCTTTGTTAAGAACAAGTTCACCTGTTAACAATAATTGTTCGCACTCCAGAGCCAATCTAACAACATGCATTAAAAATTTGGTATCATAACCAAATTTTGCAATATTTTCTGCCCGTTTTGGATTGCTTTTATTTGCTCCTGTTTCTAATTTAGAAAATTGTGAAAATGCGTAGCCCCTAAACTTATGAAAACATCCTGCATGATAGAAAACCTTACGATTATCTCGAATCATTTGACCAATTGCAGATGCATGAACAATACAATTAGTTGGCACCGAAATAACATCCAAGATATTAGGATTATTTTCCATTGCAAGCTGGAAAAATTTAATAATAGAATATACCGAAAAATCGTACTCTTTAGAGTTAGAAACATCTTCGATATGATGTTCTTGCCAAACATCAAATCTCTGTTTCTGCGTGCCAAATCCTAAAATTTCTCCTCGCAAATGGGGGAAAATATCATCTTTTTTTGGAATGCAAATACCTTGAATATCTACATCGCTGCTATCAATTTTTGCACCGTAGCTTTCACTACCTACTCGTGCAAGATAAATCGTGTTGGCTAGAAGCCACTTGGGAGGATGGATTAGCTTCTGCTTGTATAGGTTGTCCAAGATCATTTAGCCCTCCTGCATTTGGCTTAAATTAACACTTTCACGCAGGCTTGTCAACCATTACTTTTTGATAAAAAAACATTGGGCCATGATCTTTGAGTCATTGCCTACATCTAGATAGCTCTTCTGGGCACGAGCGCAGGTATCTTTTTCCTCAAATTTATATGTCATCAAATTGGCTTTGAAATCGCCAACATCAGCATTAGTAACCCATAATACAAATAATACCCACATATCTTTACCCCCATGTTAACTTGGCTAGAACGGCTGTTTTTTCATCATCAGTTATAATAAAAAGATGATCGCCGCCGCCAATACCATTGCTGGACCAACGATTGGTCCATTTATCCCATAGAACTCTATACCAACCATACTGGCATTTGTTTTCTATACACCATTGATGTAAATCACTATCTCGATTGCGTTCCCAATTATAATGAACAGGCGATATTTCTATTACATACCTGCCTGCTCCGTATTGGTGATCTACACAGAGACTCGTCGACCCTAAATCAACATCATGTAGGGATTGTACAGGTTTATCTGGTACAAATACTTTCCGTAGAAGGTGTGCCACGTCAAGTATAGCAGCATTTATTGGGTTGGTCATTTTACCGCACAACCAATACGCGACATAGACAGACAAAATGCATTGATTTGTTCGTCTGACATCTGGCTGGTTTCTAGCATCTGTACGTGATATGTCAACCAAAATTATCCAAAAAATCTTTGGCTTCCTTCAGGCCCATGCCCGTAAATGCTCTAACTTCCTTGATCGCTTCAATCTTGTGCATACCAATAGTATGCACAGTTAATTCGGGCGTTCCTACTAGCATTCCAAGAAAGATGTCGCTGGCAATTTGATTACCAAGTCCTTTGCGCACATAATCCCATAGTGCCATACCATGGTCTGCACCATATACCTCGCTTAGAGCTTTGATAAAGGCACGGGCAGTGGTTACTACACGCATATCCGGACGATACTGGAAGTCGTCAATCATTTACCATCTCCATTTATTTGATTTTGCGATTAAGTTGGTGTTTGTTACACAGTCGAATATGACCTGCAAATGCATCAATTTGCGAATCATAACGGTTCAGTACTTCACTTTCATGATTTGAAAAGAAGATACAGCTTTCATACCTGTAGCCAAAATCAAACCCATCTAGGGTTAGCATTTCTGTAGTGAAAAGTGTTGCAGATGGTTTGCGGAAAGCTCCGCCGTTGTCGGTTACCAACTGCCAACGTTTGGTTGTATCAAGCATTGATCTCACCATCTTTTTGATCGTAAAGCGTTCCGCCGTGACATACGTTCATTTCCCTTGCTAGGATAGTGAGAAAATAATTCACAGTGAGTTTATCAGTAATAGATAAATTTTCCAAATCGTTCCATCACCACATGCATAAATTTGTCACAGTCCCGCAACGCATCGTGATAACCTCGATTGTAAAATTCTCGCATACGATTATCAACATTGCTCATATTATGAGTTTCCCTGCCATGCCAACCTAAACATTGTTAGGTCCGATTGAGTTGAAAACCAATATTTGTTGAACGCCCTATACCAGTTTTCATTGCCAAGGTTCTCGTCGCACCAAATGGCAATTTCATTTTTATCAACGTCTACTCTATCTGTGTAGCTTGAAAAATACTCATCAAGCATAGGTCTAGGATCTCTTTTACCATTAACCGTAAGCCATGCATCTATAGCATCTTTTACGGTCATTGATCTGTTCCCAACGCATTTGATATTTGATCTAGCAACAATCCATTTTGTTTATAACCCTCGCAGCATATGCCTAGATATTGATCGCGCGGCGGCTGTTCATATGACTTGTCTACCATGCTGTATACCAATGCACTAACAGGTGCATCTAGACTGTCTGTGTGTACCATGACTTCGATTCGAGTATAGTAGTTGGGATATCCTTCTATCTCGTCCAATACCATTAGGTCTTGTTCAGTAACTTCCCAAAGTACCCCGCATACCACACTGCCTTTGCATGGTTCTATATCAGCATGATACCTAAACACCAGTTTATGGTCATGCAACCACGCTTTGCCAATCAGCTGGCTATTAGGGCATGTTTGTGCCATTCGATCTAGATGTGTGTTGGCTCCGTAAGCTAGATATGCTACCATTATCCAATTCCAATTTATAGAGCAATACTAGCACATCTTGTCAAGATGTCAATCATCTTCTGAGAGAATTTCATATACTTTCCACTCTTTCAAAAGTCGTAACTTATCAACAACTTTCCAAAAATCACTGCAGTCGCTATTGCTATTATCTACATATATACTGAAATAACTACCAATCATATCTTTGCGAAGGTGTACATAACTATCAAATGTCTGACTTGTATTGTAACTGATATAACCCGTATAACCCCAATAGGGCATTGGATCGTCGTCAATATGAATATCCGTTCTACCACTAATGCGTATGGCTTCCTCAAATAACCATTTTTTATTGTTTTTTATGTTGCTTAGGTATTTTCTCATGTCAAGGTCCTAATACGATTCTGTTCTATCCTGTCATACATCCAATGCTGTTTGGTCTGAACATGATCCTTCCTCACAAACTTACCAACACTGTTCTTAAATTGATTCATCTTAAATGATCCAACCTTGCGTAAAACATAGCCTTCTTGCTTAGAAAAATCTAATGATTTCTGTAGGTTGCGAACTAACTTCTCATCGAACATACCTCTATATAGGACATTCACATGCTGTATGCCAATTAGGTCAAACCATTCCAAAGTTTCGTCCCAACTCAAGCAGGTATCTTCATTCCACATGCTAAATCCGTAAAAGTAGCTACCAAGTTCATTGTATGCAATACTGTGTTTGGCATATAGGTTTTCTCCGCAGATTCTATAGCCTTCGGGTATGTCATGCTGTATCTTGCTGTGGAAATTTTTAACCCAATCTCGACTCTAATGATTGCGTCCATCAATGCTGCGAGCATGTATATAATCCAAATACATGGTACAGTTTTCGCCGTCCATCTTTTCAGTAACCACTATCTCACAATTGTCAAATACAGCAACATCGTGTATGACTTTATCGTCATCATTTACGCCAGGCGACCAAGGTAAATGATAGGTTCGAGGATATTTGTAGTATTTTACAAATTGGTCTAGTACACCTCCCTGTGACAATATTTTCTGTACGCTAGCATCGCCAAACAGTTCGCCTTTCATGCGTTGACCATTTGGGAGTATTACGTTGCCCCATTTGTCATAAACTACATCCTCATAGAGGTGTTCTGGTATAACCTTCTTGCGTATACCACAAGCTTCTCTCACAGCCTCTACAGATATTGTAGTCATTTCACATTCGAGGTGATGTTGCTAGCATACACTGGCACCGTTTTCTAGATAATATCCTCCGTCAGTCCAAAGTCTGCGTTCTAGTATGTGATGAGCATCCACAGCAGGATTTTTACAGAACACGCACTTGTGACTGTCGCGCGCAAAGACACCTTCGCGAAATTGGTCTCTGGTTAATAACTGTGCCATACTTCAATGCTACCAAATTGTTGAATTAATGTCAAGGTACTAGGCTGAGTTTCCCCAGCCTAGTTTGACTATTAGATTTGTGGTCAATTGGCTGCTAGTACATGTTTGCAGCTATGGCGGAAACCAAACCCAGGACAAGTACATGTCTTGCCTTCGGGTGTTATGGTTACTACATACTTCTGCCCTTTGCTGCCTTCTACAGTAACAGTCTTGTTTTTGGACTCAACCTTTGCAGAAACGACAGTTTTATCGTCAATGCTTGTAATTGAGGCTGAATCTAGCATTCTAATTGGCCAATTGAGATTGCCGGTAGTTAGGCAGACGGTATCATCTGGCGCCCATTTTGGAGCAGGAACACGATCACCTTCATACGTAAGAAACTCGGGAATATAAAACGCATAGCGATTGCGTTCAGCATACATTGGATTTTTCACAGTGACTTTCATGACAATCTCCAATTAGAAGCGTACTATAGCATCTATAGATGTTACGTCAATTGAAATTTATAAGTTTTTTTGATGCTATCTAACTCTGCTTGAACGCCGGCGAGTTCGTCTAGCGCTTTGCATAGTTCGTCCCGATAGAAATCTATCTGCGCTTCTTCTGCTTCTACTAAGGCTTGCGCGTGAGTAAGGTGTCCATCTTGTATTAGAGTTAGTATATGGCCAAATGCCGACGTTGACTTCTTCTTCAGTTGAGGTTGGTGTGTTGTCACGGTGAGAAACCTTTGTGAAATATTTACAAAAAAATCGTTTGATCAACACTAATGATATCAACAGTGTTGTTAATGCTGCTACCAATAACCCCAATAATAATTCTGACAGCAGTATGTTCACAATATCTATAATTGAATTAAAATGCACTGGTTCCATTTAGTTTTCAATCAAATCATTTTCCGTTTCTGCATATTCCAACGCATCTATTAAGGCTGTTGAATTTTCTAAAACCCATATCAATAATGCATTATCTACATCTTGGCGATCATGATGCCAATATGTACCAGAGAATTCCTCAGGAAGATTGTTTCTCATGTTTATCAATTCTCTTAGTTCGTTACTTAATGTAGTCATATCAATTGCCTTTTCCAATGTCTATAAATGTCACAGTATTATCTGATATTGTTACTGAATCGCGATCAAAATTATAGTACCAAATGTCCTGTGTTCTGTTTGCTGTGTGAACTGTTATAATATTACCTGGTTCGCCGCATGTCTTAATTAGATCCTGCTTGCTCATACCTGCATGTACTTGATCGATAGCATGACACTGATTACCAGATAACAGAGGATAAGATTTCCATCCTAACCAAAATGATATGCCAACCGCAACAATAACCGATATAATTACCACTATCGTTTCTATATTGCTCTTTTTCATAGTTCATACCTCTATTATTAGGTTAGGATCAAATTCAGTGTTCTCGCCCGGATATCCATGAGGATTACAGACTACCCTGGTAGAGTCTATCATGTAATCAAATCTATTATGAACATGACCATGTGTCCACAGGGCGATGTGCGGATGCTCTATGATAAACTCATCTAGATCACTTGCAAATGCACCATTGGTTATCCATTGACCCTTGTAGGTCTCATGTATACTCTGATAGCTCGGAGCATAGTGTGTGACCACAACAGTTTTGCTCTTATCCTCGTTTAGCATCAAGCGCAACCACTGCAGTGTCTCTCGATGTTTAGCCACAGTGGTATGAGGTCTCAACCTGTCCCAACTGCCAGTTGAGAAGTCTGCAACGGCTTTATAATCGTTCATTAGATCTCGAACACTCATCATGGTGATTGGATCTTCGCGATTCATGTTGGTCCATAATGATGCACCCAGGAACACAACGCCGTCTATCACAACCTTGCCTTGCTCAAGAAAGTGTATGTTGGGATAGCGTGCAGCCTCTTCTGTAAGAACCTGTATGGTCCTGTCCCAACGACCCTCGTAGTGTTCGTGGTTTCCAGCAACATAAATCACGTGTTTGAATTGGTCATTCACATGGCGGAAGAATTCTCTGTAACGACGTGCATCATGTATGCGATCGTCCTTTTGTATGACACCGGGTTTGATGTCAGATGGATTGCGCCAAATATGTTCTGCAAGACAGATATCACCACCCAATATCAGAACGTCTGCTCCTGAGTTTGGCCATGTGGGTGCAGATTTCTGCCATTCTAGATGTAGGTCTGACCACTGACATATCTTCACGTTACTCTCCTAGATCTACACTGAGACATAGTTCTATCAGTGTATCTTTTTCTAACCCGTATATAGTAGCTTCTTTTAAATAGGGTCTCCACTCGACAATCCAACTGCTGTCTACACTACGCCATTTGTAATAGCCGTTGACTACAACTGCCCATGAATCATGCTTAATACCTAGTGAGATATGCTCATCAAGCCATCTCACTAGGTCCTCTACTGCCTCAAAGCTATTGACTTTGAGTTTGCTTACCTTAACATCAGGCAGGCTGATTACCATACTAGTTGGTACCTGTCTGACCTGGTGCAAACAACAGATACATGCCAATACCAAATCCAACAATAGACAGCAAAAGACTTAGGGTCTCACTGGTTCCATGGAACGCAGCTGATGCAAGATTGATCAACCAGATCCACAGCAAGTTGATAGTTGCATAGCCTAGATCATGTAGCCGCTTGGCCATGACGGCCATACCTACATATACATAACCAACTGTTGCAATACAACCCAATATAATTGCAAGAACGGCAGTTGCGTCGTTTGCACTGCCAATAGCAACTAGTATCAGTGCCAATACAGTTGCAGCAACAACGGTGGCAATAGTCCAACCAAAGTACTGCATACGATTAAACCTACCGTCAAAACTAAACAACGCTGACTTATAATCCATTTTGTATCTCCAAAGTCTTGATTGACTATAACACATTATATGTCTCTAGACACAAATGTCATCTATCAATTTCGTCAATCACTATTTTTTAGAATATGAAATGCAACCTCATCGGTTGGTAGTAGTACCACATTGTGAGGATATACGAGATAATCCAAAGATCGTTTAGATGTTACTCTAACCATCTTGGGCGTAATTCCAATGATCTTGCAGATTGACAAATTTGCACTTCCACCGCCCCAAGTTCTAATTGGAGCAGCTACCCAGTCATTTATATTGATATTCCGCCCAAGTATATCTTGGTGTTGAACAGCGGCATTTTTCTTTTCCATGCTATTGCTCACTTTGAATCTTAGCGAAAGTTACACTTTCTGAATAATATCCATTTGATGACCCGTACCATCTGATAGTTACGCTACCCTTTATGGTAGAGAACTTATAGAAGGTCCACGTATAGCTTTCCTCGTAATCGTTCTTGGGCCCCGGGTCGCTCAGTATATTGAACGTGCGCTGGTAGATATCGGGTTCGTGCGTAACATCATACATACTGTTAGTAACTGACTCTGCGAGCAGGATGGGAGTTCCCAATAGATCGTTAAGATCTCCAACAATGTCCTCAATGGTTACAGATTCGCAGCAATCCTGCTCGTGATACATGCGATATTGTTCGTGATCTTCAGTAACAAATAAAATGGCACTGTTGTTGAAATCTATCTTGATTTCAATTAAAATCTTGTCCTTGAGGACGCTAACATCCATTTCAGCGCGCGCCATGTTTTCGAATCCTCTGTATTATTTTACATTGATAGCATCGTTATCGGATGTTGTCAAATATACACTAATTTAACCGGTCTTGTTATCCGCTGTGCAAATTCCGCTCAATATAAACCACGCCATAACTTCTTTGTGATTTCTCTTAATTTTAATTTGCACGGGTGGTTGTTCATACTTCATAAGATCTGACTTGTATGCGATATCCCAATCTTTATAGAGCACACCGCAATTTTGCTCAAACCATGGTATCCAAACTGTGCGGGTTTCATAACACCCTGATATTGCATCACCTTTGGGAAATGGTATTTTGTAAGTTGGTGTTAGCGTCATATGCCATTTAACACTACGCCAGTTTGCAATCACGGCAAATGCTAGAGTCATAATTAATAGGTAACCTGTTCCAATAATATAGAGCCAGGTCATAACCACCTCAATTTGATAGTCATGAGAATGCCTGTATCAGTACCTCTTACTTCAAAAGTATTTGGTCCTCGGTTGGCACACATACAAGCTGGAAAGTTCTCATTCATCCACGTTTTGAACTCGTTGTACTCTCGCCAATCTTTGGCAGTAACGTACATAGCCCACCTGTAAGTGCCAACATTTAAAGATCTAATATTCATCTTGGTTATGGTAGCATATACTTACACTATAGTCAACTATATTTTAGTTCCCATTCTGTTTTTGCATAAATGTCTATAAACTTCAATTTTATAGATATTCTTTCGTCTGTATATTCGATGTTGATATCATAATCGCCAGGATACAGCTCTTTGAACCTAATCTCTGTTTCTCTAAGAAATTCATCAGGTACTGATTCAAATGACAAACTATCAACAAATTCTGAAAGACTCATATCATGAGTTTAGTATCACGCAATTACTAAATTCAACCTCATGCGGACATAATTTACTATAGCCTGTGCAACGTCTACTTGGACATATTTTTCAAAACCTTCAAAGCCAGGAGCGCTGTTGCATTCGCATACTTTGTAACCGTTGGTATCAAATAACAAATCAACTCCGGCTATATCCAACCCCATCACTCTTGCAGTTTCTCTAGCTAGGTGCTCTATTTCATCTGTAAGTGGGAAAGGTTCTCCTGTGCCGCCGCTTGTGATATTGGCGCGGAAATCACCCTCAGGGGCGCTGCGACGCATGGCACCTATTACTTTGCCGCCTATTACCAGTACTCTTAAATCTTTACCATTGGTAGCAGCAACAAACTCCTGTACAATCAAAATCTTCTTGCTGCCGAGATTATCTATAAGCTCCATAGTGCTTTCAAATTGTTTTCGATTCTCGCAGAGATGCACACCCTTGCCATAACTGCCGGTGATCACTTTGACAACGCAAGGGAAGCCAATTTCTTCTTTGATCACTTGAGTTTTAACAGGGAAGTGCAGCAACATGGTCTTGGGAGTTGGTATCATGTGTTTGACTAGCTGCTGGTGAGTAGCCATCTTGTCTTTAACCAGTTCTATACTATAGCTGCTATTGACGACTATTACGCCAAGCTTTTCTAATTGTCTCACTACGGCTGCAGCAAAGTAATCAGTACCTGATCCTGTTCTAGTTAGCACTAGGTCTGGTAGTTTAACTAACTCGCCGTCATATCTAATCTTGCCCTTGTGACATGCATGTACAACTATATCGAACTTTGTGGGATGCACTGCTTTGGCTTCTATGCCAGCTGCTGCAAATGTAGCAAGCAATCTTTGGCTTTCAAAATCTTCGCCATTCTTGTGCAATATCCATACTGTCATCCGCCACCTCAAAGATCACAGTACAATTGGCACTGCTCGTAAAAATATTTATTGGTGGTGTTCTGTCAGTAAACGCTTGCTAAAAGTCTTTGGTTGTTATGATGTAGGTTCGTGTATTAACATATCATACACTCGCGATGCAGCATCTATGAAGCGAAGCTTGTCTAGACCCAACTTTATATCAACATCAACATCTGGCAGCTCATCCCAAAACGATAATCCGTTTGGATATCCATATGGTTCTACAATTGTTATCCTATATATAACAGAAGCTAATATATTGATCTTGTCTTTTTTTGAACGGTTTTTGAATGCTTCCATATAACCAGATTTGGGATTTAGCACCTCATCATCTGCAGCTAATGGCTTAGATTTATTTCCAGTTACATTCTGATTGGTCATCTTAGATTTGAGTGTTTCGAGGTATTCAGCAGATGATCTATATGCAACTACAATACCGCCTTCTCCTCCTCGTATTTCAGCTTCAAGTGCATCGTTTTTAAGACGTGCAATTTCTTGTGAAATACAATCAAAGATATTTTCTGCATCAAAGTCATCTACTATGAAATCAAAATGTATTGCCATTTCTCACTCTCGCTATCATATATTTTGCTGTTGGACCGTATTCAGAAACATCGACTTCGTCAATTGTTTCAAAACCAAACTTGCTCCATAACGCATCGGTACCATACACAGATACTAGCGTTACTTCGGGAAACCAAAATGTTTTAGCTAACGATAGATAATGCTTTATCAGCCACGTTGCATAACCTTGTCTTTTACTTGATTCTGCCACTACTATGTCATGAACATGTAGACAGTCTGGAGAACTAGGTATTCGACCAAAATCTTTGTCTAGGCCCGGCACATTGCCAACTCGCCATGGGTGGGCAATTCCGTAACCATAAACGGTTTCGTCCTCCAATAACACAAAACACGTTTCTGGTGCCGCAGTGAACTTGTCCATTATTACCTGTGGACTCTCATGCAAAGTTGGATGTGCAGCATCTGCAAGCTGATTGACAGCATCTAGATATTTAAAATCCATCCATTTCCAATTTGCCATTCTAGTCCTTTGTGCTCTTCACAATCTCCGCAGCGGGAATAACACTATGATTGCACCAACTAACATTGTAATAGAATCATTGGTTGCGATCAACATACTACATACAATACCTATATCAAAGTGTACCGTACACTGATATTATTTTGCCTCTGGCGGCTTTCTAAAACTCCATTTATCAAATCCATGTTTGTGTGCCTTTATTTTGGGATCAGTTGTCTCTACTATTTCCGCACTAGGACGAGGTAATACTCCGCCTACCCACATACTGAGTTCTTGGAATAGCGTATAGGGATCAACCGCCTTGGCGAATCCAATATCTTTTAGATTGGATCCATTACAATGCCAATAGCCCTTTTCATTGCCCCACGAGTACTGTTCACTACATACTGCAACGGCAATACCGTTAGTGATCAGCCAATCGCGTTGAGCATTGGTGGCAGGTACAGAAGAGAACCATGACTGCAAATTGGGAAATGCATCTTTGATTTCTGTATTCTTCTCCCACTTATATCGTTCCCGTTTGGGCGTGTGAATTGATAATTCTCTTGCATTGACCCATGCCTCAAATCTATCATAGTCCCAAAAGGTTTCATAGATTTGATTATCTTTGTTAACACTAACTCCGCCGTAATGTTTATCGGCAATGTATACACTAACCGATCTTAGTTCAACATAGCCAAGGTTGGAAATGCCAACACAATCATATCGATACCCGTTTTTAACAATACTGTGAGGATATACAGCAAACAACGGCGAATCAGTAGATTTGATAATTCTATCTTCTCGAATAAAAATAGTATTAGAATCCTGACCCCAGGCTAATGCACTATCATAATAATCGTGTCCGCCTATGATTCTCATCAGTTCAACTTTAGTTGCAGTTATAATAAATCATTTATCTTTAAAAGATACATAGACTAGTTAATTATCATTCTCGTCTTCAGAATCAAAACTATCAAAAATCTTGTTTATGATAGTTCTGTATGGTTCATGTGCGATCATTTTTGACGACGGATCACAACTTAATACTATATCAACACAATGGTTAATAATCAACCCACCATACTGTTCCAAACCTTCAAGGGGATCAATAATATTACCATTGCGATTGACACAGACTATGGTCTTTCCGTCTTCTAAACGTGCAATACCAGCACGGAGTCGTAGTTCATTTAACAGCTTGTTCATGCGATCCTCTGGTACGTTACGACTGTAACTTCTTTTGGTTCAACCTCAAAAAACTCTAGATCTTCAATACCATTGTTCTGATATTCAGTAGATCCAATAGAATATCGAAACTCCCAAAACCTGCCATCTCTATTGTCTCGATATACTTCGCGATAATGGGTATTCCAACGGCCTTGACTGGTGATAGTACGCTTGAGAACATTTTCAAAATATTCATTGGCAATGTTTTCATAATCATTGCGCTCCCATTCATCGTCAGGGACATCGTCGGCGAAATCCAATAGTGTTTTTGCTAGATTAATATCCATAATTCAACTCCAAAATGGTTCTTGATTAGCTCATATGCTAGTCGTCATCTTCATACTCATAATCTAATAGAGGTTCGAGCTTGTCCCAATGTTCCCAATACTCCAGCGCATTTGCAACGGATTCGCCCATAGCCCTAGTACAGCCGTTATCTAGTAACGCATTGACGCAGTCGGCAACTTGATGTACAAGCTCATTTTCAGATTTTGTTAGCCATCCTTGCAACATTAATGCCAATACAGTACTTGTGTCACCGTCGTTGGTATTGATAATATGTTCGATAACAGACTGTGCCAAATCTGAATAAACTCGTTCCCGCTTTGCTGTTTTATTCTCTAGCTTGCTTATGGGTAGAGGCCAATGCCCTTGTACCTGACCGCATTCGAGGCATAGTTCAATACAAACATCGTCGCCTCCGCCAATTCCTAGATCGTCAGGGACATAACCGTTATGGTCCTGACCATATATTTCAAACGATCCTAGATCACTACAATGTGCATTTGCTGACAGGATGCGATTGCTGTTACACTGCATGCAAATCATCATGCATCTCCTTCAAAGTGGTAGCTCCACCGATGACCACCCCAAAGATGGCGTACACCGTCAACCTTGGTTGCAGTACCAATGTTCTTCTTGATCACGCTGAGCAGCTCGGTGCGCACATCGCGTGCTCCATCCCAGCAGGAGAACATAACCTGACGAGCAATAGGCTGCATGTCCTTGCCCATGCCTAGAGCAAACGTCTTGCGGTCACCGCGGGTCACAGACAGCGCCCGCTTGAGATCCTGCTCAAGCTGATCAACGGTGTAGTTGAAGCCATGCCAGAACTGGTCTTCAAACTGTTCAACACGGTGTCGGTCATCGTCCATCATGTAGGACTTTGCGTCATCAACCTTATCGTTTACCAACAGGTCAATCACATTTTTTTCTTGTGACAGTCCATCTTTAGTTTTATGAAAACGTAGATACTCGTCAGCTTTGGTCTTAACTCGATAACCAGAATCCCATGCGATAACAAATCCTTCTACATTCTTGAGACCTCTAACATAGTTAATAAACTCAACAGGGTCTTTAACTGAATCATGAACCTTTGCAACAGGAATATTATATAAATTAATCTTGTCCAAAAGTTGAATTTGAAGAGTCATTGCTATCTCCTATAATGCATACTCTAGCATCATACTAAGATTAGTCAATCAAAATTTAATAAATAAAGCGTAGTTCGCGGAATTAGCGTTCCCAACTACTCTATAGCTTTGAAGGAGCATACAGCATGCATATTTACTATGTTTACGCATATTTACGACAAACAGACAACACTCCTTATTACATAGGAAAAGGTAAAGGAAAACGAATTTATGGTAAACATTCGGTACCTGTACCAAAAGATAAATCTAAAATTATATTCTATCAAACTGGATTACTCGAAGATGATGCATTTAAATTGGAACAGGCATATATTAAACTATTTGGTTGCAAAGATATAGGAACAGGAATATTACGTAATTTATCTAACGGCGGAGAAGGTCCGGGAGGGTTCATAAGAAGCGACACTACAAAACATAAATTATCATTATATGCTAAAAATAGAACATCAGAACATCAAGAAAAACTTAATAAGAGTAGGAAGCATTATAGACATTCAGACGAAACTAGACAAAAAATATCAAAACTTAAAAAAGGAAAATTATTAGGACCACGAAACGAAGAAACAAAAAAGAAAATATCCCTTTCTAATAAAAATAAACACTCGATTCCGCATAGTGAAGAAACAAAAAAGAAAATATCCCAATCAACTACAGGAATTAAAAAAGGTCCAATATCAGATACACACAGATCTAATATATCTAAATCTAAAAAAGGATATAAGTGTGGTCTAATGAATTATGACCAACGAATGAAAATATCTAAAACTAAATCAACTGCGCCAAAATTTTTATGCCAATATTGTAATAATTTGTTTAAAAGTGGCAATTATTCCCGGTGGCACGGGAATAATTGCAAATTCAAAGCAGATTAAAATGTTCGCCTGTTACCATATGACGCACTGTTAACAATGTCAACATGGGCTTATCATAAGATAGAACAATCCTATTATTAGGTGCAGTGTACTCGAATATTGGTGTAAGATCATTTGAAATACACCATTTAGCGAAATTTTGATATTGCGGATGGTTTTTTACAAAAGCTTCAGCTTGAAGTGCAACTTCTGAAATGCCCATTTTTGTACCCCACCTTATGACACCAGATCTGTACCCGTCTTCAAAAGGCGAAATCATAGAGCCGTCATATTTGGTATAAACCTTATGTGGCAGCGAAAAATCTAACTTATCAAGTTGAGTCTCTTCTTTCTCAAAGATGTTGAACCACTTGGCAAGAGGTCTACGCAATATTCTTCCTGTTGCGCTATCAAAGATAATACCTCGACATTCTCGTCGAATTGCATCGTTAACAGTTACCACTGGCGGAAACGTGTCACTCATTGCTACTACATAACAAACAATGGTAAATCGGCCGCGTTCTGCAACCACAAATTCATCGCGACCCTCAATCGCAGGGCGCACGTCATCCAAATGCCGAATTTCCGGAAACTTATAGTGCATCGCGTGGTCCTCTCGTTACTAGGACACAATAACATCTATACAAGTGTTGTCAACCACATTTTTAATGTGTATTAATGATTTACAATTTAAAATGTAAATTAATATCGCAGCATTTGATCCAAACTGTCGTCGTTGCGCTTGATGTTGATAGCTACAGCGCTGGGCCACGGATTGGTAGCAGCGTGATCGTTGATCAATATGCGGCGGGCATGATGCAAGTCCATCAATAATTGGCAGTCGCCAAATCCCAATTGGTCTAACAGTGCTTGTGTTTCGGTTCTACTAGAACTTGGACGAGATGTTGTGAATATGATCTGGGCCCCGCGAGCTTTGGCATTGAGCAGGGCTCTCACATTGTTCTCTAATGCTGTTGGTTTAGTCTTGTAATTGTTCTTGCCGTAGAGTGCTTGATTCTTAACAATAGTGCCATCAATGTCTACAAACAGTGTTGGTTTGTTGTTATATTGTGCCCAATCCTCTGCAGTGCCTAGATCAACAAAGCTCTTGACCTGTTCGGTGTTGAATATGGCATGTTTGGTTATCATGTAGCTCACAATAGAGCTCATATAAATCTCACCTAGCTTGCTGTTCTTGAGATCGTTGTAAGCGTCTTTGTATTCTGCTATACATTCAAATTGATACCCACCAACACAAAATGTGTCGCTGATTATCTTCTTTTCAACTATGTTGCCAACTATACCCCAATTGTTGACAGTAAGGTAGCTCTTGTTACCAGGCATGCGCAACGTGGGATGGTTGTCCAACGTGTCTACAAATATTTTATTACCGGGAGATAGAGGATCATGCTCCAATAAACTGTCGCAGTCTCTAACCAAGAAACCGTCTGAGCTATGTAAATTTAAATGCTCTAGAGCTTGATAAATGGTATCTGCTGGACCTGCAGTTGGTTCTGGCAATACCACAACTTTAACTCTGTTGCCAAACATACTGTTTATTTGATCTGTTGAATGATACTGTTCGTCGTGCTCCTTGAGCACAATTGCATATACTGTATGATCATCCAAATAGGGTTTGGCTGCTAGTTGTAACATGCTGCGCCCTTGATAATCGCACAGCAAATACTTTGGGCGCATATTTGGGAATCTGGTACTTTGACCAGCACACGGTATTATAATATACATAGCCTGTTGATTTCCTTAATAATAAAGTTGCGATCTTGATCGTTATTGGTATATGGCAGCACTCTTAGCAGCATCAGTATAATGAGGTTCTTGTTATCTGAGATTGGATGTTCTGCTACAATTGCAGATTTGATTGACCATAACTTGCCCTGCAGCATTGCATCTTTATTGCGTATGAACCAACCGCATTCTAGATCTTGCATCAGTTTGGCTAGATCAAAAACCCAGCTGGCATAATCGCTAGTGATAGGGTCTATTAGATAGAATCGTCCATCAAATCCATGTATGCAATTGTCCATAGTCAAGTCACCGTGATAGCTGCTAGCGGGTATACTGTGAGGTAACTGTGCTATCAGTTCTTCTGCTGTAAATGGCAATTGTGGCCAATAGGGTGCTAGTGCTGGTACTGCCAATCTTGCGCGATATACTGTTTGCCATTCTTGTGCTACACTGTTTCTTTTTAGTTTAGCAATACAATCTAGAATCCAGTTTACAAATTGATCTATGGGATTGTGCAGCAACCAAGTGATCATATCGTCGTGAGGTATATATTCCATGTCATAGTGATTGTCGCCTGTAGCTATGATCTTGGGCATGGCAATGTTGCTGTCTGACAGTGCCCGCAAGCGTTCTTGATTGCGAGTTACGTTGCCAACCTTGCGTACAAAGGTACGGCTACGGTCCTGCATCAACAGAACCGTGCTGCCGCTGTACCCTTGTAATTGTTTTATGATACCACTCACATAGATGTTTATGCTAGATTTCTTGTGGATATCAAAATCTAATTACCTAAAATATAGTACGGAGTACCCCAAGTGAACTCTTTCCAGTTGGTCTCGCTAAGGATACCCAACACACGCAATTGATCAAGACCGGGCCAATCGCTATCGAACATAGTTACACCGTATCCGTAGCGATTGCCGCGGAGACCACCACCGGTCCCAGTATGGATGCCGGCAAAATTAAATATATCGCTACTCCATCCAGGAAGGTGGTGACTGGTTCGATACTCAATACGACCGTGCCATCCAGGATAACCTCGGGGTGCATTTGGAGTGCGTCCTCCCCAATTGGTTACACCACCTCGCGGTGCTGCGTGACTGTTGCTCACACAATCACTGTGAACAACATCCAGATAGGTAATGCGAATCCAAAAATCTTCTGGATCGGGCCAGTTGTGTTTGGCATAAAATCTACCAGCAGTGTGTTTGGCACGAGCTAAAAACCAATGGCTGTTGCGCTCTACCCAATCAATAATGCTAGTAAAGTCATTTTGACTGTTGAAGTCAACTAGCATCTTGTGCAGTCGAGCATCCCTAATTCTAGCATGCACGCGAGTTTCACGCAGATCAGCAAGGTGTTTGACATATGCCTTTTTGGAAACGTAGAGCTTGCTGGTCCATGGACACTGATAGGCTTTGACCACCTTGGCAGTATCTACAGGAATAAGCTTGTCCCCGTCCTTGTATGCTTTGATAGCACCCATGATCAAATCCTCAATTAATATGAGCCTATACTAGCATTTGACTATGCGAGTGTCAACCAATTAATGACAGATGTCTGCGATGTCTGATGGAGACCTACCAACCTTTGCAAGTTCAATTCGACAATTGCTCTTGACGTTTTCCATATAAACTGCGCTTCCAAAAATAGAAACAAACCAGATACCTACTACAACGGATACTGTAATAGCAAACCACTTGTATTCCATGTGTTGATTCCTTTGTGTACGATTACCTGCAGATATTGTTAATATCTGATATCAATCTACCTGATTTTCCAAGTTCAATCTCGCACTGGCTTTCAAAGTAGCCTAGAACAAATACTGGCGACATTATGATGAATGAACATACGATTATCATGATAGCAAACCACTTGTGTTCCATGTGTCATCTCCTTAGTTTGTATCAAACTTTGAAACTTCGTTGGGTGTAGGCATCTTGCCTTCCCATTTTAATAACCACATTGTATGGTCTCTAGGCGTAGTCAATATCAACCTCAACCCATCTGATTCTGGCCACATGTAGAAGTCGCCCTCTAGATTATTGCGGCACCATCTATGCAAAGGATCTACGTAATCTTCATATATGGTCTCTGAAAATTCTGGTTCTTCCGGCGTCTCAAGTTTATTAGTTGACCAATTGTTATATAAATCTGTCCAATCTATATAAATTGGTTTGGTCCATTTGAGCGGGCTCAAATTCACACTGAGGTTGATGGGCTTCTGGTCAGTTGTGTTTGTATTTGGGTATGCAGCATCTGCTAGCATACCAGCCCACTGTTTGATCAATATAGGCCGCAACTTATTGTGCAACACCCATTTAATGGCCTCTATAATAGCAAATAGCCAACACACCATCATCGCGGACATATAAATTGCATCCGTCCAAGAATAACCGGATGCTACATCTAATGCACCAAATAGCAAACTAGGTATAGCAGCAATAGTCAGATGCCATGTCCAATTAGGCGAATTTTTACCGTACCATTTTTGGTACCAGCCTCTGACTGCGTGCATGTTAGAACGCTCCAAAATAATTAAAGGTCTTGGGACTATAGCGAGTTAGGATCAAGCTGGCTTCTGAATCAGCAAACAAGAACGAGCCTGCCTTGCCGTCAACCTTCTTGAGATCCTGTGGTTTAAAAATCTGATGCTCCCAATCGTAATCAGTGTGATCCTTATTCCATTCCTTATAGCCAATTCTAATCTGGTCGTTAAGTGGATTGCCAGTCCAAGTTTCATCATCAATGTCTTCGATAGGCACAACCTTGTTGTCAATGACCAGCTGAACAGTGTAGGTGAGCCTATCGCCAAACTCTGGCTTGGCATTCAGCATCTTCATAGCTTCCTGCGGAGTTTCGCCATAACGGTTCATTTCCTCTACCAGCGCTTTGAGCATGTCAAAGTTGAACTCGTCAAACATAGTGCTGATCTTGCAGATAGTGTCAATATGCTGAGTAGACTTGAGGTTATCCTCACAGTACTCCTCAATGAATGCACCATCCAACCCCTTGAAGTCCAGCATGTAAAAGATTCGACCCGGACGGTTGCGCATGTGATTGTCAATGCGCCACTTGTCGTTGCAGGTGAGCACAAACAACTTCTTGCTGGGAAATACTCCATCCAACAGCGTGAGGATGCTCTCCTGATCTTCTTGATCATACATTTTTTCAAATTCGTCTAGTAGTACTACACAAGGCTGACTGATATCCTGAATCAGCTGGTTGAATGCATCGCCAGTCCATGCACTGTTGATCACAATAGTTGGCATGTCATGGGTAGCAGCAAGCATACTTAGTTTCTTGCTCAATAATGTCTTACCACTTCCTTTCTCACCTGCTAGTAGTACACCAGTACTATTTGGTCTATCGAGAAATGTATTCATGATGCGATTGGCATGCCTAATGGTATCGCCGTAGATCTTCTTAGGTTCTGTAAAGCTGTTAATCTTCTCTAGAAATAAATTTCCAAAAGGATCCTGTTTAATAATGTAGTTGCTGACAGGTAGTTTGGTATGAAGATCTAGATTAGCCTCGTCAGTAATCCGATAGGAGTTGCCATTTCTTAAAAAATAGGTCATTTTGGTATCCGCTGTCGTTGTTAACAAACATACAGTAGCAGGACCTTATGATATTGTCAACTGATTTATTAGATAAATAAGTAATGTAGTTCACGGGACTCGCGATCCCCAACTACTCTAACGCTTTGTAGGAGCAATCAGCAAATGTATTTACATTTAATATCACCTTATGTTTACAAAGTAACACATAAAGTTACTGAGGTTTATTACTTTGGTTATCGAATGAGACATGACAAATATAATAGAACTATAGCAGATGATTTATGGGTTCGTTATTTCACGTCTTCTAAAGAAATACATAACATAATCGCACAATACGGTATAGAATCTTTTATTGTTGAGGTTATAGCAATCAATGACGATTATAAAGAATGTTATAAAATAGAACAACAATTGATTAAAGAACATATAACAGATCCATTATGTATCAATAAACATTATAGAGATCCTGTATTTGGCAAACATATATTTTCAAGAGCTAACGATAAAACACCAGACGATGTTAGAAAGAAAATATCTAAATCATTAAAAGGTTTGAAAAGATCTCCAGAGACAAAAGAAAAAATGTCTAGAGCAAGAGCAACAGTGCCTATTAAAATTCAAACCGAAGAAGAAAAAACTAAAAGACGAGAAACATGGTCTAAAATGTCAGCTGATAAAAAGAACAAAGCCAGTATTGAGAAAAGTATATCTTGGAAAAATAAATCGCAAAAAGAAAAAGAAGAAATTATTGCTAAAAGGGTTGCAAAGAGACTTGCATATACTCCAGAAAAACGAGCAGAAATATATGCTAGAAAAGTTGCAACTCAATTAGCAAATAAAATGAAAAGGTAATGTCGTTATTTTATCGCCGTAGCAGACACTTGATTTCGTTACCAGTTGGAGACTTTACGGCGATTTCAACATTGAAGAATTGATCATCAGAATTAAACGTGTAAGGATTAGCATCCTCCGTATAATGATTTCGATAGGAGTAATGTTTGGATATAACCAAACTGCGACAGAGATGATTGGCTGTAAACTGTGAGTTGTTGAATGAGCGGAGGTGAATATTATTATAACCAGAAGAAAAAACTTCACCAAATCGACCGTCTGTAGTTTCAACAAACAGTTCTGGTGACCGGTATTTGGTACTGTCTGTCAGTGTAGATTCGTCTGGTATGTCAATTGGCACACGATTGAGTACACAACCAGCAGATGGTTTTCCGTATACAAACGACAATACAGTTGAATATGTGTTGTCTATAATGTCCACATGACTCAAAGATCGCAGCTGGTTAGCCAATAGTTCTGCTTGTGCTGCGGTTAGATTCTTGTTGGCAGGTTCAATGCTACTGAGCTTAGGGTTAGCAATGAGATGCAACTCTTCAGTCTTGTTGGAATGGTCCTGTGATGTTTTATGTACATGTATCACATGTACTACATTACTACTGATCGCAATCTCGTTGGTTCCCTGAGCAGAAGAGTGATTTCGATTATAAGTGCGGCAGATTCTATACATCTTACCCAGCCAAACGCCTCGAAGGTTGTTTTGCAATACAACACCGTCGCCTGGCTTAACATCACGCCAATTGGCTTTGGTGTTGGCCACAATAGTATTCTGCACAGCCTGTTTGTATACATCTGTACTGGTACTGAGCAGCACATTATCTTTGCCCAGTCGTGCCCAAACGCATTGATCTATGATTTCGCCTCGATCAATCATGCCAACACTGATCAACTGTGCCAAATTGCCGCTGGTAATTTCCAATTCAAATCCACGAGGATCTTCAATACGCCACTTGTCGTACCCACCGTATCCTGAAGATCTAATGCTGTCTCCCAGCTTGAATCCGCTAAGAGGGATGTTGTCAATCACTTGGCTGGGTATTTGAGTGCCTTTGGCCTAAGTATCTACAGACGCCATACGATTTTTTGCAGCGGTATCTTCTCCCCAAGGAGTCATAAATCCAATGGGCAACTTGCTGTTTTTGCGTTTGACTAGTCCAACATAATGCTTGGCTGGTATTTTGATGTTTTCCTTCATGAGATTAATCCTTGTTGTCTCCCACCATGGACAATACCATAGCATACATCCTATCGAGATCCTTGATAGCTTCTAGATAGGGTGCTGCGGCTGCTTCTGCAGCAGCTCGCCTGGCTGCATTCATCTCTGCCAAGAGAGCTTGTTTTTGAGCAAACATCTCCTGCAACCCTTCGTCATTGGCAACTGCTTTTAGCTCGCTGCCTCCAAGTTTGGAGATGTTATCGCGTACTCTTTTTATGATGTCGTCTGTCACAGCACAATACCTGGCCAATTGGATTTATAATAACACAATGCAGTCAACCGGTCAACTGTTGATGTTGCCATCAGCAGTTAGCAGAACCACTGCGCGTTTGACCAACGCTTGCTCAAGAGCATCCAGAGCATTGAGGTCTTTGGGGTGCGTTGCTGTTCCCATGCCAATCAACTTGGGTGCCAACCTACACCACTGATTGAATTCACTGTCGTCGTCGAGCTTTGGAGCATAACGCATCATCTTGCGTCCAAGTTCTGCAGTATCAATCATTTTTCGTGTTCCTCTGTCCATAGATGAGTAAGTTTGAAACGAGTTGCATCTTCGACATTATCGAATCGTATGTTTATATCTGTAAGAGTACCATACTTGTCTTTTGACACCACAAGTTCTGCACCTTGGTAATCAACATCAAGTAATTGTTCTAACAGGTTCAAAGCTAGATCCTGTTCGAACGTATCTAGCTGAGTTTTCATTGAAATGTGAACTGTCTCGCCACGTTGGACGATAACATTCATCTATCTGATCCAACAAATTTCTTAGCGAAGCTGTCAGCCCATTCATCTAGATGCTGTTCCAAATACTGCACACCGCTTGCACTGTGCAGGCTGGCAGTTTTGGCAATAGTGTTGGAAATTACCACGGGAAGATCACTTTCAATCATCTCCATGATATTCTGCCTGTCTCGAGATTCTAGATCCTTGCTCCATACAGCCAGTCGTTCTGCTACTCGCTGGCATAGCAACACAGTAAGGTCTTCCAACTGCTTCTTGTAATCACCAGGTGTGTTCATGTTGTGCTGCCTTATGACTTGTGAGGAAGATGATGTGGGTCAAGCTTCTGCAGCCTAGAAATTTCATCCTTTAGATGCAGACGCAGTCTCTTCTTGGACATGAGAACATCATCATCAAACTGTCCAGTATTCTCCATGTGCTCAATTTCAATATCAAGTTCGCGGTGTTCCTTGATCAGTCGATTGATATGATTTTCTAAACTCATGATGTATGCTCCGTTTGTATATGATATAAGTTTACTGAAAGTTTGCTTGCAGAACAAATGTTAAGATTTCAGTTTTAATTCCGCAACACGATGACAGGTTTCATCTACTTCTAGACCAAATCCTAGATAAATGGTGTTCTTTGAACTTCCATACGCGCTCTCTTGCACATAGGGTTCGATGCACCAATAGCGAATCTTGTAGCCTTCAGTATTGGCCCAACGTGCTAGAGTTTTGGCTCCGGCCGGAGTTGCACAATAGCCTTTAACAGCACCGCTCATTTTGATGTCGTGAGCTTTTGCAAATTCTGCTATCAATGCGTCTGCCCACTTGTAAAAAGATTTACGCGGAGAATATTGACTGAGATTTATCTTCATGACCATACCAACCTGAATAGTGTAGCATCATCTAGAGTAAATGGTAGCACAATATTGTTAGATGTCAACCACAAATTGACTGTGTTGGTGATGTCGATGCCGTTGCGGTACCAGTGTTGCACACCATTTGGTCGAACAACCGCAGGCCCATCTGTGCGATGCCGTTGGCCATTGCGGTACCAGTGTTGTTCGCCGTCTGAACAGATCACCGCGGGTCCATCCTCTCGATGCTGTTGGCCGTTGCGGTACCATTCTTGTGTGCCACTAGCCCAAATCGATGCAGGTCCATCATCGCGATGCCGTTGGCCATTGCGGTACCAGTGTTGTTCGCCGTCTGAACAGATCACCGCGGGTCCATCATCGCGATGCCGTTGGCCGGTGCGAAACCAGAGTTGTGTGCCGTCAGATTTGACAATTGCAGGTCCGTCTATGCGATGCAGTTCACCTTTTGCATTTCGCCATTGCTTGATACCGTTATCATTGCTCACAGTCATATCTTTAACCGTAGTTCTGTAAACTTTGGACATGTATCCAATATATCAATACCATATGCTGCTGGTACTTCATCGCGCTCAAGTTTGTAATCAAGTTCCCAATAGCATGCAGAATAACCAACTTTCTGCATCCATGCAATTACAGCCTTGACACCCTCCGTACTATAAAAGAAGTCATTTAGGTAGTCAGAAAAAACCATGTCATGGTCATTACAGAATTCGCGCTGTACTTCAATTAGCCACGCTGGCTCATCTTTTTGCCAATTTATAGTTTGGCTGGTACGACTATTGAAGTTGATCTTCATGTAACACCTTTGGCATGTAGATGCAGCTTACGCTGCATCTACCTCTTCAATACCAGTGTTGTGATCGTAATACGCATACTGTCCAAACGGTGGCTTAACGCGAGTCTTGGCACCTTCAGTGATGATCCAAAGAGTATCTGCATAAGTGTCTGGACCCCACTCACCAAACGGATACCCGTCAGTGAACACCACAGCCTTCTTGGGTTCGATCTGGTTTTCAATCCAATAATTCCAGAACGCATTGAAGTCAGTACCACCGCCACCCATGCACTGATAGTTCATGAGCTCGTCTGCAGTGTCCTTGGTGAACTCCTTGTAGTTATAGACCCTGGTATCAAAACAAAGAATGCCAATCTTGAAGTCATGATAGCTGTCCATGATGCCAGCAACCTCACCGAGGAAGTCCTTGGCCATAGCATCGCTAATAGAACCGCTCATGTCAATAGCAATCTGAATGTCAATGGTCTCATCCTTGTCCAGCGTGGGAAGGAAGATGCCCGAATACATATGCTTGCGATTTGGACGCAACCAAGTGAAGTCATCAGTGATGCAGCTCTGGATGTTCTGCTGTAGCAGGTCACGCCAGTTGATCTTGGGTTCAATGAGATCCTCGAGCATACGCTTCATGCTACCGGGAAGCTTGCCCGCAGCAGCCTGAGCAGCCTGCAGAATCTTGTTCTTCATTTCCTCGCGGATCTTCTTGAGCTCCTCGCTGCTGACTTCAATTGGAATGCCCTTGGAACTGTCCTTGCCCTTGCCGTCCTTCTTGTCGTCGCCCATCTCAAGGTGAACGTCCAGCGTGAGCTCCTTCTTGACCTTGCGCTTCTCAAGATCGTCATACACTGCCTCGGACGTCCAACCCAGGTACTTGGCATCATACAAGCCAACACGCTGCGACGTCTCCTGTCCTGCAGCATTGGGATCCGGAACTCGCATGGTAGGCATCTTGCCAATCTTGTCGGTAGTGAGCATGCCATTGATGATATAATCATTGGCCATGTTCCACCACTGGGGATCACGATGAGATCGACGACCAAAGTGATCCAGCGCAACGTGAAGAATTTCATGACAGAGAACGAACACCGTCTCGTCAACATCCAGCTTGGATATAAAATCTCGGTTGTAGAAGATATTGCGTCCGTCAACCGCAGCAGTTGGACACCAACCAGCGTCAGTGGCATCCACTAACTTGAGCTGCATTGCAAGCGTTCCAAAGAACGGGTTAGAGAACAGCAACTTGAGGCGTGCCTGACTGATCTTCTTGGTGACTGGTGTTGACATGTGTGTCTCCTGATTGTGTTAATTTCAACGCTAACTTAGCATATGCATGATCTATTGTCAATAAGAAATAAAACAGCACGGGATTTGAGCCCGTGCTGTACATCGCGTTTATGATTACATATTCGGCAAAAGATCGCTGTAGCGATCGCAGAATTCGTGCCAAGTCTTCAACTTGGGCGCCTTGATTGCAAGCTTATGGGTACCGAGGATGATCTTAGCACCCATAACCGACAATTCATCCTCAAAATTGTCCATCATAAAGCGATAGAAGAAGTCAACCTCCTTGTGGAAGTCGTCCATGGGCTTGTTATCGCCTGCCTTGGCCGCAGCAACCGCTCGGTTATTGCTATCAACCAGTTCGTATGCCAGTGCCGTAGTGAGAGCATACATGATGTCAATCTGCTTGCTATTAAGCTTGGTGACCTTACCGCTCAGGATGTCCTTAGCGTGCGGTAGATTGGCAGCCTGCTGACGATAGGTCATAAACTTGATGCCTGGACCTTCGCCAACGGTACCCTTCACAAGGTCTCCAAGGATATCTGCGGGAAGCTGAGTATCAACCATCTTGCCCTTGTCATTGACCTCCTGCAGTAGCTCGCTTGCAAAGTACCAAGAACGCGGTGTAGCAAACGCATAGCTGTCAGCGCTGGGATTGAAGTTGTTGAGGTCGTTGGGCTGGAAGGAGAGGTAGCCAACCACGTCCTTATGCACACGATTGAGCAGCGCCCATTCCTTCCAATCATCAAAGTCAACCGCAAGTGTCAAGTGGCTGAAGCGATTGGCCAGCGGCATCGGCATGTTATATGCAACGCCCTTGTCCTTAACGCGATTGCCTGCAGCAACAATAACCACATCCTTGGGAAGATGGTAGTTACCAATGCGACGGTTGAGAATGATCTGGTAGGTTGCAACCTGTACGCTGGGCGGAGCAGCGCTCATTTCATCAAAGAACACCAGCGCGCGGCTGTTTGGATCAGTTGGAAGATCCGAAGGGTTGCTCCACGTAAACAGCTTCTCGGTGATCGGCTGTCCAACTTCGTCCTTGACGAGGTTGCCGTCCTTGTCGTAGATCTTCACATCTGCAAGGTAGGGAATGCCACGCATGTCCGTGGGTTCCATAAGCGGCAGTCGGATATCAATAAGCGGACGTCCCTGGCTGCGAGCCACCTCGGCAACAATATCGCTCTTGCCAATGCCAGGCTGTCCCCATATAAATAGTGGACGCTTACGGCTGATACTGTGCTGAATAGCCAGCTTCAAACGGCTGGGAGTAACAGTTGAAGTTGTGTCGATAGTATTACGCTTGCTAGGTGCCATTTGTGTGTTTCTCCTAAGTTAACGTTTGTGTCGTTACGATGTGATAATAGCACCTATAACTTTACTGTCAACCTGTTATTTTGCGGAAAAATTAGATATAATGATAAAAGAGGTAAATGTATGGATATTATAGACAAATTACTTGAGCAATATGATCAATTGAAAAACACTAAAAATACCAAAGCGTTATCAAAATGGTGCCCAACGGAGCTTTTGGATCTAACTACATTTTTACCATGTAATACTCCCACTTACGTAAGAATATGGCATTTACGCAACAGGGTATTTTACATCCCGTCTTGTGAAAACTGCGGTTCTCCAACTCAATTTGACCGAACAGACGGTTGTTATAGACGATTTTGCAGCAAAGCTTGTGCAGCAAGAGACTCGAATACCAAACAGAAAAAAGCTAGCAGTACCGAGCGCATTTACGGAAACAGGTCATATTTTCAAACTGATGATTATCATCGCAAGGCTCGAGCAACCAGTTTATCGAAGTATGGTGTAGAAGTTCCATCAGCTAGTCCAATTGTTAGGGCCAAGATAGAATCTACTAATTTATCATTATATGGACATCGAAGCACATTGAGTGTGCCCGACGTTCAAGACAAAATCAAAAAAACCCTGTTGGATAGATATGGTGTTGCTAATCCTATGCATGTACCTGAGATAGTTGCCAAAACTACAGAAAACACCCGTACAGCATATGCAGAGAGATTGCAAGAAATATTAGATCGCCGTTACCGTACCAATTTGGATAGATATGGTAGATATGATCCTGCTCAATTGCATATGAGTATGGACATGATTGATCTTAGTTACAATCGTCAATGGTTACAAGAACAAAATGCGCAATATCCGTTGTGTTATATTGCTAAGAAATTGGGGATGGGAACCAGCCAATTAAGTGTCAGATTCAACAAACTTGGTCTCGTTCCTGTGCAGCATGCTATCAGTTCTCATCACCAATTTATATTAGATCATTTACGTAGCAAATACTACGGAGAAATATGTATAAATGATCGCAAAGTCTTGAATGGAATGGAATTGGATATTGTGTTACCTGAGTTAAATTTGGCTATTGAGATAGATGGCGTTTATTGGCACGGCGAACTAGGAGGGAATAAGCCATATGACTACCATTTGGAAAAAACTCGCAAGTGTGCTGAACTTGGCATACGATTGGTACACATCTGGGACACTGAAATTGCAGATAAGTTGGACATTGTTAAGAGTAGGTTAGACAATCTATTAGGCGTCAACAGCAATAGGATCGGTGCTAGGAAATTGGTTGTTACAAAGATTTCCAACGATCAAGCGGCTACTTTTCATAACCAAAATCATCTCTCAGGTGCAGCACCTGCTAACCAGCATTATGCATTGGCATCTCAAGATGGTGTAATTTATATGTGCATGAGCATAGGTCATTCTAGATATGACAAGACAGCAGACCTAGAAATAATTAGATCAAGCACTCGTTGCGGCATAGTAATACCAGGGGGTGTAAGTAAATTGATCAACGCTGTTGGTCTTGATCATTTTGGAAAAAAGATAATAACTTATTCTGATCTAAGATGGGGGCCGGGTTTATCATATGGCTTAGCAGGATTTAGTCATGTAAAAAATACAGGTCCGGGCTATTGGTATGTAAAAGCGGGAAAGGTCTATCATCGCAGCGGATTTCAAAAGCGCTATTTGGTTAAAAAGTTAGATAATTTTGATCCAAATTTAAGCGAATGGGAAAATATGCGCAATCACGGGTGGGATAGAATATGGGATTGTGGTAATGCTGTCTGGGAAAAATTGTTATAAATAATTTACTATGTTGATAAGTGAATTAATAGGCTACAGGGAAAATCCCATATATCAAAAGGCCAAAACCACCTTTGATCCGTCAGAATATGGCGATACAGAGGGAGCATTTTGGGCCACAAGAAATCGCATGATGAAAAATTTTACTAGTGAATTAGTAAAGCATGGATTCGTAAAAGTTGGTAGTGGAGTGGTAGTTTTGGTACAGTATATGAGAAACCTGGATATCCGTGGTTATTCAAGATATTCAACAGGGATCCTTCCTATCTAACTTATTTGCGTTATGCAATTAAAAATCAAAACAACCCAAATGTTCCCAAGATAAAAGGCAATATATTGCGCATAAACGATGAAACTTTTGCAGTTAGAATGGAACCATTAAAACCTTGGACAGTTGCTGGTGATCCTAAATTAAAACATCTTTCTAAACTCACATCGAACATATATGATAGTCTTGATGACCTTTCGAAAAGTAACCGCATCTGGTTGAAAAATAATTATCCAGGTGTTTTGAAAATATTGGTTGATATGGATGCAGCAGGCGACGCGTTTGATCTTCACGAGGGGAACATAATGCTACGCGGCAATGTCCCTGTATTGGTAGATCCAGTTTATGATCCCGGCAGCATGGAATAATATATGAACACTAACCCATTGTGTGCAGCAACCTTGGCAAGGGTTGAGCTATCACTCAGGCAACAAAATTAAACCATGTTGCGAATGGTTTGGTGATATGTTCTCAGGTACCGTTCAAGAATACATTGACAGCGACTATCTGAAATCAATCAAAAAACAAATGATGAGTACTGAATTACCTAAAACTTGTGTTTCATGTGTTATTAATGAACGATCAAATATACCATCATACAGACAGTTTGAAAATAGTTTTGCTGATTTAGAATCATTGAATATAGAAACTGGTACTTCGTTCAAAATTTTAGATTATAGACCTGACATAATTTGCAATTTCAAATGCAGGATGTGTTCGTCGCAATCGTCCTCGTTAATAATGAAAGAGTTGATAGATAATCCCAATTTGATGATTTGGGATAAACTAGATAGCCAAATTTCAAACAATCATGACATTTTAAATTCAATAGATCTCAAACAATTAAAGGTTGTTAGCATACTTGGCGGAGAACCCAGTATCAGTCAAACTGTATTTGATTTTTTAGATAAGTTATATGAAGCCAATACCGATGTTGAATTACAGTTAACTACCAATGGCTCCAATATAAATGACAAATGGATAAGTCGAGTTAAGAAGTTCAAAAAAATTTCCTACACAATCAGCGTAGATGCAACCGGAAAATGTTATGAGTATATACGTACTAATGGACATTGGTCTACTATTGAACGCAATATGAAAAGATTGGATGATTTAGGAATACCATATGGTATATTGTGTACCATGATGTCATATAATTTGGCTATGATAGAAGATTGGTTTGATTGGTTTGGAAATAGAGATGCGATAGGGTTAAGTCATGTTGTATCTCCAAGCGATCTATCTATAAAATCTATACCTCCTGAAATACGCAATGAAAAGATCATTTGGTTAGAAAACAAAAACAATAAATTAGCAGATCAAATAGTAAATCTTATCAACGATAAAACTATGGAATATGATGCTATTCTAATGAAGAAAATGTTTGAAAGAACTGCTGCATATGATCAAGCAAGAGGCACAAACATATTTGATCTAGATCCTGTATTTGCTCGCATGTATTCTATGATTAACATTTGAAATCTATCAAATCTAAAAGTTTACCGCCAACCAATTGCAGTTCAAAATGTATTTGGCTATTCCAAATTGTTACAGTACGGTTGCGAAGTATCCAGGGACCATTTATCAACCTGTTCATTTGAATCAATAGTTTACCTGTAATAATACAGTTATCCTCATGAGTAGATTGATATGATTTGTAATGTTGCATTAACATGTCGGCGCCCGTAGGTGTTAGTCGCCAACCTTTGTTAGAGAACATAAACTTGTGTATGGCATCAGGTATGAGTACATCTTTCCATACAGTATTATTATGATCTTCGTCAAAATACGGTCTTATGAATTCCGCAAATTCTTTAGTGTTTTCAAAATGTTGAGGTAAGTTTGGTAGTTCAGTCTTCTGAATTTTCATCTATGGTTTGACCTGATGTCAAAAGTACTACCGTAAACTGATCTGTTTTGAACAGCTTGTTGAGTTTCTCGCATAGATTGAAAGCATGGCCGCTGTTGGCAAAACTACTTTTGCGATATTTTGGGCCAGGATAACTAACGAGACTATTCAGTGTTCTAAGATTGATTGGCTTATTTTGATAGAACACTGCATAGATGCCAGACGCTTCAAGAACTTGCTCTGACTTGTATGTTTTTGGGTCAGTATAGTTAAGTATAATTTTTGGCTTCGGTCTTGACATCTTTCACCTCTCGTTACCAATTATTTATCAACATTGAGGTGATTTTGGAACCAAACACTAGTTTAGTCCTGTGGTACATTCTTTAAATCTTTCAATAAGTTCTAATTTAGATCTAGTTTTAGCTATAGCAACAAACTTTTGATATAGCTCATTTAAAAAATGATAGTTGTCTCGTTTTATATTGGGATTTAAAGATCTAAGTGTCTCTTGGTAGTCTGTACGAGTTGGTATCAATCTCATATAGCTAGTGTGATTAGCAAAGTACCAAAGCATCATAGCATTGAATGTTGCCAAATCAACTACATGATTACCAAATACCACCCAGCGATTGCCGTTAGTATCTGTTGCCATACAAAAACTTTCGCTTAGCTTGCTCTCAATTTTAAGTCTATCTAGTTGATCAGGCGTAATCATCTTCTGTATCCTGTGATGCGTTACCACTTTCAATACCGGATAAAGCTGCTATCATCATTTCATCGCTAGCATTGAAACCATATGCTGAATATTTCATAAGTCGAAGTGTTTTGACTGTGCGAGTAGTTGTCGGAGACAAAACTATATTTTTAGCCGCAAGATCTCTTTCAGCCAAAGGCGTAGCCCACATTGTGGTTCCGTCGCTTACAAATTGACATACGGTCCAATCAAAGTCATTGAGTAAATCTTCAGCAGAGTCGTAGAATTGCCTTCGGATAGCCTGTATCTTAACAGCTTCGCCAAATTCAGAAGGATTATTAAGAGTATACGATACTGCATTGCTGGTCTCGTAAACATCTATGTCAGTGTCTTTTTTTAGATTTGTAGGTTGTATATACTCGTCAAGTAGGTCAAATTTTGACTTGATAAATTTATACTTTATATGATTGTGAAACTGTTCAATTTGTGTACGATTATTGAAGAATATATCTATATCTTCTCCGGACCAATCTAGTCCTTGCCACAGCTTCCGCACAGAACCACCCGCAATCCATGGACCTTGTTTGATATCGTAAACTGCTAGATCATTAACTAACTTAGAGAACTTTTGATCTGTTACAGGTTTACTGATCCAGTTAGAATTTACCACCATCTTGGGATACCTCTATTCCGTTCATGATCTGCGACTGCAATTCGATAACTTGGTCAGCAAGTGAGCTTTGCCTTGCTAGCAATCTAGCTATACCCAAGCTCAATTGCTCGGCTTCCTGTATAGTTAACCTGATCTCTTTGCTATTATAGTTCTTGGCTACTTGAAACTTATCTAGAAATTCAACTAGAGAATCTATGTTGGTTTGAGGTGTTGTCATAGTTTAGGTTCCTTCTTCTTGGCTGATATAGCACTTAGCATCTCCAATTTAGTACGGAACGGACCTATCCATGTATTGTCTTCGAGCGTGCTGATCTTTGGACAATAGCTGCCAACCCATCCATGACTGAACAATATTCCATAGTATCCTGCAGCAAACCTATTAGAACTACCGTTGGTTTTAGCATAGCTAGGATATACGTCGTTTGTTATATCACATGCTGTACTGTGTTTAATGGGATACCCTTCAACTTGGCCAATCTCAGGTTCTGCTTCTTTTTCAACTTCTTCGATAGAAATTGTACCACCAAGCTTTTTGCTTAGGTCGTCTAAGCTAGAGTAATGCTTGTTAGGTAGAGAGCCAATTGCAGTATAACCCGTGCTATTGGCAATAATCATTGCCAGTCTTGTGCCATTCTGATGTAGAATCCAACTGGTATCTGTTACTGGCCTAAGTTTATATTCAATCGTCATCAACCACCTTTAGTTTTTTACGTCTCATTCGACTGTCGCTATCACTGGTTTGTGTGAGCATGGCTTCTGCTATTTCTAACAGTTCGGTAAGCTCTGCTGTATTAGCTTCGTCATTTGATTGTGCCAGTTGCGACCTAATTCTGTCAATGACCAATTCCAGCGCAGGTTCTCGACCCTTAACAGCAGTAACTAGCTTGTATACTACGGAATCATTGTGTTCCTGTTGGTCAACATCGTATCCATCCCTTACCCACATGGTTTGCCATTCTTTTAACAGATTACCTTCCCAATCATATGCATCGTCAGTCCATGTTACAAAAGTTGGATGTTCTGCACATACAGTTACCCAACCTTCTATCACCTGTCGACTTTCAATACCAGCAAACTGTGGTTTAGGTATTACGGTCTTGATGCTCCATCCGATACCAGGATGAGAACTGTTACGTACATGCCAAATTTCTGGATTTATGCCATTTTTAATAACATCTAGCGCGCCTAAAAAATCCCATTCTGTCATTGATTATCCTGCATCAAAAAATGTATCACCAGATTTATATGTAACAGGTTTGGCGATATTTATAGATTGGTCGTCCCATGTAAATTTTGGACGGTAATCTCCGTCGCCATCGGCATAGAATGTTACATTACGGCTACTACCATTACCGCCTAATTGTTGCATATAAGTGATCATACCGATAAACTGCGACGCCCATCTTCGAGTCATAGTACAATTTACAGTAAATGTTATAGTTTCATTATCACTGATATTCATAGCTCGTCTCCTAGAAACGGACCTTTGTAAGTAGCACTAAGGCATGGGCTATATTCAGCAGTGTTCTTTTCAATCTTAACTAGTCCGTGTTGATTACAGAATCTCATCAGTGCTAGTCCAACCTGTTTCTTGGGTTCTGTTCTAACTTCGTCTATAATAGCCAGATCCCATTTTTCAATTAGATCAGCAGGTTGCTGTGTAAGATCAATGAGCATACGATTGCGTTCATAATCGTCTTTGACTCGTCGTTCCACACCTTCATGATCTACCCATTTACTGAGCATGATATTGTTCCACGCATACCCTTTGTCGTGCCTATTTTCATAAGCTTCGGTTAGCTTTTTGGTTCTAACTCCAGGAAATGCGCTCATAACATTATCACCCGGATCTCCGCGCAGACATTTCTCAAATAGAATCCACTGCGGATCAGGAATTGCCAAATCGTGGCCACTCTTATTCTTGGCTATATTGCCATCCTTATCGTATATACCTTTGTGGGTATACAACAATCCAGCTATGCCATTGTAAATCATAACATTTGTTGCAATCAACTGCTGGAAATCGCTATCACTTGAAATAACTATATGCTGATCATCTGGATGCAATTGTATCCAACGTGCAATCATATCATCAGCTTCTGCATTTGGATGATGTAGTACTGTGCAATTTGTTTGGTTTTTAATAAAAGAAACAAACTGATCCATGATTTCAAAGAAGACAGTGTCCTCTTCAACTTCTCGAGCAGTTCTCTTGGCTGCTGCAACTTTTCGATTGGCTTTGTAAGGTGGATAAACGTCTTTACGCCAACTGCGCCCTTCTAAACAAAAGACCGAATGCGCGCCATTGAAATCGTTCCAAACCTTCTTGATACTAGTGAAAATAATATGTAATGCTAAACCAATTTGGCTATCAATATCCGGTGCTCTCACGCCGTGCCGAACTCTCATAAACAAATTTTGAGTATCGATCACAATATAAGTTGCCATTTTTCAAATCCTTGCTATGCTTTTATACTTATAGCATACGCAGACCTAATATGCAACTGTATTATTTTCTCCACCACCAAGGATTGTTACCTGCCATCATGATATTGTTATTGTCAACCCCGTGTCGCCTAGCCCAACTTGTGACTGCAAAATTTACGCTGAATAAATTACTATCATGTCCAGAAATTATGCCATTTTCTTTGATTTTTGGCCACCATGCATCTATGTCTGCAAGTACTGATTTCATAGTATGTTCTGCATCAATAAACACAAAATCAAGACTTTGATCGTCTATAGTAGCTGCCGCATTGGTACTGCTAGCTCTAATCAATCTAAATCTAGAACCAAGGTGCGGTAAGTTTTTGATAATAAGTTCGTAATGTTCGTCTTGTATCTCTTGCGGTATGAAGCTTTGCCAATCTGTGTAACTTTTATAATGGTCAACTCCGATTAGCTCAACCATGTTTGGGCAAGACTCTAATAGCATTAAGCTATTAACGCCTAAACATAAACCAACTTCTACTCCGCGTATGGTAGATCCCAAGTCTTGGAAGAGAGGTACTAATCCATATGCTGCTTGCTGACTTTTGAATTTTGGCCAAAGTTCATGTTTGGACAGTTTAGATAAGTCTGATTCTTGTATGTCTATCACACTATATTTATCTAACAATATCAGCTATGTTCAGTCTTTCCGTCATCTCTGCGAACACTTCTTACAGTTCTAACAAACTCAGGTTCAACTACAGCCATTTCATCTAATATGCTGTTGCAGACATCATTTAACCATCGGTTGATAATCTCTTCTTCTGTACCAGAGTAGCCGTTTTCTTGTAGATATGTTACGAATTGCTCGTTGTAATCTAGCTCGAAATATGTCTTGCTGGGATCAACCGGATCCCAACTTATCTTAGGCATAGCCATGTAGGGTTCATCTAAAAGGTCTGCACGCTTTCTATCATATTCCTGTTGACTTACCTTGTTGTGTTTGAGATCTACATCCAACATAGCAGACGCAATTGCCTTTTCATCTGATTGGTCAGTTATAGACAATCTAGCCAATCTACGATCTGCTTCATATTGATCTATCTTATGATGCTTGAGATCAATTACGATCATAGCTTCTTCGAGCTGTGCAGGATCGTTAGATTCTATCTTGGCTAGAGCTACATCTAAGTCGTAACCCTGATAGAGATATTCTGCCTCAGCGATCTGACGGCTTTTACCTCGAAGTCCCCAACTGCCTGGTAAGAATTTAAATGGAATTTTCATATATCATTTCCTTTTTAATTTATGCTAGGCTTGCATACAAATGTATCTGAAGATTTAACGTAAACCCATGCCTAGCACAATACCTTGCAGCATATTCGTGATTCTTTTGATTTTCAGACATATTCAATAATCCTTCTTCCCAAAAACTAATAACCTCATCTACATTGCTACGCTCTTCAATAGAGATGTCATTCTTAGTGCTTCGTAGTTGTTTACTCTTCTGAGGTTCTCTGTTATATACGTTCATTGGGCTGATGAATACTTTTTTACCTTTAGCAGCATATTCGTGTGCCCAATCGGGTATGCTGCTGTATGGACTGTTAGGGTCTGCGTTCATTACAAATTTCAAACAATCTGCACGTTCCATAACATCTTGATTTGGTTGCAAGTACTTGATTGCCTTGCCTTTCTTCTCGCTGCATTTAGGGCTGCAAACCAAAGTAGTTGCAGCAGGGATATCCTGCCAAACTGTACCGTTGCTTTCTATCTGGGTCTTTCTAAATCGAAGATTCATAAACTCTAGAAAAGGTACTAGATTACTCTGCAGCATTGGCTCTCCACCAGTTACTACGAGCACCATTTCTCTAGGTCGCACAGGATAGGCTTCATTGCCCCACAATTCCCGCGCCCATAGTGGTACTTCTCCATTAAAATGTGTTTCGATAGCACTGTTTATGCGATCGTTTATCTCATTAATAGTGAGCCAATCGCCACCGTCAAAATAAGTATCGCAAAAGCTACAAGCGAGATTGCACTTAGCTAATCTCACAAACACCGCAGGTTCTCCCCTATATGGGCCTTCTCCTTGAAGAGTGTAAAAGATGCTGGTTACATATAGCTTGTCACCTGCGTCATTGAAATACTTTTGACCAACAATTGAATTACGACCAAACATTTATTCAATCCTCAATTAATCTATATAACATGATAGCTTGATTTAATAGATCTTGCAAGCCATCATTGGTCTTTGCTGCATTTTGTATATTTCTCCACAGCAAATCGTTAGGATTCAGCTTAACTGTAAACTCATGGATGTAACCTTTTATATTAGCTGATACTATATACCCGTCACGTGAAATATATGTGACAAAACCCTCATCCATTCTCTTCTTCCTTAACCAGTGCAGCTATCATATTATAGCTGTCTATAGCAGCCTTTAATTCTGGATGTTGTTTGGCTAGAGCCAATTGATACTGTGTTTTGTATTCTTCGTATGCGGCTTTTAGTGCAGGAGATTGGTCTATTAGATTATAATCGGGTTCTATCATACCCAATCGTTCCATTATACGATCTAGAGTTTCTATTAGATTTATATAAGTGCCATCTTTACGATGTACTATTATGTCAGATCCTATATGGCTATAATCATTAATGGTGTTATATATGTTATTATTTGCAGAAAGATAATTGTTATTATTGTATCCAACTCGTGTATATACCCATTGGAAACCATCCCAGGTATATGTGTTGCCTTGATTATCTGAATAATGCTGCCCTACCATTGGGTATTGTGGAGGTACGCTAACTTGTACATACGTGGGGAAATTGCCTAACATTGCCATTATATAGCCTCTTCATTTTTAACTAACTTCTCTATCATATCGTAACTATCAAATGCAGATTTTAAATTTGGATTGAGGCTAGATAGAGTTTTGATCAGTTGATGCTTGTATTCGTCATACGCTTCTTTGAGAGCTGGATATTTCTCAATTAAGTTTTTATCCGGTATTACTATTCCAAAACATTCAATGATCTGTTCTAATGTATCGCCTACATTTAAACTCCTGCTGTCGCTAAGTGTTATAACTAATCCAGCGGTAACGTATGAAGTGTCGGGTATTATATTATAGCTGGTACTGCTATTAGATAATGTAACAGTGGAAGGAGAATAATATCCACTGCCTGCATTAGTTACAGTAATATCCGAAATACCACTTTTGTTGTTGCTCCAAGGACTAGTTGTTTGAGCCATGTTAAGCTTCTCCAGCCTGTGCTCTTCGAACGATCAAATAGCTACCGTCTTCGGCAGAGTCCCAAACAATTGTATCGCCTTCTGCCCATCCTAGTTTCTCTAACATGTTTGGTGGAAACACCAACATCAATTCGCCGTTTTCTTCAATCACTTCTGCCGTGTAAGTCTGTTGTTCCATTTTCTTCCCTCACTGGTATAACTTCTACATAAGGTCGATCTATTTCCTGACCAGCTGCTTCGCCAACTTTAACAGTTAGTGTAAAACCCAGCCAGTTATCAACTTTTCTATGCATAGTAGCTAGATTATATGCATTAATTATCGACGATGATAACCCTGCCCCCTGCGTATCTTCTGGGACAAATATATATCTTTTGATGTCGTCACCGTTAAATTCTCTATAACTGGTATACCACGGCGCTTTGTTGAAAGGTTCTCCCCATGGTACACTTGTGTTATTGTTCTTTTTAGACACGATGCAACACCTCTTATTAAACGTGTTTTAGTTTGTACTGTACCAATATGCTACTGATTTCTGTACCGAGATCCTCATCATTGGAGACAATGTATGTCTCTCGAATCCACATCTCGGAATTCTTGTCGTAATGGGCTACTTGTAAAATAGTGCCACCGTTAGCTGGTTGCATCTTTATAGTATAACTACGATCATCTTCTATTACATCAACGTCATCTACTGGTGCGGCAGCTGATGGATTATACTTAGACAATCTATTTGCTCTGGTACCGCGTCGTTTATTTGTATCAACAGGTGATGTAGAATATTCATCGTATTCTGCAGACTTTGAGTTTTCCCATGCTTTTATTGATTGTTTTAAGAACCATCGATCAAACCAATTCATGCGATTTCTCCAATTTTACCAGAACCAGTGATGTATTAACCCAAAAATATTGATGCCGCAAATCACTATGCTCATCAGTAGTAGTGACCATTTACGCCAAATCCAAGCTACTATGATCCAAAGAAAATTACCAGCAAAACTTAACACTACATTGAGTGGATAAATGTCTACGGCAGTGAGAGAGATACTGGTTAACAGTGTTATGGTAGCTAACCATTCTAGATATTTGTCTAATTTGTTAATCATAGCTTTATAAGATCTTTCTTATAATCTAGATAGGCTAATAGCCCTGTGATACCAAGATTAACAAGAATTGGTGTTATTATCAAATAATATCCAACGAAAAAAGGCCATTTCATCAAATCAACTATATAATTAGCTGATATGCCAATTATAGGTGCAAGCAACAACAATATGAAGTTAGATACTACCATGTATATCAAAGACGTTGGCATAACTTCTATCTCCTCTATCCGGCATATTATCGAGGTGCAAATTCCTGCTGTAGTTTGATATTATCAAAGAATTCCTTCTTTGTTCCGAGATCATTATAAAACGCACCTTTAAGCACTGTAGTTTGTGTAAGACTGCTATGTGCCATTATGCCCCTATTTTCACAGCATCCATGCACTGCCTGTATGTAAACTCCCACATCTTCACTACCTGTGGCCTTTTGAATTTCCCTGGCAATATCATTGCATAATTCTTCCTGTAATGTACCGCGTCTGCTACACCACTGAGCAATGCGAGTGTATTTGCTGAGACCAATCAGCTTCCTAGCAGCTATGATACCTATATATGCTACTCCGGTAACTGGCTGATGATGGTGGCTGCATACGCTCTTTAATTCACTCCTCACTACCAGCATGCCCTCGTATCTCTCATCGCTATCATTAGGAAATGACGTAGCATTTGGCGGGGGATTATATCTACCGCTCATCAATTCCTTGATATACATCTTGGCGAGTCGCCTAGCAGTATCTCGGCTGTTTGGATCATTATCGGTATCTATCACCAAGCTGTCCAACACACCCTGAAACTTTCCCTGTACTTCGTCTATCAGCAAATCAAGTTCATCTTTGCTAACAAATTCTGAAATATTGTCATTACTGTGAAATCGCGCACCACTGTTCTTGATGCGCTCTTTGATCTTTTCTGAAATTTCCATTTTTTATCTCCGATGTTTTTACTTCTAGTCTAGCAGAGGATTGCTATCTGTAATTTAATTGTACTGCAATATTGGTGTTTAATCAACTGGTTTAAATTATATTGTTTTGTAAAAGTCGTTGACACTAGCTTGGCTTAACGCTGTTGTTACTCCTGCTGTTATGGAATATCCACCATTTGGTATTACGGACGTTGACCATTGAGTTAGATGATTGGATGTTGGACCAGTTGCGCCTGTAGCACCAATTCGCATATCATGTTCCCAAAGTGTCCTATGAGATATTTCGTCAATGCGCAACCTAGCTTCAACGTCATCGATGCCTTTCTCTATCATCATTGTGATGATTCTACGCATCCTTTCGCATTCTGATTGCAACGCAAGTAAATCAGCTCGAACATTACTGAGTTGTTGCTGTAATACGTTCAACTCATCTTTCTTAAATTCAATTTCATCAATCTTTTTGCGATAGCTTTCAAAATACTTTTCTGATGATTCTAGCATATTGGTTTGTCCTTTCCGTACTGTCTCCAGTCAGTAAAAACTGACCTGTCCATAAGTTTATGCAAAGAATGACACCAAACTCCGGGGTTACTGGCTTTGAAGTCAGTATCGTCAATCTTGAGCATAGCATTATAATTGAATAATGTGATGTACGGTATCTTCACTGATATTTGCGGTATGAAGTTATCTTTTTCTGCACAACGCATCTCTAATACTGTATTTGCGTGTCTCACATCAAAATCCAAAGTAACTAAAAAGTTTTTATCAATCAAGTATAATATCATATTATCCCAAGGTTCTATAATATCATGAAGTGATTTTCCAGTTTTGAGAACCTCTTCAGTTGGATCAAAGCTTTGATTAGCTCCTATGAATATGTGTTCGCAATCATGAAGTTTAGCTAATTGAGCAAGTTTATCGGGATCGCCCACTCCAACGACAAACAGTGTCTTCATACCATGTGCAGGAGTATGCTCTACTTCTGTACCTATGAAGATCATGACATCGTCTTGTATACCATCTACATAATCTCTTTCCATCAAATATCCCCTATATCCATGCTAACAGAATTGTCAGCATCCATGCCAGTAATCTGTTGCAGCATCTTCTCATGCCGAATTATCAAATCCATCGGCTTTTCTGATGTAAAAATATCTGTACAAAGATCTTTAAATTCCAATAAGTCTGGTGTAAGTAATTTCTTTGCCTCGCTTATTGGCATATCTTGTGCCATATTAGCTGATTGAATAGCATTTATATGAAGCTCTACATTGTGGTTCATCATCAATAGATAGCTAAATCCATCCATGCTGCTGGGCCACTTGACTTCGTACTTCTTTTTTTCATCTAAAAATACGTTGCTACCAAAATCAAAGACACCTCCATTTTCTAGATGATGCAGTAGATAATCTTTATATGCCTTGCTCCACTTGAATGGATCGCCTGCTCTACCTTCTGGGGTCGCAGCCCACTGGCCGCTGTCAATTTCTTTTTTGGTAAATGACACCTTCTTGTACTTTAAATCATCTTCGCCTCTGACACAGATATCTCCCACAGTTACGCGATCACCTATCTTGCTACGTACAGGTACACATTTTTTAGGTAGATTAGCAGCCATCCAATCATTTAATAATGTTGGATCATTTTTGAGTTCTTTCTTATCAACAATAGGACCGCCTTTGAAGCCAACGTTAGTTGAACTTAGCTCATGTCCATAATACCCCTGCCCCTTGGCGGTCATAACAAACGGACTTGCTGCATCAAAACTTATAGTTAGTTCTGGATCAACATACTTGCGCAATGCCCGCTGTACTGTTGTTAATGCACACCCAGCTTTGATCTTACCATTACCGAGATAATGCAGCCACTCACGACCTTCTAGGTAATGTTGGTCTCGCATGATGATCAAGCGACGCAAGTTGATGCTGAAGTTGGAAGCCTGCACGTTGGAGAATGCCCAACTTTCAAATGGTAAGTCCTTGGCAGCTTCCCACCAAATGTCGCCTTCTTCTTGATTGCGGCCCTGTAGAACGTTGAGGAATTTAGTTGCACCCGGCTTGCGATGTTTGATGAAGAATTGGTGATTCTCCATGCTTCCGTCTAGACAATCTTTGAAGCTCTTCAAACTGGGATGCAAGCTAACACCAGTAACAGGATCAAGACCATACTTCACAAGTGCGTAAGTTGGCCAATCTAGAACCATGCTGTAATCAGCAGTTGCTTCCAACCATCGCAACAGCTTCAATCGCACATCGTCCTTGTCTCGCATGTGCTCTTCTGGAGTTTGCTTGGGTTTAGGATGCCAAGGATACTTTAGCACACCAGTAGCTGCTTGAAACCCGCCGCTGTCGCCAACCATTATAGTGTTCTTGCGATCTCGTTGTTGTACCATACTTTCTTGTACCCAACTTTCTTTTGGATCCAAAATAGCATGTCCAGCTGAATACAGCGCAACTGGATAATAAAACAGGCTGTTAGCTGGATCTAAGAAGTTTAGATCTTTTAGCCCATTTGGCAATCCTGATGGCATTTTGTCACGCATGTTATATTCAACCATGCTGACAATCTTAGCATAAATCATGCTGATTGACGGTAAGAACAATGCATAGTCATTCTGTTTGGCAGCAAGATTATGTGCTTCAGGATTGATATCTAAATGGTCAGTGTTGAAACTGAATCGTTTGAAATTATTTGTCATGATATAATTATGATCGCCTATGTTTGGGGTGTCAATCAAGCTTTTGGATTTGCTATAACTTCATACAATGCCTTGCCATTGAAGAACCTATCACCAGTTTCATCAGCTAATATATGCGCTGTTTGAATTGTATCTTGGTTGTTTTCTTCCATGATATTCTTAATGAACTCTATCAGTTGAGTTTTGTTACTTAGGTATGATTCCCAGTTTTTGGTCCAATTACTTGGGTACAGTACATTTTGATTCCACATTTCAGCATAGCTTAGTCTGTTTGGCAATATAGGCATTGTTCCTACTAGAGCCGCCTCATATGCACCAATTCCCAACGTCTCTTGCAAGCTAGCACTGAACATTAGCTTGCTCTCTGCCATATGAGTGTGATACTCATCCTTAGTCAATGTTTGATCCTGCGCTACAAACCATTCATATTCAGGCATTGCGACAGCTAGATCTCTGAAGATTTCTATCTGTTTCTCTGGTGCTATGCGATGTGGGAAGATGATCTTGTTCTTCTTGGGGATATCGGCATATGGTGCCATAGTATCTTTGAGATATTCCATAGGCCATCCAACAATATGTACAGTTGGACCGTTTGGTTTATGACCGTTTATCCATGCTTCTGTTTCGTCATTATCAAACATATTGCGTACATCAAACAAGTTCTTGAAGAACATATTTGAATGGAATCTAGTAGCAAAGAAATTGTCATCATAACAATAGAACATGCTGGCTTCTGCATTGCGAACCCAAGGCACATCACCTATTAGCCTACCTAATCCATCTTGAGGATCATATGATCCGGCGTGCCAAAGTCCTCCAATTTTAATCTTAATACCTAAGAGGTCTGCCATATATTTTAGATTAATTACGCCTGGATGCCACGCATCGGTAAACAGAAAATAATCTCCGTTTTTAATCCTACCTTCTGAAAATAACCTACTGAACTTTTCTACTTGAACTGATTTATAAATGTTAGTAGCGGAAAAATTCAAAAACATTCCAGGAGTTGTGTTATCAGGCAAGTCGTCTGGCCCACTGATAACTTCAACGTCTAACCCTACGTCTCTTATTTGTTTAGAAAGAAATATCTTCCATTCGCAAGTGTATCTAGTTGGAATGCTTTCCAAATCTACAATATAAATCGTCATATAGATCTCCATGAAACATTTTTAATGTTACTATATGGCAACGATTATGTCAAACAACTACTCGTTTTGCCATAAATAATCGTATGAGTCATAAGAACCAAAACACTGTGCCTTATTGTTACTTGATAGGTTGGCCATCAATAAATCGTTATTATTTTGGAGTTAAGTTTGGCATTGGGTCTGATCCAAATAATTTTTGGAAAACTTATTTTACATCGTCTGTATTAGTTAAACAATATAGAAAGATGTACGGCGAACCTACATTGATTGAAATTAGAAAAGAATTCCATCCTGATCATTACGGATCAGTATCAAATGCTCAAGAAAAAGCTGTAGAATATGAAAATAAGGTATTGCGTAGGATGAATATGATTACAGACCATAGGTTTTTGAATTGTTCAAATAATGTAAAACATAGAGTAGGCAGCCGTATTACCAATCATACTAAATTTAGATTTGAAAAGTACAATGGTTCTTATCATTCGCACGACGGAATTGAGGCTATGAGAAAATTCAATAAAAATATTCTAAAGAACACAATAGTATGTTTAAATCAGAGGTGAAAGCCAAACATCTTGATTCTATAGCTTCAAAAATTGGGTATCAGTCATACGATAGCTATGTTAAATCTATCAAAGAGGCATTTGAAGAATGTAAAACTATCAAAGGAACATCTGAGAAAACTGGTCATGCGCAGTATACAATAAGGCATTTGTTAATTAATAATTTTGGAAAAGAATGGATAGAATCTATCAGAAAAGAAGGTTTAGTTGAAGCTAGAACTCGTCAATTGGCAAAAATTAAAAATAAACCAAAAAAAGACCAGTTTGGTGATAAAAATTATAATGCATATGTGTGGGAAGCTATTTCTCCTACAGGAGAAGTGTACATTATACGAGGTAAGAGATTAAAATTTTGTAAGGATAAAGGTATAGGTGTATCTCTTGATCCTTACAAACCTCATTTGAGAAACTATTGGCAGTTTAAAAAACTGTGTAAAGTTAAAGATTACAATGGTTTGTATTCAGTATAAGCTCCGTTGATACCTTCTTCGCTAATATCTATTCTAATTTCCATATTTGGATATCTTTCTGATAGTTTCTCATACAATGCGTCACTAAGCATCTCACAGCTCTGACGATCCAATTCTAGCATATTATTAGCATAAAGACTCTCAATCCACCTGCGAAGTTGTATGAATTCAATTTGACGGTTAGCATGCGTGACTTCTACCCAAACTTTGAAGTTGAAGTAATGCATGTGCCTTAACGCAAGATGCGATACGTCGTATTCATCTCCAGTTGCATATTGAGGATTTGTACCAGCCTCGGGAAATCGATGATAAGCTTCCTTTTGAAATGTTGTATATACAAATGTCTTCTTCTGAGGTTTTGTCATGAGAATCTCCTGCTATGCGATATATTATGATACTGCATAGCAGGAGATTTATCAAGTCACGCAATTGTAGAACTATCAGTTTAAATTGTGTTAAACAACACAAGTATTTTCTTTGTCTGATTGTTCAATAGTCAAAGTAGATGTATTTTTATCAACAATTAAGGTACCGTAACAGCAAATATTCCAATCATCATTTCCATTTTCGTCGGCTGACTTTTCACTGAAGGATGGGACATTGATTTTAATATGTTTGCAAAGATATTCTTTTGTAGAGTTGTTATCATATTCAAACACTCTCCATACATGATCAATTGTTCCTCGGCCAGGATTGCCTCTACTCTTATTAAATCTAATCAAATATTTGTTCATATCAATTGCCTTATACAACGATTGTTGAAAGTTGCATTTTCTGTTGATTACTGTCTGGCACAACACCAACATTGAAATGAATCATCTTAAATGCATCATTGCTTCTATTTCTAGTAAATGAATGTCTTAACCAAGAATTAATAAAAAATATATCTCCTGGTTTAGGACCAAAGTTGACAGCTTGAGATGCTAGGGTAATATTTCTTATATCTTTCTCTGGTAAATTGCCAAACTCTTTAGCTGGTCTAGGATCATAAATTACCAGCTTGCATGAATCTTCCGGGCATTCTATAAAATAAAATCCAGAAATCATTGACCCAAACCCATGCATATGAGCATCGTGGCTAGAATATTTGAAGTGTTTCTGACACCAAAATTCAAAAACATCGGTCTTTAATCCAGATAGATCATATCCTTGCTCATCTAGTATAAATTGACTTGTTTGTTGTATGTATCCAGTTAGGTCTGATACTCTAGAATCTAAACTGAAATTTTCAGTTTGTACAAGTATATCCATTTCATCTGTTGGATATTTTTTAATTGTTGTGTCTATATATTCATCTGAAACTATAGATGCAGTTGACAGAAATTCTGGTTTATAATCAGAGTATACAGATGTGATAAAATAACCAGTTGCTGTAAAATTGCTTTCCATTTTATATTCCTTAGTAGGACCTACTATACAATTACATTGCCAGTAGTAATACTACTATTGGCATTTAATTTTGGCAATTTTGGAATGGAAATATTATTATAATCGGTTATTGTAAAAGATGATAACGTGTTTATATAATCTGTCCAAACTGAAATTGCATTACTATCGCCATTTAATTGTGCAGTCGATAATGCTGTGTTTGCAATTTGTTCTCGATTAGCTATAATGGTTGCAACTTGTTCATCTATTTGTGTTTTTATTGCTGATATTTGATCATCGGACATAGGTTGCATAGTCCAGATATCCTGATATGCCCCATTAACTTGCCCATAAGAACAAACAGCTTCTACAAACACATTTCCTGTTGATGGTTGTGGTATTCGAATAAAAGGTACATAATTTGGAGGTAAATTATTAAGATCAATACCCAATGCATCAGATAGATTGTCTCCTAAAATTGGATGATTGATACAATTACCATTAGAGTCTATTTCAATATATAACTCGTATGTCATTATGGTGTTCCTGCATTAGTTGATGGGAAATTACGAGTTTGTGATGGCCACATAATACGGACTGCTCCGCCGCCTCCGTTACCTTTTCCGCTTGAACCGCAATGACCACCAGGCCCGCCACAACCGACGCCGCCGTCACAACCGACGCCGCCGCCGCCGCCGCCGCCGTATGACCCACCTGCTCCGCCGCCGCCGCCGTATGACCCACCTGCTCCGCCAGCAGTGCCGCTAGAACCCCCGCCGCCGCCGAAGCCGCATCCAATGCCACAATATGTACTACCACTTCCGGATGAACCTTGACCATATAATCCTACGCCGCCGCCGCCGCCGGCATTTGTGTCGCTACCAGAAGATGAACTACCTCCACCGCCACCACCACCAGTTCCGGCGCTACCAAAAGATGCACCGGTTAAAGTAGTACCGCCACCACCACCACCCGAACCTGAATATCCTCCTGCACCACCACCGGCGCCAAAGACTGCGCTTCCTCCACCGTTACCGCCGCCGCCGCCGCCGTATGACCCGCCTGTACCTATACCGCCGCCGCCACCGTATACAGTAGATGTATTAACAAAATAACTTGTACCACCGGAGCTTCCATAATATGTTCCAGTGCCGCCGCCACCAACAACAACAGTATATCCTGATCCAGGTGTAACAGTTATACAATTTTGCCAACCTAATCCGCCACCACCGCCACCAATGCCATTATATCCTCTGCACTGACCGCCGCCTCCGCACTGACCGCCGCCTCCGCCTCCGACAGCAACAACAGCAACTTTAGTTACACTAGATGGAGCAATCCAGGTATATGTACCAGGAGTTGTATATGCAGCAGAACTAGATGCAGGTAAGTTAGATTTGCCATAAGCGCTGGACATTGATATTTGTCCAGATGCAACGCCTAACAAAGTTCGCACACTAGAATCATTTAATGATATTTGTGTTGTACCATTTCCTCTCAATTCAACTTCAATTGATTGACCTGTGGTAGTACCGGCAAGTGATAAAGGACCAGAGGAATTAAGTGTCATGGTTTTAGTTTCTCCACTATAGCGCTCAACTCTTTGATTGCTTCAACTAGCAATGGTATCAACCTTTCATATTGTATTGTCTTATAGTTTTCACCACTCTTGCTGTTACCATCTGGTCCTATATCAAATGGAGCAAGTTTGACTATTTCTGGTAAAACTTTTTCAACTTCTTGAGCAATGAGACCCACTTGTTTTTCAGTGTTGGTATAACCAAATGATGCTGCTAGTTCATTGCTTTCATACATTACACCGTTGAGCGCTTTAACTTTGTCTAGAGCCTCAGTTATATTTCCAGTGATTGTTTTGAGTCTTTGATCAGAATAATATGCAGTTATATTATTCGTAGCAGTAATGCTACCAGTTACTGAAATACCAACACTTGGAACAGCAGTTTGGCCAACACCTAGATAGCTGCCTATACTAACTCCTCCTGTTTTAGAGCCAGTATCTATGGTTACAGCGCCTGTGCTGAGATTCCACGCAAATGGTCTAAAGTTATTCCATGACGCACTATATGCGCTAGACTGACTGGTCTGTACATTTGATGAAAGTAAATATGCAGTAAAACCGTCATTTCGTAGCATGCTGTTATACCACGTAGATCCAGATCCATATACAGCTATGTATTGTCCGTTACCTGTTAGTGATCCAGCGTAAAATGATCCAGCAGCTTTGACTTCGCCCGTAGTACCAGTTGGCGTAGTGCCTATGCCTACAGATAAACGTAAACTGGTATTGCCGTTTACATCTAAGGTACCACTTGGCACTGTAGTGGCTATACCTACATTGCCGTTAGCATTTATGTTCATTCTATTTGTACTATTTGTAGCAAATCCCAGCGTGTTAGTAGCAGGGAGATATTCGCCATTTGCGGGTGCAGTAGTTCCGGTAGCATTTGTTGCACCGGCACTCATGATGCCACTTATAGTTACTGCGCTAGGCAAGCTCAAAGTTACAGCGCCCGTGCTAGCACTTGCGGTTATCTGGTTAGCGGTACCTGTAATGCTAGTAACGCTAGTGCTTCCGGTTGCTATTGCGACGCCATTCACACGGAATGTTCCTGATACGTTCACGTCTCCGTTAACATCTACTTTATAAGCGGGACTTGTGTTACTGATACCCATATTGCCGCTAACGTTAAAATATAGGTTATCTTTAGCGTCTGAGCCAGTTCCTATTTCAAATGTAGTATATGAAGAACCATATTCGCCACCTTGATAAAATTTCAACCATGCTGCACCGGAAGATCCACCCGGATTATTTGGCCATATTATACCATGGTTACCGTCGCTTGTACTTGTACTCAACGCTGGCTGTATACCACCTTGCAATATCAAATCGCCTGTTATCAGCGCTTGATTGGTGCTTCCTATACCTACCCCTAATGGTCCAAATATAGCAGCATTGAGTCCATTTGCTGTCAAACCAATTTGATTTGTAGCAGGACGATATATACCAGTTGTATTATTGCCAGGCCATGTATAAGATGGCGTTGCTACTGTATCGCTGGGGTTTCCAAAGTATTGTCCTGTAGCCCAAATTGTGCTTGTAACTACTAGGTTAGCCCCAGAAGAGAAGTTCTTACCTATAGCAACATTACCGCCTGCGTAATATATGTCTGATGTAGTTCCAGTAACATTACCCAAAGTCCAATATGTTGGTAAGTTTCCTCCGACAAGGCTTCCTGATAGATTTATATTACCAGTAACATTAATTGATTTACCAACATTAACATTGCCGCCAACCCATATGTTTCCGGCTACGCCTAGACCAGCTGTGCCTCCACCAGTTACGACTAATGCACCTGTACCTGTGCTGGTACTAGGCGTAGCATTAGACACTGTTAGAGCATTGGTAATAGCACCACCATTGAATGCTGAAACTATTGCAGATACACTCTGCCAGCTTAATCCTCCGCTACCGTTAGTAGTTAATACTTGGTTGCTAGTTCCACCGCCTATATACAAGCTAGAAACGCCGCTCTGTAATGTTAAATTACCACCAATTACCATGTTTCCGTTTACGGTTGCATTGGTATTAACTAATAAACTATTATTGATGCTAACACCGCCTGTTACCTGAAGTGCACCTGTACCAATTGTTGTAACAGGTGTTGAATCGGTAATTATTAGTGCATTTGATATAGTGCCGCCGTTAAAAGTGCTGCTGATGCTAGATGTAGCTATCCAGGATAAGTTACCATTACCATCTGTGCTCAGTACGTATCCTGAAGAACCACCTGTTATGTGTACGCTGGTTGCATTTCCTAGATATGTACTACCACCTACATTGATGTTGCCGCCAATACCGACACCTCCAGTTACTACTACAGCACCAGTTGAAGTACCCGTAGATGCTGTAGTATTAGTAATAACAAGTGCGTTACTTATAGTTCCGCCATTGAATGCGTTTTGCAACTGCGCAACTGCTTGCCAACTTAGTGTACCACTACCGTTGGTAGTGAGTACATAATTTGGACTTCCACCAGTTATGGTTAGACTGCTTACTGAACCAAGGTTTACATTACCACCAACATATAAGTTACCGCCAATACCAACACCACCTGCGACTTGTAATGCACCAGTTGAAGTAGATGTAGATACTGTAGCATTTCCAATTA
>Ga0316224_1000542_pt1 | contig 51759 bp, 49 predicted proteins | sample TBH18013metaG_FD_206254 | JGI IMG/M metagenome (GOLD analysis project Ga0316224, IMG submission 206254) | Freshwater microbial communities from Trout Bog Lake, Wisconsin, USA - TBH18013 | ecosystem: Environmental > Aquatic > Freshwater > Lake > Hypolimnion/Profundal zone | place: USA: Wisconsin... | reverse complement strand
CCGGTTGCTGGATGTGGCGCGCAGTTTCTCCGCACCCCGGGTTCAGATGATCGGGTCGGTGCAGGTCCCCGCCAGCTTGCCGTTTCTGTTCACGGCGTTGCGGATCGGCCTGGTGCGCGCGGTCGCCGGGGTCATCACGGCCGAGTTGCTGTTGTCCCCCGCCAATCTGGGCAAGCTGCTGCTGGACAGCGCCGCCCGCTTTAACACCGCCGGGATGCTGGCGATAATCGCCACCGTCGCTTTGATCGGACTGGCCGTGCAGCAGATGCTGCTGTGGGTGGAGCGGCGTGTGTTGCGTTGGGAACGTCCATGACGCTGTTACTGAGGCTAACTGGCGTCGCGCTGTTTCTGCTGATCTGGGAGATCGCTGGCCGGCATTGGGGGGATTCACTGCTGGCGCCCCCGTCATCGGTGGCGGTGGAACTGGTGGCGCTGGCCGGCGACGCGGCGGCGTTGACGACAATCTGGGTGTCGCTGGCGCCGGCCCTGGTCGGGTTCGTGATCGCCTGCTGCATCGGCATGCCGCTGGGCGCGTTGATGGGCCGGTCGCCGGTCTGGAACGCATTGATCCACCCTTGGGTAAGCCTGTTCGTAGTGACCTCGGTCGCCGCCATCGTGCCGATCCTGATCTTGCTGGTCGGAACCGGATGGTGGTTCGTGGTGGCGGTCGTGGTGCTGTCGTCGGTTTGGTATGTGACGTTGACGACCTACCAGGGCGCGGTGCGGATCGACCGGCGATGGTTGGACGTGGGGCGATCGTTTGGTGCATCCCGCCTGCAGGCTTTCCGAACGATCATGCTACCGGCACTGTTTCCGTATCTTTTGGCCGGCGCCCGGATTGGCCTGGTCCACGCGATCCGGTCGATGGTGCTGGCGCAGTTGTTCATTGTATCCGGTATCGGCGGCATGCTGAACGAGGCGAGCATGGATATCTCGACCGCCCGCATGCTCGCGCTGCTGGTGGCGATCATGGGGATCGGGTTGCTGGCGAACCATGGACTGGGGCGCCTGGCTGATGGTTTGGCGCCCTGGCAAACGGGAGGCAGTGCCTCGACACCGCCATAACGTCCGGTGAGCGCCGGCCAACGCGTGACAGGCGGCCGAATCGCATGACGTATCATCTATGACCCATCGTGGCTCCCGGCACGAAGTGACACCAGGGACGATTTCGTACCCGGACGGTTAAGTTGCAAGATTTTACAATCGCGTCTCCTGTAAACAAAAGATCAAATGCCCATATGATTGTTGTGTTTCGATGATGAGTGCCGTTGATCGCGGTCAATGCGGCATCGTCGGAAACAGAGCTGTATGAACGGCCATCATGCGCCAGGACTTCGATCCAACGCCGGTATGTCCGTATGGTAAAAGGAGATTAGCGATGAACCGCGCCTTCGGCGCTTTTGCGCTTGCCGCCACATTGACGATCCCGCTTGCACTCCCGGCGGCGGCTCAGCCTCGGGACGGGCGTGACAGAGAAGGACACTACGACCGCGGTGGCGGCCGTGGCGGTGACGGCGGAGCGATCATTGGCGGCGCCCTGTTGGGTCTCGGCATCGGCGCCCTGATCGGCGGCGCGGTCGTGGCCGCCCCTCCCCCTGTCTATTATCCGCCGCCGCCGGTGTATTATGCCCCGCCACCACCCGTTTACTATGCGCCGCCGCCACCGGTGTATTACGGCCGTTAACTAAACGTCCTGACAAATCCATTTCGCCCGCCGCGACAATCCCACGGAGACTGAACATGTCTATCAAGACGACTTCCCGCGCCGCTGCATTGATGGCCACGCTGCTGCTGCCGGCGATGGCTATGCCGGTCAGCGCATTCGCCCAAACGCCATCGACTGCCCCCGCTACGGCGCAGAAGGCGAAACCGGCGATGGCCAAGCCCATGTCACCAGCCGATCGGGTTGAACGCCACATCACTCACTTGCACGCTCAATTGCAGATCACGCCGGCGCAGCAGGCCCAGTGGGATCAATTCGCGCAGGTCATGCGCGACAACGCCAATGATATGAACCAGACGCTGGAACAGCGAGGCACCGGTTTCGCGTCCATGAATGCCGCTGACAACATGCAATCTTATGCCAAGGTCGCCCAGCAGCATGCCGACGACATGCAGAAGCTCGCCACCGCATTCCAGACGTTATACGGGTCGATGTCCGACGACCAAAAGAAGAATGCGGATACGGTTTTCCGCCACCATGAAGATCGCGGCGGCCATATGCATCACATGAAGCAGTAAGACGCCTTTTTCCAGGCACCGGCCCTCCGCCATGGCTACCCATCGCCATGGCGGACGCAGGTCTGCTATCGTCCGGCGTGCCTGTTCGTCACAACGAAACTGTCGAGACGACGGGCCTATTCCACCACTGCCAGCGTGGTGAATTCATGGGCGTCCACGCCCTTGCTGGCCCGTTCCGCCCACGGATCGTCCTGCAGGAAGCTCTGCGCGAATAGAAACCGGTTGTGCAACGCCTGCCGGCCGGGGGCGTCCCCGACAATGCGCTGACGAATATACTCGATGCCAACACGTTCAACATACGGCGCGGTGCGGTCGAGGTAGCGTGCTTCTTCACGATAAAGCTGCATGAACGCGCCGGCATATTCCAGCACTTCGGCCTCGGTGGCGACGTGGCATAGTGTGTCGGTGCCGCGCAGGTCGATACCGCCATTGCCCCCGATCAGCAGATCAAACCCCGACTCGACGCAGATCACGCCGAAGTCCTTGATCGATGACTCGGCACAGTTACGCGGGCAGCCAGAGACGCCCATTTTGAACTTATGCGGCGTCCAGTTACCCCAGGTCATCCGTTCCAGCTTCTTACCCAGCGTCGTGGAATCCTGAGTGCCAAAGCGGCACCATTCCAGCCCGACGCAGGTCTTCACCGTGCGCAACGACTTGCCATACGCATGTCCCGACACCAACCCCGCGTCATTCAATTCGCCCCACACGGCGGGCAGATCGTTCTTCTTGATGCCGTACAGACCCAGCCGCTGGCCGCCGGTGATCTTCACCTCCGCCACGTTGTATTTGCTGGCGACGGCGGCGATAGCGGCGAGTTCTCCCGGCGTCGCGGTACCGCCCCACAGGCGCGGGATCACCGAGTAGGTGCCGTCCTTCTGAATATTCGCATGCATACGCTCGTTGACGAAACGAGAGCGGCTGTCGTCCTGGTATTCTCCCGGCCAGGCGCACAACAGATAGAAATTCAGCGCCGGGCGGCAGGAAGCGCACCCGTCAACGGTACGCCAGCCCATCGCCTTACGCACGGCGTCCTGAGTCTTCAGCTTGTTCGAAAGGATCGCGGCACGGACGTCTTCGTGCGTGTGGTCGGTGCATTTGCAAACCGTCGGGATGCTGGGTCCGGCGACCTCGATCCCGAGCGTATCAGCGAGAATTTGACGCACCAATGGGGCGCAGGTGCCGCAGGACGCCGAGGCCTTGGTATGCGCCTTGACTGCGTCGTACGTCGTCAGACCCTTCGCTGTGATCGTTTCGACAATGGCACCCTTACAGACGCCGTTGCAGCCGCAAATCTGCATGTCGTCCGGCATTTTCGACACATCCGGTGCCGCCGGCCCGCCGCCCGCCTGTGTCGCCGTCTGCCCCAGAATCATGCGGTCGGCAATTTCAACAACGTCAGTCTGGCGGCGGATCAGATCAAAATACCAGGCGCCGTCGGCGACATCTCCGTACAGCACCGTGCCGACCACTTTGCCGTCCCGCAACACCAGCTTGCGATAGGCACGGCGGCGGGCATCGCGCAGGATGATTTCGTCCTCATCCTCCCCGGCTGCCAGTTGGCCGGCTGAATAAACGTCGATCCCGGTGATCTTCAATCGGGTCGCGGTAGCCTGCGGGGCATAGGACAGTGCGTTGCCGCCGGCCAAATGGTGGGCGCACACGCGTGCCATGTCCCAGATCGGCGCGACCAGTCCGACGACGACACCACGGTGTTCAGCGCATTCGCCAATCGCAAAAATGTCGGGGTCGGAGGTGCTCATGTTGTCACCAACGACGATGCCGCGGTTGACGTCCAACCCGGCGGCGCGGGCCAGTTCGACATCCGGACGGATGCCGATGGCGACGACCACAAGATCGGCGGGAGCCTCGCGTCCGTCGGCGAGGCGCACCCCGGTGACGCGATCGGTGCCTGTCACTTCCTCGGTCTGGCCATTGGTGAAGAACGAAATGCCGCGTTCGGTCAGGTCGCGCTGTAACAAGCGGCCAGCGGTTTCGTCGAGTTGCCGTTCCATCAGCGTCGGCATCAGATGGATGACCGCGACCTCCATCCCGCGCCGCTTCAAGCCCCACGCGGCCTCCAAACCGAGCAAACCTCCGCCGATCACGGCGGCTCGGCGATAGGTGCCAGCCGCGCCGATCATGGTGTCGACGTCCTTGATGTCGCGAAACGCGCAGACACCGGGCAGGTTCAATCCGGGGATCGGCGGGACAATGGGCCTGGAACCGGTGGCGAGCAGCAGGCGATCGTATTCTACAATTATCCCCGAAACCGAGGTCACTGTGCGTGCCGCCGGGTCGATGGCGACGGCCGCATCGCCGGCGTGGAGAACAATGTTGTTCTCGTCGTACCAGGAACGCGGATTGATGGTGATCTCATCAATCTGTTTCTCGCCGGCCAGCACCGACGACAGCATGATGCGGTCGTAGTTCACATACGGTTCGGCACCGAACACGGTGATATCGAAACGGGCCGGGTCGAGCTTCAGCAATTCCTCGACCGTGCGGATCCCGGCCATACCGTTGCCGATGACAACAAGACGTTCGCGGGTGGTCGCCTGAATGGGTGACGGCATAATACACCATGGTCGGATGAGCGCGTCTTCGTTGACGAGCGGGTCGGCTCATGGAGGACCGGCGGTGCCGTGAGAATGCGGCGTCCACTGTCAGTTCCGGCCGACACCATTGCCGGACGGAACTGACGCGCATGTGACTACGTGGTCGGATAACGAAATAGCAATTTCCGTGCCACGCAAACTCTCAAGGCATTTTGGCTAATATCCAGCATACACAATTCAAAATTGACTGCAATTTGATCAATTCGCCTCATTTATCGCCCGACAAGGTCACGCTGTCATCAGGACCGGCGCCCCCAGGTCACAGGCTCGCGGAAACTGGCTTCATCTGAAACGGATTGACCGTCCGGCGGGTGTTCTTACGGGCGAGCCGTTGGCTGGCGGCGGTCGGGGCGGGGATCGCCTCCAAACGCGGCAGCACCAGCGGCGTCTTCGGTCGCGGCGCCGGCGCCACCTCCGGTGCCAGGCCTTCCTGCTGCCGGCGCTCGGCAATCCAGCGTTCGCCGCTGCGGGTGAGTTCGTCGGGATGGATTTCCAGGCAATCGGCAACGATGGCGCGCGATTCCGCCCATTCGCCACGGCTGACGAAGAACGCCGCCGCTTGATTGAACAGAATGGAGCCGATCGGCTCGTTTTCCAGGTCGGCCTTGGCCTGCAGGACCACCTGGGCCCAGAGTACGCGGTAGGAGTGTTGTGTTGCGACAGAGGACAAATCGGTCTCCATTGACTGATGGGAGGAGAGGCGAAGTCTAGGTCTGTATTGGCGGATCGACCGTGCCGGTCAGATCGCGCAGAGTCCGGCCCACACGAACAGCATGGTCGTTACGAGGCCGATAGCCTTCAGGTAGGGCTTTGCCGCTGCCATCGATACGGGCTGCCATGCCGCCGCTATCGTTGCTGTGGCGAATTCGTATTGGATAATATCGTCTTGCATGGGGATCATCCGTCTCCGACATGATCCTCCCAAAGTGAAATGCTCTGTAAAAAGAGCGCCGCGGGAGCGAACCCCCGCGGCAAGTTCAGGGAGGAAACACGAACTGTTTACCTCACGATTTCGTTAGATGGCAAAGGGATTCTCACGAAATCGCGATCACGTTTATGGTCCGGACATGCAATGTATTATTGCAAGATAATACTGGAATCGCACTGTTTCCGATTATAGTCCGGCGCAGTCATGATGTCGCACCTGATTTCATATCGATCACCCTGCATTTCAGCCGCGTATCCGCTTCCTGCCTTCGCCAGCAGCCCGTTTGAGTGCCAGGTCAGAGGCACCGCGCCACGGATTGCACTAGCCCCCGGCCCGGCTTTGCGCCACCATTCCTGGCAAGGAGGACTGCCCCAATGAACATCCGTCCGCTCGGCCCCACACTCGGTGTGGAGATCACCGGTGTCGATCTGGCCGCACCGCTGGCCAACGCCGATTTCGCCGCGATCAAGGACGCCTGGTTGCACCACAAGGTCGCCGTGTTCCCGGGTCAGACCCTGACCGAGGCCGCGCTGATGCAATTCGGCCGGCAATTCGGCGAGTTGGAGATCCACGTCCGCTCCACCTATCACTCCCGCGAAAATTCCGAGGTGATGATCGTCTCCAACAAGAAAAAGGACGGCCGTGCGATCGGCGTGTTGGGCGACGGCGAGGCGCAGTGGCACATCGACCAGTCCTACATGCCGCAGCCGACATTCGGGACCATACTGTTCGGCCAGGAAATTCCGCCGGAAGGTGGCGATACCTGGTTTGCCGACCTCGCCACGGCCTATGGGCGGCTGCCGGCGCCGTTGAAGGCGAAGATCCAGGGCAAGCGCGTCGTTAACTCGGTGGACCGGCATAACCGGCGCGACGCCGCCGGGCGCCCCGATCTGGCGATGAGCGCGGAACAGTTGAAGCGCGCGCCTGACTCGCCGCATCCGCTGGTGCGCACGCATCCGCTGCTGGGCACGCAGGCGATCTACTATAGCCCCAGCCACACGGCCGAGGTGGAGGGGATGGCGGAAGCCGACGGTCAGGCGCTGCTGGCGGAATTGCTGCCGTACATGACGGAGCCTGATCTGATCTACAAACACCACTGGTCGGTCGGCGATGTGGTAATGTGGGACAACAGCGCGACGATGCACCGCCGAGACCCCTTCCCCGGCGAATACTCCCGGCTCATGAAACGGGTGAGCTTCCGCTATCCTCCCGAACACCGGGTGCCGGTTTGACATCGATGTTGACCCGCCGCACCGCCATCGCCGCGGCGTTCACCACGCCGTTCGGCAGCCGCGTCAGCTTTGGCAGCACGCGACGCAGCTTGAAGGTCATGTCGAACGCCAATGTCGCGGGCATTCATGTCCCCGGAAACGTTGCGGTTCGCGAAATACTGCAACAAATCGGCGATTATGCTCCGATCGACCTGACGCGGATGGAAAAGCAGGCCAACATCACGCAGGTGCTGGTCGGCGGAGGGCCCGACATCGTCGATGCCGATACGCCGTCGATCGCCGCCGCCGCCAATGCGGGTGCCAACCTGAAAATCGTCGGCCAGTTTTACGCCAGTGTGGACCTTGTGTTCGCCGCCAACGCGGATGTTGTGACCTCGTTACAGGATCTGACCAAGCCGGACGTCGTTTGCGGCATCAACACGCCCGGAGACACCGTCCACGCCCTGCTGCTGGGCGTTCTGATGAAGCACGGCATCGACATTACCAAAGTCAATATTGTCGCCCTTGGCGGATCGTCGGCCCGCATGCGGGCGTTGATGGCCAAACGCGTGCATCTGGTGCCGATCCATGCCGATCAGGCGCACGACGTGGCACTGCAAGGCAACTACAAACCGCTGATCCAGCCGTGGACCGAGTATGGTTTCTGGTCCAACGAAGTCTGGGCGGTGAACGGCAAGTGGCTGGAGAACCCCGACAACCAGCGTGTCGTGGTCGATGTTCTGGAGGCTCAGTTGCGTGCCAATCGGTCCGCGACGAACGATTTTGCCTGGTTCGCCGGTATGTTCCGCAAGTACAGCAACGACCGCGACGCGGCGCACTGGCCGGACGAACGAATCCGCGACGAATGGACACTGCTGACCAGGGAGATAAAGGCGTTTCCGGAGCCGATGCCGCTGGACCTGGCCGCGTTCAACACGCTGATACCGATCTACGAAAAAGCCGGAATCGTTTCACCGGGCGCCAGCTTCGACAGTCTGATCGAGCCGCGTTTTCTGGCCGAGGCGCAGAAGCGGCTGGGATGACCGAACCGAAACTGCGCACGACCGGCCTGACCCGTCGATACGGCACCGGGCTGACGGTCTTTCAGGATTTGTCGCTCGATGTCGCGGACAAGGAATTTGTCGCGATCATCGGACCGAGCGGCTGTGGGAAATCGACGTTTCTGCGCATTTTGAACGGGCTGGACAGGCCCGATAGCGGCACAATTGAGATCGACGGTCGCTCGGTCATCGGGCCAGGGGCAGGCCGGGCGATGGTGTTCCAGGGGTTCGATCTGTTTCCCTGGCGCACGGCGCAGGAAAACGTCGCGTTCGGCCTGGAGATGCAGGGCGTATCGAAGCGCGAACGGCTGGAGATCGCTGCACATTACATCGAAATGGTCGGCCTGACCGGTTTCGCGCGGTCCTACCCCCACCAATTGTCGGGCGGGATGCAGCAGCGTGTCGGCATCGCGCGCGCACTGGCCGTGCGGCCGGATATCCTGTTGATGGATGAGCCGTTCGGGGCGCTGGACCTGCAGTCGCGGGATCTGATGCAGGATGAGTTGCTGCGGATTTGGCAGGATGACCGGAAGACGGTGCTGTTCGTGACGCACAGTATCGAGGAAGCGATCTATCTCGCCGACCGGATTATCGTCATGTCGCCCCGGCCTGCTCGGATACAGCGGGATATCGCGGTGCCGTTCGGCCGGCCACGGAACGAGGACATCAAGACCAGTGCGGCATTCCTGGAGATCCGGCGGGAGATCTGGAGCCTTCTGAAGCATGGCGCCGCGATGACGGAAATCGGCGAACCATCATCATAGGCGCGATGATTCGGATTGCCGGGTCGAAGCCCGGCAATAACGACACGAAAACCCGAGGCCTACATCCCGCCCGGATAATTCGGGCCGCCGCCGCCCTCGGGCGGTACCCAATTGATATTCTGCGACGGGTCCTTGATGTCGCAGGTCTTACAGTGCACGCAATTCTGCGCGTTGATCTGCAATTTCGGAGTGCCCTCCTCCACGCCGATGAACTCATAGACTCCCGCCGGACAAAACCGAGCCTCGGGGCCGCGGTATTTGTTCCAGTTGAGATCGACGGCTACGGCGGGGTTGGTCAGTCGCAGGTGCACGGGTTGGTCTTCCTCGTGTGCCGTGTTGCTGATGAATACCGAGGACAGTTTGTCGAACGTCAGCACGCCATCCGGCTTCGGGTAAACGATGCGCGGGGCCTTGTCGGCATCGACCAGCGTCTCGTTGTCCGCATGCGGGTGATGGAACGTCCAGGGCGCCTTGCCGCGCAGAATATAGGTGTCCAGCCCGCTGTAGAGCAGGCCGCCCCACATCCCGAATTTTGCGAAAGCCGGCCGGATGTTGCGGGATTGCGAGAGTTCCTCCCACACCCAGCTCGATTGCAGTTTGTCCGCGTAGGCCGTCACCTCGGCCGGATGGTCGCCGGCCAGCGCTTCGGCCAACGCTTCCGCCGCCAGCATGCCGGACTTCATCGCGGTGTGGGTGCCCTTGATCTTGGGCACGTTCAGGAAGCCGGCCGCATCGCCGATCAGCAATCCACCCGGGAAGCTCAATTTCGGTATCGACTGCAGACCGCCCTCACTGAGCGCCCTGGCGCCATAGGAGATCCGGCGGCCGCCCTCGAAATGCTTGCGAATGTCGGGATGCGTCTTGAAGCGCTGCATTTCATCGAACGGTGACAGCCACGGATTGCTGTAATCCAGCCCGATAACAAATCCGAACGAGACCAGGTTCTCGCCAAAATGGTACAGGAAGGAGCCGCCATAGGTCGCGCGATCCAGCGGCCAGCCCAGGCTGTGCTCGATCAGGCCGGCCTTGTGGTTGGCGGCGGGGATTTCCCACAGTTCCTTGATGCCGATCGCGTAGGTCTGCGGATCGTGGCCCTCACGCAGGTTGAACCGGTCCATCAACTGCTTGGACAGCGAGCCGCGGCAACCCTCGGCGAACAGTGTGTAGCGGGCGCGCAACTCCATACCGCGCTGGAAATTGCCGCCCGGTTCGCCGGATTTGCTGACGCCCATGTCGCCGGTGGCGATGCCGACAATGCGGCCATCTTCCTCCAACAGTTCGGTGGCGGCGAAACCGGGGTAGATTTCGACGCCCAACTCCTCGGCCTGCTGACCCAGCCAGCGCACGACGTTGCCCAACGACACAATGTAGTTGCCGTGATTGTGCATTTGCGGTGGAGTCGGCAGCTTGAACGATCTGGTTTCCGTCAAAAACAGGAAGCGGTCCTCGCCGGCCGGTGTCTCCAGCGGCGCTCCCTTCTCTTTCCAGTCCGGGATCAGCTCGTTCAGCGCGCGCGGCTCGATCACCGCACCGGACAGGATATGGGCGCCGATTTCGCCGCCCTTTTCCACCAGGCAAACCGCTATGTCGGGATTAAGCTGCTTCAGCCGGATCGCCGCCGACAGACCGGACGGGCCGCCGCCGACGATCACGACGTCGAATTCCATCGCCTCGCGTTGGGGTAGGTCGTCCGCCATTGTCCACTCCTTGCCGACTGTCTTTTGGTTAATCCAGGCTTATGTGCTTCAGATTACCCTGCGGGGCAAACCGGCAAGCCCCCCGGGATCATCTAACAGCCTGTTGTGGAGAGTCTTCCGTGTCCGCGAACGACACCTTGTTGCTAATTGGCCACGGATCGGCACGCTATCCAGACGCCGCCGCCGCGATCCACCGTCACGCCGCCGCGCTGCGCCAGTCCAATCGATTCGCCCGTGTGGCGGTCGGTCTGCTGAACGGCGCTCCGTCGGTGTCTGATGCATTGGCCGAACTCGGGACGGGCAGCATCAGGGTGGTGCCGTTCTTCATGGAGGACGGATATTTTACCCGCGTCGCGGTGCCGCGGGCATTGGACGAATGGCAGGTCACGATCGGTCCGCCGGTCGGAGTCCACGACGGCATGGCGGGTTTGATGGAACGTCAGGCCCTGGTTGCCTGCGACGCTCTGGGCGTTGCCTCCCGCCACGTTGCGGTTCTGGTGGTCGGTCACGGGTCATCCAGCGCCCCGGGCCGAACCCTGGCCTTGCATCGCCACACATCAAGGGTCGCTGCGACGGAGCTGTTTGCTCGTGTGGAGTACGCCTGCCTGGAGGAACCCCCCATGGTTGCCGATGTCCTGGCGGGACTGCGCGCCCACCCGGTGGTGGTGATCGGCTTTTTCGCCGGCAGTGGTGGGCATGTGCGCGACGACATCCCGGCACTGATCACTGCCGAACGGGCCGCTCGAGAGGACGCGGGGTTCGCGGTGCAATTCCATGGTTCGGTGTGCGACGATCCGGTGATGACCGAGATTATCCTGGATCAGGCGACGTGACATCTTCGGTTGGCGGCGCAGCCGGCTGGATAACTCCGTGGTAAAAACCCGCGGCCTTCCTGACGCGGCACGAACCACCAACCCGGGGCCGCACTCTCGACGGCAACACGCAATCGGGTCATGACGGGAATAAGGCGTCCAATCGCCAGACCAATGCATCAACGGGAGATACGCGATGTTTGCCTATGTCGGCGGCTACACCACGCCTGACCGCAACGGCCGGGGCGACGGGATCAGGGCGTATCGGGTCGATCCGGTCGATGGCGCCTGGAGCCTGGTTCAGACTATCGGCGGCCTGGAAAACCCGGCTTTGTTCACTCTGACCCGCGACTCGAAGCGGATGTATTGCGTGCATGGCGGACGCAACCTGATGAGCGCGTTTGCCGTCGATACCGCGACCGGGATGCTGACGCTGCTCAATCAAATGGACTGCCAGGGCAACAACCCGGTCGATTCGGCCTTGGACCCCACGGAACAATTCCTGGTCATCGCCAATTACGGCTCTGGCGCCGTGGCGGTCATGCCGATCGGCGAAGACGGACACCTGCTGCCGGTGAGCCAGTCGGTCCAGCTTGAAGGCACCCCCGGGCCGAACCCGAAAGAGCAATCCTCGTCCCATCCACACGCGGTGATCTTCGACCCGACCGGACAGTTCGTGATCGTCCCGGACAAGGGATTCGACCGCACGTACCTGTTCCGGTTTCAGGACGGCAACCTCCGCCCCACCGAACAGGGTTCGATCGCATCGGCACCGGGTGCCGCGCCACGGCATACGACTTTTCACCCATCGTTACCGGTCTTTTACGTGAATAACGAGCTCGACTCGACGGTCACCGTGTTCGACTGGGTCGCGGAGCGGGCCACCGAAGTGCAGGTGATTTCGACGCTGCAATCCGGTTACACGGGGCATAACACAACGGCCGAAATCGTGGCGTCGCCCTGCGGACGGTATCTGTATGTCTCGAACCGGGGCCAGGACAGCATCGTGCGATTCGTTATCGCACCGGACAGCGGCAGGTTGACCTACGCCGTCACCGTCCCGACCGGCGGCAAACGGCCGCGGTTTTTCACCCTTGGGCCGGATGCGCGGCAGCTCTACGCCGCCAACCAGGACAGCGACGAAATTACGATTTTCGACATCGCGCAGGACAGCGGCGACCTGGTTCCGACCGGCGTGCGGGTCTCGGTTGGCAGCCCGTCGGCCATCAGCTTTGTGACACCCTCTTGAAAGACAGGTGTCATCGCGTCGATACTGTTTTCAACCGAAAAGTATGACGAGGAAGCCTCCATGGCCAAAGCCACCACAACCAGCACCGGACGATCTGCTAAAGCCAAGAGCAAACCAGCGCCGGTTGTGAGAGCGAAGCCCATGGCTACCCCCGCGAAAAAGGAAAGCGCACCGGCCGGCAAGAAGACCGCTGGCGGCAAGCCTTCGGTAAAGGCGGCCTCAACACAGAAAGTGGCTCCCACCGCGCCTGCGGTTTCAAAGAAGGCGCCCGTTTCGGCAAGCCTCGTGAAGAAGCAAGCCGCTCCCGTCAAATTGGCCGCGAAGACCGCGGCGCCATCAAAGGCAATTCCGAAAACGACCGCCGGCAAGGCCAAGACCCCGGCTAAAGCCCCTACCAGCCGGGTAGCCGCGGCGGCCTCGTCATCGAAAACCGTTGCCGTGAAGACCGCCGCCCCTCGCCGGCCAAAGGTCCGCACCGCCGTGCCGATCCCAACCGCCCGGCGCGGCCGCCAAGCGCCGGTGCCCCATAAGCCGGCGGCACCATCGGCGAGCACGACCGTCGCGGCGGCCAAGGCGCCTGCCCCCTCCGCCACGTTGGCCGCCGTGCCGCCGCAAATCTTCACCGTCAGCCATCTGAATGAGGCCGATTTCAAGCCCGACGGGCTGCGGCCCTATGCTCAATACCGCGACCTCGGCATCGCCGCGGCGACCGGCGCCCTGTGCCAGGCGCATGTGATCCGGTTCATTCCCCCCTGCACCGACGAAGTCCGCAAGCGGCATGTGCATCAGGCCGACCTGCAACTGGTGTATGTGCTCAAGGGATGGATGAAGAACGAATTCGAAGGCCACGGTGAGCAAATGATGTCCGCCGGAAGCTGCTGGCTGCAACCCTCCGGCATCAAACACACAGTGCTGGACTATTCCGCCGACTGCGAAGTGCTGGAGATCATCGTTCCGGCCGATTTCAAGACCGAGGAGCTGACCTGAAGCCGCATCGCGCGCTCGCCATGGATGTCGGGGGCATGATACCGGATGACATCGCATGAACGTCTGGATTGCCTGAAATGCCCGGCCTTGTGCTGTCGCATGGCGGGATACGTCCGGGTCAGCCGGGACGATATGCGGCGTTTGGCCAAACACCTGAAAATCAGTGTCGCGGATTTCGAAAAGCGGCACGTCGTCGAGGTCACGAACCAGGGTGAGAAGCGGATCAAGGAAGGCTTCAAGACCTGCCAGTTTCTGACCGAGGACCACCGCTGCGGCGTCTATGAGGCTCGGCCGCACGACTGTCGCGGCTACGTCTGCTGGAACCAGCCTGACGAAACCGTTTACGGATATGCGGTCTTCTTACAGACCGGCGTAACGAAATTACGCGAGCATGAAAAATAGCGGCCGGTCATACCAGTCCGCGTTAATGCCGACTCTCGCCCCCAATCGTCATGGCCCGGACAAGCCGGGGCTATGACGATGGGGCAAGAGTCGACATCAGCGGCCGCTGGTACAACAGACTCCCTCTGTGGACCTTCGAGATCCTCGTGCTGCCTCCGTGATGAAACTTTCCTTATTTTACTGACTGCCACCGCAAACCGCCCGCCCCCTTGACGATCGCGGACCCCGGACGCACAGGCCGGGAAACAAGGAAAAATTCATCACGAAGGCAGCACGAGTATCGCGAAGGGGCACGGAGCCAGGGGATCAAATGCGGATGCCGTGGCAATCAGTTGAAACCACGAACGCAAAACGGTCCGCGCATCACTGCGGCAGCGCCCGATCCCGATGATGCTTCGGCGCGCGCGTGCGCCCCCGGACTCAGAGGGTGCGACGCAGATCCCGGGAGGATGTTGGTCAGGGTGGCGCGGTGGCCAGTAACGGATCGAACGGGTCCAGCGTTGGCGGCTCACCGATCATGTACCCCAGCACCTGGCGGACTATATCCGGTCCCGGGTGCCTCCAGGCAAACCCCCAGGTGTCCGGCTTCTTGTCCCGCTCTTTCTGAAACGATGTCTCGCGGTGTTCCCGGATTTTAAACAGGGTCGTGAAGCTGCCGCCGTAGTTCATGAGCGTGTCGGATATCTGGTTCCAGAAAGTGCCAGTGCAGAAACTCGGAATGACCGCGAGGTCCATGCAGATCGAGAGGATGGTGCGGCCGAGCGGGCGGCGGCGCACCTCGGCGTCAAGTTCCTCGGGCCCGGGGATACGGAGATCGTCCGGATCGAAGGCGGGGCGCCTGGGCGCCATCTCTTCAGGGCCGGGCTTGGCCTGGCCACCCGGCGACCCGGCGTCTTTCGCCCCCTCCGCCGCCCCTACTGACGGTTCGACCGGCGGCTTGGCCGGCGTGCGCTCGCGCTGATACACGAGTCCGATCTCGCGGCCTTTTGCGGCGCGGGCGAGCAGATACCGCTCCAACGCCATGGCGCGCAGGATGCCGCGCTGGAGCCGGATGAGGATGGTCGGCATTGTGTAAGTGCCCCAGACCCCGGCCAAAGCGGCGAATTCCACGTTAGCGGCGCGCTCCGGCACCGTCTCAACAAGGCGGCGGCCGTGGCCGAGCAAGACCCGAACGACATGCAGCAGGCCGGCGAGGCGTTCCGGTATGGTACGGCCGGCACGGTCCTGCGTAGGATCGGGCGTGGCCGGTCGGGTCATGGGTGGCGCCGTATGCTCCATGTCTGCATTACTAACACCATCGTTAATTAATGTCAACCCTGACGTGCATGCCCCGCAGGCTGATCGCGTTTTTTGATGGACCTGGTAGGCCGAGAGGCGTGCGAAGGAAGAATCCCCCAAGGCAGATGAACACGGATAAGCAGAGATGAACGCGGATGCGCCGCAACCGCCCCGTCGTCATGCCCCCCCGACTTGATCGGGGGAGGGCCATGACGATGGGGCGGAAGTCGGCATCAACGCGATGCTCGTATTACGCTGTCACCTTCCGCAAAAATTCCTCCGACCGCGCGCCCGCCTCGTCAGCCAGACGGTTCGGGAACAGCGTGAAACCATGCGCTCCGCCCGGATACACTGCCAGTTCCGCATCGTTTTGCGCCGCCATCCAGCGGGCATGCATGAACAGCGTATCATCCAGCAACGCATCGCACGTCCCAACGCTGAACAGCGCCGGACACAGCCCCTTGAGATCCCCATACAGCGGCGAAATATCCGGCACCCGCCGATCCGTCGTTGTCGGCAAAAACGCATTGTAGAACTGCTGCATATCGATCGTCCGCAACACCAGGCGCCGATTGCCGAACGCCATCTGGCTCGGTGTCATGCTCATGTCGAACACGCCATAGACGAAGTTCGCGCCACGAAAACCGGTGTAGCTGTAACGATCCCGCATGCGCAGCACCGTCACCGCCGCCAGATTGCCGCCCGCGGATTCGCCGCCGATGGTCAGAACGTCGGAGCCAAACTCGGCCTTGGCATGCTTGATCAGCCACGCGGCGGCGGATTCGCAATCGTCCGGCCCGGCCGGGTACGGATCTTCCGGCGCCAACCGATACTCCACACTGACAACGGCAAGGCCGGTATTGTCGGCAATCCGCTCCAGCATCGGATCCTGCAGGTCAGCCCCACCCAGAACCCAGCCGCCGCCGTGGATGTGCAGATAGACGCCGCGCACCACCGCGGGTGCGATCACCCGCAGCGCGATCTCGTTGCCATCGCGTCCGGTGATCAGGATCGTGCGGGCGCGCGGTGATTTGATCGCCTTCGGGAACGGCCCCTTGCCCTGACGGCGGCCTTCCCGCGTGGTTTCGGCGCCGACATTCCACCACTCCGGCAGGCCGGTCATCAGTCCGACCATCGCATCGTTCAGCTTCGCCGTGTCCTCGGCGATAGCGTCCTTGCCGAACAGAGCGGGCGTGAGTGGGTAGCCGGTCATACACTTCTCCTTGATTTCCACGGACGGAGGCCGTTTCCGCCAGTCTATCGCATCTTGCCGAATCGAAAAGCATGGGCGCAGCGTCAAACGGCGAAACCGCTCCGGATCGTTTCGATATTTACTGAATTCGAAACAAAAAACCGAGCGGTTCGACGGTACATTGTCGTATTGGTCACAGGGGGAGATATGGTGATGCCGCATCATAGGCGCATGGTTTCGGCCGTGGCCGCTGGTATCGCACTGGTCGCCAATCCCTCATCCGCGCAGCCACCCGATCCCGTTCGGATCGCCCAGGCACAGAACGCAACGATTGGCCTGATCGCGGACAGTCCCGGCAGCACGGACACACGAATCGCCGCCGACATCGCCCGGGTGCTGGATGACAGCGACCGGCTGCGCATTCTGCCGATGTTGGGCGGCGGGTCGATACAGAATATCGCCGATCTGATCTGGTTGAAAGGTGTCGATGTGGCGATCGTCCATACCGACAGCCTGACACAGACCATGCAGAACGGGTCCATTCCACGCGAGGGGTCGGTGCAATACATCGCGAAGTTGTTCCAGGAAGAAATCCATATCCTGGCCCGCAAGGATATCAGCGTCCTGAGCGATTTGACCGGCAAAGTAGTTGCGATCGGCCCGCCTGGAAGTGGCACGGAGCTAACAGCCTCCGCCCTGTTGGACAGTTTTCACATCGTCCCGACCATCACCCGGGATAATCAAACGACGGCGCTGGAGCGTTTGCGGCATGGGGAAATCGCCGCGATGTTCGTTGTCGGCGGCCGGCCCGTTCCGGCGCTGCAAGAGATCGAGCCAGGGACCGGCCTGCACTTTGTGCCCATTCCACTGACCGCGCAGTTGATCGATGACTATGTGCCGACGACTTTGGAGCGGCAATATTATCCGAACCTGATTCCGGCCGGTTCGCCGATTGATACGGTATCCGTCGGTTCCGTGCTGATCACGCTGGGAACGCCGCCGGACACCGCGCGGGCCAAGCGGGTCAATCGTTTTGTGGATACATTATTCGAGCGTTTCGATCAGTTTCGCCACCCCGGGTTTCATCCGAAGTGGCAGGAGGTCAACCTGGCAGCCCAAATTCCAGGTTGGACGCGCTACCCCGAGGTCCTGACACAACTGAAGAAAGATCAGGCGGACAATACCACGCTGCGCCCGTCGTTTGACGCCTTTCTGAATCAATCCGGCCAGACGACCACCGGCATGAGCAACGAACGCCGGGAAGCCTTGTTTCGCGACTTCCTGCGCTGGCACGACCAGCACGGAACCCCGTGATATCGACTTTCCCTTCGGGGTCTGTCTAGGATACTCGCCGGTAGGAAGACCGCTGGAGGGCGATCCATGAAATTCGGCATATTTTACGAGCTACAGTGTCCGCGGCCGTGGGAACCGGACACCGAACTCAAGCTGTATCAGAACGCCCTGTCGCAGGTCGAACTGGCAGATAAGCTCGGATATCACTACGCCTGGGAGGTCGAACATCACTTCCTGGAGGAGTACTCTCACTCGCCGCAGCCCGAGGTTTTCCTCGCCGCCGCCAGCCAGCGTACGAAGCAAATCCGCCTGGGGCACGGCATCATCCAGTTGACCACCAATCATCCGGCGCGGGTCGCCGAGAAAGTCGCGTGCCTCGATCTGGTCAGCAACGGCCGCGTCGAATTCGGCATGGGCGAAGGCGCCAGCATCACCGAACTGGGACCGTTCGGCCGTCAGATGGAGGACAAGCAGGCGGTTTGGGAGGACGGCGTGCGTTGCGTGCTGCCGATGTTCAAGGACGGCGGCTGGGAATACGACGGCCCATACTTTAAATTTCCGCTGCGCAACGTGCTGCCGAAGCCGATCCAGAAGCCGCATCCGCCGCTATGGGTTGCGTGTTCTCAGTTGGAAACGATCGAGATGGCGGGCCGTTGCGGCATTGGCGCGTTGGGATTTCAGTTCCTGTCGGCGGACATGGCGAATGCCTGGGTGCACGCCTACTACAACTCGTTCGTTTTGCGGCAGAACAAGCTGGCGGACTACCAGTCCAACTGCAACATCGCCATGGTCAGCTATTTCATGTGCGCGGAAACCGACGAGGAAGCCCGCCGTCGCGCCGATGGGGTGACGTTCTTCCAGTTCTCGCTGGCGTATTACAGCAACTCCCGCAACCGCGAACGCGCCGCGCCCGGAACGGTCAGCCTGTGGGAGGAATATCTGAAATGGAAGATCGCCAACCCGGAACTGGCGGACAAAGCCCTGACCGGCGGCCTGATCGGGTCGCCTGAAACGATCCGGAAGAAACTGCGGCGGTTTGAGACGTCGCATGTCGATCAGATCATCCTGCTTAATCAGGCGGGCAAGAACAGCCATCCGCATATCTGCGAAAGCCTGGAAATGTTTGCCTCCGAGGTGATGCCAGAATTCACCGCCAAGGAACCGGAACACCAGGAATGGAAGCGAAAGGTCCTGAGCCGGGAGATCGAACTGGAGGACATCGATACGAGCCCGTACAAGACACGCGCCGGGGTCGGCAAAGGCGTCGCCATTGATAAACTGGCGACGGCGGCGGAATAAAACAGCCATGACCACCCTGGCAACGCAGATCGCCGAACGCATCCACGCCCTGCGGTTCGAGGACATCGACCCGGCGGCACTGGACTGGACCGCCAGTGCCTTCGTGGACACGGTCGCCTGCACCCTGGCCGGCATTCAAGAGGATGGCCCGCAGATCCTGCTGCGGGTGCCGGGGGTCGCGACCGCCCCCGGTCCCGCCCTGATCCTGGGCACCGACCGGCTCACCAGCGTGCTCGACGCCGCGCTGGTCAATGGCGTCGCCTCGCACGCCCTGGACTATGACGACGTTGCCGGCTCGATGGGTGGCCACCCTTCCGTCATGCTGATCCCCGCCCTGCTGCCCCTCGGCGAAATGCTCGGCAGCAGCGGCCGGGACCTCGTCACCGCCTATGTGGCCGGCTTTGAGACGGTCTGTCGGATCGGTCGCGGCGTGCATCACCATCATTACGAGAAGGGCTGGCACCCGACCGCGACGCTGGGCATCTTCGGAACTGTCGCCGGTGCCGCCCGCCTGCTGCGCTTATCCGTCGAGCATACCGCCATCGCATTGGGCATGGCCGCGTCGTTCGCCGCCGGCCTGAAGGCCAATTTCGGCACCATGACCAAACCGCTGCATGTCGGCCACGGCATCCGCGACGGGCTGTTTGCGGCGCTGATGGCCAAAGAAGGCTTCACCGCCAGCCCCGGCGCCTTCGAGCACAAACAGGGTTTCCTCGACGTTTTCAACGGCCCCGGCACCTACGACGTCGGGCGTATCCTGGATGGCTGGTACAGCCCGATCGAGTGCGGCGGCGGCGGCGATCCCGGCCTGAAACCGTACCCGTGCTGCGGCAGCACGCACCCCTCGATCGGGCGGGCGATCGATCTCGCGATCCGCCACGATCTGACGGCGGATCGCATCGCCAGCGTCACGGTCATGCCGCATCATCGCCGGCTGCCACATACTGACAATCCGAATCCGCGGACGCCGCTGGCTGCGAAATTCAGCATGCAATACTGCGTCGCCCGCGCCTTGACCGACCGATCCGTCAAGCTGTCCGACTTTGAGGGCGATGCGCCGTACGACCCAACGGTGCGCGCCCTGATGCAGCGTCTCGACGCGCATCCGCACCCGGACATGCCAGAGGACTGGGGCACCGAGGTCATCGTGGTCACAACCGACGGGCAACGCTTCGCCTCCAGGCTGGATGACTATCCCAGCCGCGGACCGGCTGGCGATCCGATGACGCATGCGGAACTGTGGACGAAATTCGTGGACTGCGGCGAACGCAGCCTGCCCCGGGCGGGACTACAGGCAGCCTTCGACTCACTGATGGGCATCGCGGCGCTGGCGCATGTGCGTGACCTGACGGCATTGCTGCGGCCTAACCCCGAAGCGCGCGCCGCCTGATCGGCCGCGCCCGTAATGGACTTTACCTCGGCAGGTAGCTTCATGCGCGTCTTCTGTCCTGGCAGGGCTCGTTCCACATCGACCCCGACAGGCGACGCGCGAAGGGCTACACCGGCAATGTCACCGTCGCCTTGGCGCCGCCCGTCGGGCGGTTCACCAACGTCACGTCACCACCATGTGCGCGCATGATATTCCGCGCGATCGGCAGCCCCAGCCCCACCCCGCCGGTTTCCCGATTGCGGCTCGGTTCGCCGCGATGGAACGGCTCAAACACCCGATCCAGATCACCCGGGGCCAGGCCGGGACCATCGTCCTCGATCTCCACCACAATCATGTGATGATCCGCATCGATCAGGCGCACGGTCGCTGATCCACCATAATTCACGGCGTTCGAGATCAGATTGACGAACACCCGCTTCAGCGATAGCGACCGCGCCCGCACGGTCAGGTGCGCCGGTCCTTCGTAATGAAGCCCGTCCACAAGGTCGGGATTCGCATCGCCCGTCTCGTCCAAAATCGTCCGCAACAATTCCGCCAGATCCAGCGGCGAGACCGGTTCGGTTGTCCGCACATCCCGGCCAAACGCCAGGGTGGCGGAAACCATCGCCTCCATCTCCTCCAGATCGGCGAGGATCTTGCCGCGCTGTTCGTCGTCCTCCACGAACTCCGCGCGCAACTTCAACCGGGTGATCGGCGTACGCAGATCGTGGCCGATCGCGGTCAGCAACTCCGTCCGGTCATCGACAAATCGACGGATACGCGTCGCCATGGTGTTGAACGCGACGGCCGCGATCGCGACCTCGGTCGGGCCATTCTCTGGCAGCGGCGGCGCGTTGACGTCGCGCCCGAGCGCCTCGGCGGCTTCGGCGAGGGTGCGGACGGGGGCGGTGAGGCGGCGCACCGCCCACAGGGTCAAGCCGCCGGCAGCGGCGGTCATCAACAGAAAGGCCCACAAAAAGGCCGGCGAATGCCAGGGACGCAGCGGTTGCAGTTCGGCCGTAACGTTCAGCCACTCACCGTCCGACAAGCGTAGGCCGATGACCGCCTGATGCCAGTAATGGCCGCCGTAGATCACCATCTCTTTCCAGCGAATCTGCGGAGCGCCCAGCGGCACCAGGTTCATGTTCACCCGCAACAGACGTTGCTCCTGCGGCGGCATCTCCGGCAGGTCCACCTGTGGCGGCGAGGCCCCCAACGTCACCATCAACTCCGGACCACGATGCAGGTCCGCCAACACGGCCTCGCGGCGCGGCGGGTCGGTCAGCGCCATGGTGCGATAAACGCCGACCACCCGCACCGCGATGTCGCGCGCCTGACCCAGCCGCTGCACATCCAGCCGGTCCAGCGCGTGGATCGTCAGGCCGGCCACCTGGACAATGGCCAGACCCAGCAGCAGAACGAAGGCAGTCCGAGCGGCGAGACTGGCGGGCCAAAAGCGAATCTTCATATACGCTCCACCGTCGCGGCCAGGACATAGCCGCCGCCGCGCACGGTCTTTATAAGCTGCGCATTACGCCCGTCATCCTCCAGCTTGCGCCGCAGACGGGACACCGCGACGTCGATCGCGCGGTCGAACGGTCCGGCCTGCCGCCCGCGCAACAGATCCAGCAGCATGTCGCGGGTCAGGACACGATTGGCGCGTTCGATCAATGCCAACAACAAATCGTATTCACCGCCGGTCAACGCGACTTCGACCTGTTCGGGGTTCAGCAGGCGGCGGCGGGCGGGTTCCAGGGTCCAATCGTTAAACCGGTAACCCCGGACGTTGGGATCGTGGCTCACCTCGGTCTGATCCCCGGACCGGCGCAGCACGGCGCGGATGCGGGCCAGCAGTTCCCGCGGATTGAACGGCTTCGGCACATAATCGTCGGCACCGAGTTCGAGCCCGATGATCCGATCGGTTTCGTCGCCCATCGCGGTCAGCATGACGATGGGGATGGTTGACTGGGTGCGCAGCCAGCGAGCCAGATCGAGGCCGGACTCGCCCGGCAGCATCAGATCCAGCACGACAAGCTGGTAATGCCCGTTCAGCCAGGCGCGCCGGGCTTCTTTTCCGTCGCGCACCGCCGTGACGCGCATGCTCTGCTTTTCCAGAAAACGGGCGAGAAGATCGCGGATTTCGCGATCGTCGTCGATGACGAGGATATGTGGGGTCTGGTCCATGGATTGTAACATACGACGCCGCGAGGCCAACTGGAACGTCCGTTGCATTTCATTGCAATTCGTCTTCTGACTGAGCGGTTTGAACGCCCTGTGGTCGCGTATGTATGCGCCACCAAAGATGATGGAGACAGCAGATGCGCAAGATCATACTCGCGGCCACAGCGGCATTCATAGTCGGTGGCATCGCCGCCGGAGCCGTTATGTCGCAGGCCCAGCCGGCACCGCCGCCGGGTGCGCCGATGGACGGGCAGGCTCATCACGGTCCGTTCGGCATGATGGGCTGGCATCACGGCGAGCAGCATGAGCGCCGGTTCAATCCGCGGGATTTCGCCCTGATCTATCGTCAGGCGGATCGCCAGTTGGCTCCGGCGGATGTCCAGAAGATTGCCGAGGCGTTCCTGCTGTGGAACGGCAATCACACCTGGAAGGTGGCGAATGTCGCGGTCACCACCGACGGTCCGATCGGGTTCAGCCTGACGACACCAGAAGGGTCCGTCATCGCGAAATTCACGATGGACCCGCACACCGGCAAGATCACCCGCGCCGGGTAATCGTCGGCCCGTTATGACGAAAGTGAGTGCCGGGTCGCTCGATGGGCGACCCGGCACTCACAAGGATGATGGCCGTGAGCACCCCGTATCCGGCCAGATTGTCACGTTACAGCACTGATTGGCCGTTCCTGGATGGTTGGGGCGAAGGATAAGCTGGTCGCTCGGTCCCGCCAAACACGGTCCTGACCGACTGATACCGCTACCACCCGAAAATATCTGTTGTGCAGTGCGCAAAACCCGGCCTAGGCTTGGTTACTACCCTGATGGCTGGCCTTTCCGGGATACGCCGGACCCGGGCAGGCGTTATCGCAACGACGACAGTCGTTAGCATGCCGAATCGGCGTCTTTGCTGGGAGTAATGACATGTCAGACTCGCCTGGAACGAAAATCAGCGCCAAATCCGACACCCCGAAATCCGTCCGGGGATCTGGTCCCGATGAGGAGCGGATGGAGGATGAAGAGAAAATCCTCGCTGGACGCTACGACGTTAACTACCCCGCCATGCTAACGAAGGATGTGCCGGGCGGTTGACGGTAAACTCCCCCCGCCCTGGCGCCCCGGCGATGGCTGCAATGCCGGAGTTCAACTGGCGGGTGGGAGATCGTGGTCCCATTTTATATTTATCCATTTCCAGTATTGCCCAAGACTGATCCCAAGCCTCCGCTTATTCCCGATCCGGCCACACCGGCGGATGGTAACCGAGTGGAACGGCTGGCCGCGCCCATCCTGGCTTCGTTTCTGACATCTGCACGACCGGTCCCAAATGCCGCAGACGGCCGGACGGGGTGTCGCTCTCGATCGACCAACGAGCCAATTCCTGTTCGGTGAACTCTTCCGGAACACCATGTAGAGCAGCGGCCGGTGTCTCGCCCAGATCGACGATCCATTTGCCGACCTGCGCCAGCGATATCCGCACCAGCCAGCTTCCCCCCTCCTCCGCTCGGCGTTTCAGCGCGATCATCGCGCCGGCCGCCATCAGATAGCCGGTGCAGTAATCGATCGCCGAAACCGGATAGAATTGCGGCCCCGGTGTCTTGCCCGGAACGATTTCGGCCTGTCTGGCAGTGATGCCGCTGACGCTCTGCACGACGGTGTCGAAACCGCGCCGCGATGCCCACGGGCCGGTGTGGCCGAATGCGCACAGCGACACATAGACCAGACCCGGCCGGATTGCGGCCAGTTCCTCGGGCGACAGACCGCGCGCACCGAGTGTGCCCGGACGATAGCCCTGGGAGAACACGTCGGCCTGACGCACCAGATCACGCAGCGTATCGACATTCTGTTGCTCGCGCAGATCGAGATATGTGGACAGCTTGCCGTGCCCGGTGTCGAGTTCCTGGTAGCCCAAATTCGGCAGATGCGGCGCGCTGATCTTCATCACGTCGGCACCGTGTTCGGCCAACGTGCGCGCGCAGGTCGGGCCGGCCAGGACGCGCGTGACGTCCACGACGCGGATTCCGGACAGCGGACGGTCGCCCGCTGGAAGCGGTTCCGGAGGCGAGTCGCCGATCCGGACGATTTCCATCAGCGGCAGAGCTGCAATCGCCAGAGCCTGCGGGTGCGTTGCCCATTCGGCGTGCGTCCGCACCATGCCGCCGACACCTTTGGCTGCGACCAGGGCTTCCTCAAGGTCGGCGGCGTTCCAGGTAGCGACGGCTTTGGTGACCGCCTCACGGCTTTCCTCACAGCCGAGCACCTGAAGGGCGATGGCACGGTGGTTGGGGAAATTGGCGTGGATGTAGCTCCAGCGGCCATCTTTCGTGGGGTAGAAGCCCATGATCGAATTGCGGCCGGCGGAGATCGCACCGTCGCCCACCTTCAAATAGTGGCCGCTGCGCAGGGATGCCGTCGCCTGACGGACATCGACGGCGATGGTTTGCGAGCGGCCGGTGCGCTGTTCCCACAGGTCGGCAGCGGCAAGACCGGTGGCGGCGAGGGTCGCGGCGCCGGCCACGCCGATCCGGAACGGAGTCGGCAGGATCGGGTCAGTACCACCGGTAAAGGTGACCGAATCGGCTCGGTCGGCGGACCAACCGGCGCTGGGGAAAATGGTGCGTAGGGCTGCGTGTGACATGGTCGTTCTCCCGGTCCCGTTATTCTTCTGGGATCGATCATGCCGCAGTTCCGGTGCAGCGCAAACCGAGCGTCTTGAGGAAATTGAAAACGTGGCCATACGAAGGCCATCTCGATCAACTCGCCTAACTGCGTGAGATTATGCGCTGCCTGCCACCAAGGGCGCCCCGGAGGGCTATAACTCATTGAGGAGAATGGTGCTGTTGGAGGGGATTGAACTCTCGACCTCTCCCTTACCAAGGGAGTGCTCTACCACTGAGCTACAACAGCGCCGGGGGGTAACTGGCGGGGCCGTTACCTAGCCCGTCAGTTCCCCGGGCGCAAGCCTGTTAATTCTGCATTCCCCAACGACGCACCGTCCGGTTCTCGATCGTGCGGAACACCACGTTCTCCACCAGCAGACCGATCATGATGATCGTTAGCAGACCGGCGAAAACCTCGGGGATATCGAGCTGATTTTTGCTCTCGAAGATATACCAGCCCAGGCCGCCCTTGCCCGATGCCACGCCGAACACCAGCTCCGCCGCGATCAGCGTGCGCCAGGCAAAGGCCCAGCCGATCTTCAAACCCGCTAAAATCGAGGGAAACGCCGCCGGGATCAGGATTTTCAACACCAGCGGAAGGCCGGACAGCCCATAATTCCGCCCCACCATGCGCAGCGTCTGCGACACGCCCCGAAAGCCGGCATGAGTATTCAGCGCCACGGCCCACAGCACCGAATGCACCAGCACGAACACCAGGCTGCCGATTCCCAGCCCGAACCAGATCAGCGCCAACGGCAACAGCGCGATCGCCGGCAGCGGGTTGAACATCGCCGTCATGGTTTCCAGAAAGTCCGTCCCGATTCGGGTCGTGATCGCCAGCACCGTCAGGATGCCCGCCAGTATCACGCCGGTGCTGAACCCGATCGCCAGCACCTGTAGCGACGCCCAGGCCCTATCGGGCAGTACGCCCGAAGTGACACCCTCCCACCACGCCGTAATGGTGGCGGTGAACGTCGGCACAAGCAGTTCGTTGTCCAGATGCCGGGCGTACAGCTCCCACAGGATGATCAGCACCACGATCAGGAAGACTTTTCGCAGCCAGACCTGATTGTAGAGGCGTTCGAACAGAGTCAGCGGTTTTTCAATGATGCCGAAATCCTGCGCGCCACGCGGAGTTTCGACAATTTCCGGCCGGAGTATGGTGTCAGACATGGGCGGTGACCTTCGCGCGGAGCGACTGCATGTTCACGTCATGGCGGGCGGAGGCCCGGCCCACACCGTCATGGCGGGCGGAGGCCCGCCATCCACGTCTTTCGATGTCCCGGGCGTGAGAGGACGTGGATGGCGGCCCTCCGCCCGCCATGACGACGCAGGTAACGGGGACGACGCAGGTGACGGGGCGGCGGGACCGGTCAGACATGCGCGTCTTCCTCCACCCGGTCGGCGAACAGCATCCCGTGAATCCGAGCCTCCAACGCCGCGATCGATGCTCTGTCAGCATCCGCCGGCAGGCTGTTGAGTTCCGCCTTCACCTGTCCGGGGTGCGGCGACAGCAGCAAGATGCGATTACCGATCTTCACCGCCTCGGGGATCGAGTGGGTCACGAATAGCACCGTGAATTTCGTTTCGTCCCACAGTGCCAGCAATTCTTCCTGCATCTGACGGCGGGTCAGCGCGTCCAGTGCCGCGAACGGCTCGTCCATCAGCAGGATGTCCGGCTCCATCGCCATGCCGCGCGCGATGGCGACGCGCTGCTTCATGCCGCCCGACAGGGTGTGAGGATAGGCGTCGGCGAACCGCGTCAGATGCACCTTCTCGATATACTGCATGGCCTTTTCGTCGGCTGCCTTGCCCTTCAGCTTGCCCGAGGTTTCCAGCGCGAACACCACGTTCTGCCGCACGGTCTTCCAGGGCAGAAGCTGGTCGAACTCCTGAAACACCATCATCCGGTCCGGGCCGGGTTTGACGATGCGCTGGCCCTTCAGGTGAATCTCCCCCTCGGTCGGCGCCATGTAGCCGCCGACGGCCTTCAACAGCGTCGATTTTCCGCAGCCGGATGGACCGAGCAGAATGAACCGGTCGGAACGGAGGACGGAAAAATCAACGCGGTAGGTGGCCGTGACCAAATGGTCCCGGGTCTTGTACTGGAGCGTGACGCCGCGCACGTCGAGCAGCGGGTGGGGTGGGCTGAGATCTGGCATTCCGGTCCTGGACGTTTTTGATTTATGGATCGGAGCATACAGGGTTGGGGGGCGTTGGCGAGTGGGGCAAACACCGCATCCAAGGACGCAGCCGAAGCACGTTGCGTCGGGAGGACTCAGGGCCGGTTCGTATCCAGGACGGGTAGGTTCCGCCTGAAATGCCGCCGCGTTAGCCGGCATCTCAGCCAGTATGTTGGAGAACCTTGCTAACTCAGCCGGCCGGCGACCACCTCGATCAAGCCCGTCGCTCGGATGACGGCGTCCTCGGCCTGCGGTGCCGTGATGTTAACGATCCCTCCGACATCGTAATCGGCGATCGACTTCACCCGCCAGGAATTCGGTGAAGACGGCCAACGTCGCGTCATCCCGGGCGAGGCGGGCAAACTCCGTACGCACGCCGCGGTGAGTTTTGGGGGCACGGCCCGTCATTTGGACGATCAATGCTTCAGCCGCATGAAAGGCCGCCAGGTATGCCTCCTTGGCGGCGACGTCCGGTATATGGATCGCCAATATTGATTGGGCATCGGCCAGGCACCGGCGTGCTTTCGACAGGTATTGTTCAGCGCTCCCGGTCAAAAATCGACCCCGTCCAACCGAATTTCCCGCATCAACGGCGTCGGCTCCCGGTAGGAACCCGCCGGAAACGGCTTGGCCGAGATCACCGCGCCCGTATCATACAATATGGGAACACCAATTCTGGCGAGCGTTTGCACGTCCACCCAGAAATCACCCGCATCATGCAGGAAAACCGCTATGTCATAGTCGGAATCCGCTTCGGCATCGCCGCGCGCCCGGGAACCGAACAGAACAGCCCGTTCGACCCGATCGCCATACACTTGGTTCAGGCCGTCCCGGAACCGTGCCAGAACCGGATCGGCCAATACTTCGGTCGTCATGCCTCAGCCCTCATGAACAGACCAATCATACGCCAAACGGCTACCGCGTTCCAATCCCGCCTTGACGCAACCTCCGGACCCGCCACACTTGTGACAGGAGGAACCAACCATGTCCGAAATTCGCACGATCCTGCGCAACCACATGAAAGAAAAGCTGGCCCGCAATGAGGTCGTGGCCTCCATGACCGTTCGCTTCGCACGCTCGATCGAGATCGCCCAAATCGCGAAATCCGCTGGTTTCGACACGCTGTATGTGGATCTGGAGCACAACACGCTGTCGATCGACACCTGCTGCCAGATATGCATCAGCGCCCAGCAGATCGGCATCACGCCGCTGGTGCGCGTGCCGGCGAACACGCCCGATTATATTGGCCGTGTGCTGGACGGCGGCGCGATGGGTGTCATCACGCCGCACATCCGCTCCGCCGCCGAGGCCCGCGCCATGGTCGAATTGGTGAAATTCCCTCCGCTCGGGCAACGATCGGCCGGCGGTGCGCTGTCGCAGTATGGCTACCGCAGCTTCCCGATGGCCGAGACCAACGCCGCGATGAACGACGCAACGTCGCTGATCGTCATGATGGAGACGGTCGCCGCACTGGACAACGTCGAAGACATCATCGCTGTCGAGGGCGTCGATATGCTGTTGATCGGCAGTAACGATCTATGCGCCGAGATGGGGATCGTCGGGCAATACGATCACCCCAAGCTGAAGGACGCCTTCGCCCGCTGCATCGCGGCGGCTGCGAAAGTCGGCAAGCATGTCGGCGTCGGCGGATTGGCCTCGCGCGACGATCTGATGACACAGTTCGTGCAGATGGGGGCACGGTATGTCTCGACCGGCACGGATCTGGCGTTCCTGATCGCGGCGTGCGGACAGAAGGCGCGGTTTGTGAAGGATATTGCGATTTAAGCGTCCCCGGATGGAGTCAGAAATTGATAACATTCGTTCAGGTCAATTCTCTAAACTTGCACTGGCAAGACCCCATGGCGTGCAAAGAGGAGAAAAGCAATGGAAGCAGCACAGGCCCGGACAAAGGGCGCACAACCCACCATTGGCGGTTCGACCTACATCAAACCGCGGGAGATTGACTGGGCACCGACGCAGTTCCCCGGCATCTCCATCAAAGTGCTCTATGAGGACAAGGAAAAGGGTGAGATGACCTGCTTCCTGAAATGGGAACCCGGCGCGAGCCTGCCCATGCACAAGCACGCTGAGATCGAGCAGTCCTATGTGATCGAGGGCTCATTCTACGATCACGATGGCATCTGCCGCGCCGGCGAATTCGTGTGGCGGAAGGTGGGGTCTTTCCACGCCACACATTCCGACGAAGGTGCCATCATATTGGCGATCTATCGAAAACCCAACGTTTTCCAGAACAGCACGGGTTACACGCGCGCGAGCGATTAAGGGCGAATCTGTGGCGCAACCAGAACGCTGTTCTATCGTCCCGGATCGTGTGCCCTTGGGGGCAGATCGCGCTGAAGTATGGCAGCGTGGCATAAGAGGCCGTGCGCGTCGAACGGGGTAAGCAGACTCACCGCCATCAATCCGCTCTGTCTTGTCCCGGCATGGCCTGCCGTTCCGCTTCCGTTAGGGGGCGTTCTGCTTTGAGCGGGTTCCTGCATGGACATCGACACAAGCGCCTGATCCGAAGTAAGGTGCGCAAGGTAGTACCAGGTGATAATGAAAGGCTCGCCATGGCGGTGTCGGTCAAGCTTGGTGACGAATTGACAGGACGGGTGCGCAAGCTCGCGCTCACCCGGCAGCGATCACCGCACTGGGTGATGCACGAAGCGATCAAACAATACGTTGAACGCGAGGAAGCCCGCAAAAGCTTCCGGCAAGAGGCTTTGGCGTCATGGGCTGCCTATGAAGAAACCGGCCGGCATGTGACGGCCCAAGAGGCCCGTGCATGGTTGAACTCATGGGGAAGCGAGGACACGGGCGAGCCACCTGAGCGCCACGCGTAATCCTGACGGAAGGAGCACTCGCCGGGCTGGAGCGGTGCCGGGAATTCCTGGCGCTACGCAACCCGCCTGCCGCCGTCCGGGCAGGTCAATCAATATCGCGGGCCTTTGAGCGTCTTGAAACCACCCCGGACACGGGTAGTCCATTTGACGATACGTCGGATTTGCGCGAACTGATCATCGGGTTTGGCGCGTCTGGAAATGTTGCGCTTTATCGCCACTCACCCACGCGCAATGCGGTCTATGGAATGGCATTCCGCCACCAAAAAGAAGCCGGATACTAAAGCGCTCGATGCCGCTCAGGCCTCTCCACCGAAGGAACCTGGCAAATCCGTCCCCTCATAGAACTCCGCAACCGGGATCTCGATGCCGATCTCCGGCATGGACAGGACGTCGCCGCTGGTCAGGGCGGTCGTCGTCCAGGGGGCGCCGGCGGACGTTCGGACATGCACGGTCATCCCAACGCTGGTGTGTTCCAGGATCACGTAGCGCCGGATGGAAGCAACCGCCCGGTATTCCAGCAGCTTTTCGATCCGGTCCACCCGGCCGGACGAGGGACTCAATACCTCGAACACCACCACAACGCCCGGAACCAGGCGGTCGGTTGCCTTCGCCCGCGTGCAGGTGACCAGCGCATCGGGATACCGGACGACGTCGCCGACGGTCGCCAGCCCGGCTTCCGGGCCGAGAGGTTCGCATCCTGAACCCTTTAACCGAGGCCCCAAGGCCGAATGAACGTTACGGATAATGCGGCTATGTCCGACCGTGCCGCCGGTCATTGCTACCGGCTCAAAGCCATCAAACTCGTAGCGTTCCCGTTGGACCTCGGCCCAGTTGAGGAATTCATCGCGAGTCATAAGCGGCGTGCGAAGGACGACGTTCATCCGGTAACCATAACACACGGCGATCGCGCTTGTCTTCCGCGTTTTACTTTGCCAGGCGACCTCACGCCGGCACGATATACCGCTCGATCGTCCGGTGCTGGAAGAACCACTGCCCATCGACCTTCACCAGCCGATCCGCATACGCCCCGCCCGACCCGATGATCGGCACTCCGCCTGGCACATTCTGAATCAACGCCCAGTTTGACCTGGCGGTCGCGGTGTCGCCGTCCAGATCGATGACGATATTCGTCGTCAGATGCACCCGCTTCGGCCGAACGCCCGTCGCGATGCTGTTCGCCTGCGCCACAATCCCGGCTCGGCCGGTCCCCGTACCGAACGCCGTCTCCCAAACGCCGTCAGGCGTGAACAGCGCGGCCATGTCCTCGAACCTGCCGGCATCCAGCGCGAAGCAATAGCGGGCCAGCAATTCGCGGATTTCATCCTTGTCAGACATCGCTTCCTCCTTGTCCCGTCAGCACATTCAGGGCGAAGATGCCCCAACGGTCAATCCGGTGCGGGAGAACGGGACAATGGACGCGATCACCACGGACCATCTGATCAGGGACGAGGCCACCCTGACCGCGCTGTATGGCGACTCCCCCGCCGGGGCGATCGCAAAAGAGATCGACTACATCCACCCGCATTATCGCGCGCTGATCGAGGCCTCGCCGTTCATGGTCCTGGCCACCAGCGGGCCGGAGGGTCTGGACGCCTCGCCACGTGGCGATCCGGCCGGTTCGTTCGTGCAGGTGGCGGACGACAAGACCGTGCTGATCCCGGATCGCCGCGGCAACAACCGCGTGGACAGTCTTCGAAACATCATCCGCGACGACCGCGCGGCGCTGTTGTTCCTGATCCCCGGGGTCGGCGAAACATTACGCATCAACGGCCGCGCCTCGATTTCGATCGATCCGGAGCTGATCGGGCGTTTTCCGCTTAGGGGCACCCTGCCCCGTTCGGTGATCCTCGTTCGCGCCGAACGGGTCTATTTCCAATGCCCGAAAGCGCTGGTCCGCTCCGAACTATGGAACCCCGACAAGCAGATCAGCCGAAAATCACTGCCCAGCACTGGCACGATCCTGGCCGATATCACCGCCGGCAAGGTCGGCGGCGAGCAATACGACCGCGACTATCCCGAACGCCTGAAGGCGACGATCTATTGAGATAAATACTCAGCCTCCGTATGGTGGTAGCGATAACACAGGAAACGACGACCATGAAGCCTCGCCTGCTGCTGGCCTGCCTGACGACGACCGATGTGGTCGCCCGCGCACGCGCTGAATTCGACGCCATCGTCACGGAAGGCGCCAACGACATGACCGTCGCCGAGGTGATCCAGGCCGCCAACGCGCATCAGGCGGACGCCATCGCGTTCACCAACACGTTGCCGTTCAATGAAACGACCTTTGCCGCGCTGCCCGCCAGCGTGAAGGTCGGCGCCACTATCAGCGTCGGCTACGACCATGTCGATGTCGCCGCCGCCAGGGCACGCGGTCTGCCGGTCACCAACACCCCCGGTGTGCTGACGGAATGCACCGCCGACCACGGCATGATGCTAATGCTGGCCGCCGCCCGCCGAGGCGCCGAATACGACCGGATCATGCGCAAAGGCTGGGGCTACCGCATCGGCCAAGGCGACCTGCTGGGCGTGCGCGTGACCGGCAAGCGCGTCGGCATCCTCGGGATGGGGCGGATTGGCCGGGCGTTCGCGCAGCGTGCGCGCGGTTTCGACATGAAGGTGATGTACCACGGCCGCACGCGGCTGCCACCCGAACTGGAAATGGGTGCCGAGTATTTCCCGGATTTTCACGCGATGCTGCCGCACTGCGACTTCCTGTCGGTCCACGCGCCCGGAGGTGCTGCGACCGACAAGATGATCGATGCGAAGGCGTTCGCTTTGATGCCCGACGGCGCGGTTCTGGTGAATGTCGCCCGAGGCACATTGATCGACGAAGACGCCATGCTGGACGCGCTTAAATCCGGCAAACTGTTCGCCGCCGGCCTGGACGTGTTCCGCGAGGAACCCGCCTACGACACGCGTTTTGCCGAACTGGACAACGTAGTCCTGTCGCCGCACGTTGGCAGCGCGTCGAAGGAAACCCGTGACGCCATGGGTTTCCGGGCGTTGGACAACATTGCCGCTGTGTTGGCCGGTAAGCCTGCTATAGACCCGCTCTGGAAGGACTAACATGTCGCGCCCCGTCCTGTTCGTTACGCGTCGCCTGCCCGCATCGATCGAAGCTCAGGCCGAACAGGATTTCGTGGCGCGACTGACGCCGTCCGATATCGCGATTGCCGATATCGTTGCGCGGGCGGAGGGTGCCGACGCGGTGCTGTGCTGCCCGGGCGACGTGCTGGATGCGAAGACGATCGCCGCGCTGCCGGCATCGGTGAAAGTCATCGGCACATTCAGCGTCGGATACGATCACATCGATGTCGCGGCAGCGAAAGCGCGCGGCATCAAGGTGTGCAACACACCGGACGTGCTGAGCGTCGCCACCGCCGAATGCGCCATGCTGCTGCTGATGGCGGCCGCACGACGAGCCGGTGAGGGCGAACGTCTGGTGCGTTCCGGCGGATGGGACGGCTGGGCGCCAACCCAACTGCTGGGCACTCAGGTTTCCGGACGCCGGCTGGGTATTTTCGGCATGGGTCGTATTGGCCGGGAAATAGCCCGAATGGCGCGCGGCTTCGACATGGAGATCCACTATCGCGACATGACCCGCCTGCCGCCGGAACTGGAGCAAGGCGCGATCTTCCACGACAACGATGATAGTTTTCTGCCCATTTGCCAGTTCCTGTCTCTGAATGCCCCCGGCGGCGACGGTACCCGCCACTGGCTGGGAGAAGAACGGATTGCGAAACTGCCGCCCGGCGCCGTCGTGGTGAACGCCGCCCGCGGCACGCTTGTGGACGATGCCGCATTGATCGCCGCACTACGCAGCGGCCAGATCGCCGCCGCCGGCCTGGATGTTTACAATGGCGAGCCTCGGTTGAACCCGGACTACCTGACCCTGGAGAATGTCGTTCTGCTGCCGCATCTTGGCAGTGCCACGACAGAAACGAGGGACGCGATGGGCCGGATCGTGCTGTCGGGTATTGCCGCGATTTTGGCTGGGGAGACGCCGTCTAATCAGGTCGGGTGAAGTGTATCGGTAATCGACTCACCTGGCACATAAGCGCTGGGGTCATTATACCGGCCGCCGTTGGCATTGACTTACGGATACTCCACATCCGTCATGGCTCGGCTTGTCCGAGCCACCCGTGACTCGACGGTGCCGCGATCGGTGGCCCGGACAAGCCGGCCATGACGGGTGGCGGCGAGAGTCGGCCTCAACGGCCAGTGATATTATAACAGCATACCTGTAGTTCCAGCCGCCGGACTTACGAGACTTGTCCGCCGCCGCGGGCTGGCGATTTTTACCGTGAAGACCATCGGGACGAAGTTTGGACTGCATCAGGGTTCGTACCCCGGTCGTCGCCGCCGTATCCGAACAAGTCGCGGCATCGAAGACCACACCCCACGAAAGAGCTCCCTGAAACCAGCGACCGTGCTAAATTCTTACTCACCCTCGATCGCTCGAAAAGACGTATGACAATGCCCGAAACCGCCACCCTTTCCGCCAAATTCCAGATATCGATCCCCAAAGCTGTGCGAACCGCGCAGCACTGGACGGCGGGTCAGCAATTTGCCTTCATCCCGAAGGGCGCTGGTGTCCTTCTGGTCCCTGTTCCAACAAAAGAGGATTTGTTCGGCATCGCGAAAGGGGCAAACACTGAGGATTACCGGGACCGTGAAGACCGTTTTTGATGCGGGTCGTGGACACCTCGGCCTGGATCGAGTGGCTCACCGCCTCGCCCACTGGCATGGCCATCGCGGAGGAAATCCCGCCGATACAGGAATGGCTCGTCCCGACCATCGTTCAGCTTGAACTCGCCAAATGGCTCAACCGAGAGGTCGGTGAGGCCCATGCCGATCGGGTTGCGGCCTTTACCGGGCAGTGCATCATCGTGCCTCTCGACACCAAGATAGCCCTGGCGGCGGCGGAGGCCTGCGCACAACACAAGCTCGCCACAGCAGATGCCATTGTCTATGCAACGGCGTTGCTGCATGAGGCCGACCTGCTGACGTGTGACTCACATTTTGAAGGGTTGCCCGGCCTGGCGTTCGTCCCCAAGACCGGGCGCTAAAGCTTCCGCCGGCCCCTACCGCACCTTCTTAAATTTTCGTAACGACCGCAAATTCTCCGGCATCGGGTCCTTCGGGAACAACTGCGGCCACTGCGTCCACGACACCTCGCCCACATAGATGTCACCACGGCTGTCCACACACAGCCCATGCGGCGCCATGAACTGATCCGCACCCAATCCCGCGCACAACCCGCCCAACCGAGCGAGCTTCTTGCCGGTATGATCGACGATGGTGACGCGGGGTCCGAGGTTCGGCGCATCGCGGTTTACCCGCTGCACCGGTCCCAGTTCGCCAACATAACAAACCGGACATTTCCCGGCCGGCATGAAAATCCCGCACGGCCGGTGCAGGTTGTTCCACTGCGTCTCGTAACGTCCGTTCCCGTCGAACACCTGAATCCGATGATTTTCCCGATCCGCGACATACACCCAGCCATCGGCATCGCAGGTGATGTTGTGCGCGATATTGAACTCGCCGGGATCGGTGCCCGACCCGCCCCAGGACAAAATCAACCGCCCATCGGGCGTGTATTTGTGCACCCGCGCATTGCCGTAGCCGTCGGACACATAAATGTCACCCTGAGGAGACATCGCGGTGTGCGTGCAGCGATGGAACGGTTCACCGCTCATATACGGTGACGGCTTGCCCGACGTACCCAGCGTCAGCAGCACTTTCCCCTCCAGGGTGCATTGCCGCACTGTGTGGTCACCATCGTCGGTCAGCCACAACGTCTCATCCGGAGCTACGTAGACGCCGTGCGCGCGCGGAAACAGACCCTCGCCCCAGGCGCGCAGGAAATTGCCGTCGCGATCGAACACGATCATCGGGTGCTCGCCACGGTTGAACACATAGACGTTGTCCCGGCTGTCCACGCCGATGCCGCCGATTTCCTTGAACGACCAGCCGGGGGGCAGTTTCGCCCAGTCGTCAACCGGTTCGTAGATGTAGTCGCCGCTGCCCAAGGTCACCATGGTCGTTCCCCATTTCTTTGGTTGGCCGAAGCTTGTCACGGGTCAGGATGTTCGGCCAGAGGGCACCCAAACGACCGGCCACCGGCCTGGAAACATTTGATGGAGGTCAATGCCATTGGACCGTCGTGGCATGAGGCTTCCATCAGGCGGAAGCAGGTCAACTGCCGCCTATATGGAAATCCTATACCGGGGCGATCCAACGCGCATAGTTTCTATAGTCCCATCGCCCTATTTCACGCGTCGGACTGAGCGAACGCCGAGATCGGCGCATTGACTGATGACCACGGGAGCACCGCACATGCTTGATCTTATCTACCTGGCGACAGGCGCCGCCTTCCTGGCTCTCTGTGGCTTGTATGCTTACGCCTGCGATCATCTCTAGGAGCAAATAAAATGACCCTGGACTATGTTCTTGGCGGCGTCGTGACCGTCTTTCTGTTGGCCTATCTTGTGGTTGCACTGGTCAGGCCGGAACGGTTCTAAGTAACATGGCGTGTAGTCCAACCGTGTTTGAACGCGACAAAAAAACTTTCCGCGGAAACCAACTTCCATGACAATCAACGGCTGGTTGCAGATTGCCCTTTACTGCATTCTGCTAACGCTCCTCACCAAACCGCTGGGGGGCTATATGACGCGCGTGTTCGCGGGTGAGCGAACACTGCTAAGCCCGGTCTTAAGACCTCTTGAACGTGGCCTTTACCGCCTGTCCGGCGTCGATGACGCCGAGGAGCAACACTGGGTCACCTATGCCATCGCCATGCTGGCGTTCAGCTTCGCCGGGTTTGTGGTCCTGTACGGACTACAGCGCTTGCAGGCGGTGTTGCCGTTCAACCCGCAAAACCTCGACGCGGTGTCGCCCGATCTGGCGTTCAACACCTCCGTCAGCTTTATAACCAACACCAACTGGCAGTCTTATACGCCGGAAACCACCATGAGTTACCTGGTGGAAATGGCAGGCCTGACGGTGCACAACTTCCTCAGCGCGGCCACCGGCATCGCGCTGGCGATGGCGCTGATCCGAGGCTTCAGCCGCCGGTCGGCCAAGAGCGTCGGCAATTTCTGGGTCGATATGACCCGCTGCACGCTGTACGTGCTGATGCCGGTCTGCATCGTGGTTGGCCTGGTGATGGTCTGGCAGGGCGTTCCGCAGAACCTGTCAGCCTATACCGATGTCACGACGTTAGAGGGCGGCAAACAGCTCATCGCGCAAGGACCGGTCGCTTCCCAGGAAGTGATCAAGATGTTCGGCACCAACGGCGGCGGTTTCTTCAATGCCAACTCGGCGCATCCGTTCGAGAACCCGACCGCACTGACCAACCTGATCCAAATCCTTCTGATATTCTCGATCGGCGCGGCACTGACCAACGTCTTCGGCCGCATGGTCGGCAACCAGCGCCAGGGTTGGGCGATCTTCGCCGTGATGGGGCTGTTGTTCCTCGCCGGTGTCACGACGCTGTATTGGTCCGAAGCCGCCGGAAATCCTCTGTTCGCACACCTGCCCGTCGATCCGTTCGGCGGTAACATGGAGGGCAAGGAGGTCCGTTTCGGCATCGCCAACTCGGCACTGTTCGCGACAATCACCACCGATGCGTCCTGCGGCGCGGTCACGTCCATGCATGACAGCCTGATGCCACTGGGCGGCATGGTCCCGATGGTCAACATCATGCTGGGTGAGATCATCTTCGGAGGCGTCGGATCAGGCCTGTACGGGATGCTGCTGTTCGTCATCGTGGCGATGTTCGTCGCCGGACTGATGGTCGGGCGCACCCCCGAATACATGGGCAAGAAGCTGGAGGCGAAAGAGGTCAAGATGGCCATGCTGGCGATCCTGATCCTGCCGCTGTCCATGCTCGGTTTCACCGCGCTCGCGGTGGTGATCAAGCCGGGCCTGGATGCGCTGTCGAATGCCGGACCGCACGGCTTCTCCGAGGCGCTGTACGCCTACGTCTCCGCCACCGGCAACAACGGCAGCGCCTTCGCCGGCCTGTCCGCCAACGTGCCGTTCTGGAACTCGACCCTTGGCCTGGCGATGTTCATGGGCCGGTTCCTGATGATCATACCGATGCTCGCCATCGCGGGATCCCTCGCCGCCAAGAAAATCGTACCGGCCTCCGCCGGCACCTTCCCCACTGATGGCGGCCTGTTCGTCGGTCTGGTCGTGGGCGTCATTCTGATCACCGGCGGCCTGATTTTTCTCCCCTCACTCGCCCTTGGGCCGATCGTTGAGCATCTGTCGCTGCACGCCGGCAAAACCTTCTGAGGCATAGTTCGATGGAAACCAGAACGCGCTCTCGCGATGCCAAATCCAGCCTGCTGGACCCGGCCATCCTGCTTCCGGCCGTTGGCCAATCACTGCAAAAACTCGATCCGCGGCTGATGATCCGCAACCCGGTGATGTTCGTGGTGGAGGTCGTCGCGACCTTGACCACCATCATCTTCCTGCGCGACCTGCTGACCGGCGGCGCCCATCAAGGCTTCACCTTTCAGATTATCCTGTGGCTGTGGATCACCGTCCTGTTCGCCAACTTCGCCGAGGCGGTGGCCGAGGGGCGCGGCAAGGCGCAGGCAGCCTCGCTTCGAAGCGCCCGCACCGACACGATGGCTGTGCGGGTCACCGCGACCGGGACAGAAACGGTTGCCGCACCCGAACTGCGCCAGGGCGATGTCGTGCTGGTGGCAGCCGGCGAACTGATCCCGTCCGATGGCGAGGTGATCGAGGGCATTGCGTCGATCGATGAATCCGCCATCACCGGCGAATCCGCCCCGGTCATTCGCGAAAGCGGTGGCGACCGGTCGGCCGTGACCGGCGGCACCAAGGTGCTGTCGGACTGGATCAAGGTCCGCATCACCGCGGCGCAGGGCTCGACCTTCCTCGACCGCATGATTGCCCTGGTCGAGGGCGCCGAACGGCAGAAGACGCCGAACGAGATCGCGTTGAACATCCTGCTGGCTGGCCTGACCATCATCTTCGTCTTCGCCGTCGCGACCATTCCCAGCTTCGTGACCTATGCAGGCGGTGAGATATCCATCGTCATCCTGGTCGCGCTGTTCGTGGCGCTGATCCCGACCACGATCGGTGCCCTGCTGTCGGCCATCGGTATCGCCGGCATGGACCGTCTGGTGCGGTTCAACGTCCTGGCGATGTCCGGGCGTGCCGTCGAGGCGGCGGGCGACGTCGATACCCTGTTGTTGGACAAAACCGGCACGATCACCCTGGGTAACCGCCAGGCCACCGAGTTCTATCCGCTGGCCGGTGTCAGCCCGCGCGATCTGGCGGACGCCGCGCAACTGTCCTCGCTGCCTGACGAAACGCCGGAGGGCCGCTCCATTGTCGTGCTGGCGAAGGAAAAATACGGCATCCGTGGCCGTGAAATGGCGCCGCTGGACGCGCATTTTGTCCCGTTCACGGCACAGACCCGGCTGTCCGGCGTCGACTTTGAGGGTTCGTCGATCCGCAAGGGGGCTGTCGATGCGGTGCTGAACTGGGTGCAGATGCCCACGGCTGGCGCCACCGTTGGTAACGTCGTAACCGCGCTTCGCCCGGCCGTCGCGGCCGAGGCGGCGGTGAAAGAACTGATGGCGCGGGCGGAGGAAATCGCCAGGGCGGGCGGCACCCCGCTGGGCGTCGCGAAAGACGGCAAGCTGCTGGGTGTCATCTACCTGAAGGACATCGTTAAAGGCGGTATCCGCGAGCGGTTCAATGAACTCCGCCGCATGGGCATCCGCACGGTGATGATCACCGGCGACAATCCGCTCACTGCCGCCGCCATCGCCGCTGAGGCGGGGGTCGATGACTTCCTCGCCCAGGCAACGCCCGAAGCCAAGCTGAAGCTGATCCGTGACGAGCAGGCGCAGGGCAAATTGGTGGCGATGTGCGGTGACGGCACCAACGACGCCCCCGCCCTGGCGCAGGCCGACGTCGGCGTCGCGATGAACACCGGCACAATGGCGGCGCGTGAGGCCGGCAACATGGTCGATCTGGACAGCGACCCGACCAAGCTGATCGAGATCGTGGAAATCGGGAAGCAGTTGCTGATGACACGGGGGGCGCTGACGACGTTCTCCATCGCCAATGACGTGGCGAAATACTTCGCCATGATCCCGGCGATGTTCATCGCGTTCTACCCGGACCTACAGGCGCTGAACGTGATGCACCTGGGCAATCCGCAAAGTGCGATCCTGTCCGCGATCATCTTCAACGCGCTGATCATCGTGGCGTTGATCCCGCTGGCGCTGAAAGGCATCCCGTACCGTCCTATCGGTGCCGCCGCCCTGCTGCGACGGAACCTGCTGATTTATGGGTTGGGCGGGATCGTGGCGCCGTTCGTGGGGATTAAGCTGATCGATATGGCGGTGACCGCGCTGGGTCTGGCATGACTACCCAACGCGAAGTCCATTACATAGTCGTCATGACCTGGCCAAGCCCGGTCATGACGCAGAGGCCAATGTCCCTGGCTTTCTCTCAGGAGTTGTGAAAATGCTTCAACATATCCGCCCGGCCGTCACGATGATCGTCTGCATGACCATCCTGACCGGCCTCGCCTACCCGCTGGCTATGACCGGCGTCGCGCAAGCCCTGTTCCCGCATCAGGCCAACGGCAGCCTGATCGAGCGCAACGGCAAGGTCGTCGGTTCCGCCTTGATCGGCCAGAACTTCACGGGGGGAAATTACTTCCACGGCCGCCCGTCAGCTACTACGGACACCGACCCGAACGACGCGACCAAGACCATCCCGGCACCGTACAACGCCGGCAACTCGGGCGGGTCCAACCTCGGGCCGACGTCGAAAGCTCTGATGGATCGGGTGACGGAGGACGCCGGCAAGCTCGCGGCGGAGAATCCCGGCACGCCGGTTCCGATGGACCTGGTGACGAGTTCCGCCAGTGGACTGGACCCCGACATCTCCCCGGCCGCCGCGTTGTTCCAGGTGCCGCGTGTCGCCAAGGCCCGCCATTTACCGGAAGCCAAGGTTCGCCAACTGGTGCAGGATCACATCGTCGGCCGCATTGCCGGCCTGATCGGCGAACCGCATGTGAACGTGCTAGAGTTGAACCTCGCATTGGATGCGGCAGGCTGAATGGGTGAAAATACGACGACCGACAGGCGCCCCTCGCCCGACGCGTTACTCCGGGAGGCGGAAAAATCCCAGCGGGGGCGTCTGAAGATCTTTCTTGGCGCCGCGCCGGGTGTCGGGAAAACGTACGAAATGCTGTCCGCGGCCCAGGTCAGGCGGCGGGACAATGTTGATGTCGTCATCGGCATCGTCGAAACGCACGGCCGAGCGGAGACGGACGCACTGATCGCCGGGCTGGAGATCGTTCCGCGCAGGACCAGCGCCTACCGGGATCGCACCCTGACCGAGATGGACCTGGATGCGATTCTCGTGCGCCGGCCTCGCCTCGTTCTGGTCGATGAGCTTGCCCACACCAACGTACCTGGCAGCCGGCATCCCAAGCGTTACATGGACGTCGAGGAACTGCTGGCCGCCGGCATCGACGTTTACACCACGCTGAACATCCAGCACGTCGAAAGCCTGAACGACGTCGTCGCCAAAATCACCCGCATTCGGGTGCGGGAAACCGTTCCGGACTCAGTCATTGAGCGTGCCGACGATATCGAACTGATCGACCTGACGCCGGAAGACCTGATCCAGCGCCTGAAGGACGGCAAGGTCTATGTCCCGACGCAAGCGGAACGCGCCGTCCGCAATTACTTCCTGCCCGGCAACCTGACCGCATTACGGGAGCTGGCACTGCGGCGCACCGCGCAACGTGTGGACAACCAAATGGTTGACTATATGCGCAGCCACGCCATCGAAGGCCCCTGGCCGGCCGGGGACCGTGTGCTGGTCTGCATCCAGGGCGGCCGCAAGGCCAGCGCCACGGTCCGACACGCCAAACGTTTGGCCGACCAGCTTCGCGCGCCCTGGACCGCGATCAATGTCGAAACATCACGGTCGTCACGCGCGACCGTCCTGGAACAAACCAGCGCAATAGAGGCGTTACGGCTGGCGGAACAGCTTGGTGGCGAACCGGTGCTGATTCCCGGCCAGGACGTTGCGGATTCTGTCATCGACTATGCCCGCGCCAACAATGTCACCCACCTGATCGTTGGGAAGTCCGATCGCCCGGAGTGGCTACAGTGGACACTGGGCTCGATCACGCAGCGACTGATCAACCGAGCAGGCGGAATCAATATCCATGTGATCGACGTGCCGGCGGAGCGGCAGGAAGCCGTCGCCGTTACGGCGAAGGCGAATGCCGCCCCACAAAAATTCGACGCCTGGCCCTTCGTCGTGACCACCTGGTTCGTCGCACTTGCCATTCCCATCGGCATCGGCCTCCACCAGATCCTTGGGATCACCAACGTCGCGCTGGTCTTTCTGACCGCGATCCTGATCGGCGCGGTCCTGCACGGTTTAGGACCGTCGTTGTTCGCCTCCCTCATCGCCATGCTGGCGTACAATTTCTTTTTCCTGCCGCCGATCTATACGTTCACCATCGCCGACCCCGAAAACGTCGTCGCGCTGTTCTTCTTCGCGGTCGTCGCGATCATCGCCAGCAACCTGGCTGCCCGGGTCCGAGGCCAGGCGCTTTCCGCTCGGCTACGCGCCCGCCAGACCGACGATTTGTACCAGTTCAGCCGCAAGCTGGCGGTGGCGATCACACTGGACGACCTGCTGTGGGCCACGGCGCACCAGATCGCGCTGATGCTGAAAGTCCGCGTTGTGCTGCTGCTGCCTGCCAACGGCAGCATCTCTGTCCGCGCCGGTTTTCCACCCGAGGATATGCTGGACGAAGCGGACCTGGCCGCCGCGAAATGGTCGTGGGAGAAAAACCATGTCGCCGGCCGGGGTTCCGACACGCTTCCGGGTGCGAAATGGCTGTTCCAGCCGTTACGCACCGGGCGCGGGCCGCTGGGCGTGGTGGGCATCATTCGCGACGAACCCGGCCCCCTGCTGACGCCCGATCAGCAACGGTTACTGGACGCACTCGCCGACCAGGCCGCGCTGGCCATCGAACGTGTCAATCTGGCCCGAGACCTTCACCTCGCTCGCCTTGAAGTCGAAACGGATCGCCTGCGCTCGGCCCTGCTGACATCCATTTCGCACGATCTGCGCACGCCTTTGGCCTCGATCCTGGGATCGGCCACCAGCCTGCGATCCCAGGACGCCATCCTGGATGCCGCGACGAAGGAATCGCTGTTGGGCACGATCATCGAGGAATCCGACCGGTTGAATCGTTTCATCGGCAACCTGCTGGATATGACACGCCTGGAATCTGGCGCCCTGAAACCCCGAACCAGCCTGATCGAACTGTCCGACGTGATCGGGGCGGTGCTACAACGTACCGCCAAAATCCTGGCCGGATATGAAATCAAAGTCGATCTGCCGGCCAACCTGCCGATGCTGGCACTGGATATGGTGCTGTTCGAGCAGGTGCTGTTCAACCTGCTCGACAACGCCGCCAAACACGCGCCATCCGGCAGCACAATCACCATTGGCGCCACGCATGACGGCGAAACCGTCGCGCTGCGCATTATGGATGAGGGCGACGGCATTCCGCCCGATGATGTCGATCGCATTTTCGAAAAATTCTACCGCTCCGGCGGCACGGATCGCAGACGCGCCGGGACCGGATTGGGCCTTGCGATCTGCCGCGGATTCGTGGAAGCCATGGATGGCACCATCACCGCGGCGAACCGGCCTGACCGCCGCGGCGCGATGTTTACCATTTCCCTGCCCGTCCCGATCAACGCGCTGCTGCCGGAAGAGGAAACAACCCCATGAGCGCCGGACCGCTTCGGGTCTTGGTTGTCGATGACGAACCGGCGATCCGACGCTTTCTGCGGGCCGGCCTGTCCAGTCAGGGGTATGTCGTGAGCGAACTCGAAATCGGATTGCCGGCGGTTGATGTGGCCCGCCGCAAAGGCACCGACCTGATTGTCCTCGACCTCGGACTGCCCGATATCGACGGAACCGAAGTCATCGGCCGCATTCGCGCCGCCGGGTCGCCGATACCGATTATCGTCTTGTCCAGCCGAAACGATGAGGCCGCGAAGGTTGATGCGCTTGATCTGGGCGCCGACGATTACGTGACCAAACCGTTTGGCATCGATGAACTTCTGGCGCGAATCAGGGCCGCACAGCGCCATCGGCTACAGGAGGAGGGCGAAACCCCGATCTTCCGCAGCGGCGATCTGACGGTTGACCTGGTGCGCCGGCTCGTGACCGTCCGCGGTGAGGACGTGAAACTGTCGCCCCGAGAATATGCGGTGTTCCGGCTGTTGGTTCAGCACGCCGGCAAAGTACTGACGCACAAGATGATCCTTAAGGAGGTATGGACCGCCGACACCGACGTGCAATACCTACGTATCTATATTCGAGCACTGCGCCAGAAGATCGAAGCCGATCCGGAACGGCCGGTTCACATCCAAACCGAAACCGGCGTCGGCTACCGGTTACGGATCAACGATCAAGGCTGACGTTCCGCATGGACATTACAGATTTTCTCACACCCGAACGGGTCCTGCTGGATTCGCGGTCTCGCGACAAAACGCAACTGATCGCCGAGATCGCCCGGCACTTCAGCAAGACCGTGCCGGCCATCAAGGCGCCAGCCGTGGAGGCCGCACTGGCGGCACGCGAGCAGTTGGGTTCGAGCGGCCTGGGCGGCGGCTTCGCCCTTCCGCATGCGCGCATGGAAGGGCTGAAAACCTACCTGGGGATGTTCATACGGACATCGAAACCGATCGAATTCGATGCGATCGATGGCAAACCCGTTCAGCTGGTCTTCGCGTTGCTGATCCCATCGGAAACCGACGTACCGCATGTCGCAGCGCTGGCCGCCATCTCGCGCCGGTTTCGCGACCCGGAATTGGTGGCGCGACTCCGAAAAGCTCCAACACCGGCATTGGCTTACGGATATCTGACAAAAGTTTAATGCGGCACCGCACCGTATTGTGAGGTCGATCCCCCGGACCACTGCCTACCTACCGACAAACGAAGGCGGAGGCTCAGGCATGGACGAGTTAATCACCCGGCGCGAGGTCATGGTCGTGGCGGCAGGGGGGATGGCACTATCGCAGGCGACAGCACACGCGGCCGACCGCGCATCCGATGCGTCAGAGAAACAGACTTCGGACGTTACGGTTTCGCTGCGGGTGAACGGCCGGGCGCACACCTTGCACGTCGATCAACGAACGTCGCTTCTTGATGCGTTGAGGGAATACGCCGGCCTGACCGGCACAAAGAAGGGCTGCGACCGGGGCGCTTGCGGCGCCTGCACGGTCCATCTGGACGGCAGGCGGGTGATTTCGTGCCTGACCCTGGCGTCACGCTGCCAGGGCAAGGACATCACCACGATCGAGGGCCTGGCGAACGGAGATCAACTGCATCCCGTACAGGCTGCGTTCATCGAGTATGACGGGCTGCAATGCGGCTACTGCACGCCCGGACAGATCATGTCCGCCGCCGCCCTGATCAAGGAAGGTCACGCCGGCAGCGATCCGGAAATACGCGAGTGGATGAGCGGCAACATCTGCCGATGCGGCGCCTACCCGAACATCGTTGCCGCCATTCGTCACGCGTCGCGGGGGGCTTGAACCATGCAGGCATTCACCCTGACGCAGCCATCGAACATCCAGTCGGCGGTCGCCTCGGCGTCCGAACCACAGGCGAAATACATCGCCGGCGGCACCGATCTGTTGCAGTTGGCGAAGGACGACATCGAAACGCCCCGCCAGCTTGTGGACCTGGAGCCGCTGCCGATGTCCGGCATCCATGCCGGCCCCAACGGATTGCGGCTGGAGGCTTTGGCGCGCATGAGCGACGTCGCCGCCCACCCCGCCGTGGTGCACGGCTGGCCGGTGCTGTCACAGGCGCTGCTGGCGTCCGCATCACCGCAAATCCGCATCATGGCGACAGTCGGCGGCAATCTGTTACAGCGCACGCGCTGCGGCTACTTCCGCGACACCGGGTTCGCCTGCAACAAACGGGTCCCGGGGTCCGGCTGCCCCGCCATCAACGGCGAAAATCGCATGCATGCCATCCTGGGTGTCAGCGATCATTGTATCGCCACCAATCCCGGAGACATGGCCGTCGCGATGATGGTTCTGGATGCGGAACTGGAACTGATCGGACGCAACGGTCCCCGCAAAGTCGCGATCGGCGATTTCCACCGGCTTCCCGGTGACACGCCGCATGTCGAAACCATCCTACAGCCCGGCGAACTCATCACCGGCATCGCGATTCCAGCCTCCGCCGCGGCAAGACGCTCCGGGTACCTGAAGGTCCGCGACCGGGCAAGTTTCGAGTTCGCCGTGGTGTCCGCCGCCGTCGCCCTCGATATGGACGGCGGCACGATCCGATCGGCCCGCGTCGCGGCCGGCGGGGTCGGCACGAAACCCTGGCGCCTGCCCGAGGTTGAGGCCGCGTTGACTGGCAAACCGGCCCGCGCCGCGACATTGCAGGAAGCGGCCGGGCGGGCCGGTGAAGGGGCGAAAACCACTGCGATGAACGCGTTCAAGCTGGTGCTGCTGCGGCGCGCGGTCCTGCGCGCGCTGCAAACCGTTGCGGCCTGAGGGAGACTGTTATGGCAATGATTGGACAGCCGCTCGATCGGATCGACGGCCGGGCAAAGGTGACGGGCGCGGCGAAATACGCCGCCGAATTCCGGGTTCCGAACGCGGTCCACGCGGTGCTGGTGCAAAGCACGATTGCCGCCGGATCGATTGCCGGCTTCGATCTGAAGGAAGCCTCGGGCATGCCGGGGGTTTTGGCGATTATCACGCCGGACAACGCAGGTAAGCTGACGCATCCCGCAAATGTTCCGCAGGCGGTTGCTGGTCCGTTGTTACAGAACAAGGATATCCTGTTTAATGGTCAGCATTTGGCGGTGGTCGTTGCCGAGACACTGGAACAAGCGCAATCAGCCGCTTCCGCGGTGGGAGTGACCTACACGCGAGGCGAAGCCGCGACATCAATGGACGCTATGCTTGGGCAAGCCTACCCGCCAAAGCATTTTCGGAATGGCGCTCGGCCTCCCGACACATCCCGAGGCAACGCCGACGAAAGTTTCGCCAACGGCGCGGTGAAGATGGACGCCACATACGTAACGCCCATTGAACACCACAACCCGATGGAGCCACACGCAACGATTGCCGCCTGGGACGGCGACAGGCTGACGGTTTGGACGGCAACCCAGGGCATATCCGGCGTTCAAAGCACGCTGGCCGGGCAGTTCGGGATCGATAAGGCGAACGTCCGAGCGATCTGTCCTTATGTCGGCGCCGGCTTCGGATCGAAGGGCAACACCTGGCCACCGGCCACATTGGCAGCCTTGGCGGCGCGGACCGTCAGGCGGCCTGTTAAGCTGGTGCTGAGCCGATCCCAAATGTATACCTCGAATGGTTACCGGCCAAGAACGGTGCAGAAGTTGAAGATCGCGGCGGCCACCGACGGCGTCCTGCTCTCCATGCGACATGACGGATTCTCGTCCATGTCGCAGCCGTCCTTGGGGGAATTCGCCGAATCCGTCGCGCTGGCCACCGAGATGCTCTACGCCTGCCCTAATGTGGCGGTCACGCATCGACTGGTCGCTTTGAACGCCGCGTTGCCAACCTATATGCGGGCCCCAGGCGAAGCCTCGGGCGTCTATGCGCTGGAATCCGCGATGGATGAAATGGCCGTCGCGCTGAAAATGGACCCGATCGCGTTCCGGCTGAAGAACTATGCCGAAACCGACCCGCACGAGAACAAGCCGTTCGCCAGCAAGGCTCTTCGTGCGTGCTATGAGCAAGGCGCCCGGGCATTCGGCTGGGAGAAGCGTTCGGCGGAGCCACGCTCCATGCGTGATGGCAACATCCTGATCGGCTGGGGTTTCGCCACCAGCACATATCCAACCAACCGCATGCCGTCGGCGGTGAAAATTCGCATGGAAAGAGACGCCCGCGTTGTCCTTCAGTGTGGCACACAGGATATCGGCACGGGCACCTACACCGTGATGACTCAGGTCGCGGCGGATGCACTGGGTATTCCCATCCACCGCATTCGTTTTGAACTGGGTGATTCGAATATGCCGCCCGGTCCGGTTTCCGGCGGTTCCATGACTGTCGCCAGTGTCTCGCCCAGTGTTCAGGCGGCCTGTCGCGCCTTGCTGGACAAGATCAAGGATCGTGCGGTGGCGCAACCCGGTTGGGGCGGTCAGTCACGCGATGGACTGCAACTGCGCGATGGGCAGGTTGTCGGCATCGGTCAACAGGTTTCGCTGGCAACGTTGTTGGAACACGGCCCCATCGAAGCCGAGGCGAAAACGCAGCCAGGCGATGAGAAAAAAGAATTCTCAATGCACGCTTTCGGCGCCCAGTTCGCCGAGGTTCGCGTCGATCCCGACCTGGGCGAAAACCGCGCGCAGCCAGCTTATCGGCGGCATCACCTACGGCATCGGCATGGCGCTGCACGAAGAAACCCTGGTGGACCAGGAAACCGGGCGCATCGTCAATACCAACGTCGCCGAATACCTGATGCCGGTAAACGCAGACATCCCTGATATTCAGACGATCATTGTCCCCAACGACGATAAGCACTCCAACCCGCTCGGTGTGAAGGGGATTGGAGAACTGCCGATGGTCGGGGTCGCGGCGGCCATCGCCAACGCGGTGTATCACGCCACGGGGGTCCGGGTCCGCAAGGTGCCGATCCGGATTGAGGATGTTCTGGTGTAGCGATCCAGGATGAGCCGGTTCGTGATAATAGGCGGCCGGCCGCAACGCGAACCCGCCAGGCATCTCCAGCAGGTGCTTCATCCCGGGACGGGTAAACCGAACGCTTGACTTGGCCTCGCCACCAAGGCTTCTGTCCCGCCCCTGACAGAGTCGCTCGGTAAGCGGCCGAATTTCCACGGGATACCCTGACCATGCACGCCTACCGCACCCATACATGTGGCGCTCTGCGCGCCGCTGATGCCGCCAACGAAGCTCGCCTCTCGGGCTGGGTGCATGCCAAGCGCGACCACGGCGGGTTGCTGTTCATCGACCTGCGCGACCATTACGGCCTGACCCAGTGCGTGTTCGCCGCCGGCTCCCCGGCGTTCGAGGCGATCGACGCGGTGCGGCCGGAATCGGTGATCACCGTCACCGGCAAGGTCGTCATGCGCGAGGCCGGCACCATCAACCCGCGCCTGCCCACCGGTGAGATCGAGTTGCAGGTCGCCGACATGACCGTGCAGTCCTTCGCCGAGGTCTTGCCCATGCAGGTCGCTGGCGACGAAAAATTCCCGGAAGACATCCGCCTCAAATACCGTTTTATCGATTTGCGCCGCGAGAAGCTGCACAAGAACATGATGCTGCGGTCGCAGGTCATCACCTCGGTCCGGCAGCGGATGATCGACCAGGGCTTCCTGGAATACCAAACCCCGATTCTGACCGCGTCCTCGCCGGAAGGTGCTCGCGACTTCCTGGTGCCGTCGCGCATGCATCCCGGCAAATTCTACGCCCTGCCCCAGGCGCCGCAGCAGTTCAAGCAACTCCTGATGGTCGCCGGCTTCGATAAGTATTTTCAGATCGCGCCCTGCTTCCGCGACGAAGCCTCCCGCGCCGACCGCTCGCCCGGCGAGTTCTATCAGCTCGATTTTGAGATGAGCTACGTCACCCAGGAAGACGTGTTCAACACGATCGAACCCGTCATCGCCGGTGTGTTCGAACAGTTCGCCGACGGCCGCACGGTGACCAAGCCGCCGTTCCCGCGCATCCCGTATGATCAATCGATGCTGGAATTCGGATCGGACAAGCCGGACCTGCGCAATCCGCTCCGGATCACCGACGTCACCGCCCACTATGCCGGCTCGGGGTTTGGCCTGTTTGCCCGGATCGCCGCGGCCGGCGGCGTGGTGCGCGCCATTCCCGCCCCCGGCGCGGGCGCCAATCCCCGCAGCTTCTTCGACAAGCTCAACGATTGGGCGAAAGCCGAGGGCCAGGGCGGCCTGGGCTACATCACGTTCGATGCGGAAGGCCCGAAAGGCCCGATCGCGCGAAACCTGGAAGCCGACCGCGCCGAGGCGATTCGCGTCGCCTGCGGCTTGAAGGCCGGCGATGCCGTATTCTTCGTCGGCGGCAAGAAGGACGTCGCCCCGAAGTTCGCCGGGGCGGTTCGCACGCGGTTGTGCGACGACCTCGGGCTGCTGGAAAAGGGCACCTTCCGCTTTTGCTGGGTGGTCGATTTCCCGATGTTCGAACTGAACGAGGAAACCGGGCTGGTCGATTTCAGCCACAACCCGTTCAGCATGCCGCAGGGTGAACTGGAAGCGCTGAACAGCCAGGACCCGCTGACCATCAAGGCCTACCAGTACGACATCGTGTGTAACGGCATCGAGCTGTCCTCCGGCGCCATCCGCAACCATCGCCCGGACATCATGATCCGGGCATTCGAGATCGCCGGCTACACGGCGGAGCATGTGGAGGAACATTTCGGCGGCATGTTGAACGCGTTCCGCTACGGCGCCCCGCCGCACGGCGGATCGGCGCCCGGAATCGACCGCATGGTCATGCTGCTGGCCGATGAGCCGAACATCCGTGAGGTCATTTTGTTCCCGCTCAACCAGCAGGGCCAGGACCTCATGATGGGCGCCCCCGCCGAAATTCCACCCTCCCGGCTGAAGGAATTGTCACTGAAGATTGAACTTCCCCCGGCGAAGCCCAAAGTCACGGGTAGCTGAGGCGGCAGTCCACCGGTCTTAAGCGATGGCGCGGGCGGGTCGCGTTGCCTATCCTGCCTCGCCATGCGACCAATCACGCCAGATGTTTCAGCGGAGTTTTTCATGCGCCTTCCCGCCGTCCTCGGCGCGCTTTTCCTGACCGCTTCGGTCGCGGTTCACGCCGCGTCGGCGGCCAATGCTCCGGCACCCGCGGCGCAGGCGCCGACAGCCATGCTGGCGCACAAGGCGCTGTATAACCTGACGATGGACACCGCGAAGGGCAATGACGTCGTCGCTGCGCGGGGCACCATGGGGTACGAGGTGACCGACGCCTGCGACGGCTGGGCGGTGCGACAGCGGCTGCGCATGACCATCACCAACGCTGATGGCCAGGACATCGAGATGGCCTCGGATTATACGACCTGGGAGTCCAAGGACGGATTGAAGTTCCGTTTCCATATGCGCCAGACCACCGACACGGCCGTGACCAGTCAAACCGACGGAGAGGCGGTGTTGCAGAAAGCGGGCGGCGCGGGGTCCGCGCACTACACCACGCCGCATGATACCGTCAGCAATTTGCCGGCCGGGACCGTCTTCCCGATGGCCCACACCTCGGCGATCATCGCTGCCGCCCGCGACAAGAAGCATTTCGTGTCACTGCCATTGTTCGACGGCACCGACGAAAACGGCGTCGAGGACAGCTTTATCGTCGTTCTGGACTGGAAAACACCGGCCGCCAACAAATGGCCGGTCCTGGCCAGCAT
>Ga0316224_1000541_pt1 | contig 51903 bp, 44 predicted proteins | sample TBH18013metaG_FD_206254 | JGI IMG/M metagenome (GOLD analysis project Ga0316224, IMG submission 206254) | Freshwater microbial communities from Trout Bog Lake, Wisconsin, USA - TBH18013 | ecosystem: Environmental > Aquatic > Freshwater > Lake > Hypolimnion/Profundal zone | place: USA: Wisconsin... | reverse complement strand
TTTGGTATCTGCAGCCCAGACATTTTCGAGTTCCAGGTCTACTTCTACCTTTTTCTCCAAAAAAACAATGCGTACTTTGCGTACATATGGGCTGGTGAGGGATCCGATTAGTTTCATAGGGTCTCAGTATAGCGAGCCTAGCTTAGGGCTGCTCGCGAGAACGCATTAAAATCAGCTTTTATTGATATTCACTCTATAAAGGCACTATCCGTGAGTCAGCCGCTTTCTACACTTAATGCACTTTCCCCTTTGGATGGACGCTATGCCGGAAAGGTAGATGCGCTCAGGCCATGGTTATCTGAGGCCGCCTTTATGCGTCAACGAGTATTTGTTGAGATTCATTGGTTGCTGGCTTTAGCTGACGCGGGACTGCCGGATGTGCCAAAGATTGGTGCTGCAGATGCGGAGTTTTTACTATCTTTGCCCCAAAACTTTTCCGATGCCGACGCCCAGCGCATTAAAGATATTGAAGCTGTTACGAATCATGATGTAAAAGCCGTTGAATATTTTTTAAAAGAAAAAGTATCGGGTCATCCAGATCTATTAAAGGCTAGTGAATTTATTCACTTTGCTTGCACTTCCGAAGACATTAACAACACCTCCCATGGTTTGATGTTGCGCGGCGCTCGTGATGAAGTCTTATTGCCTCAATTGCGCAAGATTCTTGCGGTCTTGACCGATTTGGCGATAGAGCATGCCAAAGTCCCTTTGCTGTCTCGTACCCACGGTCAGCCAGCTTCACCAAGCACTTTGGGTAAAGAGTTGGCAAACATTGCCAAGCGCTTAGAGCGTGCCATTGTTGCTATTGCTGCCGTACCTTTACTTGGAAAAATGAATGGCGCAGTTGGTAATTACAATGCACACCTTTCTGCCTATCCGGATTTTGATTGGGAAAATTTCTCTAAAAATGTTGTTGAGCAACGCCTTGGCTTAACGTTTAATCCCTATACGATTCAAATTGAGCCACATGATGGCATGGCTGAATTATTTGATGCAATCGCGCGTGCCAATACTATTTTGTTAGACATGGATCGAGACTTCTGGGCTTATATCTCTGTTGGCTACTTTAAGCAGCGCACCAAAGCGGGGGAGATTGGTTCATCCACTATGCCGCATAAAGTGAACCCCATTGATTTTGAGAACTCAGAAGGCAATTTGGGTGTGGCGAATGCCTTACTGCGTCATTTGGCAGAAAAGTTGCCGATTTCTCGCTGGCAGCGCGATTTGACTGACTCTACCGTCTTGCGTAATCTAGGCCCTGCTTTCGGGCATAGCGTATTGGCTTATGACAGTGCATTGCGTGGCCTCGGTAAGCTCGAGGTAAATCATGCAGCTATTGCTGCTGATTTGGATCAGTGCTGGGAGGTGTTGGCTGAGCCAGTGCAAACGGTGATGCGTCGATATGGTATCGAGAATCCCTATGAGCAACTAAAAGAGTTGACGCGTGGCAAGGGGATTAATCAGGCTGATTTGCAAAACTTTGTAAAGGGATTAAAGATTCCTGAGGATGCAAAAGCCCGTTTGCTGGCGATGACGCCCTCTTCTTATTTAGGTAAGGCAGTCGAGTTGACTGAACGTTTGAAAAAGTGAGTTTTCAGTTTCAGTCGGGGGTGTTGCCAGACGACCGTTTGGATGTTGCTGCACCCCCCCGCATTGTGTTTGCTGTATACCAAGTGCTGTGGCATTTTTTATTGCCACTAGCGTGCATGCGCCTGATCTGGCGGGCTCGCCATTCCATGCAGTATCTCCATTATTTCCCGGAGCGCTTAGGTTTTTCATCTAGGCGCGCATTTGCTCAAGGTGCCGTCTGGATACACGCAGTATCGGTGGGTGAAACTCGTGCAGCACAGCCCTTAATTCAAGCGTATTTAGAGCGTGGCGAATCCATTTTGCTGACACACATGACCTTAAATGGGCGTCGCACTGGTAAGCAGTTATTTTCTCAAGAGATTGCCGCAGGAAAAATACGACAAGTCTATTTACCTTATGACCTTTGGTGGGCGGTAGAGCGCTTTTTGAATACGTTTAAACCGCGCTTTGGACTATTGATGGAAACCGAGGCATGGCCAACGATTGTCTTCCGTTGTGCCAATCGGGGCTTGCCATTATTTTTGGTGAATGCGCGCTTATCTGAAAGAAGTGCGCGTCGGGTCAATCGGTTTGGCAAAGCTGGGAGGGCGCTATTTCAGGCATTCAGGGGTATTTTGGCGCAGACGCCATTGGATGCTGAGCGTTACCGTCGCTTAGGTGTGAAATGCGTTGAGATTGTGGGTAATCTGAAATTCGATGTGCCTCTTGATCCCAATTTAGTACACCTAGGAACTGTTTGGCGCGACACGAACCATCGTGAGGGGCGCCTCATGGTATGCGCTGCCAGTACTCGTGACGGTGAAGAGCTCATTATCTTGAAGGCATGGAAAGATTTATTGTTGGCTAATGCGTTCCAAACGGCGCCGCTTTTATGTTTGGTGCCGCGCCACCCAGAGCGCTTTTCCGAGGTTGCTGAGTATATTCGGTCCACAGGACTGACCTTTCGTCAGCGTAGCGAGTGGGAGGGTGTCCCAGATAATACTGCCGCTATTGAGGTGGTATTAGGTGATTCGATGGGAGAGATGCCTCTGTATTACAGTGCTGCCGATCTGGTTGTGATGGGCGGGAGTCTGCTTCCATTTGGAGGGCAGAATCTCATTGAGGCATGTGCTGCCGGCTGTCCCGTTTTATTGGGCGAGCACACTTACAATTTTCAGCAGGCGGCATTGGATGCTATTGATGCTGGTGCTGCAAAGCGCCTTGCTGGTGAGTTAATTTTGGGTGAGCCGGCAGCGCTGACTAAGGCATTGCAGGCCATGCTATTGAATACAGCTGAATTAGCGGTGATGGCTGATGCAGCTAAGCGATATTCGGGCGCTTATCAAGGGGCAACACGACGAATCGTGGCAGCCCTTGATGTAGCACTCGCGGCTTAGATTAGACGCGCGCTCCGAAGTTCGGATCTTCGTTACGGTCTTTGTCTTCTGGCTTACGCTCACCTTTAACCAAATCTTCTCTAGTAACTCCGAGCCACATGGCTAATGCGGCTGCCACGAATACCGAAGAGTAAATGCCAAATAAGATGCCGATGGTGAGTGCTAGCGCAAAATAAAACAGAGTTGGACCACCAAAAACTAGCATTGCCAACACCATCATTTCTGTGCTGCCGTGGGTGATCATGGTGCGGCTAATGGTGCTAGTAATCGCGTTATCAATAATTTCACGAGTGCTCATCTTGCGGTATTTGCGGAAATTTTCACGAATACGGTCAAAGATGACTACAGACTCGTTGACGGAGTAACCCAAGACTGCCAAAACAGCCGCCAATACGGAGAGTGAGAACTCCCATTGAAAAAAGGCAAAAAAGCCAAGGATGATCACGACGTCGTGCAAGTTCGCGATGATGCCGGCAAGTGCAAATTTCCATTCGAAGCGGAATGAAAGATAAAGCACGATGCCAATAACAACAAATATCAAGGCTTTCAGGCCATCCATGGCCAACTCTTGACCAACTTGAGGGCCCACGAATTCAACGCGTTGCAATTTAGCGCCCGAGGTACTGGGATCGAGTGCCGTCATGACGGCAGCGCTTTGGTCCGCGGAAGAAATGAGTTTTCCTTGGGCATCCTTTTGCAGTGGCAACCGAATCATCACATCGCGTGAGCTACCAAAATTCTGGATTTGGGTGTCGGCATAACCTAGTTTTTCAACATTTGCGCGAATAGCATCCAGGGGCGCAGCTTGAGGATAGGTCACTTCCATGACCGTACCGCCAGTAAATTCAATCGAAAGGTGTAGACCGTTGTGCCACAGGAAAAAGATGGCAGCTAAAAAGGTGACGAATGAAATTGCATTGAGCACCAATGCATGGCGCATGAAGGGGATATCTTTTTTGATGCGGAAGAATTCCATGGCTTATTTCCCCTGTCCACGCCAAACCTGGCCGATAGCGAGTTTGTGAATTTTCTTGTGTCTGCCATACCAAAGGTTGACAAGGCCACGCGAGAAGAAGACTGCTGAGAACATCGAAGTGAGGATGCCCAAGCAGTGCACGACCGCAAAGCCTTTGATGGGGCCAGAGCCAAATGCTAATAGCGCTAGGCCGGCAATTAGGGTCGTGACGTTTGAATCCAAAATAGTCGCCCAGGCCTTATCAAATCCAACTGCGATCGCTGTATGCGGTGCCGCACCGTTGCGGAGTTCTTCACGAATGCGTTCATTGATCAGTACGTTGGAGTCAATCGCCATACCCAAGGCCAATGCCATCGCAGCAATACCTGGCAAGGTTAGGGTGGCTTGCAACATGGATAGAACTGAAATTAAGAGCAGTAAATTGACGGCAAGCGCCACGACTGAAAAGGTGCCAAATAGAAGGTAGTACATCATCATAAAGATGGCGATGGCGCTAAAACCAATCAATAGGGATTTAAAGCCTTTTTCAATATTTTCAGCACCCAAGCTTGGTCCAATGGTGCGCTCTTCAATGATTTCCATTGGCGCCGCTAAAGATCCTGCGCGTAGCAAGAGCGCTAAATCATTGGCGCTTTCGGTGGTTGGTTGACCGGTGATTTGGAATTTAGAGCCAAATTCACCTTGAATCGTGGCAATGGTGAGGACTTCGCCTTTGCCCTTCTCAAACAAGATCATGCCCATTGGTTTGCCAATATTTTCACGGGTGACTTCTTGCATCACGCGACCGCCACTAGCATCTAGGGAGATGTTGACGGCAGGGCGTTGGTTTTGATCAAAGCCGGCGCTAGCATCGGTAATGCTGTCACCGCTAAAAATCACGGATTTTTTGAAGACGCCTAGGCGGTTCTCGCCAAAGCGGAATACATCCATCCCTGGGGGAGGGGTTTCGCCAACATTGATTGATGGAACCAGGGGATCCGCTAGGCGCGATTCCAGGGTTGCAGTACGACCAATAATGTCTTTGGCGCGAGCGGTATCTTGTACGCCAGGTAATTGCACCACGATGCGTTCTGCACCTTGTTGTTGAATCACGGGTTCTTTCACCGCTAATTCATTAACCCGTTTATTTAAGGTAATGATGTTTTGCTTGACGGCATTATCTTGAATCTCTTTTAGGGCGTTTGGTTTAAATTCGCCTAACAACTTAGTCGAGCCACCAATGGATTTGATTTGCCAAATTAATTGCGGTTGGCTAGTCGTTAATAGGAACCGGGCCTGCTCAGCTTCTTCGGTGCTGCCAAAGTTAATGCTGATGGAATCTGGATTGCGATCAATGCCTTGGTGACGAATCGATTTGTCGCGCAATTGGCTCCGAATATCGCTTGCTAGAGAGGTAATCTTTTTCTGGATGGCCCCCTGCATATCTACTTGCAATAAGAAATATACGCCACCACGTAAATCCAAGCCTAGTGGCATTGGCAACGCATTGATGGCATTGAGCCATCCTGGGGTGTTGGACAAGAGGTTTAGGGCAACAGTGAAGTTTGGATCATTTTGATCGAGGTTTAACTTTTGTTGTAGTACATCACGAGCGCGCAGTTGCGTATCGGTATTGTCAAAGCGTATTTTGATTGAGCCTACATGTCCGGCATTCTCAAAGAAAATACCGGTACTGGCGATATTCTCGTCTGAGAGGATTTTTTCAACGCGGGACTCGGTTGCCAAATCAACCTTAATGGTTGGCTTGGCAGACGAGACTTGAACCGCAGGCGCCTCACCGTAGAAATTCGGTAATGAATACAGTACTCCGATTAATAAGGCAACCAGAATGACTAAATATTTCCAAAGTGGGTAGCGGTTCATATTCAGATACTTTTTAAGCAGACTTCAATGTGCCCTTAGGCAATACGGTGGTGATAGCTGCTTTTTGCATTTGCACTGGAGTGCCGGCAGCAATTTCAACGGTTACAAATTGATCCTTCAATGCCGTTACTTTGCCAACGATCCCGCCAACAGTAACCACTTCATCGCCAACAGCTAATGCTTCTAACATGGCTTTGGTTTCTTTTTGGCGGCGCATTTGTGGGCGAATCATAATGAAGTACAGCACCGCAAACATCAAAATCAAGGGCAGGAAGCTCATTAAGCCATTCGAATCTGCGCCCGCAGCTGAAGCTTGGGCAAAAGCATTACTAATCCACATAAAACCTCCGTTAATTACTAATAAGAAACTGCATTCCGTAAGGCTTGAAAGCTCAAGCCATTAACCCGCAATTCTAAACTGTATGAGGCTTTGAGGCTGTTTTGAGGGTATTAGTCCTGCCCTGGCTCAACTCCGCGTTGCCGATTCCGGTGAAATTCTTCTCGATAGGCGCTAAAACGGTCTTTGCTGAGGGCTTCCCGGACTTCCGTCATGAGCTGAAGATAGTAGGAAAGATTGTGGATAGTGTTGAGTTGAGAGCCCAAAATCTCATTGGCTTTTTGCAAGTGATTCAAGTACGACCGAGTGAAGTGCTGGCAGGTGTAGCAAGAGCAGGTGGGGTCTAGCGGGCGATCATCGTCCTTATACCCAGAATTGCGCAATTTCAGGTCGCCAAAGCGGGTAAATAGCCAGCCATTCCGAGCATTACGTGTTGGCATGACACAGTCAAACATATCAATTCCTAGGCTAACTCCGAGCATGAGGTCTTCTGGGGTGCCCACGCCCATCAGATAATGTGGCATATGTTCTGGGAGTTTGGGGGCTGTGAAATTGAGAATGCGTTCAAATTCGGGTTTGGGCTCACCAACTGAGAGGCCGCCAATGGCGATTCCATCGAAGCCTTGTTGGCTGACTGCATTTAGGGAAAATTCACGCAAGTTTTCAAACATCCCCCCTTGTACGATCCCAAAAAGGCCATTTCCAGTATTTAGCTCTCTAAAGCGGTTTAGGGAGCGATCCCCCCATCGCAGCGACATCTCAAGCGATGCACGGGCAGTCTTTTCAGAGGTGGCCTGACCCTTAGTCTCATATGGGGTGCATTCATCAAATTGCATGGCGATATCGCTATTGAGAACCGCTTGTATTTCCATGGAGACTTCTGGTGACATAAACAATTTATCGCCATTGATGGGAGATGCAAAGGTCACCCCCTCCTCGGAAATTTTCCGTAAAGCGCCCAAGCTAAATACTTGAAACCCGCCGGAGTCCGTCAGAATAGGTTTGTTCCAGCCCATAAAGCGGTGCAGGCCACCATGTTTCTTGATGACGTCCAGACCAGGTCTAAGCCATAAATGGAAGGTATTGCCCAAAATAATTTGCGCCTTAGCCTCCTCTAGGTCACGGGGTGTCATCGCTTTGACCGTTCCATAGGTTCCCACTGGCATGAAAATGGGGGTTTGCACGCTACCATGGGGCAGATCTAATTGACCTAAGCGGGCAGGGCTTTGTGAGTCACGGGCTAAAACGGTGAAGTGAACGGGTTTGCTCATAAGGTTGTACTCGGAACTCGGGTGAGAAACATCGCATCTCCATAACTGAAAAAGCGATAACGGTGATCAATAGCGTGTTGATAGGCTTTGCGAATCGTATCAGTACCTGCGAAGGCGCTGACCAACATTAATAGAGTCGATTTTGGTAGGTGAAAGTTGGTTAGCAGGCAATCGACTATCTTAAATTCAAAACCAGGAGTGATAAAAAGATTGGTTTCACCGCTGGATTGGCCAGAAAGGGCGTAGCTTTCAAGTGCGCGTAGACTGGTGGTGCCAACAGCGATCACTCGTCCTCCTTGGCGTCGCGTTTGCTCAATGGCAGCTATAGTGGCCTCAGGCACAGAAAACCATTCATAGTGCATCTTATGTTTGCTAAGGTCTTCCTCGCGAACCGGGCTGAAGGTACCAGCACCCACGTGCAGAGTTACGCTAACCTGTTGAACTCCAGCCTGTTGCAGCTGTTCCAGCAGACTTTGATCAAAATGAAGACCGGCGGTTGGAGCTGCAACGGCTCCTGGATGCTTAGCCACTACAGTTTGATAGCGCTGTGCATCCTCTAGGTTTGGTTGGTGCTCAATATAGGGTGGTAGCGGCAGCTCACCAAATCGCTCCAACACACTAAAGACATTTTCTGGGAAGCGCATTTCATAAAAGCGCCCGTCATACCCTATCATCTCCACAGGAAAGGTTTCGCTTGCAGCGTTATGGATGTGAACTATCGACCCTATTTTGGGGACTTTTGAGGCTCTAATTTGTACCCAGGCCTGTTTGTCTCCACTGATTCGTTCAATCAAAAGCTCAACATTTCCACCAGTCTCTTTTTTGCCATGTAGACGAGCGGGAATAACCTTGGTGTCGTTCATTACCAATAAATCCCCGGGTCTAATCAGGGTTACTATTTCTTGAAATGGCCGGTCAATCAATTGGACTTGTGATTTCCCTGTAGTGCGCACTTCGAGGAGGCGACTATCGGTTCGCTTTTCCAGTGGATGCTGGGCGATTAAATCGGGCGGAAGGGTGTAATTAAAGTCGGAGAGTTGCATAGCATTACCATCAGGTATTGGATTTTAACGATGACCACTAAGCAACCGCCAACTGCACTTCAAAAAATGGGTTTAGAGACCCCTTTGGCGCTAGCGTTGCACTTGCCATCTCGATATGAGGATGAGACTGAGCTTTATACCGTAGAGGATGCTTTATGTCGAGGAAGAGCCTGTTCCGTGCAAACCCAGGGTGTGGTGGTGCGGAATCAGGTTCTATTCCGCCCTAGAAGGCAGTTACTGGTGACGATTGAGGATGACACGGCCAGTTTGCAGTTACGTTTCTTAAATTTTTATCCTAGTCAGCAGAAACAAATGGCCGTTGGAGCCCATGTACGCGTGCGCGGTGAGGTACGCGAGGGGTTTCAGGGCCCAGAGATGGTGCATCCCACTGTTCGTGCTGTTGTGCCTGATGCACCGTTACCCCAAAGCTTAACCCCCGTTTATCCAGCCAGTGCTGGGATTTCTCAGGCTGTGATTCGGAAAGCCGTCAAAGTAGCTTTACGCGATTCAACGCTGCAAGAAAGCTTGGCAGAGTTTTTGCCAAAAACCTTGCTTCAAGAATTATTGCCAGACACCACTTGGCCCGCGTTAGGGGAGGCCATTCAGTATTTACATGAGCCACCGGCTGACGCTGATACGGAAGCTTTGTTTGAGCGTACTCATCCCGCTTGGCGTCGAGTGCAGTTTGAGGAATTATTGGCGCAGCAGATTTCTCTGAAGCGAGCCCATCAAATTCGCCGAAATAGGCAAGCTCCTAGTTTTAAGGCTCCTAGCGCTTCTACTTCATTACCGATTGAGAATGGCTTGATGAAGGCTCTCCCATTTCAGCTGACCAATGCTCAGTTGCGCGTGTGGGGTGAAGTGAGTCAGGATTTGTCGCAGGTATTTCCGATGAATCGTTTGCTGCAAGGAGATGTAGGGAGTGGCAAGACAGTCATTGCAGCCTTAGCTGCAGCACGAGTCGTGGATGCTGGCTATCAAGCGGCGATTATGGCTCCTACTGAAATTTTGGCAGAGCAACACTACCTCAAAATGAAGGAGTGGTTTGAGCCATTGGGGGTAGTGGTGACCTGGTTGTCTGGTAGCCTCAAGGCTAAAGAGAAAAGACTTGCTCAAGAAGCAATTGAGAGTGGGCAAGCTCAGCTCATCATTGGAACTCATGCCTTAATTCAGGAGCATGTGCGTTTTTCTAAATTGGGTTTAGCAGTGATTGATGAGCAGCATCGATTTGGAGTGAAGCAGCGTCTTGAAATTCAACAACGTGTGGGCTCGGAATGGTTTTATTGTCATCAACTCATGATGACGGCCACCCCCATTCCGCGTACCTTGGCAATGACCTATTACGCCGATTTAGATGCCTCGGTGATTGATGAGCTGCCCCCAGGCCGAAAACCGATCGCCACCAAAGTTGTTAAAGCATCGCGTCGTGATGAGGTGATTGGTGGTGTGCACACCTGGCTGTCAAAGGGATTGCAGGCGTATTGGGTTTGTCCTCTCATTGAAGAGTCTGAGGCCCTGCAGTTGCAAACCGCAGTTGAGAGCTTCGAGCAGCTGACGCAGGCTTTGCCAGGGTTTACCGTTGGCTTGGTTCACGGGCGCCTCAAAAGCGATGAGAAGGCTGCGGTGATGGCTGCCTTTAAGGCCAATCAAATCCAATTATTAGTGGCGACTACAGTGATTGAGGTGGGCGTTGATGTTCCTAACGCTGCGCTGATGGTAATTGAACATGCTGAGCGATTTGGGTACGCTCAGATACATCAGCTAAGGGGCCGGGTAGGAAGGGGATCAGCTGAGTCGGTGTGCATATTGATGTACGCAGAACCTCTGTCGCTAGCAGCCAAAGAGCGTTTACAAACCTTGCGAGAAACTGCCGATGGCTTTGTGATTGCTGAGCGCGATCTTTCATTAAGGGGTCCTGGTGAGCTATTGGGGGCCAAACAATCCGGTGATGCAATGTTGCGCTTTGTGGATTTACAAAGAGACGCTTGGTTAATCGAGGTGGCGCAAAAGGCGGCAGACCGTCTTTTGGTAGAGCATGCAGATTTGGTCGAGCGTCACTTGGAGCGTTGGTTAGGCTCTCGAGCTGAGTTTTTAAAGGCTTAAGGAGTACCTTCATTTTTTATTACACTAAGGAATATAGTGAATTTCAAAGGGCGAGTTTGATTGCATGCGTAAACGTTTAGCGGCTTATGGATATTTGATTCGCCTGGACAAGCCTATTGGCACTCTGTTGCTTTTGTGGCCCACTTTGTGGGCGCTGTGGCTGGCCAGTGGTGGGTTTCCGCAGTGGAATATCCTACTCATTTTTATTGCCGGCACTTTTCTAATGCGCAGTGCAGGATGCGCCATCAATGATTATGCGGATCAAGATTTTGATCGCCATGTTTTAAGAACTCAAAATCGCCCCCTCACAAGCGGGCGGATTGGAGCTAAAGAGGCCCTTGCTATTGCCACCCTTCTGGCGCTCATGGCCTTTGGCTTGATTCAGCCGCTAAATGGTTTAACAAAGACCTTGTCAGTTGCTGCTTTATTAGTAGCGATGATTTACCCATTTACCAAGCGCTTTTTTGCAATGCCTCAAGCTGTCTTGGGAGTTGCCTTTGGCTTTGGTATTCCAATGGCCTATGCTGCGGTGTTGGATTACGTGCCTTTAGAAGCATGGGTACTTTTCGGGGGTAATATTTTTTGGGTGATTGCCTATGACACTGCATACGCCATGGTGGATCGTGAAGATGACATGCGCTTGGGGTTGCGTACTTCAGCAATTACATTTGCGCGCTTTGATGTTTTGGCGATTGCACTGAGCTATGGAATATTGTTTGCCACTCAAGTTTTTGTTGCTCGACTAGCGCATTTGAGTGCGTACTTCTGGTTGGGCTGGGGCGCTGCTGGATTCTGCGCCCTTTACCATTTGAAGTTGGTTGCAACTCGCGGTAGAGAGGAATGCTTTAGGGCATTTCGCCACAACAATTGGTTGGGCGGGTTTCTGTTTCTGGGGATTGTGTTGGGCTTAGCTTTTTCCTAATTCATCACCCATAACTTTGCCGCGTTGACTTGCAGCTTGCGTAGCCTTTTCAAGAATAGTGTGCCATCCTTCAGTGTTCATTACTTCTAAAGCGGCGGCTGTTGTGCCGCCTTTCGAAGTCACGCGCTCACGCAGAACCCCAGCATGTTCATCGGAATTGTGAGCTAACTGAGTAGCGCCTTCAAGAGTGGCATAGGCCAGTTGACGTGCGGTACTTGGGTCTAGGCCTAATTTTTCGCCACTCAATTGCAATGCTTCTAAGAAAGCAAAAACATACGCTGGGCCGCTACCAGAGATTGCGGTAATAGCGTCCATTAACTTTTCTTCTGTTACCCAAACAGTTTGACCTACTGCATTACAGATGCGTTGCGCAAGATCCCGGTCTGCCTGATTAACGGCCACGTCCGCAAATAGGCCGGTGATGCCTTTACCAATTAAGGCCGGGGTATTTGGCATGGCGCGGATACACCGATGGTGATCTAGCCAGCGACTCATATCGTGAATGCGGATGCCGGCAGCAATACTCAGAATAAGCGGTCCAGGAGCAGAGGCATGCTTGAGCTTGCTACCGAGGATCTTGGCAACTGCATTGAAGTCTTGGGGCTTAATGGCCATGACAACCACATTATTCATTGAGAAATCAAAGCCGATCTGCTCTAGAGCGCCAATGACCTGTATGCCATAGTCTGCGTGCAAGCTAAGTGCTGTACTGGCGTTTGCTTCAACCACAGTAATCTGATTGGCTTGAAAGCCATTGGCTAGCAATCCGCTAATGAGGGCTCTTCCCATATTGCCGCCGCCAACAAAGGTGACGTGAGTATTTTGGGTGTTGTGGTGTGTGTTCATGACTTGATCTTATCGCGCTTTCCAAAAATGGCGCTTCCTATTCTAACGATCGTACTGCCCTCTGCGATGGCTGCTTCCATGTCATCAGACATGCCCATAGAAAGGGTATCAAAATACTCAAATCCAAGTTGACCTAGATGACGGCGTTTGATGTCCTCAAAGCAATTTTGGACTTGCGCGAAAGTATGGCGCTGAGTTTGTGGATCCGGGCTTGGGGCTGGTATAGCCATGAGGCCTCGTAAAGTGAGGTGGGGTAGTTTGGCAATTTCGATGCATAGTGCTTCTGCTTCGGTTGGGCTAATCCCACTTTTGCTGACTTCTTCACTGATGTTGAGTTGAACACAAACTTGAAGCTTGTTGAGGTTGGTAAATTCAGCACGTTGTGTCGAGAGACGCTCAGCAATTTTTAAGCGGTCTACGCTGTGCACCCAGTCAAAGTACTCAGCCACTTCGCGGGTTTTATTGCTTTGTAAGGGGCCAATGAAGTGCCATTCTAGCTCCGAACGAACGCTGGCCAACTGCCTTATTTTTTCAATAGCTTCCTGAACATAATTCTCCCCAAACGCTCGTTGCCCAGCTTTCAGGGCCTCTTCAATTGCCGCAGTTGCAAAGGTCTTGCTCACTGCGAGTAACTGGATCTGTGAGGGCTCTCGATGTGCTGCTAAAGCGGCTTGCCTTAGACGTTCCTTAACGATCAGTAAATTCGACGCAATGAAATTCATGCGGTGGTAGTGCGTTTCTCATGAATCAATTGGTCGACAATTTCAATCCAATGCAGTACTGGAGTGTCATCCTGTTGTAGGTGCGTAATGCAGCCAATGTTGCCGGAAACAATGATTTCAGCTCCGGATTCTTCGCAAGCTGTTTGCAAATGCATTAATTTTTGTTTGCGCAATTGCTCAGATAACTCAGGCTGTGTGACTGAATACGTTCCAGCGGAGCCGCAGCACAGATGGCTATCGGAACATAGGTGCACCCCAACCCCAATACTATTGAGCAAACCCTCAACTTTGCCACGGATCTGTTGTCCATGTTGTAGTGTGCAGGGTGGGTGATAAACAACCCCGGGTTTGGGATCAGCTCCAACGGCTTGGATTAGTTCAGATTGAAAGTTTGGCAAAATTTCCGCAATATCTTTTGTTAAGCGAGAAATCGTATTGGCCTTTTCTGCATAGTGAGGATCTTGTGCGAATAGGTGGCCATAATCCTTCACCATCACACCACAACCAGACGCGGTCATCACGATGGCTTCTACCTCACTGTCAATGAGAGGCCACCATGCGTCAATATTTTGCTTGGCATTCTCTAGACCGCCAGCTTGATCGTTTAAATGGTAACGCAGGGCTCCGCAACATGTTGCAGAAGGCGCACTAATCAATTGAATATTTAGGGCGTCGAGTACGCGCGCAGTAGCAGAGTTAATGTTTGGCAACATTCCCGGCTGAACACATCCCTCGAGTAAGAGCATTTTGCGAGGGTGTTGGGTTTTTGGTCTAGCGTACGGATCGGTTCCATTCGCAAGGGCTGCATTGGCAACTTGAGGGATTTTACGTTTTAGTCCGGCAGGCATTAGGGGTCGTACGAGTCGCCCAAGTGCCATCGCGCGATTAAAGAAGGCGGGGTTGGTGAGACCAGTCTTTAGTGCCCAGCGTGTGAGGCGCTGTCCGAGGGGGCGGGCTGGCGTATTGTCTTCGGCCCATTTGCGACCGATATCTACTAAATTGCCATATTGCACTCCGCTAGGGCAGGTGCTTTCGCAATTGCGGCAAGTTAGGCAGCGATCTAAATGAAGGCGTGTTTTTTCAGTGGGCGCCTGACCTTCGGCGATTTGTTTGATGAGGTAAATGCGACCACGCGGACCATCTAATTCATCACCAAGGAGTTGGTAGGTGGGGCAGGTCGCCGTACAGAAGCCGCAATGAACGCATTTGCCTAGAATGCGCGCAGCTTCAATGCCCTCTGGCGTATTGGCAAATTGTGGGGCAAGTTGAGTTTGCATAGAGAAATTTAAGAAAGACGATTAGTGGCAAAAACACCCGCCGGGTCAAAGGCAGCTCTGAGGCGAGCTTGCACCGTTTCTAGTGCTTTAGAGTGGGCTTGTTCGGTCAAGAGGGTAAAGCGCTGTTTGGATGGATCAATAGCGGCACCTTGGCGGAAGCGGCTGGCATGCCCCCCTTGGGCGCTGGCAATCGCTTTTAAGTTGGCGAATGTGGCGTCATCGCCTGCGCCTTTGTACCAGCGTTGCTGACCGTGCCACTCCAATACTGTTTCGTTGCACAGATCGGGGATTTTTAATGTGTCACAAGCTGCTGGTAATGCTAAACGATAGAGGGTGTGATGGCTCTCCAGGCTTTCAAAAAAAGCACTTTTTTGTTCGCGCAAATTGGTCCAAAAATCTTGTGCATCCTCAGGATCTAATGGTGTGGCATTTAGTGTTGCACGCATCAATGCAATTGCCGCATCCACTGCCGCAATTGCTCCGGATAAGCGGATGGTTAACTCCCCTGCATTATCGGAGTGTAAATTTCCCGTCCAGCAACTAGCTGCTAGCGGTAGCGGTTGACCAGCCCATTGGTTGAGGTATTTCAGCGCCTCAGCTTGACTGGTTTGGCAGCGCAGGGTGGCCGTGGCTTCCGGCTTAGGGAGAACCTTGACTGAGGCTTCCAGCAATAGCGCAAGAGTGCCCAGGGAGCCAGGTATCAGTCGAGATACATCATAGCCTGCAACGTTTTTCATCACCTTGCCGCCAAAAGAGAGATCTTGCCCCCTACCATCCATCATGCGAGCTCCCAGAATGAAATCTCTTAGGTTGCCTGCGCTAATGCGGCCAGGACCGGCTAAGCCAGCGGCAATCGCTCCACCAAAGGTTGCGGTATCGCCAAAATGGGGTGGTTCAAATGGCAGGATTTGATTTCTTTCCGCTAATGCCGCTTCAATCTCTTTCAAGGGTGTTCCAGCGCATGCAGTAATCACCAGCTCTTCGGGCTGGTATTCCAAAATTCCCGCATACGGACGGGTATCCAATTTAGTGAATTGATTTGGATTGCCAAACCACGATTTAGTGCCTCCGCCCTCAATGGAAAGAGTGGAGTGCGATTTTGCGGCTTGCAGAATTTGCTCTCGAAATACGGTAATTTGCATGGTCGATGGGGGGGTTGAGAGAGGGCCATTCATTAGAAGCGCTCCAACTCTGGGTGAGGCAATATTCCGCCGGTGATGCGCATGCGCCCATATTCGGCACAGCGATTGAGGGTGGGGATGGCTTTATCTGGATTGAGAAGTTTTGCTGGATCAAATGCGCTTTTAACACCCCAAAACATTTCACGTTCGCCTTCGCCAAATTGCACGCACATGGAATTAATTTTTTCGATGCCGACACCGTGTTCACCCGTAATGGTGCCGCCAAGCTCCACACAGGCCTCTAGAATTTCTGTGCCAAAATCTTCTGCTCGATGCCACTCTTCTTGATCTGCCCCATTAAAGAGAATTAGCGGGTGCATGTTGCCATCTCCAGCATGAAAGACATTGAGGCAGGTCAAACCATATTTCTGTTCCATGCCCTGAATGCGTTTCAATAATGTGGCGATGTTTCTGCGGGGAATGGTGCCGTCCATACAGTAGTAATCAGGCGCCAAACGGCCTGCCGCTGGAAAGGCATTCTTACGACCACTCCAAAAGCGAAGTCTTTCAGCATCATTTTGAGAAATTTGAATGCTGCTGGCACCTGCCTTTTCTAAAACAGCAGTCATGCGTTCAATTTCTTCGGCCACCTCTTCCGGGGTGCCATCTGATTCGCAAAGCAAAATTGCTTCGGCATTCAGGTCATATCCAGCGTGCACAAATTCTTCTACTGCACGGGTGGTTGCTTTATCCATCATTTCTAGGCCAGCTGGAATGATGCCTGCTGCGATGATGGCAGCCACGGCATTGCCACCTTTTTCAATATCATCAAAACTAGCCATGATGACGCGCGCTAGCTTTGGTTTGGCAATCAACTTGACTGTCACCTCAGTGACCACTGCCAGCATTCCTTCGCTACCCATTAGGACAGCCAATAGATCTAAGCCGGGTGAATCTGGTGCAAGACTGCCAAATTCAACAATTTCACCGTTCATCAATACTGCGCGCACACGCAGAACATTGTGAAGCGTGAGCCCGTACTTAAGGCAATGCACGCCCCCGGAGTTCTCATTGACGTTTCCGCCAATCGAGCAAGCAATTTGCGAGGAGGGATCTGGGGCATAGTACAGACCCAAGTGTGCAACGGCCTCAGAAATGGCTAGGTTTCGCACGCCTGGTTGAACCACAGCAGTGCGGGTAAAGGGATCAATACTGAGAATTTTTTTCAGTTTTGCTAAGGAGAGGACCAATCCTTGTGAGATCGGCATGGCGCCGCCGGAGAGGCCAGTCCCCGAGCCGCGGGGCACCACCGGGACAGCCATCTCAGAGCAAATTTTTAGAATTTGCGCCACTTGTGCCTCGGTTTCAGGCAATGCTACAGCCAGTGGCATGCGTCGGTACGCTGCCAATCCATCGCATTCATAGGGAATGGTGTCTTCAGGCTCCCAAAGCAGTGCATCCTGAGGGAGGATGGGTCGAAGCGCTGAGACCAACTGGGATTGAAGGGTGGCAATAGCCGCTAGATCGGGGGGTGGGGTCACCATATTCATGTGGATCATTTTAGCCATTTACCTATAATCAGTTCATGGGAAATCGACTTTCAAAAATTGCCACTAGAACCGGTGATGCGGGGATGACAGGTTTGGGCGACGGCAGTCGCGTGGAAAAGGATCATTTGCGAATTTGCGCCATGGGCGACGTGGATGAGCTGAACTCTCAAATTGGCGTTTTATTGACTGAGCCCCTCCCCCATAGCGTCGCAAACGTGCTTTTGGATCTTTTGCTGCAGGTGCAGCATGATTTATTTGACTTGGGAGGTGAGCTCTGTATCCCCAATTACACCCTTCTAAAACCAGAGCAGGTAGAGCGGCTTGATGCTTGGCTTGCTCAATACAATGAAATACTCGCACCTTTGACGGAATTTATTTTGCCGGGTGGAACTCGGGCGGCCGCTCAGGCACATGTTTGCCGAACGGTATGCAGAAGAGCAGAGCGCTCGGTAGTGCGTCTAGGTTGGGAGGTTGATATTCATGAAGCTCCGCGTCAATACTTAAATCGCCTATCGGACTTGTTATTTGTTTTGGCTAGAGTACTAAATCAAGCTGCTGGCGGATCCGACATCCTTTGGAATCACACTAAAGCAGCGGCGAAATAAAAAGGGCTAATTACTAATTAGCCCTTTTGTATTAACTTACCTCTTATAGGCGGTAAGGTGGTATGGATGTGTTATTTCTTTGTATTGCGCCGCTTCTTGACTGCTAGCGCTAGGCGCTGCAAGACATTAACTGAGTCTTCCCAGTTAATGCATGCATCCGTAATGCTTTTCCCATACTCCAGCTTATTCGGATCATCTTTTCCGGGCGTAAATTTTTGTGCGCCATCATGTAAATGGCTTTCAATCATCACGCCAAATATTTGATGGGATCCGGATTCAATTTGCTCGGCAATATTTTCTGCCACAACAATTTGACGCTCATGTTTCTTGCTGGAGTTGGCATGAGAGAGGTCTACCATGAGGCTGCCTGGTAATTTAGCTGCCTCTAGTTCGGCACACGCTGCCTGGACATACTGTGCTTCATAGTTGGGTTCTTTGCCGCCGCGCAGAATCACATGGCAGTCTTTGTTTCCCTTTGTCTCAACGATAGAAACTTGTCCATTTTTATGAACGGAGAGGAAGTGGTGGGGGCGACTCGCCGCCTGAATGGCATCAGTTGCAATTTTGATGTTGCCATCGGTACCATTTTTAAAGCCGATTGGTGCCGACAGGCCCGAAGCAAGCTCGCGGTGAACTTGGCTTTCAGTTGTGCGGGCACCAATGGCGCCCCATGAAATTAAGTCGGCAATGTATTGCGGGGAGATCACATCCAGGAATTCACTTCCAGCAGGCATTCCAAGTCGGTTGATTTCCATTAAGACTTGGCGTGCAATGCGCAGGCCTTCTTCAATGCGATAACTTTCATCGAGATAAGGGTCATTAATCAAGCCCTTCCAGCCAACGGTGGTACGTGGCTTTTCAAAATACACACGCATGACGATTTCAAGCTCGCCAGCAAAACGTGCGCGTTCTGCCAAAAGACGCTGACAGTATTCAAGCGCTGCTCGGGGATCATGAATGGAGCAAGGGCCAATGATAACGAGAAGGCGATCATCTTTGCCGTGAATAATATTGCGAATCTTGGCGCGCGTTTTGCTAATCAACGATTCGGTGGGTGTTCCAGAAATTGGAAAAAAGCGAATTAAATGTTCTGGTGGCGGCAGAACGGTAATGTTATGAATGCGTTGATCATCGGTATCTGACGTTTTATCAACGGCGGCATACCAGTTGGCTGGATTGGTGTTTTGTTGGCTCATACAGCTATTTTAAGCCGTATCAGGCAGTCCCACCCACAGTTAAGCTGTCAATCCGTAAAGTTGGCTGCCCAACCCCTACAGGAACGCTTTGCCCTTCCTTACCGCACACCCCAACCCCGCCATCCAGTTTTAGATCATTACCAATCATGGAAACCTGCTTTAGGGATTCTGGCCCACTGCCGATGATGGTGGCTCCTTTGACTGGGTATTGGATCTTGCCGTTTTCTACCCAGTACGCTTCTGAGGCAGAAAATACAAACTTCCCGCTGGTAATGTCTACCTGCCCGCCGCCAAAATTGACTGCATATAAACCGCGTTTGATGCTTGCTACTATTTCCTGGGGATCATCTTTGCCTGCCAACATATAGGTATTAGTCATGCGGGGCATGGGTAGGGACGCAAAACTCTCGCGTCGACCATTGCCCGTTCGGGGCATATTCATCAGGCGGGCATTTAAGCTGTCTTGAATGTAACCTTTCAAGATGCCATCCTCAATCAGCGTGGTGCATTGCGTGGGCGTGCCTTCATCGTCGATATTGAGTGACCCTCGACGTCCTGATAAGGTGCCGTCATCAACCACTGTTACTCCTTTGGCAGCAACGCGTTGCCCAATGCAGCCAGCAAATGCAGAGGATCCCTTGCGATTAAAGTCGCCCTCAAGGCCATGACCTACCGCTTCATGCAAGAGCACTCCAGGCCATCCTGGCCCCATGACAACGGTCATAGGACCAGCAGGAGCGGGTCGGGATTCTAGATTGATCAGGGCGCCATCCACCGCCTCATCAACGTACTGATTGATGAGGGCTGCGTCAAAGTAACCATAATCATGGCGCGCTCCCCCGCCGGATGAGCCAGACTCGCGGCGTCCATTTTGCTCGGCAATAACATGGACAGAAACGCGTACTAAAGGACGAATATCGGCAGCCAGTAATCCATCAGCACGCACCACCATAACCACATCAAATTCGCCTGCCAAGCTAGCCATCACTTGGATGATGCGTGGATCGCGTGCCTTAGCGCGCTTTTCAATGCCCTCTAGCAAGGCAATTTTCTGTTTAGGCTCCAGTGACTCCAGAGGGTTTAGGTCAGAGTAGAGTTGTTTTGAAGCGGGGCTAAAAGCAATGGGCTGAATTCGTTGCTTTCCTCCTTGGGGTCCAATCACCCGAGTGGCGGTAGCGGCCTTCAGGAGGGCATCAGCATTGATTTCATCGGAGTACGCAAAGGCAGTTTTGTCTCCAAAGATAGCGCGCACGCCCACTCCCTGATCAATGCTAAAGCTCCCAGACTTCACAATGCCTTCTTCTAGACTCCAACTTTCACTGCGTGTATGTTGGAAATACAAGTCAGCATCATCTAGTTGATGGGTAAATAGGTTGCCAAAAGTTTGATGTAGATCTTGTTCTGTAAGGCCAGTAGGCTCGAGCAGAATGGATTTGGCCAACTTAAGAAGATCGGCTTGTTTTTTGGGTTGACTCCAATGGGCTGGAAAAAGCGCTTCTGGTGCGTTCATGTCAATTTGTGAATTTCTTCAGTATCAAAGCTTACGGTGTTTGAGGGCAGGTAGCTTAGAGCGTACCGCGTTTAATGTATCTTTGCTGAGGGTCCCTGAGACAAATCCCTCTCCTTCTGGCAGGTCGCCCAAAATACTGCCCCATGGGTCAATGAGCATGCTATGTCCCCATGTGCGACGTTTATTTTGATGGCTTCCCCCTTGTGCAGACGCCAGTACATAGCACTGGTTTTCAATCGCGCGAGCGCGCAAGAGGATCTCCCAATGCTCTTTGCCGGTGGTGTAGGTGAAGGCTGCTGGAATGAGGTGGCAGTCAACCGCCCCTAGCGCCCTATAAAGCTCTGGAAAGCGCAGGTCATAGCAAATGCTGAGACCAAATTGCCATTCCACGCCATTGAGTTCAAGTGAGAATCGTTGGGGTTGATGACCTGCCTCAATAGTTTGTGACTCTTCATAGCGTTCGGTTGGGGTTGCAAATCCGAACAAGTGAATTTTGTCATAGCGGCCGATGCATTTGCCTTCTGGGCTGTAAATGAGTGTGGTATTGAGAACTTTATTTGCTTGTATAGACTCAAGGGGGATGGTGCCGGCAACCAAATAAATGGCATTTTCTTGTGCAATAGTTGCTAAGCGGTCTTGGATGGGGCCCTTGCCAAACCGTTCTTTAATGGCAAGTTTATCGGTGTCATGGAGTCCCATTAGGCAAAAATATTCAGGCAGAACGATCACTTGCGCGCCATCCTCGGCAGCAAGTCGTACGAGCTTGCTTGCGGTGTTTAGGTTCTCCTCTACGTCCGGTGAAGAGACCATTTGAACAGACGCAATTTTGATGATTGCACTAGGGTTTTCCGGATTCATATCGTTACGCTGGTGTAGTCGTTGACATTGTGGATGGTTGAGAGCTGGGTGCGTTAGGCGCACTGGGTTTGCTCTGCTCTTTTAATAGCCCTTTGGCCCGAATTGTCTCAAGGGTTTTTGGATCCAGGGGTTGTCCCTTTTGGTCAAGCGGAATAACCTCGGGGTTAATCCAGGAGCCTTGGATTAAGTAATCCGATTGCATACTGCGATTAATTTGATTGGTAATGAGGTATTGTCCGACGAGCGCGCTTAAGCCCACAATCGGGTTTACTACGAAAGCAGCGACGATTGAACCGGCGGTTGCATCTAACGTTGGGAAAACAGTGACGCGTAAATCTTGGGTTTCATTCGGGATATTAATTTGGCCATTCATCGCAACGCGGGCCTGATCTAGTTCCATCGTAAATTGCTTGGTATTGGCGACACCATTGGTGATGGTGAAGGTGCTCGCAATGGAATTGAAGGGCGTTCCCTTGGTGACAATGTTGCCCAAGCTGCCTTGTAGATCTAAGGTTGCAAATCGAAATAAACTCTGCAGACTTAAAACATTGAGTAATTTGGCGGCATCGGAATTGACTTCTAGTAGGCGCCCCTTTTCTAAATACAGATCGACTGTTCCAGACAGGGTTTCATAGCGAGGTGAAAATGGTGAACCATCCCATTGAACTTTTCCGCTTAATTTACCTTTTCCGCCTTCTACTGAGTTGGCATTGGTCCAGTGTCCTACGATTTCCCCGGCATTTTTAATGTCCATATCAAGATTGACAACACTCTTTTGTGAGCCGTCTTTTGGGTTAACGCTCCATTGCCCTGACCCCGTGGAATTGCCCTGATTATTGCTCACTTGAATCGAATCCACCTGCATGATGTTGTTGCTGGTGCGGGTTTTGATTTTTACTGCCCCCAATTGAGCCTTGAGCCAAGAAAAATCATCAATGATGACATCTAAGCTGGGTATGGAATTTGGTTGTAGGGTGCTTTTAGGTGTCCCAGATTTTTGAATAGCTTTTTTGCTAGTTGGAGTGCTATCCGTTACAGGAATTTCTTCTGAAATCTTCAGGCGATTGAGGTGCGCCGTGATTAAGCCACTGGGGTTGTCAGTCGATGGTGAGTGCCAAGATGCTTGTCCAGCAAGATTGGGAGAGTTTAAGCGTGCCTTCCACTCATCATTTTTCTCAGTGGCGTCGAGGCTGAAGTTGGTCCAGGTGCGGTTAAATGCGGTGAGGTTTTTAATTTGGGCATTGATATGGGTATTGCTCAAAGTTGCTTCTGGATTAGCATTGGAAGTGGCTTTAGCAGTATTGTTCCCGGAGTTCAGGAATTGACGCCACGTGTCCAAATTGAGTTCGTTGCTCATGAGGCTAAGGTTAAATCCTTGCTGAGGAAGTGTGGCAGGAGCACCAATGCCAAGCGCAAAGCGAATCCCAGTATCCGCTGCAAGTGCCCCCTGTATAAAGTAGCTGTCTCCAAATTTTCCAGACCAATCTACGCGATTCGGTTTGGCGTTAGAGTGGGTTTGAAGGATGACTTGACCAAGCATGGGAGTGCCTGGCGATTTTTTGGCTGGCACTGGAGCGGCGCTTCCCCAATTACGCAAATCAAATTTGAGATTGGTTTCGCTACCGGCTTTATTAAAGTTTAAGAGCCCTTGGTAGCTAGCTGTGCCACTCATTGCTGTTAATAACGGTTTGTATTGCGAGCCAATATTTTCTTTTGCGTACTCTTTGATGAAGTTTGCATTGATGTCGCCGGCTATGCGAAAGCTGGTGTTACCGGACTCAGATGGGGCCTGTGTAATTTTAAGAGAGCCACCAAGAAAATTGGCGGTGACATTGTCAAACTCGGGACGTACTTCAGTAATGCGAATCTTGCCTTTGAGGTTGTCAAAAGGGGGAATGCTGCCCCACTGGGCGCGGTTTCCTGAAAGTGCAAGCTGGGCATCGATGTGGGGGTTGTCTGTTCCAGAGAGAGGAACGTCGAGGGCAAGATTGAGATTCACTGGCCCTGTTACTCTGAGATTTTTTCCTATGGCAGCATATTGCTTGCCAAAGGGTGAGGCATTCAAATATTCCAGCATCTCTGGCGCATCCCCTTGCGCGGTGCCTGTAACAGATGCAGTCAGATGATTGGCGCTGACATTTGGGATTTGAGCATGAACATTACTTAATGCAACGGTTTTGTAATGGGCCGAAGGAATATCCACAGTCAGCGCTGACTGTTGCATGCTTAGCATGCCATTGACCTTAGTAAAGGCACCCCAGATGCCTTGATTGCTTGGAATCAAGGGTACCGGTTTGAATGTGGCATTGATAATTGGTAGTTGAAGGCTGAACTCCCCACTTTGGGGTTTTGAAAATGGGATTTCGTTGGGGTCGCCTTCAATGTGGAGAGAGCCTTTTTCAATATCGCCAGCTTCAAAAGCGCTCTGGAGGTACTGTCTTGTGTCCTTATCCATCTCAACGGGCAGATAGCGATAAGCAGTCGCTAGGCCGGCCTTAAGGAAGTCCATATCCAAGGTCATTTGGTCGGGCTGTTTGGAGTTCCCCAAGAGGTAGTTCACTGAAATTTTGGCAGTGAGGTCTGCATTTTTTACTGCCACTTGTTTTGCGGAGACGTTCCATTTTCCGCGTTGTTTTGACCAACTAATTACCCCGGTTGCATTATCGAGCTGGATTTTAGGCTCTTCCAAGAAGTCATGTATTTCCACTTCTAGGTTGCTAGAGTTTAGTAAAAAGTTACCTTGATTTTGGTCGGCATCCACGACTCCAGAGAGGTGGCGAATCGTGGGCATCGATTTATTTATTCCAGCCATACTCAAGTCAATTAATTTGGCTTTGATGGCAAAGTCGAGTTTGTTCGAGTTAAACCACGCACCAGGAATCGGCAGGGTCGCGAGGGCGGATTTGCTTTCAGACCAGTTGATGTCTAAATCTTGTAATTGGCCATTGGCTTCGGAAGCCTTGATCCAGGAGTGAATTTTTTTTGGTAACGGAAGATTGATTGCAAATAGCGCTGCGTCTGCTACCTGAATATTGCTTGAAGAAAAGCCAAACTCTTTGATTTCTTCATTGGGCGCAGGAGGGCGCCAGCGGAAGGTCATGGGGCTTAAAGTTTGGAGGGGTGCATTATTTGCAGCATCAATGGCCCGCCAAGCGAAGTGTTTGGTACTAACAGAAAGCATGCCTTTGTCGTTCGCTTGCACCAAGTTCGTTTCCAGGTGACCAAACTCTACTGGCTCTTCTCCTTTATTGAGTTGGAGTCTAAATTGATCTGCAGCTAGGTACAGTTGGCCACCGTCCGCTAACCCCTTTTCAATATTAAGGTCGCCGTGAGAATTCAGGTTGCCCGTTAGCGTGTTAATGGGCAGAGAAAAGTCTGTGGCAAGTTGATTGAGGTGGAGGTCAGAGACATTCCAGGAAAAGCGCCCAATCCAATCGCGCCAGTTGCCAGGTTGACCATTTAAGCGATGGACAAAATTAGCCTCAATATCAATGGGATCGGTCGACCACGGTGTACTGACGGTGATGGCGGCCTGATGTTTGCGGATTCCGTTATTGAGGTAAAGCTGTTGAACATGAATAGCGGTATTGGGCTTTGTATTGATGGCATCATGCCAAGCAATTTGGGCATCCTTGACTTGAATTTCCCTTTGATCCAGCAGCCAGTTCTCTGCAGAAAAGTCATCGCTGTTGCTATCAATAGGAATTCCGGCTACAGAAATTGACCCTTTTTCATTTCTCTCTGCATAGATTTGCGCGCCCTGGAAATGCAAATCATGAAAATAGGGGGCGAGGTGATAAAACGACTCCCAACTTAATTCGCCCCATATATTTTGTATTTGGAGTAAGGGGGTGCCGGTCTTGTCCGGGGTATTAAAGCGCAGCCCCGTCATTTGAAAGCTAGGCCGCATACCCGTCCATGAAACTTGCAATGCATCAATGCTGATGTTTGCCCCCAGGCGGGCGCTTAATAATTTTTCAATGGCTGGCTTGGACTTTTCTATTTGTGGCCAGAGTAAAAAGCGGACGCCGAGATGGCCCAGGACGATGGTACTAAAAATGACCGCCCCCAGAATAATGGCGCGTTTGCGCCATGCCCCACCAGCACCCTGAGGACGTTTTTGAAGCACGCTCTGCAGGCGACGCTGGATGATGTTTCGAACCATGGACTCTATTATCCGTCAGCTACCCCCGGTCCGCCAAGCACTTGAGTCATATTCCTGGCTCCGATTAAGATGGTGAAATGATTGATTTTTCTCAGCAAATTGGTTTTTTGACTGCCCACTCTACCTATGCTCAGCGCTGGCTCAGTGCTCAGCCTCAATGGCAAGATTGGTTAAGGGTGCATGGGAGTCAAAAAATCAATCGTGCGGCAATCTTGACTCTTTTGCGCCGGTATCCAGCGTTGCAGCATGGCACAGCGTGTGATGAGTCTGAATTTATGGCTGATTTGCGCTTGGCGCGCCAGCAGCTGATGGTTTGGCTCGCTTTCCGTGATTTGAATGGCCTTGCATCCTTGGGTGAAGTTACGCAGGGCATGAGTGATTTTGCTGAGGTGAGCATTTCACTGTGCATAGACTTTATTCGGACAGATTTAAAGGGTCGTTTTGGGCTTCCATGGAGTGAGAAATGGGATGCTGAAATGCCACTAATGGTGGTAGGCATGGGGAAGTTGGGGGGTCGAGAGCTTAATCTATCTTCTGATATCGACTTGATATTTTTATATGAGCGCGATGGCGAAACGAGAGGTGCGTCTCAGAGCCTTTCTCACCAAGAGTGGTTTACCCGCATGGGTAGGCGTTTGATTCGGCTTTTGGCTGAACATGATGCGAATGGATTTGTCTTTAGAGTTGATATGCGCTTGCGCCCGAATGGCGATTCGGGTCCATTGGTATGTAGTTTGGGGATGTTAGAAGAGTACCTTATGGTCCAAGGCAGGGAGTGGGAGCGCTATGCATGGATTAAAGGGCGTCTTATTGCCCCATTGCCTGAGGCCCCCAGTTTTGAGTATTGCGAAAAAGAGTTGGATCAATTGATTCGCCCTTTTGTTTATAGACGCCATTTGGATTATGGAGTTATCGCCTCTATTCGTGAACTGCATGCTCAGATTCAGATTGAGGCGGAAAAAAGATCCTCTCAACATTCTGGGCGCTCGCGTGACATTAAATTAGGGCGTGGTGGAATTCGTGAGATCGAGTTTTTAGCGCAAATGTTTCAGCTGATGCGGGGGGGTACGGACCCTCGTTTTCGTGTGCGCCCCACCTTGGAGGTCTTGGATTTAATTCAAGCGCTTGCTTTATTGCCCAAGCAAGATGTGCTCGCTTTAAAAGAGGCCTATGTCTTCCTCCGGCGTTTAGAGCACCGCATTCAGGTTTGGGAGGATCAGCAGACGCATTATTTGCCAGAGAGTGAAGTGGCGCAGGCGCGTTTGGCTACGGCGATGCTGGGGCCTCATGGTAGCCTCGAGGGCGCCCCATTTTTGGCCGAGCTTGAGGGGCATCAAACGGCAGTGGCCCGGTTATTTGGAGAGGCGTTTGCTTTGGATGCAGGAGCGCGCTTGGAGCTGACACCATGGGAGGATGATTGGATGCCAGATCCACTCATATTCCCACAGAGTCTTATCCGCTGGCGTGCTTGGCTCGAGAGCCCCAAGCAAAAGCAGTTGCCTGAAAAGAGCCGTTTCATTTTGCGCAATCTGCTCCGCCAGGCTGCTGACGAGTTGTCGGGCGACCAAGAGCGCGCGGGCGCAATGGCAGACATCACTTTGTTGCGCTGTTTTGACTTGCTAGAAGCGATTGCACGTCGCAATGCCTATCTCTCAATTTTGGCTGAGTATCCCAAGGCATTGTTCAATGTGCTGGCTTTGCTTAGAACGTCCAAGTGGGGTGCCGAGTACCTTACGCGACATCCCCATTTATTGGATTACTTGTTAAGTCCTCGTGTTGAGCTTGCATTGATTCATGATTCACAGGGGTATTGGCGGGAAGTGCAGGCAACCCTCAATATTCGGCTAGACGATGTTCTGTCTCATGGAGATGGAGTTGAGCAAGCAATGGATGTGTTGCGAGTAACGCATCACACTGAAACATTTATTACTCTGTTGGCGGACTTGGGAATTGGGATGGAAACTCCGCTTCCGGTGGAAAAGGTCAGCGACCACCTTTCTGCATTGGCTGATTTAATGTTGCAAACGACCTTTGAGCGGGTCTGGCCAGATGTTGCAAAAAAGTTCGACTTAGATTTGAGTCTGCCACCCTTTGCCGTTATTGCGTATGGGAAGTTGGGTGGAAAGGAGTTGGGGTACGCCTCTGATTTAGACCTCGTTTTTTTATACCAGTCTGATGATTCAGATTACGCCGCTCAGGAGATATATGGATTATTAGCCAAGCGCATGATTAATTGGCTAACAACCTATACCGCAGTTGGAACTCTTTTCGAGATTGATACGCGCTTACGCCCAAATGGTTCTGCGGGATTTTTAGTTACCAATGCAGAGGCTTTTAGAAAATACCAATTGCGAGAAGGGGATAACGCTGCTTGGGTGTGGGAGCATCAAGCTCTCACGAGGGCTAGATATTCGGCCGGAAATCCTGAGCTGGGTCACTTCTTTGAGGCAGTCCGCTCAGAGGTGTTGCGACAAAAACGCAATGCTGCGGTATTGCGGGCCGAGATCTTGGACATGCGGCGCAAGGTGCATGCAGGCCACCCCAATCATTCAGATCAGTTTGACTTAAAGCATGATGCTGGTGGAATGGTGGATATTGAATTTATGGTGCAATTCTTGGTTCTGGCATATGCCCACAGTCATGAGCAATTGGTGAGCAATTTAGGCAATATTGCATTATTGGATATCGCTGGAAAGGTGGGCTTGATTAATCAGGTGCTTGCATTCAATGCTGCTAATGCATACCGCTTACTGAGAGCGCGTCAACATCGCTTGCGCTTAGATGGTGCTGAGAAAACTCGAGTGGATATTGGTGCTGAACCGCAGTTGATTGAGGCAAGATCGTGGGTCTTGGACTTGTGGCTAGAAATCTTTAAAGCACCATCTAAGCCAATTTAGTTTTGCTCCAACAATTCGCGCGCATGGCGACGAGTGGTATCTGTAATGGTTGCGCCACCCAACATTCTGGCAATCTCTTCAACACGTTCCGTTCTGGCAAGAGAATCTACTTGTGAAGTGGTGGTGTCTCCAATTTGTGATTTACTGACTTTGAAGTGGTGGTTACCTTGTGCCGCTACTTGGGGTAAGTGGGTGACACATAAGACCTGGTGCGATTGCCCTAGCTGTCTGAGTAATTTACCTACCATTTCGGCGACTGCGCCACCAATGCCGGCATCAACTTCGTCAAAAATGAGGGTGGGAGTGAAGGAAGCTTTGCTGGTGATGACGCTGATAGCCAGACTAATGCGGGCTAGCTCGCCTCCCGAGGCCACCTTTGAGAGCTGTCTGGGAGTACTTCCAGCATGCCCGGCAACCAAGAACTCAATCTGCTCTAAACCATAAGCCCCTCCCTCACTCAAGGGGTTTAATGCAATATCTAGTTTTCCACCCGCCATCGAAAGATCCTGCATGGCATCGGTAATTAGCTTGCTTAATGTGGATGCTGCACCAAGCCGTTTTTTAGTCAGCTGTTTAGCGAGCGTTAGGTAGGTTGCTTCTTCGTTTTTGACTTGCTTGCGTAAGGCCTCAATATTTTGTGAGGCCAGCAAACCTTCTAAGCGCTCACTTGTTTCTAGAAGTAGTGCCGGTAGGGACTCTGTTTCAACGCGGTATTTGCGAGAAGCAGAATGCAAGGCCTGCATGCGCTCTTCTATTTGTTGTAGGCGCTCAGGGTCGAGGTCTGCTTTTTGTAAGTAGCGATTAAGTCCATGCACGGCCTCATCCACTTGAATTTGTGCAGAGGCGAGGGCTTCGCTAACATTCTTTAGTGCGGGGTCATGTTCAGCCAGGGCTGCGATAGTGGTGCTAATTTTAGAAAGTGTGGAGTCCACTGAGCTTTCTGCATCACTGAGTGCTTCAATGGCCTCTTGGCAACCACTTAAAATTTTTGCGCCATTGGCAAGTCGACTATGTTCGCTTTGAACTTGGATCCATTCACCCTCCTGGGGGGATAGCTCAGTTAACTCCTCCAGTTGCCACTCTAAGCGTTCACGCTCACGCTCAATATCTTGTCCGGCATTTTCAGCTTGGATTAGCTTGCGACGTGAATCGTTAAATTGTTTAAATGCATTGGCAACCTCTGTGACTAAGGAAGTTAAATTTGCATGTCGATCAAGTAGTTCGCGTTGTGCCCCACTTTTTAAAAGTAATTGATGGGCATGTTGACCATGAATATCTACTAGCTGATCGCCGGCTTCGCGGAGTTGAGCTAAGGTGGCAACACTGCCATTGATGAAAGCCCGACTGCGTCCACTGCTTTCAATAGATCGTTTTAATAAAAGGCTGCGCCCCTCTTCTTCCATTGGAAAGCCTTGATCATCGAGCCATTTTGTAAATTGAGGAAGCTGTTGTGAGTCAATCTGAAACTGGGCGCTGATTTCAGCGCGCTGACTGCCTTCTCGAATTTGACTGCTATCGGCGCGCTCTCCGAGCACCAGGCTTAAGGCATCAAGGAGGATGGATTTTCCAGCGCCGGTTTCGCCGGTTAAAACAGTAAATCCCGAAGCGAAATCCAGATCTAGGTGATCAACAATCACAAAGTCGCGCAGGGTCAGAGTTTGAAGCATGGTGTATTAGGGTACCAAAGAAAACGACATTAGAAAGTCGATGGGTACTCATTCCAATGCAATTTCTCGCGCAATGTTTTGTAGTCACTATGGCTGCGAGGATGCAAAAGAGTGATAGATTTTTCAGATCGGCGCACTTCAATCTTGTCACCAGTCTGGAGGTCGGTTTGAGACTGCATATCAAAATTTACAATGACCTCGCGACCATCGACCACCTCAATGCTGGTTACGCAATCTTCCGGCAATACAATCGGACGATTCGAGAGGGAGTGTGGTGCAATCGGCGCTAGGAGAATGCCGGCTACGCGAGGGTGAAGGATGGGGCCGCCGGCAGCCAGCGCATAGGCTGTTGAGCCAGTCGGGGTTGACACAATTAAGCCGTCAGAGCGCTGGTTGTACATGAAGGAGCCATTGACTCGCACCGCGAGCTCAACCATTCCAGAGATGCCAGAGCGGTTAACAACCACATCATTTAAAGCCAATGCGCGGTTGATAATTTGGCTGCCTCGTAATACGACGGCATCCAGTAGTGTTCTGGTATCCGCTTCATATTCGCCGGCAATGATTTTCGGAAGCACGACTTTGACGTCCTGAATGGGAATATCAGTCATGTATCCCAGGCGGCCCATATTGATTCCAACCAAGGGAACTTGGCTACCAGCTAGTTGGCGTCCAATGCCTAGCATGGTGCCATCTCCGCCAAGTACCACCACGAGATCGATGGTGCCCGCAAATTCATCAACATTTTTCTTGGGGTGGGAGTTTAGACTCAAATGAGTAGCAGTTGCGGTCTCAATATAGACCTCACACCCTAAATCGGCTACAAGTTGGGCGAGCTCTATGAGGTGGCCTTCGATGCCATCGGCTTGGTATTTACCGACCAGCGCTACTCGATTAAATGCCTTTTTGGCAGATTTTGGGGATGGGCTTAACATATAACGATTAAACCATAGGCATAAAATCCCTTCCACCATGGATGATCGTTCCCGCGCCTTACTGAAAACCCTGATCGAGCGCTATATCGAGGAGGGGCAACCCATTGGCTCCCGTACCCTTTCGCGGTTCTCGGGATTGGATCTGTCCGCCGCGACGGTTCGTAATGTCATGGCTGATTTAGAGGAGATGGGCTTGGTTACCAGCCCCCACACTTCGGCCGGCAGAATTCCCACGCCAAGAGGCTATCGCTTATTTGTCGATACGATGGTGACAGTTCGACCGCTAGAGGAGGTGGCCGCCCGCGAGGTGGAGAAGGGGCTTTTGCCTGATTCTCCGCAGCGTGTCTTAACATCGGCAGCACAAATGCTCTCCAATTTGACGCATTTTGCTGGTGTTGTAATGACTCCCAAGCGGGCGCAAGTGTTTAAGCATATTGAGTTCTTGCGTTTGGGCGAAGGAAAGATTCTACTGATTGTGGTGACGCCCGAGGGGGATGTTCAAAATCGAATTTTGCCCACCACTCAAGACTACACTCCTAGTCAATTAATTGAGGCGGGCAACTATATCAACGCACAATTTGCAGGTAAGAGTTTTACTGAGGTTCGCGCTCACCTGAAATCGGATTTAGATAATCTACGCGCTGATATTTCTGGTTTAATGGCCTTGGCTTTACAGAGCGGGGTCACTGATTACGGGATGGGTCAAAGCGATGTTGTGTTGTCCGGGGAGCGCCGCCTATTGAATGTGGGTGATCTGAGCTCCAATTTGGATAAGTTGCGCAAGATGTTTGATATGTTGGAGCAAAAGTCCGTTTTAATGCAATTGCTCGATGTCTCCAGCCATGCCGATGGTATCCAGATTTTTATTGGTGGAGAAAGTGACTTATTGCCTTATGAAGATTTGGCGGTGATTAGTGCCCCCTATAGTGTCGATGGGCAAATCGTTGGCACTTTGGGTGTGATTGGTCCAACCCGCATGGCATATGACAGGGTCATTCCTATTGTTGACATCACTTCTAAGTTGTTATCCGGGGCCCTGAGCTCCTAATGAATGCCTATTCTGATTGAATAAAGACTGCTATTTTGAATCCTAATCCCCATTTACGCGCAGCCAAGACGGCTATTGTGTTGCTCAATTTAGGTACGCCAGCGGCACCTACCGCCAAGGCAGTAAGAGCGTATTTAAAAGAATTTCTTTCCGATCCACGAGTTGTTGAAATTCCGCGCCTCATTTGGTGGTGCATCTTAAATGGCATTATTTTGCCAATTCGCAGTAGTGCGTCGGCAAAAAAGTATGCATCCATATGGTTGCCAAAACTGGGTTCTCCGCTATTGCACTATTCACGTCTGCAGAGCAAATTGCTTGGCGAGAAATTGGCTGGTCGGGGTCATACCGCATTGGTAGAGCTGGCAATGCGGTATGGTGAGCCTTCAACGGCCAAGGTCCTTGAGGATCTTCAGACCCAAGGAATGGAGCGTCTATTGCTATTGCCTTTATATCCGCAATATTCAGCCACTACTACTGCTTCCAGTTTTGATGAGGTCTTTCGCGTACTTAAAAGCTGGCGTAACCAGCCGGAGCTCCGTTTAATCAAGCACTATCATGATCATCCGGCATACATTGCGGCATTGTGCGCCCAAGTATTGGGTTCATGGGAGACGGGCGGCCGCCCTGATTTTGCAAAAGGTGATCGCTTGGTCTTGTCTTTTCATGGGCTGCCAAAGCGCAACCTGTTAAAGGGTGACCCTTACCACTGCGAATGCTTAAAAACAGGCCGCTTACTCGGTGAAGCCTTGGGTTTAGAGCCGGGCCAATACATTGTTAGCTTCCAATCTCGTTTTGGAAAGCAGGAATGGCTAAAACCCTATACCGCCCCCACTATCGAAAAGTTGGCCAAAGCAGGTTGTGAACGCTTGGATATTTTTTGCCCTGGTTTTCCGGCAGACTGCTTGGAAACCCTGGAAGAAATTGCTATTGAGGTGCGGGAGAGCTATTTAAGGCATGGTGGCAAAGATTACCGTTATATTCCTTGCTTAAACAGCAATCCGCAATGGATTGAGGCATTGGCGGAAATAGCGCATGAGCATCTACAGGGCTGGCCTTTGCATGCCGAATCAGAGTCGGTCTTGGCTAAGCGAAATGAGCGCGCTGAGCAGGCTAAGAGTGCAATTGCGTAAACTCAGGAATACTTGAAAAAAGCGCTATTGCCCCAATATCCTGAATCAGTACCATCGCAGCCATTCTTATAGAAAAGTGAATTCGTAACCATGACACCAGAAAATCAACATCCCACTGAACCTACTCCGGAAAACGCAAGCGCTGAACAGGCGGCACCAACAGGTGGAGAGTCTGAGATTGGCGTGGAGTCTAATGCCCAGTTGATTGAAGAGTTAAATCAAAAATTCAATGAGATGCAAGATAACTTCTTGCGGGCTAAGGCTGAAGGGGAAAATATTCGCCGTCGTGCGGTTGAGGATGTGGCCAAGGCCCACAAATTCGCTATTGAGAGTTTTGCTGAGCATTTGGTGCCAGTGACCGACAGCCTCTATGCGGCACTCAATACCGAAGCGGTAGATGCCAAAGCGTTTAAAGAGGGCTTGGAGATTACCCTGAAGCAGCTATTGTCAGCCTTTGAGAAGGGGCGGATGACTGAAATTAACCCGGCAGTGGGCGATAAATTTGATCCCCATCATCATCAAGCCATTTCCGCGGTGCCATCAGAGCAAGAGCCCAATACAGTGGTTTCAGTTCTTCAGAGGGGGTACTCCATCGCTGATCGGGTGCTCAGACCAGCTTTGGTAATGGTTAGCGCCCCAAAATAAGCGTTTTTGATGGGGCTTGGCTCAAAAACCCCCTGAAAGCACATGAAAAAGGCAGATTTCTGCCTTTTTTCCATTTTCGCTCTTGAAATTGCCCAGATAGACCCCATTTATTGCATATCGATTTATTCGCAACAGTTCATTAGCAAGTACATAACAACTTAATTTTTTGGAGCAATTATGGGAAAGATTATCGGAATCGACTTAGGAACCACCAATTCGTGCGTTTCAGTCGTTGAAAACAATGCGCCAAAGGTTGTCGAGAACGCAGAAGGTGCTCGCACAACCCCATCCATCATTGCGTATGTAGAAGATGGCGAAGTATTGGTAGGTGCGCCTGCAAAGCGTCAATCAGTTACCAACCCTAAAAATACAATTTACGCTGTGAAGCGTTTAATGGGCCGTAAATTTACGGATCCTGAAGTGCAAAAAGATATTGGCTTAATGCCTTATGCCATCATCCAAGCCGATAACGGGGATGCATGGGTTGAGGCGCGCGATAAGAAGATGGCGCCTCAGCAAGTTTCCGCCGAAATTTTGCGCAAGATGAAAAAGACTGCCGAAGACTACCTTGGTGAAGAAGTTACCGAGGCGGTGATCACGGTGCCTGCTTACTTTAACGATAGCCAACGTCAAGCCACTAAAGATGCTGGCCGTATCGCTGGTTTGGATGTTAAACGCATCATTAACGAACCAACAGCAGCCGCGTTGGCATTCGGTTTGGATAAGCAAGATAAGGTTGACCGAAAAATCGCAGTGTATGACTTAGGTGGCGGTACCTTTGACGTGTCAATCATTGAGATTGCAAACGTTGATGGTGAAAAGCAATTTGAAGTGCTTTCCACCAATGGCGATACCTTCTTGGGTGGTGAAGACTTTGATCAACGCATTATTGATTGGATCATTGCAGAGTTCAAAAAGGAACAAGGTGTTGACTTGAGCAAGGATGTTTTAGCTTTGCAACGCTTGAAAGATGCTGCTGAAAAAGCAAAAATTGAGTTGTCTTCTGCGCAGCAAACTGAAATCAATTTGCCATACGTTACTGCTGATGCTAGCGGTCCAAAGCATTTGAACTTGAAATTAACTCGTGCCAAGTTGGAGTCTTTGGTAGAAGAGTTGATCAAGCGTACGGCTGGCCCATGCTTAACGGCGATCAAGGATGCCGGCGTGAATGTTTCTGATATTGACGACGTGATTTTGGTCGGCGGCCAAACCCGCATGCCTGCGGTGCAAGATAAAGTGAAAGAGATCTTTGGTAAAGAGCCGCGCAAAGATGTGAATCCAGATGAGGCGGTAGCGGTTGGTGCTGCCATTCAGGGTTCCGTATTGTCTGGCGATCGTAAAGACGTATTGCTCTTAGACGTTACTCCATTGTCATTAGGCATTGAAACCTTGGGTGGCGTGATGACCAAGATGATTCCTAAGAACACCACAATTCCTACTAAGCATTCACAGGTTTATTCCACTGCGGAAGATAACCAACCTGCTGTGACTATTAAGTGCTACCAAGGTGAGCGTGAGATGGCTGCGGCAAACAAATTGTTGGGGGAATTCAATCTCGAAGGAATTGCTCCAGCACAGCGCGGTATGCCACAAATTGAAGTGACCTTTGATATTGATGCCAACGGTATTTTGCATGTCACTGCAAAAGACAAAAATACCGGCAAAGAAAATAAGATCACAATCAAGGCAAACTCCGGATTGACCGAGGAAGAAATTCAACGGATGGTCAAAGATGCTGAAGCGAATGCTGCAGAAGATAAGAAGGCGCTTGAATTGGTAACAGCTCGCAATACTGCTGATGCTTTGGCCCACTCAACCAAGAAGGCATTGGAAGAGCACGGCGCTGGTTTAGAGGCTTCTGAAAAAGAAGCAATTGAATCTGCATTGAAAGACTTGGATGAGGCCATCAAAGGTAGCGATAAGGCTGCGATTGAGGCGAAGACCGAGGCTTTGGGTAAGGTTAGTCAAAAATTAGGTGAAAAAGCGATGGCCGCAGAACAGGCTAAGGCTGGCGGCGCTGCTCCTGGTGCTGCACCAGGAGGCGCTCAAGCTGCCGCTCCGGATGCCGATGTTGTCGATGCCGACTTTAAAGAGGTGGATGACAAGAAGTAAGAATGGGTTTTATTGCGGTGAGTAAATAACAAGTCGGCCTCGTGCCGACTTGTGTCATTGAGGTTGTTGAGAGGAATTTTGTGCCTAAAAGTAAACGCGATTATTACGAAGTGCTGGGTGTAGCAAGAGGTGCTAGCGATGAGGAGCTGAAGAAAGCTTATCGGAAGCTAGCTATGAAGTACCACCCCGATCGCAATCCAGATAGCAAAACAGCAGAAGCGCAATTTAAGGAAGTCAAAGAGGCGTATGAAACGCTCACTGATCCGAATAAACGTGCTGCCTACGATCAATATGGCCATGCGGGGGTTGATCCTTCGATGGGTGGCTTTGGTGGCGCTGGCGGATTCGGCGGCGGCGGATTTGCGGATGCTTTTGGCGATATTTTTGGGGATATCTTTGGTCAAGGTGGCGGGCGCCACTCGGGTCCGCAAGTTTATAAGGGCGCTGATTTGCGCTACAACATGGATATCACGCTCGAGCAAGCTGCTGAGGGTTATACCTCGCAAATCCGAGTTCCCAGTTGGAGTAATTGCAAGCCTTGCCATGGCACGGGTGCAGAGCCCGGCAGTAAACCTGAAAAATGTACGACATGTGATGGTCATGGTCAGGTGCGAGTCCAGCAGGGTTTTTTCTCCATGCAGCAAACTTGTCCAAAATGTCGTGGTACGGGAGAGTACATTCCTAAACCCTGTAAGACTTGTCACGGTAGTGGCAAGCATAAGGAGCAAAAAACGCTGGAGATCAAGATTCCTGCGGGAATTGATGACGGCATGCGGGTGCGCTCCGTTGGCAATGGCGAGCCGGGTTTAAATGGGGGCCCAGCAGGCGATCTTTATGTGGAAGTGAGGGTCAAGCCTCATAAAGTATTTGAGCGCGATGGTAGTGATTTGCATGTGCAGATGCCGATTTCTTTTGCAATCGCCACATTGGGTGGGCAGATTGAAGTTCCAACTTTATCGGGGCGCGTCGAGTTTCCTATTCCGGAGGGCACTCAAACAGGCAAGACATTCCGCTTGCGAAATAAGGGGATTAAGGGACTGCGGTCAACTTTGGTGGGCGATCTTTTCGTGCATGTCGTGGTGGAGACTCCTGTCAAGCTAAGTGATGAGCAGAAGAAGCTACTGCAGAAATTCGATGACAGTCTCAAATCAGGCGGCGATAAACATTATCCTCAGCAAAAAGGATGGCTTGACGGCCTAAAGAGTTTCTTTAGTTAGTGGCAGCAGTGGTTTTCTTAACCAGCAAAGCCATGTTCGGGGGCTGGAAATTTGCCTGATTTCACTTCTCGAACATAGGCTTTGACGGCAGCCTCTATCGAGCTATGCCCGTCTAAAAAATTCTTCACAAACTTTGGTGGTTTCCCGGGGCTAATCCCCAGTAGATCTTGTAAGACTAAGACCTGGCCCGAGCAATCTGGGCCTGCTCCAATGCCGATCGTGGGAATGGAGAGGGATTCAGTGAGATGCTTTCCCAGTGAGGCGGGAATAGCCTCCAGGACAACCATTTGTGCGCCAGCTGCTTGGCAAGCTAAGGCTTGTTCGCGCATGAGGCTGGCAGCATCCTTGGATTTTCCTTGTACTTTGTAGCCACCTAAGACATGAACCGATTGTGGCAATAGACCCAGGTGTGCACAAACTGGAATACTGCGGTCCACTAGGAATTGAATGATGTCAATTTGCCAATCGCCACCCTCTAGCTTCACCATATCTGCGCCTGCACGCATGAGTTGGGCCGCTGAATCTAAGGCAAGCATTTCATTGCCATAACTGGCAAATGGCATATCAGCGATGATGAAGGCAGTAGTGTTAGCTCGCGCTACACACTCCGTGTGATAAGCCACCTGTTCAACGGTAACTGGGAGGGTGCTGCGATGACCTTGGACGACATTCCCTAAGGAGTCACCAATCAAAATAGTTTCTACGCCACAACGATTAAGCAATGCTGACATGGTGGAGTCGTATGCCGTCAGCATGGCAATTTTCTCCCCTTCAGCATGCATGGAAAGGAGTTTGGAAATGGTGATTGGCTTATCGCCTTGTAGGTAGCCCATGGCGTGAGTTTAATGAATTACAGCGAACCTTGGCTATAAATCTCTTTTTCCCCGCAGCTGCAATTGCGACAGGGGAGTTTTTCAATGCGCTGCTGGGCAACCTTGGGCAGATAGGTTTTCAATTCACCAAAATTGGGTAACGCTAAGTCTGGGGCGATTTCGAGCAGAGGAAGCAATACAAATGATCGCTCGGCGATTCGGGGGTGCGGCAAGGTTAAGGCACTATCCGCTTGAGTCACCCCTTCAAAGACCAGGATATCTAAGTCTAATGTGCGTGGCGCATTAGGAAAGGGACGCTCTCTACCAAACTCGTTCTCAATAGACTGGCAGACATGCAATAAGCCGTATGGGGTTAATTGCGTATCTACCTCAATCACGGCGTTAATGTAATCATTGCCTCCGGCATCGACTGGAGCACTTTGGTAAAAACAACTTTTTGCGAGAACCTGCAGGTCACAGCGCAATGCTAAGCAAACTACTGCATCCGTAATGAACTGACGGGTGTCTCCAATGTTGCCACCAAATCCAATAAAAGCTCGAGCCATACCTATTCCAAACGAGAGATAAATCTACTTTACCCAACTTCTATGAAGTTTGCTGAGCTGGGTTGCCCTCTGTTGGTGCGCTTGTTTTTGGCTTGCGTCGCCTCCGGCGTTTTGCCGTCGCCGCAGGATTGCCACTTTCATTTTTGACTGCTGCCATTAAAGCTTCTTGGCCAGCAGGGTCAGCTGCAATAAAGTTGGTCCACCATTCTCCAAGAGCGGCATGTTGCTCTCCAGCCGCACAGCGTAGTAGGAGAAAATCGTAGGCTGCTCTGAAGCGGGGCGATTCAATCAGGCGATAAGGGTAGCGACCTACCCGTTTTTCAAAGCGAGGTTGCATAGACCAAATCTCTCGCATATCACTTTCAAAGCGACGCTGGATCGTCATGCTACCGCTTTGTGTGGCGATCGTTTCATCCATTGCATCGTGCAGGGCGGGGATGCTGGAGATGCCGCTGGCAATGTTCTTTTTCCAGTTCTTCAGTAAATCTGGCCAAAGTAAGGTGGCAAATAAGAAGCCTGCCGATACAGTTTTTCCGGACTGAATTCGTTGGTCGGTATTGGCCAAAGCGATGCGCACAAATTCATTTGCGCCTTTGGAGTCTGCTTTTTGATCCAAGATGTGATCAAGCAATGGCAGTAAGCCATGGTGAAGGCCGGCATTGCGTAATCCCTGAATGGCTGCCCAGGAGTATCCAGACATTAAGAGCTTGAGAATCTCATCAAATAAGCGCGCAGAGGGGACGTCGTGAATGAGTTTTCCCAGCTTGGCGATTGGTGCTTGCGTCGCCGCATCCAAAGTAAAGCCGGTTTTTGCAGCAAAACGAATAGCCCTTAGCATGCGGATGGGATCTTCCCGATAGCGTTTCGCAGGATCGCCAATCATTCGCAACGTCTTTTTTTGAATGTCGGCCATGCCACCGTGGTAATCCAAAACCGTCTCTGAAGAGGGGTCATAGTACATGGCATTGATGCTGAAATCACGACGTGCAGCATCTTCGTGTTGGGACCCCCAAACGTTGTCACTCAAAATGCGACCACTTTCAGCCACATGGTCTCCAGCGTTTTCCAATAAGGCGCGGAAAGTCGAGACTTCAATGATTTCTGGGTGACCCTTCCCAAAGAAGGTGACGTGCACAATTTGAAAGCGACGGCCAATTAAGCGTGCTTTGCGGAATAATTTTTGAACCTGCTCGGGGGTAGCATTGGTCGCTACATCAAAATCTTTTGGTCCGATTCCTAAAACGAGGTCTCGTACCGCGCCACCAACAATAAAGGCATCATAGCCCGCTTGTTGAAGTGTGTGAGTGACCTTTACGGCATTCTTGGAAAGCAGGTGAGGATCAATGCGGTGTGTCTTTTTGGGGATGCGCTTTGGTGCGCCACTTTTGTTTGCATGGCTACGGCGCTCCATTGGATCACGCCGCAAAATGCGTTTAATAAATTTAGTAATCATGCGAACAATTCCAGTATAGGCCAGTTGCGTTTGGCAGCCTCATTGCGTAAGCGATCATCTGGATTGGTGGCAACTGGATTGCTAACCTGCTCTAGTAGGGGAAGGTCGTTCATTGAGTCTGAGTAAAAATAACTGTGAGGTAATTGCTTGAGGTTCAGGTTTTGTGACTCCAGCCAATGCTGCACGCGCTGAATTTTTCCTTCACGAAAGCTGGGGATTCCCATGACCTCTCCTGTGAAATTGGCTAATGGATCATTATTCAGCGTGGCGGGCTCAGTAGCGATGAGGTGCTTGATCCCAAAGCTTTCAACAATAGGACGAGTCACAAAGCTGTTGGTCGCAGTAACTACACAGCAGACGTCACCAGCATCTTGGTGACGTTTAACTAAGTCCACCGCTTGGGGCCGCAATTGCTTGCGGATGACCTCCTCCATAAACAGCTCATGCCATTCGTCGAGCTGCGCACGGGAGTGCTCGGAAAGGGGTTTTAAAGCAAAGCGTAGAAATTCTTGAATGTTGAGCTTGCCATCTTTGTAGTCTTGATAAAAGCGCTCATTTTGTTCTGCGTAGTATTGGCTATCCACGACACCAATGCGAGCTAAAAATTGCCCCCATTCATAATCACTATCGCAAGGAAGTAGTGTGTGATCTAAGTCGAAAAGTGCTAATTGGGTCATGATTTATTTGGAGTGCAAAAGCTCGCGTACAAGCGGCAAGGTTACAGCACGTTTGGTTTCTAGTGAGTAGGCATCCAAGGCATCGATCAACGCCATTAAATTTGGCATATCTCGATAAAAACGGTTTAGTAGCCACGGCAATACATCTGAAGATAAGACTAGACCGCGCGCTTGAGCAGCTTGTTGTAGAGCCTGTATTTTCTCATCATCATCTAAAAGAGTTGTTTGGAAGATTAAACCCCATCCCAGGCGGGTTCGCAGGTCCTCTCTGAGTTTAAGTGCTCCCGGAGCGACATTGCCAGCCATAAAAATATGGATGTTTTTGCTGGACTGAACCTCATTGAGGATGCGAAATAATGCCGCTACAGCATGCTCATCGAGTCGATCTACGTCGTCCACGGTGATCACAGAGGGCTTCTCGTGATTCACTAATCCAGGAAGGGCATCTTCAAGCTGCACCCAAGCGGTAGACTCATGGGGGCTTAAACGGTAATAAGGGAGGCCCGCTTGTATTGCAGCGTTACCAAGGGCAGCAAGGAGATGGCTGCGCCCAGATCCTTCTGGACCCCACCAATAAAGCCATCGCTGGTTTAAGGGGTTGGCGTCCAACTGGACAGGCGAATGGGCTTTCCAACGGGCCACGATGTCTTGCAAGGTGGATAGCAACGCACCATCTTGACCTGGAAGAAAGTGATCAAGGCTTGCCTTGGGCGGCCTACTGAGATCCAGTGCGAATTGGCGAGGAAGAGGGGGTTTGACCATTGCCACTAGGGGTTAGCGTTGATACCAGGAGCTTTGCGTATAGCGTGACCAGGCATATTGCATCAGCACTAAGCTAACTGCACTAATAGGCAATGCTAGTAATACGCCAAAGAACCCAAAGACATTGCCAAAGAGCAACAAGGCAAACAAAACGGCAACGGGATGGAGTCCAATGCGCTCGCCGACTAAACGTGGAGTTAAGAAAAAGCCCTCCAATAGTTGACCCATGCCAAAAATAACCAAGACGCCAATCATTTCTGGTCCGGGGCCAAATTGCAGCACAGTACTCAGAAATGTCAGGGTGAAGCCAAGGGCAATGCCAATGTAGGGAATCACAATCATTAGGGCGGTAAAGACCCCTAAGGCTACCGCCCCCTTAATGCCGATCAGACTTAGGCAAGTGCTGTAAAAAACCGACATGATGGAGATGACAATCAACATCCCTCTGAGGTATTGAGAAAGTAGACCATCAGTGTGAGATGCTAAGCGATGAACGGTTGCTTGTGCACGCTTTGGGACGATTTGCTTGGTCAAAAGAAAGAAACGATCCCAATCGAGCAATAAGTAAAACATAACAAAGAGAATCAAGATAGCGTTGACGAAGCCTGCAATGACTGAGCTACCTGACATGAGTACCGTATCAAGCATGGAGCTCATTAACTCATCTGCATTGTCGGTAATATGTTCAGTGATTTTTTGAGTGGCGCTAGTTTTGAGGCTCGCCCAATCTAAGTTGATATGGAAGTCGCTGAGCTTAGGTCCAAGCCACGATTGCGTATTTTGAATCCAAATGGGAAGTTGCTCTTTGATTAAGGGCAGTTCATTCTTCAAGAGGCCAATAAATAGGCCAAAAATGCAAAAAACTATCCCAAGCCCCAAAATCATCGCGGTTGCAGCAGCCAAGGGGCGAGGTAAGCGTAGCCGCTGAAGCCACAAACATACTGGGCGCAGGGTGTATGCCAGGATGAATGCGGTCAGAAAAGGGGTAAAAATTTCGGCCATGGTGTTTGAATCCTCTAGAATTCAATGATTCTACCGATCAAGTACCGTTTTTACTAATCTTCCAAAACTGCCATGACATCATCTAACGTACCCTCCTCTAAAGGCCTTTCTTACCGTGACGCTGGCGTCGATATTGACGCAGGAGATGATTTGGTGGATCGCATTAAGCCCTTGGCAAAGAAAACCATGCGGGAAGGGGTTTTGGCTGGCATTGGTGGGTTTGGGGCTCTTTTTGAGGTTCCAAAGCGCTATAAGGAGCCTGTTTTGGTATCAGGTACCGACGGTGTTGGCACGAAATTAAGATTGGCTTTTGAGTGGAATCGCCACGATACGATCGGCCAAGATTTAGTGGCAATGAGCGTCAATGACATTTTGGTTCAAGGTGCTGAACCTTTATTCTTCTTGGATTACTTTGCTTGTGGCAAGTTAACAGTGGATACCGCTGCTACGGTTGTGGCAGGAATCGCCAAGGGGTGCGAATTATCAGGTTGCGCATTGATTGGTGGTGAAACAGCTGAAATGCCTGGCATGTATCCTCCAGGTGAGTATGACTTGGCTGGCTTTGCAGTGGGTGCGGTAGAGAAATCCAAAATTATTACCGGCAGCAGTATTGGTCCTGGGGATATGGTTCTCGCAATTGCTTCTAGCGGGGCCCACTCGAACGGTTACTCCTTGGTCCGGAAAATTATTGAGCGCGCTGGCGCAAAACCAACTGACGATTTAGGTGGGCGCCCTTTAGGCGATGTGGTTATGGCGCCAACAGAAATCTATGTGAAGCCATTGTTGACATTGATCTCCGAGGTCGATGTGAAGGGCATGGCTCATATTACCGGTGGTGGGTTGGTGGATAACGTACCACGCGTACTGCCTGAAAACACGCAAGCAGTGTTGCATCGGGATAGTTGGCAAATGCCAGAACTCTTCCGCTGGCTACAGATGAAAGGTGGCGTTGCAGATGCGGAGATGGTGCGTGTCTTTAACTGTGGAATTGGCATGGTGGTGATTGTTGCCGCAGACCAGGCCACTAAAGCAATGGATGTGCTCAATGCTCAAGGATTGAAGTCTTGGGTGGTCGGTGATGTTGTAGAGCGTCCTCAGAACGCCCCGCAAACAATTGTTATTTAAGCGCTGGCAACGGCAGACTCGCTTTGCAGTAGCCTATTGCGGCATCTAGCTCCGCGGGATTAAAGGGGTCAAAAGTTTTTCTGCCTGCAATAGCGCGCAACCAAGTTAGTTGCCGCTTGCCAAGCTGGCGGGTAGCGGCTAGCGCCTTGTAGCGCATCTCTTCCCAGCTTATCTCCTGATCTAGGTAGGACCAGGCTTGCCGATATCCTACCGAACGGATTGCTGGTAAATCGGGATGTAGGTTTGGATTAGCATGGAGCAATTGCACCTCTTCCATGAAGCCCCCTGCCAGCATCGCATCAAAACGTATTTCAAGGTTGAGGTGAAGTCGCGCGCGATCGCTAGGCTCTAAAGATACTAGATTAATCCAAGCGGGAATACTCGAACCTTCGCGTCCATCTTCACTTGGTGATTGCGCCAATAAGGTCGACATTGGTTTACCAGTTAATTCGTAGACCTCCAATGCACGTTGTACGCGTTGCGAATCATTGGGCTCAAGACGGGATGCAGTAATGGGGTCCACAAGTGCCAGTTGGGCATGCATGGCTGGCCAGCCGATTGCTTTGCCGCGCTCATCTAAGCGTGCTCGTATCGCAGCATCGGCAGCTGGCAAGCTGGAAAGCCCATGGGCCCATGCTCGCCAGTACAGCATGGTTCCTCCAACTACGACAGGGATATTGCCCCGCTCTTGGATCTCTCTGCATAGCCGTTTTGCATCTTGTGCAAAACGGGCGGCAGAATAAACCTCAGTAGGATCCAGAATATCGATGAGGTGATGAGCCACGTCTGCTTGCTCTGCCTTGGTGGGTTTTGCGCTGCCAATATCAAGACCTCGATAAACCAATGCTGAATCCATGCTAATCAGTTCAATGGTTAGACCAATCGATTTTGCATGCTTGGCCAAAGACATGGCAAGATGGGTTTTGCCGGCACCAGTCGGACCAACAATGCATAAGATCGGTGGTGAGGTGCTTGAATGCTTCGGCTGAATGTTCGGTTCAGTTTGCATAGCCCATTATAGGAGCCTGTTAATATCCATCTCGAGTGAATTTTAGGAGTGTGCTTTGATTGATACCCTTTTGCAGGCGGGCGATTTGTTGTTGCATCTAGATCGTCATCTTGATGTTGTGATTCAGCAATATGGCTTTTGGGCATATGGTTTGCTATTTGCCATTGTCTTTGCTGAAACAGGGTTGGTCGTTGCTCCCTTTTTGCCTGGTGACTCCTTGTTATTTATTGCGGGCGCCTATTGCGCTACAGGACACTTTGATGGGTGGACCTTGTGTATTGGTCTATTGATTTCTGCTGTTGCAGGCAACACATTGAACTATCTGATTGGCCGCTGGATTGGTCATCGCGTGTTTAGTAGTCAATCGGCTTGGATTGATCAAAACGCATTACGCAAGACGCATGCGTTCTATGAAAAACATGGCGGTAAGACCATTATTTTGGCCCGTTTTTTGCCGATCATTCGGACTTTTGCCCCTTTCATTGCTGGGGTTTCAGAAATGAATTTTTCACGCTTTCAAGTATTCAATATTGCTGGTGCGGCTTTATGGATAGTGGGTTTGGTGCTTGCTGGATATTTCTTTGGCAACATTCCGCTGATCCGTCAGAATCTTAATATTATTGTTTTGCTGGGTGTGGGCGCAGCTGCTGTTCCGGTTTTGCTTGCTGGCCTGTATAGGTTAGTGAAACCTAGAAATACGACAGGAAAGTAGAGCCGCCTAATGTAGTTTGGTTTGACTCTCGAGCGTGGCGATATGCTCGCGAATTTCAGGGGCATCCTCGGCACCTGGCGCTTCATCCAGGTAGCGTTGCATATCCGCTAATGCAGGCCTGACATACTCCAGTTGCGCAAAAATGAGACCCCGATCTCGAATTTCTTCTACTGATTCTGGTAACAGGATCACTAGACGTTCTTGGACACCCAGCAAGCGTTCCCAGCGTTCATCCTCAGAATAAATCATTTTTAGATTTCTTAAGAACCGGGAGAGAATTTCGCGTGGGCTAGAGGCGCGTAGAAAAATATTGAGAGGCAGGCTGAGCTCTCCGCGATACCCTTTGGCATCTAGGTAGGGGTCAAGCATCTCTTGTAGCTGATTCTTGGAGAGCGATTCACCAGTAAGGGGATCCATAATGATTTCTCCTTGCTGCAAAGAAATGCGCATCATGAAGTGATTGGGAAATGAAACACCCCGGATGGGTAGACCAATTTGATTCCCCAATTCCATCATCACAATCGCCAGTGAAATTGGAATGCCGCGACGATTTTCCAAAATATGATGTAGGTAGGAATTTTCTGGGGCGTAGAAATCGTTCGGATTGGGGCCAAATCCGAGTTCAGTGTAAAAGAAATGCTTGAGTAATTGCAGGCGTTGAATGGGTGTAGTGTCGGGTGTGATGCGTGCTTGCACCCGAGTTGCCAGTTGATCAATTTGGTCAAGAACGCCTTGTACATCCAAGTCTGGATAGGCATGCTGGGCCACTGCCACGGCTGCCTCAGTGAGTGGAAAATGTTCATCTTCAGCAACTAGCGAAGTGAAGTAGTCAAGTTGTTGTGTCGGCATAAAGGCTATTTTGCATGACGTAGGAATTTTTTCCAGTGAATTCCCACCAACCCTAGAGATACAAAGTAGGTTGCAGCGGCGGCACATAACCATGCGGCCAATAAACCAATTCGTAACCAGGGTGTACTTTGCAGTGCAATCCAATCGTGAGCATGGGCTGCGTAATACAGCAGGGCTGAGAAGGGAATTAATGCTAAAAAGAGTTGACCAAGGTAATGAAGCCAGGCTGCGGAGGGTAGAGCTCCTCGCTGGTGTAAGCCGATCCATAGCAGTGTGGCATTCAGGCAGGCTCCTAAGCCGATAGACAGGGCTAGCCCAGCATGACCAAAGAGAGGTACAAAAACTACATTGGCTAATTGAGTGGCTAGTAAAACCACTAGCCCGATTTTTACGGGGGTACGGATATCTTGTCGAGAATAAAAGCCAGGCGCCAATATCTTGACCAAAATTAAGCCGATTAAGCCAACGCCATATGCAGCCAATGCACGTTGCGTCATGGCTACGTCCAGGGCATTAAATTTTCCATAGTGATAGAGCACTGTGGCAAGGGGTTCTCCAAAGAGAAACAGCGCTATGGCGCAGGGTGCCGCCAATAGAAAAGTCAATTGCAATCCCCAGATCAGCAATTCACCGGCATGCTTCACGTCATTTTGAGCATTGGCCTTACTCAGGCTGGGCAGTAGCACGGTTCCTAGGGCTACGCCCAATAGGGCGGTTGGAAATTCCATCAAGCGATCGGCATAGGAAAGCCAGGACACGCTGCCTGCCGGTAAGCGAGAGGCAATATTGGTATTGATGATGAGGGAGATTTGCGCTACCGATACGGCAAAGACAGCGGGCCCCATGAGACGCAGCACTCGCCTGGCGTCCGGGTTGATGAAAGCAGCCTTCACTGCGCCGGGCAATAAGCCAATTTTAGGTAAAAGGCCTAAGCGATACAGAGCGGGGACTTGAATGGCGAGTTGCAAGACCCCGCCTAACAGAACCCCAATACTGAGTGCGTAAATAGGCTGATGTAGGTGTGGAGCCAAAAAGATCGCACACCCAATGATCGCCAAATTGAGCAGAACAGGCGTAAAAGCGGGAATGGCAAAGCGTTGGAAGGTGTTGAGAATGCCGGCCGAGAGGGAAACCAGGGAAACTAAGCCGATATATGGAAACATGATGCGGGTCATTACCACGCTGGCCTCATAGGCTGGCCCACCCTGAAAGCCCGTAGCAATCACCAGGATCAACAAGGGAGCGCCGATGACGCCAAGGGCTACCGTTAGGAAGAGGGCCCAGGATAAGAGCGTAGCAACCGCATTTACCAGGATTTGAGCCTTTTTTTGGTCTCCATGGCTAGCAATTTCTCCCAAAATGGGCACAAATGCCTGAGAAAAGGCCCCTTCAGCAAAGAGTCGGCGGAGTAAATTGGGTAGCCTAAAGGCCACATTAAAGGCATCCGTCCATTCTGATGCCCCAAAGCTGCGGGCAATTAGGGTCTCCCGAAGGAGGCCGGTAATGCGCGACAGCATGGTTAGGGAGCTCACCTTGGCGGCAGCAGAAAGCAGATTCATGGGGTAATTTTCCCTTATTTGTGGGGTGACTGGGCTTTTTTGCCCCTTTAATGTAAAATCTTGGGTTTTGGTGGGTCGGCTTACATAGGCCGGCAATCCCATACCAGTTTAGTTAACCGTATTTTGTAATTTTTATATAGCAAGGTTTAAAGATGGCCAATACCGCACAAGCCCGCAAACGCGCACGGCAGGCAGTAAAACAGAACGAACACAACTCCAGCTTGCGTTCAAAGCTTCGCACCTCCATTAAGGCGGTTCGCAAAGCGATTGAAGCTGGTGATAAAGAGGCTGCTGCTAAAGTATTTGTTGCAGCTCAGTCGACGATTGACAAGATTGCCGATAAGAAAATTGCGCACAAGAATACTGCCGCTCGTCAGAAGTCCCGCTTGTCTGCTGCTATTAAGGCAATGGCAGCATAAGGCAGTCATGGTTTTAGGCTGGCAAGCATAGCGCTTGCCTAGGCCCGCTCCTGAACAGAGCGGGTTTTTGTTTTTAAGGCTGGACTGGTAGTTTGGGTTCAAACTCACAGGCTTCTTCGATTGGTAGGCCGTTGTCTTTGGCGAAGTTCATGACAAAGTCCAAGGCTCTCGGGTCAAGATCACCCAGTCTGGTATCGATGACAACGCATTTCACTTTGGCAATAACGACCGGCCTGACATACGGCGAGTAAGTGAAGCGAGGGTCGCCAGCATCGCCTGGTGGGCGAAAAGTGGCCATGACTCCGCAAAGTCGTTCAGCCCAATCGCTGGGCCTAAACGGCTTGCCAGAAGTGGTAATGCCTTGAATGAAAAGCTTTTTGTGGTTCAAGTTGGCGTCAAAATCGTGGTAGAAATAAGTGGTACTAAGCCCTCTAGCTTAACAGTGTCGGATGGCCTTAAGATGACTTTAGGAACTATTTTCGTGCAGTTGAATGCCCAAAGAAAAAAATGCAAGCTAAAACTTTAGTAGAAAGCTCAACAATGACATCTCTGGCAAAGCCTCAAGTGCCCGGTCAGGTAAGGCACTACTTGCAGTTTGCAGACCTGACTCGTGAAGAATATGACTATCTCCTCGAGAGATCAGCTTGGTTAAAGGCTAAATTTAAGAGTTACCAGACTTGGCATCCTTTGCATGACCGCACCCTGGCGATGATTTTTGAGAAGCACTCTACGCGCACAAGGTTGTCATTTGAAGCGGGTATTCATCAGTTAGGCGGCCATGCGGTCTATTTAAATACTCGGGATACTCAGTTAGGTCGTGGTGAGCCTGTAGAGGATGCTGCGCAGGTTATTTCTAGAATGACCGACATCATCATGATTCGCACCTTCGGGCAAGAAATTATTGAGCGCTTTGCTGCTAACTCACGTGTGCCTGTGATTAACGGTTTAACCAATGAATACCACCCCTGCCAGGTGTTGGCCGATATCTTTACCTATGTAGAAGCTCGTGGACCGATTCAAGGAAAAACAGTAGCTTGGGTGGGGGATGCGAACAATATGGCGTATACCTGGATCCAGGCCGCTGAATGCCTGGATTTTCAGATTCGCTTTTCTGCGCCAGAGGGTTACCAGTTAGATAGCGCGCGTTTAACCGGCGCCGCCCTCAACCATTTAACTGTTTGTGCTGATCCAAGAGATGCTTGTAGGGGCGCTGATTTGGTCACCACTGATGTGTGGACCAGCATGGGTTATGAAGATGAAAATGCATCGCGGATGAATGCGTTTCAGGATTGGATGGTTTCTGCTGAGCTAATGGCTTTAGCAAAGCCAGATGCGTTGTTTATGCATTGCTTGCCGGCGCACCGCGGTGAAGAGGTTTCGGCTGAGGTGATTGATGGTCCGCAAAGTATTGTCTGGGAAGAGGCTGAAAATCGCCTGCATGTTCAAAAAGCTTTAATGGAGTATTTGCTCTGTGGGCGTTTATCGTAAGCATCAAGTTAATTTTTTATTGAATAGAAATCATGTCAGATATTAAAAAAGCAGTTTTGGCGTATTCCGGCGGTCTTGATACCAGCGTCATCTTGAAATGGCTTCAGGACACTTATCAATGCGAGATTGTGACTTTTACAGCGGACTTGGGGCAGGGGGAGGAGTTGGAGCCTGCACGCGCTAAGGCTTTGCAGTTCGGCATTAAGCCAGAAAACATTTTTATTGATGATTTGCGTGAAGAGTTTGTGCGCGATTTTGTATTCCCCATGTTTCGGGCCAATACGATTTATGAGGGCGAGTATTTATTAGGCACATCTATTGCCCGCCCCTTGATTGCAAAACGTCAAATTGAGATTGCGCGCCTTACAGGTGCTGATGCGGTTTCCCATGGTGCAACAGGTAAGGGTAATGATCAAGTCCGCTTTGAGTTGGGCTACTACGCACTTGAGCCAGGGATTAAAGTGATTGCTCCTTGGCGCGAATGGGATCTGCTCTCCCGTGAGAAATTAATGGCCTATGCTGAAAAACATGGCATTCCAGTTGAGATGAAGCATAAGCAGGGCGGCTCACCATACTCCATGGACGCCAATCTCTTGCACATTAGTTATGAAGGTCGTCACTTAGAGAATCCCAATGCAGAGGCTGAAGAGTCCATGTGGCGCTGGACTGTTTCTCCTGAGAAAGCGCCCGATGCCCCTGAAATCGTCGAAATTGAATTCCGAGCAGGCGATCCCATTGCAATCAATGGCAAGGCATATAAACCTCATGCGCTATTGGCCGAACTCAATCGTCTGGGCGGTAAACATGGTATTGGTCGCTTGGATTTAGTGGAAAACCGTTTTGTTGGAATGAAAAGCCGAGGTTGCTATGAAACGCCGGGCGGAACGATTCTATTAAAAGCCCATCGCGGTATCGAGAGCATTACCTTGGATCGCGAAGTGGCTCACCTGAAAGATGATCTGATGCCGCGGTATGCCAGCCTGATTTATAACGGTCTGTGGTGGGCTCCAGAGCGCATTGCCCTGCAAACATTGATTGATCACACCCAGCAGATGGTTAATGGCGTAGTTCGCTTGAAGCTCTACAAAGGCTCTGTTTCTGTTATTTCACGCGATTCTGCGAACACCTTGTTTGATCAGACGATTGCTACATTTGATGATGATGGTGGCGCCTATAACCAGGCTGATGCCGGTGGATTTATCAAGCTCAATGCATTGCGTATGCGGATTGCTGAAACAGCTAAACGCAAGCGCGCTGCTAAATAATTTTTTATTAATTCATAGTTAATTGAAGGGCAAATGATGCAATTTGATCAAGTTTCGGTGGGTAAAAAAGCCAATGTATTTTTTGATGGCAAGTGCGTTTCGCATACAGTCACATTACCCAATGGCATTCGCAAGTCAGTTGGTGTAGTGTTGCCAAGTACGTTACGCTTTGACTTGAGTACAAAAGAAATCATGGAAGTGGTGGATGGTAATGCTTTTGTGAGTATTAATGGGGCGCCCGAGCAAGAATTTAAGGCCGGCGAGAGTTGGGAAGTGGAAAAGGGCGGTTATTTTATTATTCGTGCAGAGGCGCCGGTGCACTATGTTTGTCACTTTGAGTGAGTGATAAGACCTGCAATTAGCTGTCTTTTGAAGATAAAAAACGCAGACCGAAGTCTGCGTTTTTTATTGCTTTTGCTTCTAACTAAATTAGTTTCTAGGCAATCCAGAAACGACCATTCCCGGAACAATGACGCGTTCAGAGAACCATTGCTTATTCATCTCCAGGGCGTAGCGAATAGGGGCAACCGGGCAGTGGTTCGTGGTGGTATCAGCTTGCATTTCATCAATGTTCACAATCTTGCCATCATCTGCAATAAATGCAATGGATAGTGGAATTTTTGTATTTTTCATCCAAAAACAGTTACCCGCTTTTTGTTCAAAGACAAACAACATGCCTGAATTAGGTGCCAGTGTTGTTCGGTTCATGAGGCCAACTTCTCTAGATTGAGGAGTGTCCGCCACCTCGGCTTGGATGCGATAAATCCCAGTCTTTAATTCAATGGTTGGAAGTCCCGTGTTGACTTGAGCAAGAGTAGTTAACGAAGTAAGGCAGAAGGTTAAGCCTGCGAGTAGTCGAGCGATGGTTTTAATGTTCAATATAGACATGATGAGATTTTAGGAAAGAACTAGTATCGGGATTCTAAAGGAGTCAAAATCTAGGCGAAAAAAAACCCAGGAGCATGTCCTGGGTTTTTAATAATGATCTAAGGACTATTAAGCCGCTTGGATATTGGTAGCTTGTTTGCCTTTAGGACCTTGGGTAATATCAAACGTTACCTTTTGGTTTTCCTTGAGGGTTTTGAACCCAGGCATAGTAATTGCGCTGAAATGCGCAAACAACTCTTCTTCACCATCATCAGGTTTGATAAAACCAAAACCTTTTGCATCATTGAACCACTTAACAATTCCGGTCGCCATGCGAACTCCATTACATAAACTTA
>Ga0316224_1000534_pt1 | contig 52311 bp, 36 predicted proteins | sample TBH18013metaG_FD_206254 | JGI IMG/M metagenome (GOLD analysis project Ga0316224, IMG submission 206254) | Freshwater microbial communities from Trout Bog Lake, Wisconsin, USA - TBH18013 | ecosystem: Environmental > Aquatic > Freshwater > Lake > Hypolimnion/Profundal zone | place: USA: Wisconsin... | reverse complement strand
ATAAAAACAACCAGGGTAGTATTACGGTGAATCAAACCTATATCATCACAAGTTTTGATGCGGGAACATACGTAGTGCCTTCATTTTCGTTTGGTACGAAGGCCGGTGTTTTAAAAACCAATCAACTAACCTTAGATGTGGAGACCGTAAAGGTTGATACCACCAAGGCCATTTATGATATTAAGCAGCCTTTAATAGTATCTTATACATTTTTAGATTGGCTCAGGGATAATTGGTATTGGGTATTGGGGGCTGTAATTATTATTTTGGGAATTATCGGGTTGATTTATTATTTAAGGAAGCGCCCAAAAAAGGAACCCGTTATTGAAATAGTACGGCCCGGTTTACCGCCTCATATTATAGCAGTGAATAAATTAAATGAACTGCGCGACAAAAAGTTGTGGCAGCAGGGTGAAATGAAGGAATACCACAGCGAGTTAACGGATATTATTCGCGATTATCTGGAGAAAAGGTACCGCGTAAAAACACATGAGAAAACTACCGACGAAATTTTTGCCGGATTAAGGTACCTGGATATTACGGAGGAAAACAAAAATGAACTTCGGCAAATCCTCTTGCTGGCTGACCTGGTGAAATTCGCGAAAGAAAAACCATTACCGCCGGATAATGAGCGCAGCATGGATAGTGCTATCAATTTTGTTTTAAAAACACAGCAGGTCGACCTGCCTGAAACTGTAAAAGGAGGAAGTGACCATGTTTAAAGGAGTTGAATTTGCGCATCCCGGGTTTTTCTGGTTGCTGATTATCATTCCGGCAATGATTTCCTGGTATATCTGGAGAGAACAAAAGCTACAGGGAAGTTTAAGCATATCGGCAATTAGAGGTTTTTCATTGTCTTCAAAAAGTGTGGTCCCGCGATTGCGTCATTTGGGAATTGGGTTAAGATCACTGGCCGTTATTTTTTTAATTATCGCCCTCGCCCGTCCTCAATCCTCATTAAGCTGGCAAAATTCAACAACCGAGGGGATTGATATCATGATTGCGTCTGATATATCGGGCAGTATGCTTGCCGAAGATTTTCAACCCAACCGCCTTGAAGCAGGAAAGAATATCGCCATTGATTTTATAAAAAACCGCCCGGATGATCGTATCGGACTGGTTATTTTTAGTGGTGAAAGTTTTACTCAATGCCCTTTGACTATTGACCACGATGTATTGGTTAACCTGTATTCGGATGTAAAATATGGCATGATTGAAGATGGTACCGCTATTGGTATGGGATTGGCAACCGCGGTAAACAGGCTGAAGGGTAGCGAAGCAAAAAGTAAGGTAATCATATTGCTTACGGATGGTTCAAATAATATGGGTTCAATACCGCCGGTTACCGCTGCCGAAATTGCCAAACAATTTGATATTAGGGTTTATACGGTAGGCATCGGAACCCATGGCTTTGCGAAAATACCAGTTCAGACGCCATTCGGGGTTCAGTACCAGAATATGCCGGTTGATGTTGATGAAGGTACGCTTACAAAAATCGCAAATATCACAGGCGGAAAATATTTCAGGGCCACCGACAACGAAACGTTGAAACATATTTACGAGCAGATTGATAAAATGGAAAAGGCAAAAATTGATGTTACTCAATACCATAAAAAAACCGAAATGTTTTTGCCATTTGCACTTATCGCCCTATTCTTTTTATTGTCGGAGTTTATAGTAAAAAATACATTGCTTAAAGGAGCTTTAACTTAACAGGATGCTACGTTTTGAAAATATAGAATTTTTATGGGGATTAGCAGCCATTCCGGTGTTTATCTTTCTGTTTTTTAGGATAAGCCGTTGGAAGAAGAATGCTGTTGCCTCATTGGGGGATAAAAAGGTGGTGTCGATAATGATTCCGCAAGTTTCGTTTTCGAGGCCATGGCTTAAATTTATTTTATTTGCAGTTGCTTATGCCTTTTTGATTGTCGGTATTGCTGATCCGCAGATCGGCTCAAAAATGGAAGAGGAAAAACGTAAAGGCGCTGATTTGATGATATTGCTTGATGTTTCAAACAGTATGCTTTCGCAGGATATGGCACCCAACCGTTTGGAAAATGCCAAGCGCGCTATAGCGCAGCTGATCGATAACCTTCATAACGACAGGATAGGTATTATAGTTTTTGCCGGCGAGGCCTATGTACAGTTGCCTGTAACTACTGATTATTCGGCTGCCAAACTGTTCTTAAATACAATTAACACAGGCATGGTGCCTACCCAGGGAACGGCTATCGGTTCGGCAATTGACCTTGGGATGAAATCTTTTGATTTTAAAAATGGAACAGGCAAAGCCATGATCATTATAACTGACGGTGAGAACCATGAAGATAATGCCGTTACTGCGGCGAAATATGCCGCTGAAAAAGATGTTATGGTAAATGTAATTGGCATGGGCTCAGAATCGGGCGCGCCGGTCCCTTTATACCAGGATGGCAAACAGGTTGGCTTTCATACAGACAGCGCCGGGAATACGGTTGTCAGCAAGCTAAGCGAGACTATGTGTAAAGAAATTACTGCAGCAGGAAACGGTGCTTATGTAAGAGCAACTAATGCCAATAGCGGCTTGAATATAGTGATGGACCAGATTGCAAAGGTGCAGCGTAAAACCTACGACAGTAAAACCTTTAAGAACTTTGAAGACAGGTTTCAAATCTTCCTCGGTTTTGCTTTAATACTGTTAATTGTAGAATTCTTTATCTCAAGCCGGAAAAGTTTAAGGTTAAGTAATTTAAAATTATTTGAAGTAAAAAACACATGAAAAAAGTTATTATAATCATTTTGTGCTTGCTTCAAACTTCATTGTTGTTAGCACAGCAGGAGAAAAAGTATATTAAAAAGGGTAACGACCTGTACCAGCAACAGAAATACCAGGAAGCTGAGGCTGATTACCGCACGTCGGTTGAAAAGAAAAGCCAGAATGTGGAAGGTAACTTTAATTTGGGTGATGCGCTTTATAAGCAAAAGAAATTTGCGGATGCTGGTGAACAATTTAATAAACTTGCAGCCGCGGCAAATAATAAAGCGGTTGTGGCAGGTGCTTACCATAACCTGGGCAACTCATTATTAGAAAATAAAAAATTAGAGGAAAGTGTTGAGGCTTATAAAAAATCGTTGCTTGCTAACCCAAAAGATGATGAAACACGGTATAACCTGGCCTACGCACAGGAAAAACTGAAGCAACAGCAGCAACAGAACAAAAACAACAAAAACCAGGATAATAAGAATCAAAACAACAAGAACCAGGACAATAAAAACCAGGATAAAAAGGATAAAGACAACAAGGACAATAAAGATAACAAGGACCAGAATAAAAAGGATCAGGATAAGAAAGACCAGGATAAAAAGGACCAGCAGCAGCAACCGGACAAAATATCGAAAGAGGATGCTGAAAGAATGCTCGACGCCCTGAATAACGATGAAAAGCAAACCCAGGATAAACTAAAAAATAAAAAGTTAAAAGGGGAGAAATTGCATATTACAAAGGATTGGTAAATGTTAGGTGAGTGGTTGATTGGGTGAGTAGTAAAAAAGGGCTGTCATGGTGAGGCACTCGAACCATGCGCGCAAAGGCACAACGCCAATGCATTAGCGCCAATGGCAAAGCGTTAAGGCCACCACACATGGTTCGAGTGCCTCACCATGACACCCATTGCCATCTTAATGCTTCACCCGCAATGACAAAGTTGATTTTGTATATAAATGAAGATAAAATATTTCATATTAACATTTTTACTGTTTTGCACGGGTTTGCTGTTTGCCCAGGATGCGAAATTTACGGCGTCGGTCAGCAGTAACCAGGTAGGTACAGGGGAGCAGTTTCAGATTGATTTTTCGGTTAGTGCCAACGCTGAAAATTTTAATCCGCCAAGTTTTAGCGGTTTCCAGGTTTTGTCTGGCCCCAATCAGTCAACCAGTATGACCTCCATAAATGGGAATACGACGGTAAGCAATGCCTTTAGTTATATTTTGATGCCGGTGAAAGAGGGTGAGTTTACCATTGGCGCGGCTACCATTGTAGTAAACGGCCATAGGATGAGTACAAATCCCATCAAAATAAAAGTGGTAAAGGGCAGGCCTGTTCCACAAAATCAACAGACCCAAAACGGGCCAGATAACAGTGTTTCCGCAGGTAATTCAGCAGACCTCTCAAAATCGCTGTTTATAAAAGCCGTGGTTGATAAAACGAATGTTTACCAGGGCGAACAGATCACTTTGAGTTACCGTTTATATACAAGGGTTGATATTGAACAAAGCCAGGTGGATAATTTACCAGATTTGAACGGATTTTGGAACGAGGATATAAAAGCCATGCAGCAGCAAGTGCAATGGCACCTTGAAGTTTACAAAGGCGTAAAGTACAATGTAGCAGATATTAAGCAAACTATTTTATTTCCCGAACATGCCGGTAACCTTACTATTGATCCATTTGGTATGACCTTTTTGGCGAGAGTGCCGGCCCCGTCAAGGGATATTATGGACCAGTTTTTTGGTTCGTTTAAAGAAGTTAAGGTTAAAGTTAAAAGCACACCAGTGGTAATCCACGTAAAACCGTTACCAGACGCAGGAAAACCGGATAGCTTTACAGGTGCTGTTGGTAATTTCAAAATTGATGCCTCTATTGATAAAACCGAACTTAAAGCCAACGATGCCCTAAATTATAAAGTAAAAGTCACAGGTTCGGGAAATTTAAAGTTGTTGAAAACGCTGAATACAAGCTTTCCTGTCGATTTTGAAAAATACGATCCTAAGACAACCGATACCATCACAAACAGTGAAAGCGGGGCATCTGGCAGCAGGATTTATAATTACCTGTTAATCCCAAGGCACCAGGGCGATTATACCATCGATCCGCTTAAGTTTTCTTACTTTAATCCGGCTACCAACAGGTATTACACGCTGTCAACCCAATCATTCCACATCAAGGTTGATAAAGGAACCAATGAAAGTAATGTTACTGCTTTTTCGTCGGCAGATAAACAGGATATTAAATTGCTGGATAAGGACATCAGGTACATAAAAACCAGCGATAGCGGCCTTAGCAAGCAGGGCGATGTCTTTTTCGGTTCACTCGGCTATTTTATTTTGCTGCTGATTGGGCCAGTATTATGTTACGGGGCTTATACTTATCGCAATTGGACCATCAAAAATAACAGCGACATTGTAAAAGTGAAAAGCAGGCGGGCCGGTAAAATTGCCGCCAAACATTTGGCCAATGCGCAGAAACAACTTGTAGCCAACGATACGAAGGCTTTTTACGAAGACGTGTTTAAGGGATTGTACGGTTATTTAAGCGATAAATTAAATATCTCTTATGCGAATTTAGACAGGGAGACAATTGCTTCGGCATTAAAAATGAGATCGGTGAATGAACAATTGATTAACCGGCTGCTGGAAACAATAGATCTTTGTGAAATGGCGCGTTATGCACCGGTTACACATATCACCAAGCAGGAAGTATTTGAAAAGGCAAAAGGTATAATTAATGACATTGAAAATGAGATTTAAAATGTTAAAACGGACCTTATATCTGTTCATTGCACTTGTTATACCGATTTTATCATTCGGTAATGACAGCACACAGACGCTGTTTGCTAAAGGCAATGCCTTGTATGTTAAGGCGCAATATAAAGAGGCGTTGACGGCCTATCAGCAAATATTGGATGAAGGTTATCAATCGGCGGCAGTTTATTTTAATATGGGCAATGCAAGTTTTAAGAACGATGATATTCCATCGGCCTTGCTTTACTATGAAAAAGCACATAAACTCTCGCCGGGGGATGAGGATATTAACTTTAATATTCGCTTTGCTAATTTAAAAACTACGGACAAAATTGACGAAGCGCCAGAGTTTTTTCTCGCCAACTGGTGGAAGGCTTTGATTTTAAGTCTTTCGGTAAACACCTTATCGATAGTAAGTATTCTGCTTGTTTTATTTGGGTTTGGTGTTTTAATCATTTACTTTTTTGCCAATTCGGTTTCTATTAAAAAAGCTTCTTTTTATTGTTCAATCACGTTGTTCTTCCTCGGTGTTTTTACAATATTCATTGCCGGGATGCAACTGAACTATTTTTCCGGTCACCGCCAGGCTATAATATTCAGCAGTTCGGTAACCGTAAAAAACGGACCGGTGGAAAAGTCGGGGAATGTTTTTGTATTACATGACGGCACCAAAGTAAATATTCTGGATACCAGCAACGGCTGGATGAAAATCAGGATTGGAAATGGCAATGAAGGCTGGATAAAGGCCTCGGATGTGAAGGAAATATAATAAGCCTTTTTGACAACTTTTCAAAAACAGATACTTTATTATTTTATCCTCCTCCAATATTAGTTTTTGTAAACTCTAAAATTTACATATTTTAGGGGCTTTATGAAAGCAAAAAACGACAAAAAGACCATCTGGGCATGGTGCATGTTCGATTGGGCGAACCAATCCTATAATATGGTGATCACATCCACTATATTTCCGGCCTACTACGTGTTTTATACAACTTTTCAAAATTCAAGCCCGGGCCACGACAAGGTGACTTTCTTTGGGCATGAATTTGTGAATACGGTGATCCTTACCTATGTTCTGGGGGCCGCTTATTTGCTTATTGTTGTTTTGCTACCCATTTTAACATCAATCGCCGATTACCGCGGGAATAAAAAACGATATCTCCAATTTTTTACCTGGCTGGGCGCTTTGTCCTGTGCCGGGCTATTTTGGTTCAAGCCGGTACAAACCGGTATCCCGGCGCTTGAACTACCTTTAATATTTTACGGGCTGGCTTGTATCGGTTATTGCGGAGGTTTTGTTTTTTACAATTCGTACCTGCCGCAGATCGCTACAGAAGATCAGATGGATAATGTGAGCGCCAAAGGTTTTATGTACGGTTATGCCGGCAGTTTAGTGATGCAGCTTTTATGTTTGGTTGTGATTGAAGATCCGGGTTTGTTTGGTTTAAAAGAAGAAATACACCAGGCCCTGCCTGAGCGATTGTCGTTTCTGCTGATATTTGTTTGGTGGATGGGCTTTTCTATTATTCCATTCAGGCTTTTACCAAAAAGTGAGCCGGCTCCGGGTAAACATAACTATAATGTGTTTACCGGAGGGTTTATAGAATTGGCAAGGGTTTTCAAAAAGATACGAACACTGCCTTTGCTGAAACGTTTTTTATCATCATTCTTCTTTTATTCCGTTGGTGTGCAAACCATTATGCTGGTAGCGGCTAACTTTGCCTCGAAAGAATTACATATGCCCGACGATACGCTTATAGAAATCATTCTTTCTATACAGGTCGTTGGTATTATTGGCGCATGGCTGACGGCAAAAGTTTCCGGGAAAATTGGTAATGTGAAAACACTGATAGGGTTAGTTTCTATCTGGACTGTATTGTGTTTACTGGTGTATTTTATTTCAAGTACGCCGCAGTTTTTCGTTGCTGCAATAGTTGTAGGCGCTGTAATGGGAGGGGTTCAATCTATATCAAGGTCCACCTATTCAAAATACCTGCCGCCTAATATACCGGATACTGCTTCATTTTTTAGTTTTTATGATGTTACAGAAAAATTCGCAATAGTAGTTGGTCTCTTCACATTTGGCGCGGTTGAAGCCTGGACAGGTGAGATGCGCGATTCTGCATTGGCGCTGGATTGTTTTTTTGCGTTGGGTTTGATCCTGATGATCGTATTGATGTTTGCAGAAAAGAAGGCAAAGAAAGAAGTGTTAGTTGTAGCGTAAATTTGGTTTTGATTGGAAAGTATTGTTTATTTTTGAATGGATTTAAACCTCAAAATAGCAAACCTCAAAGTATTACTTTAACCAAAATAACCAATTATGAAACGATTATCATTATTATTTACACTCCTGGCATTGGTTTTTGTCAGCAGTTCTGTGTTCGCGCAATTCACACAAACACAACAGGTTGCCGAATGGCAGCGCGCAAAAGCTTACACCAAAGCTTATCTGGATGCTATGCCTGCAGATGGCTTCGGCTTTAAACCTACGCCCGAGATCCGTTCATTTGCCCAGCAAATGCTTCACTTAGCCGATGCCAATTATTATTTTGCATCCTCAGCAAGCGGGAAAGCCAGCCCCATGGGACAGGCTTCAGCTGAAAAAACAGTCGCACAAACAAAGGATGCAACCACAAAAGCAGTAATGGACAGTTATGATTTTGTGATCAGTTCACTACAGGCGATGACAACTGCGCAATTGGATGAGATAGGAAGTGTTGAGGGTAAATCAATTTCAAAAGCTAATATTTTCGGCAAAGGATTTGAGCATCAAACCCACCATCGCGGACAAACAACTATTTACCTGCGTTTGAAAGGCGTAGTGCCGCCGGGTGAAATGTTGTTTTAGTAAGTTTGTTTGAACTAAGATTTGTAAGATTTAAAGATTATAGGATTAGTTTGCATTTCCATTTTTTCATTATTTAAAATCCTGGCATCCTTAAATCCTACAAATCTTAGTTCAGACAATTAATATACGCATATGCCCGTTCAAACCGCCGCTTACTGGATCAAACATTTAAACCTGCAGCCACACCCGGAAGGCGGTTATTATAAAGAGGTTTTTCGTTCGCAACAAAAGGTGTTAAGGCCTGGCAGCGATCGGGTAAAACAAGCTTCTACCTCCATTTATTACCTGCTCGATGGGGCTAACTTTTCAGGTTTTCACCGGATTGCATCGGATGAACTCTGGTATTTCCATAAAGGTGTTCCGTTAACCATACATGTTATTGATCAGCAGGGTACACATTTCGCACACGAACTATCCGATACCGAAACAGGTAGCTTATCCATAGCAATTGAGGGAGGCTTATGGTTTGCAGCCGAGATCCCCTCGGGCAGTGGATTTACATTAGTAAGCGGTGCCGTGGCCCCCGGCTTTGAATTTGCTGAATTTGAAATGGCCGGCAAAAAGGAATTAGCAGCCTTATACCCCCCGCATGCTCGTTTAATCAATAGATTCTGCCGGCTTTAATAACTACACCAAGACAATTTTTTGTAGTTAAAGGGCCTGCGTATTAATTAGGCAAAATAAAACCTAAAAACACTGAAACAATTTGTCAGTAAATTAGTTATCTTCAGGATAACATTTTCCAAATGTCCAAAAAAATAATCATCATTGAAGATGACCAGGATATCCTTGATATCATGACCTATATACTTGTTGATGAGGGTTATGAAGTTTTAGGCTCCAGGGATAGCCAGGTTTTAAAGGAAGTACATTTACACCAACCTATGTTGATTCTGATGGACAACCGGCTAAATGATGGTTTTGGAAAGGATTTTTGCAGGAAGTTAAAAAACAACCCGGAAACCCGGCATGTTCCGGTTGCACTCATATCAGCTAATCCCGGGTTGGAAGAAATGGCGCTCGAAAGCCATGCGGATGTCTATCTTAAAAAGCCGTTTGATATTACTGAATTAATTGAGCTGGTTAAAAAATTCAGCTGAATTTGTGGTGCCGCTTAGCGTTTTTCGCGTTTTTTAATGCCCCCCGGTAACCCGTTATTAAACAAACAATTGATTTGACAAATGCTTTAACAATATAAAAGGCGGCAAAACAGTAATAATCATTAATATATTTATATCATTGTAATAACAGCACGTTCACAACCACTTTTGTCGTGAGGGTTTAAATAGCTACCACCAAATAAAATTGAAAAAAGTAAAAAGTGAGGAGGTTTCACCTCTGCAATTTCCAGTTGTTGGTATCGGCGCGTCGGCAGGCGGGTTAGAGGCTGTAAAATCGTTTTTAAAGGCGCTGCCTGCTAAATCAGGCATGGCATTTGTTTTTGTATAGCATTTAAGCCCAAATCATATAAGTATTTTGCCTGAACTGCTTCAAAAAGTAGCTCCTTTTCCAGTTCAGCAAATTACCGATAATGTACACCTGGAGCCGGACAACCTATACATAATACCGCAAAACAAGGTCTTGACAACAAGCGACGGTGTTCTCCAGCTGTCGCCTTTGGATAAGAATAACAAAAAAGGCAATACCATCGACCTGTTTTTTTCTTCATTAGGGCATGTTCACCAAAGCTATGCAATAGGTGTGGTGTTATCGGGTGCGCTAAGTGATGGCACGCTCGGCCTCCAGGTGATAAAATCGCATGGAGGTTTAACCTTTGCCCAGGATGAAGGATCTGCTGCTTATGACAGCATGCCCAGAAGCGCCATCAATGCAGGTGTGGTAGATTTTGTTTTGCCGCCCGAAAAGATAGCCGAACAACTGGTAATTATAAATCACCCTTTTCATACTGATTACTCAAAAAAAGAAAAATCAGATGAAGTACCCCAGCAGGATGAAGATGTATTTAAACAAATATTAATTGTATTGCGCGTACGTAAGGGGGTCGATTTTAGTTATTATAAAAAAAGCACCTTAAAACGCCGTATCATCCGCCGTATGGCGCTCAGTAAAATCGAAAAACCTGTTGAATACCTTTCCTTTTTGCGGGAAACTAAAGTGGAACAGGATGCTCTATACAATGATATGCTGATTTCGGTAACTACTTTTTTTCGTGATCCGCAGAGCTTCGAATTATTATGCAGTACTATATTTCCGGCACTAATTGATAAAAAGACCGGTAATGAGTCACTAAGGATTTGGATAGCCGGGTGTGCTACCGGCGAGGAAGCCTATTCAATGGCGATATGCCTGCAGGAACTATTGGGCGACAAAGCGGCTGCCATAAAGATTCAGATCTTTGCAACTGATATTTCGGAAATAGCGATTGCAAAGGCTCGGAACGGGATTTACCGGCCAGCCGAACTTGAAGGAATGAGTGCATCAAGGCTGCAGCAATTTTTCACTAAGATCGATGGCAGCTACCAGGTTACAAAAACCATTAGGGATATGTGTGTGTTTGCACAGCACAATTTGCTTAAAGACCCGCCTTTCTCAAAAATTGACCTCGTGAGTTGCCGCAATGTTCTGATTTACCTTGAACCGGTTTTGCAAAAGAAAGCTTTAGCCACGTTTCATTATTCATTGAATGAAGATGGCTGCCTGATGCTGGGTAAATCAGAAACCATTGGAAATAGTACAGATATTTTTACGGCTTATAACAATACTGATAAGATCTACCTTCGCAAAGGGCCCCTGGGCCGTTTTATGAATGTGGCCTCGTATGGAAAAGAAAGGATCTTTCGCGAGATTGATAAAAGTATTCAAAAGGAAAGTTCGGAGAAGGATGTATACAAGCTGACGGATGAGACAGCCCTTGCCAATTTTATGCCACCATCGGTGCTGGTAAATGAAAAGTTTGATATTGTTCAGTTCCGTGGCGCTACAGAATTGTGGCTGGTGCCACCGAGTGGTAAACCCAGCTTTAATTTGCTGAAAATGGCGCGCGAAGGTTTGGCCTTCGAACTGCGTAACATACTGCACCTGGCACAAAAAACAAAAAAGATGGCAATGAAACCTGCCGTGTTTTTTAAGGCGAATGACATTCAATATTATGTGGATATACAGGCTGTACCCTTGAAAGACACAGCCGAACCTTATTTTTTGGTTGTGTTTCAAAATGTACTTGCTACAGGTACACAACAGGTGCGGTCAGAAAAAGAAGGGACAACCAGAAGTATAACAGACAACGAAAATGAAGCGCGTATTGTACAGCTCGAAAAAGAGCTTACACAGGCCCGTGCTGATATGCGAGATATTACCGAGGAGCAGGAAACCGCCAACGAGGAATTGCAAAGCGCTAATGAAGAGCTGCTTTCGGGCAGTGAAGAATTGCAAAGCCTGAACGAGGAACTGGAAACCTCAAAAGAAGAGTTACAGAGTACGAATGAAGAAATTATGATCGTTAACAAGGAATTGCTTGACCGTAACGATCAGTTAAATTATGCGCGCCAGTATACCGAAGGGATCGTTAATACAATCCGTGACCCGCTGATTATCCTCGATGCGCAATTACGGATAAAACGTGCGACCGAAGGATTTTATTCTAAATTTAAGACCAGTTGGGAACAAACGGAGGACCATTTTTTATTTGAACTTGGTAATGGGCAGTGGAATATCCCTGAACTTAGAGAGTTGCTGGAAAATATCCTCCCCGAAAAGAAAGAATTAAATAATTTTGAAGTTGTTCAAATCTTTCCAAATGTCGGTAAAAGGATAATGCTGCTTAATGCCAGGCAAATTTACAATGTAACCGGCGAACCATTAATACTTTTAGCCATAGAAGATATTACCGACAGGCGCAAAGTAGAGGCTGGTTTTGCAGAAGTTGAACGTTTATTGAGTGAAAGTAAAGATAGATTAAAAGCTGCTGTAGAATCGACGGGTTTAGGTACCTGGGATTATGACCCCCAAACGAAGGAGATGGTTTGGGATAAGCGCTGTAAGGAAATATTTGGCATCCCCGTATCACAAAACGCCGGCTTTTCTTTATTTTACAACATAGTACATCCTGATGAGCACCTGCTTGTTGAAAGCAAAATAAAAGAAGCTTTAATTAACAAAAATTCAGGAAATTTTGAAATTGAATACCGGATTCTTACTGATGATGAAATAATAAAATGGATAAAGGTTAAAGGGAAAGTTTATTTCAATGAGCAGGGAGTTGCCAAGCGTTTTGTGGGAACCTTACTTGATATTACAGGTGAAAGATTACTTGAGGAGGCTAACAGAGAGCTATTAAAGAAAAAGGACGAATTTATAAGCATCGCAAGTCACGAATTAAAAACTCCTATCACCAGCTTGAAAGGGGCCCTGCAAATATTGGAACGCAAGTTTCCGCAAAATGAAGAGATGCAGGTTGTTCATCGCTTTGTGCAAAAAGCCATTAAACAGGTTGATAAACTCATTGAATTAATAAGTGATCTGCTTGATGTTACAAAAATACAATCGGGTAAGCTTGAATTACGGAAAACTACTTTTAGCCTGGATGTGTTATTAGCAGAGTGCAGTGATGAAATGCAAAATAATTTGCAAAAACATGTGTTGATATTTGAAGGGGACGCGAATATTGAAATTCATGCTGATAGGAACCGGATTGAGCAGGTAATTATAAACCTGGTATCAAATGCTATAAAATATTCCCCGGAAAGTGAAAAAGTGATTATTGCCGTAGCTAAAACTGAGCAGGGTGTGAAGGTATCGGTTACGGATTTTGGTATCGGTGTTGAGAAAAACAAGATCCCGCTTCTATTTGACCGGTTTTACAGGGTTGATGAAAATGCCCAGAAATATTCGGGATTGGGACTTGGGCTATATATTTCTGCCGAAATTGTTAAGCGGCATAACGGCCAGATGGGTATTGAAAGTGAATTAGGAAAGGGCTCAACTTTTTGGTTTGAAATACCATGGTAGTGATTGAAGATTAGCTGGTTCTTAAATAAGGAACCAAAATTCCCGGGGATTAAATTTGGGTAATAAAAGATAAAAATGATTTTGTTTGTTCCATGAGTGCGGAACATATACCGACATTTCCCGCTTAGGCATACCTAAAGCCATCTTTTTTTATTATTTTCGAACAGCGATAATTCATGGCATGAATTATAACAACCAATTACTGTTTCGTGAGAAAACTTATATTACTGCTATTGTTACAATTGGTAACCGTTTACGGGGCAAACTCCCAAACCACCGTTACACAGCATAGCCCGTTTAGGGTAAAAGGCTTTCATCTTGATTTACGCATCCAGGTGATGACCATGGACGCGCTGAAGGCATTCGCCTATAAACTAAGCAAGGATGGTATAAATACTTTAATTATGGAGTGGGAGGGGACCTATCCCTTTGAAAAACATCCGCTGATCCCCAACAGGTATGCTTATACCAGGGCTGAAATTATCTCATTTATTAAATATTGCAGTGACCTGGGTATTGATGTGATCCCTTTACAACAAAGCTTCGGCCATGTAGAGTATATTTTACGCAACGACAGGTATAAGGATCTGCGCGAGGACCAGAAAGATTTTTCGCAGGTTTGTCCCTTGCAAACGGAGCAGGATAAGGCTTTATTTACCGATTTGTACACTGAACTTGCAGCTACACATACCTCAAAATACATCCACATAGGGGGCGATGAAACTTATTTGCTGGGGCACGATGAACGGTGCAGGCTAATGGTAGCAAAAGAAGGCAAATCAAAACTTTATATCGATTATATAAAAATGCTTTGCGGTATAGTTATCAAACTCGGCAAAATTCCGGTGCTTTGGGCAGATATCGCTCTAAAATATCCTGATGCTATAAAACTGTTGCCGAAAAGTACTGTTTTTATCGACTGGAACTATGGCTGGGATATGAACAACTTTGGCGATCATCGAAAGCTGATTGAAAGCGGGTACGAAATATGGGGCGCTCCGGCGCTGCGTTCCTCGCCCGATAATTACTTTTTGACCCAATGGGAGAAGCATTTTAGAAATATAAGAGATTTTGTCCCGGCTGCAGAAAAGCTGGGTTATAAAGGTATTGTAATGACCTCCTGGTCGACATCGGGCCAATATTCGCCGGTTTTTGAATCTGAAAACGAAATGATAGATGAATATGCCATCCGGCACGTTTATCCTATCAGCGGGTTTAATATACTGATCGCTGCTTATGCCGAAAGTATCCGCACCGCCCGGCCCCTTGATATTGAAAGTTTTATTACCGGTTATTGTCAGGAACAATACGGTTTTAATGCCGGAGAGTCCGCCAGGTTTTGGAAGGCTTTGAAAACGTGCCCATTTGAAATTGTTAGCGGGAAAGTGGAGTCACTGATCCCCATCACTATAAAGCAATTATTGGATAGCGCCCAGGCTGCCTCAAAAACGCTTTATGAACTGCAGCCCTTGAAAAATACCGGAGAGTTTGCGCACTACCGGCTGATGGCAGCAATAAGGGTGCATTATCTTGAATTTCATGAGATTTTACAAAGGGTTAATTCGCCGTCATTTACGAAGGAGCAGGCAGAGGGAATTTTAATGGAGCTGAAAAATATGATGATCAGCGAAGAAACACTTAACCGGCAATTTATAGAACTTAACAAAGGCTATTTGAATATTTCAGAGCTAAAACAGGAGAATGATCTGAGAAATATAAGGGTACGGCTTCTTTATGACCGCTTATCCGGAAGCAAATGAAATAAAAGACACAACCCATGATACAGCAGCAATTAAAAATATACAATGGGCAAATAATAACGCCATCCCGCATTATTAAAGGTGGGAGTATATTGATTACTGACGGAAAGATCACGGCAGTTAGCGAAGGAAATATTGACGCCGCCGGAGCTGTAGCGGTTGATGCAAAAGGGAAATATGTTTCTCCAGGTTTTATTGATATCCATATACATGGCGGCGGCGGTGCCGATTTTATGGATAATACCCTGGAGGCCTTTTTGACGATTGCCAATACCCATGCAAGATATGGTACGACAGCTATGCTGCCAACCACTTTAACCAGCAGTAAGGAAGACTTGTTGGAAACGTTAAAAATATACGAAGTAGCTGATCAGCAAAACCATATGGGCTCGCAGTTTATCGGGATGCACCTTGAAGGTCCGTATTTTGCCCTCAGCCAATGCGGAGCCCAGGACCCAAGATATATCCGCAACCCCGACCCTGAGGAATATAAGGAAATCTTATCGGGTACTTCTGTTATCAAACGATGGAGCGCCGCGCCTGAGTTAAAGGGGGCCGTTGATTTTGGCAGGTATGTTACATCAAAAGGGGTTTTGGCCGCTATAGCCCACACGGATGCTATTTATGAAGAAGTATTAGAGGCTTTTGAAAACGGTTATACACTGGCGACCCACTTTTATTCCGGTATGTCGGGGGTAACGCGGCGTAACGCGTTCAGGTATGCGGGCGTAATTGAAAGTGCGTACCTGATTGATGAAATGGATGTAGAGATTATTGCGGATGGGGTCCACTTGCCTGCGCCGCTGCTGAAGTTGATTTATAAAATAAAAGGTCCTCAAAAAATCGCCCTGATTACTGATGCAATGCGGGCCGCAGCCATGCCGCCGGGCGAAAGTATACTGGGCAGTCTTAAAAATGGATTAAAAGTAATTGTAGAGGATGATGTTGCTAAACTGCCCGATCGAAGCGCATTTGCCGGAAGTGTTGCAACAACCGACCGCCTGGTACGGAACATGATTACAATGGCGGGTGTGCCATTAATGGAAGCAGTGCAGATGGCGACGATTACACCAGCCACCATTATGAAAATTGTTGATAAAAAAGGTTCACTTGTTAATGGAAAAGATGCGGATATTGTGATTTTTGATGAAAACATAAATGTTGAGATGACGATTATAAACGGGAAGATAGTGCATGGAAAGAGAATCGGTTCGTAGCGACGGGATGCAGCGGGTTTCAACTGGTTACACAGGAAATTTAATGACCCACGTATACGAAAACCGGGAGATTATGGGGATGGCTGCCGCTGATATTGTTTCCGGAAAAATAAGACACCTGCTTGGGCAACAGGAATTTGTTAATATTATTTTTGCTGCTGCACCATCACAAAATGAGTTTTTAGCTGCCCTTATTGAAAAGAAAGCGATTGACTGGAAACGGGTAAACGCTTTTCATATGGATGAGTATCTCGAATTACCGGAAAATGATTTCCGGACCTTTGCCTCTTTTCTTAATCGAAAAATATTCGGACACCATCAATTTAATTCCATTAATTATATTAAAGGGAATGCCTCGGACATAGGGACAGAGTGCAGGAGATATGCTAAATTACTGGCAGAGTACCCGGCCGATATCGTTTGTTTGGGCATTGGTGAAAACGGGCATCTTGCTTTTAATGATCCGCATGTTGCTGATTTTAATGATCCTTTGCTGGTTAAGATGGTAAAGCTGGACGCCGCATGCCGGCAGCAGCAAGTTAATGATGGTTGCTTTAACGGGTTAAGCGAAGTGCCCGCTTATGCTATTACATTAACCATCCCGGCGCTTATGGCAGGTAAATATATTTATTGTGTAGTCCCAGGCGAAAAAAAGGCCAATGCTGTTTATAACACAGTGCATGGAGAATTAATTGAAAAATATCCATCGGCTATATTGCGTAAACATGCCAACGCTATTTTGTTTTTGGATAAAAACAGTGCTGCCTTATTATAGGCTTCGATTCAAATATTTAAAAATTAAAGAACACTTTGCGGTATTTTATAACATATAAAAGTATATTGCTTCGGAAATGCCAGAAAGGTATTTTACCTGAATTAATCTTCTTGCAGACCTACTAATTTATAAGATGAAAGACTTTCTAAACGAAGATTTTTTATTAGAAACCAAAACTGCACAGCGTTTGTATCATGAATATGCTGCGGAACTATCTATTATAGATTATCATTGCCATTTACCGCCTGACCAGATTGCCAACGATATTAATTTTGATAACCTTACCCGGGTTTGGCTGTTTGGCGATCATTATAAATGGCGGGCGATGCGTGCAAACGGCGTAAATGAGGCGTATATCACCGGGGATAAAAGTGACTGGGAAAAGTTTGAGGCCTGGGCGGCTACTGTTCCGTATACCCTGCGCAATCCCTTATATCATTGGACACATATAGAATTGCAGCGCTACTTTGGTATTCACGAGTTGTTATCCCCTTCAACTGCGAGACGGATTTACGACGAATGTAATGAAAAACTACAGTCACCGGAGTACAGCGTAAGGAATTTGATCAAAAACCGGAATGTGGAAGTGGTTTGCACCACTGATGACCCGCTTGATGATTTATCGTGGCACAAAAAAATAAAACAGGCCGGATATGGTGTAAAGATATTGCCTGCTTTTCGGCCCGATAAGGCTATGCAGGCTGACGACATACAGGCGTTAAATCTTTATATCAATCAACTCGAAGCCATAATAGGATCAGATATTTGCGATCTGGATACCTATTTGGACGCTCTAAAAGGCCGGCATGATTATTTCGCCGGGAATGGTTGCTGTTTGTCGGATCATGGTTTGGAACAGCTATATTCAGCAAACTATACGGAACAGGAGATCAGGGTTATATTCCTCAAAATAAAATCGGAAACGGTATTATCCCATGATGAGGTGGTTAAGTTTAAGTCGGCCATGCTGTATCACTTTTCGGTTTGGGATCATGGAAAAGGCTGGGTGCAGCAATACCATCTTGGCGCATTGCGTAACAATAACTCCCGGGCTTTAAATGAATCGGGACCCGATACCGGGTATGATTCCATTGGCGATTTTTCGCAGGGCAGGTCCTTGTCGAAATTTATGAACCGGCTGGAAGGCGAAAGAAAACTAAGCAAAACTATTCTTTATAACCTGAACCCGGCTGATAATGAACTGATCGCTGCAATGGCAGGGAATTTCAATGATGGTTCCGTGGCCGCGAAAATTCAGTTTGGTTCGGCCTGGTGGTTTCTCGATCAAAAAGATGGTATGACCAAACAGTTAAACACAATTTCGAATCTGGGTCTTTTAAGCCGGATGGTTGGCATGCTGACGGATTCGCGGAGCTTTTTGTCATTCCCGAGGCATGAATATTTCCGGCGAATATTGTGTAATCTTTTTGGTAATGATATTGAAAACGGTGAGCTGCCAAATGACCTGGAATGGACCGGCAAGATCATCCAGGGTATTTGCTATTATAATGCAAAAAACTACTTCGATTTTGACAAAGTAAAATGAGCGAAGCTTTTAACAATAAGCCTTATACAGGTAAAGTGCTTTCATTTGGTGAATTGCTGATCCGTTTTTGTCCTGACATCGACGGAAAGTGGGTTGACGCTCAACAGTTGCCGGTATATATCGTTGGGGCTGAGTTAAACGTATCCAGGGCACTGGCTTTATGGGGTTTGCCGGCCAAATATTTTACGGCCCTGCCCGAAAATGACCTGACGAAACATATCGTCAAGTCTTTGCAAAATAAGGAAATCGACACTTCATCGGTTCACTATAGTGGCAAGAGGGTAGGCGTTTATTATTTAACGGAGCATAATGACATAAAAAATAATGCCCTCGTTTACGACCGTGAGCATTCGGCCTTTGCTGAACTTAAACCGGGAATAATTGACTGGGATAAAGTACTTGAAGGGGTTGGCTGGTTTCATTTTAGTGCAATATGTCCTGCGCTTACTAAAAATACAGCAGACTTATGCAAAGAGGCGCTGGAAGCAGCATCAAAAAGAAATATTACGATCTCGGTGGATCTTAACTATCGTTCAAAGTTGTGGCAATATGGTAAATCGCCATTACAGGTGATGCCCGACCTTGTTAAATACTGCGACCTTGTGATGGGGAATGTATGGGCCGCCGAAAAAATGCTTGGCATTCCGGTGATTCCTGATATACATGAGTCGGGTCAGAAAAGTATTTATTTAAAGGAGGCATTAAAAACTTCGCAAAATATAATGGAGCAGTTCCCTAAATGTAAGGCAGTTGCAAATACTTTTCGCTTTGATGCTACCAATGATATAATATATTACACAACTTTGTATACTGGCAATCAATTGTATGTCTCTGCTGAGTACGAAACGGGTCACGTTATTGACAAGGTAGGCAGCGGTGATTGTTTTATGGCAGGTTTGATCTACGGATTTTACAATAGGCACGGCGTAAATGAAATACTTGAATTTGCCACTGCTGCTGCATTTGAAAAGTTATTTATAAAAGGCGATGCTACCACCAAAACTGTAGCGGAAATAAAAAAATCAATGAAATGAAAATTAAAAAAGCGGTATTAAACAGCATTGTAACCCAGGGTATGCTGCCTTTGTTTTTTTATGAAGACGTTGAAGTGAGCCTTCAAATCATCCGTACGCTTTATGCAGCGGGTATCCGTGTGATGGAATATACAAACAGGGCCAAACTTGCATTTGATAATTTTAAGACGCTGAGGAAGGCTGTTGATAAGGAAATGGCGGATCTTTACTTTGGTATCGGCACCATAAAAAACATATCCGACGCCGAGGCTTTTGTTGATGCGGGGGCTGATTTTATTGTGGCGCCTACCATTAACCCGGAGGTAGCAAAGGTTGCCCATAAACATAAATTATTGTGGATTCCGGGCTGCATGACACCGACCGAGATTTATGACGCGCAAAGACACGGTGCCGAACTCATAAAGATCTTCCCTGCTAAAGTTGTAGGCCCCGGCTTTATAAGTGCGGTAAAAGAAATATTCCCCGGCATACTTTTTATGCCAACCGGCGGCGTTGAACTAAGTGCTGCCAATATCAATGGCTGGTTTAATGCAGGGGTTAGTGCGGTGGGCATGGGGGGCAAGCTGATCAGCAAGGATGTGTTAGACAATCGTCTGTATGAGAAGCTGCATACTGACACGATTAAAGGCTTTGAATTGATAAAAGCGGCGAGAAAGCCAATTGATTAAACCTTCGATATGGACAAAATAAAGGTTGGGAACTATAGATGGGTAGTTGTAGCCCTGCTGTTTTTTGCAACAACCATCAATTATCTCGACCGGCAGATCCTCGGTTTGTTAAAACCAACATTGGAAACCCAATTACATTGGACCGAAATTGATTATAGCAATATAGTAAGGGCATTTACCGCGGCTTACGCGGTAGGTTTACTAATATTTGGCAATTTTATTGATAAAATTGGCACAAAATTAGGTTATACCATTTCCCTTATAGTATGGAGTGTAGCAGCAATGGGTCATGCTATTGTTAAAAGCACTTTTGGTTTTGGGGTAGCGAGGGTGGCTTTAGGCCTTGGCGAGTCGGGTAATTTTCCGGCGGCTATCAAAGCAGTGGCCGAATGGTTCCCTAAAAAGGAACGTGCATTTGCCACAGGTATATTTAATTCCGGTGCTAATATTGGGGCAGTAGCCGCGCCGGTAATTGTTCCATGGATATTGGGCATATACGGCTGGCAAATGGCGTTTTTATTAACAGGAGCGATTGGGTTTGTATGGCTGGTTTTTTGGCGTTTTTTTTATGAAATACCCTCAAAGCATAGAAAATTAACCGCCTCCGAATTTGAGTTTATTCATAGTGATAGGGAAGAATCAGTGGTGATTGATGGCGAAGTTTCTAAGGTTAAATGGATCAGACTTTTAGGCTTCAGGCAAACCTGGGCATTTGTTGCAGGTAAGTTTTTAACTGATCCCGTATGGTATTTCTTTTTATTCTGGTTGCCATCTTACTTTTCAAGCACCTTTAAAATAGATTTGACAAAACCAAGTCTGCCTTTGGTAATTGTTTATTCTGCAACAACTGTTGGGAGTATTGGCGGCGGTTATTTGTCCTCCTGGTTCATCAAAAGAGGCTGGCCGATATTTAAAGCACGTAAAATAGCTATGCTGATCTTCGCCGTTTGTGTAATACCAATTGTTACTGCACGTTTTGCAACCAATATTTGGCAGGCAGTGGGTTTAATTGCTTTGGCAGCAGCGGCCCACCAGGCATGGAGCGCGACTATTTTCACTACAGCCTCGGATATGTTCCCTAAAAGGGCAATCAGTTCAGTTGTTGGTATAGGCAGCATGGCGGGCGCGGTTGGTGGCTTTTTCTTTCCGGGCTTAATAGGTTATATATTAGAGACCAATAAACAAGCGGGCAATATCCTTGTGGGCTATAATATTATTTTTTTAATTTGTGGTTGCGCATACCTGCTGGCATGGATAGTTATGCATATACTTTCACCGAAAATGAAAAAGGTAGCGCTATAGTCGGCTAAAACTTACGAAATTTTTAAAATTTCGTAAGTTTGTTTGACTTGGTTAAAATGAACTTTCAGGATAATTTACGCTATCCAAAAAATCAAGTACCACTTTATTAAATTCTTCGGGATGCTCCAGGTTGGGCATGTGCCCGGCATCTTCAATAATCACCAGTTTGCAATTCTGAAGATTTTCTTTTAACTCCTCGGCTTTCGCAACGGGAGTAAATACATCCTCGCGGCCAACAATTACCAGGGTAGGTACATTTATTTGCGGAAGCACTTCCCTTAAATAATCTATTCTTTCTGCCCTGGCCCTTAATGCGGTAGCTGCTGCTTTTGGCATGGTAGCTTTCATCATCCTTAAAACATGCGCAGCTACTTCAGGCATTGAACTGACATGTGCAGGTGTAATCATTTTACAGATCACCTCATCAGCATAAGCATCCATCCCTTCAGCTTCTAAACGGGTTGCCGCGTCGTAACGGCCTTGTTTTACTTCCGGTGTATCTAATCCTGCAAAAGTGTCTGCAAATATTAAGGTCCTTATTCTGTCAGGCGCCTGCCGGAAAATCTCCATGATCACCTGTCCGCCCATGGATAATCCTGCTAAATGAAATTTGTCAACTTTCAACTGATCCAGCAGCAGCAATACGTCTGTTGCGTAGTCTTCAAACTTTGTTGTGCCACCTACAGGCAAACTGCTTTTTCCGTAACCTCTCAGGTCAGGCGCAATAACTTTATAGTTTTTCGAAAAAGCCTCCACCTGCGGGTACCACATGGTATGATCAAAAGGATGCCCGTGTATCAATACAATTGGTGTGCCTTTCCCCGATTTTTCGTAAGCAATTTCTATATCGTTAACCTTTGCTGCAGCCATAAAATAAGATTTCACAAATATAACACCGTCCAAAAAAATGAAAATGTTTTAAATCACAATTTGTTTTTTTCTAAACTTTACGCGGAGGCAGTTCAAATGCCTGTGCATCGTGTTCAAAATGGCCTTTGTGCGAGCCGTCGCAAAATGGTTTGTTGGCGGATAGGCCGCAGCGGCAAATGGAAACAACGGTTCTGCCCTGTAACCCATAGGCATTGCCCTGCATATCTACTATTTCAAAGTCGCCGTCTATTTTTACCGAGCCATTGCTGTTTATCGTAAGTTTTGTTGTAGCCATTGTGTTTTTTTTCGGCGAAGATAGTGATTGAGACTTATTAAAAACAAGCCCGGCGCGATTTGTTAAACATTAGGTAATAAATGTGACAGGATGGTATTAATTTTTACTTAGGAGAAATGAATAATTACTTCTTCCCATAAACGTTCGACGCCTCACCCTGCCCTCTCCAAAGGAGAGGGTTTAATGAAGAGCGAAGTTAAAGTCCTCTCCTTTGGAGAGGATTTAGGTGAGGCAAAATTGCCAGGAAATCCTCAAGTAAACGACATCAAGAATACCATATTAATTTTTACTTAACAAAACATCCTTTAATACCTGCCAAACATTATCGCCGACAATTTTCGCGCCTTCTGCTGTGGGATGGATGCCATCTTTTTGGTTTAACGAAGGCACGCCGCCCACCCCTTTTAAAAGAAAGGGTACCAGCGCCATTTTATTTTTTGCAGCAAGTTTCGGAAATACGGCTTTAAAGCTATAGGCATAAACTGATCCCATGTTCGGCGGAACCTGCATACCCAGCATTACCAGTTTTGCTTTTGGATATTTCGATTTTACCGAATCAATAATAGCTTGGAGGTTACTGATGGTCTCCGTCATCGGTATTCCCCGGAGGCCGTCATTCGCGCCAAGCTCAAGCACAAAAACATCCACTTTTTGCTTTAATATCCAGCTGATACGGGCTTTTCCGCCCGCAGACGTTTCACCGCTCACTCCGGCATTTATCACTTTATAATGCAGGCTTGCAGCATCTATTTTATTTTGCACCACCGCAGGGAAGGCCTGGCTCTGATCATCCAGCCCGTAACCGGCTGTAAGACTATCGCCAAAAAAAAGAACGGTTTTGTTGGATGAACTATCAGGTTTATTTGCAGTCACGGTCGTAGCCGCCGGACCAGTTTTTTTCTCCCCGCAGGCTGCAAGCAGTATTACGAATGCTGCACAAATAATTCTTAGTTTATACATATTTCTTTATTTTCGTAGAGACACAATACTTTGTTTCTCTGGATACCTAACAAATATTGCACAGAGACGCAAAGTATTGCGTCTCTACGTATCTGTTCTTCACAAATATTGGGCAGAGACGCAAAGTATTGCGCCTCTACGTATTTGTTCGCAATATTTCCAGCGGCGGTTTATTTAATACCCCCCGACTGTTTAGCAAGCCAATTACCACTGTCAGTAATGATATTATAAAAAACAGGGCAATGGCAGGCAATAAATTAATAGAAAACGGTATTTCAAAACTGTATTTTGCCAGCAGCCAGGTGCCCGTTACCGCTATTACAATGCCGGTTAATGCTGATAATGCCCCTAAAAATAAATATTCCAGCGCGGTTATTGCAAATATTTGTTTGCGGCTTGCCCCCAATGTTCGCAATAAAACACTTTCCTGGATGCGTTGGTATTTACTGATCCTTACGGATGCTATCAGCACAACGATGCCTGTTATAATGCTGAACGCGCTCATAAACTTGATGATATAACTAATCTTATCCAGCAGATCATCAATGACAGATAAAACCAGGCCGAGGTCGATAATAGAAATATTGGGAAACTGACGAACCATCGCCTGTTGAAACCCGGAAGATGCCTTTGCCGAGGGCACATGGGTAAGCAGCACATGGAATTGCGGTGCATCTTCCAAAACGCCTGCCGGGAAGATGACCTGGAAATTGGTTTGGATCTTGTTCCAGTTTACCTGCCTTACACTGCTTACAATGGTCGGCATACTCAGGCCCTGCACATTGAAAATTAGGTGATCGCCAACATTTATATGGTTACGTTTCGAAAAATTATCCTCTATGGAAATGGGTACCTCCTTACCAGCTTCAGCTTTGCCAACCCATTCACCTTTTATTATTTTTTCGGATGGGGTCAGCGTATCGCGATAGGTGACCCTGTATTCATTGGAGAAAACATGCCTTGAGAATTTATTTTTGGCATCTTTTTTAACATCGGCGGCAGTTTTTCCATTGATTTTCTCCAGGCGGATGGTAACAATCGGCACCTGCTGCAAAACAGGTAATTTGTATTGCTTTGTTAAACCGGCAACTGCTTTTTTCTGACTGGTTTGAATGTCGAACAAAATCATATTGGCCTGGTTGCTGCTCGTTGAGAGTTTAACCTGGTTGATGAGGATGCCCTGGATAAAGAAAAGCGTGCAAATAAAGGCCGTACTAAGTCCGATTGATACGATGAGAATAATGGTTTGATTGTTCGGCCTGTACAAATTGGCAAAGCCCTGCCGCAGCAAATAACTCCACGAACTTTGTATAATCGCCCGCATTACCTTCATTAACAACCAGGCAGTGAATGACAATATTAAAAAAGCAATGAGTATGCCGATGGTGAAAAATATACTTGCCAGCCAGCTGCCCAACTGGAAAAAGGTAAAAATGATAATAAACAGAAGGATGAGCGAATAAACCAGCCACCTGAATGGGTCGCGGGTGAGTTTTATATCTTCGTAAGAGATACGCAGGGTATTTAAGGGCGAAATATTACGGATAGAGATCAGCGGCAATAACGCAAAAAGTATCGAAATGATGACGCCAAGCAATACACCCTGTCCGATGGCCAACCACGATATATCGATAGAGATGGTAAGGGGCAGGAAGTCTTTAAATACAACAGGCAGCAAATGCTGGATGGAAGAGCCCAGTAATGCCCCTGCTATTGAACCAATCAGCCCGATGCCAATGATCTGGATAAGATAGATCAAAAATGCTTCAGATGCCTTAACACCCAGGCAACGCATAATGGCAATGGATTCTATCTTTTCACGGATATAAATATGTATGGCGCTGGCCACACCAACGCAACCCAGCAGTAAAGCAATGAAACCAACCAATGATAAAAATCGGGTAAGGTCAGCAAAAGAACGACCGGTATTTTCCTTGCGGGTTTCAATGGTTTCGTAACCCATTTCGGCTTTGTCCAGCCTCGTGTCAATATTTTTTACCAGCTTATCCATATTCACCGGCTTGTCGTATTTATAGTAAAAGCTATAACTAACACGACTGCCTCTTTGGGATAATACTGTTTGCTCCAGGTATTGCAAGGGGATGTACACAACTGGTGCGATGCCCGATGCTACGCCGGATTGCCCGGGCGCCTTGTTTAATATGCCTGCTATTAAGAAGGTAACATTACCAATTTTCACCGAATCGTTGACATGTGCATTAAATTGCATCATCACCGTTTTATCAACAAGTGCGTTTTTGCCGTTTTTGAATGAAAATCCGGCTTCAACCGGCGTGGTTTCCAGACTGCCGTAGTAGGGGAACCCTCCTTGTAACGCCTTTACCTGCATCAGCCTGGTGCCCCTGCTTTTTGGAAAATAGATCATGGAAACAAAGCTGCGTTCCTCTGATCTTTTATCACCGAGAGAATCGAGCAAAGGTTTTATACTGGCTTCGGGGGCGTGATTTCCTGACACCGCAAGGTCAGCGCCAATTAAGGTGGCCGCCTGGGCGTTAATATCATTCTCCAGATTGTACCTGAACGAGTATATGGCAACCAATGCGGCTATGCCAAATACGATGGCCGATATAAACAGCAACAGGCGAGATCGGTTCCGGCGGCTGTCCCTCCAGGCCATTTCAAACAGCCAGGGGATATTTATTTTTCTTTTGGTATCCATCGGCAGCTTATCCATTGTCTGTTTTGTCATCAGCTACCAGTTTGCCGCCTTTTATGCGCAGGATGCGCTGCGTTTTTGCCGCCAGTTCAAGGTCATGGGTCACGAACACAAGGGTTGTGCCCGCTTCTTTATTCAGGTCGAAGATCAGTTTTACCACTTTTTCACTGGTTTCCGCATCAAGATTCCCGGTAGGTTCATCGGCGAACAATATTCGTGGTGAATTGGAAAATGCCCTCGCCAGTGAAACCCTTTGCTGCTCCCCGCCTGATAATTGTGCGGGATAATGGTGGCCGCGGTCGGAAAGCCCGACTTTATCCAGCAACTCCAGCGACCTTGCTTTGATGTTTTTTTCTCCACGCAATTCAAGAGGAACCATCACGTTTTCAAGCGCGGTTAAAGTAGGAAGCAACTGAAAATTTTGAAATATAAAGCCGATATACTGATTTCGAACCCGCGCCCGCTGATCTTCGGATAATTTGCCGAGGTTGATACTGTTCAGTTCAACAATGCCTGTTGTGGAGCTATCAAGCCCGGCGCACAGGCCCAGCAGGGTTGTCTTTCCGCTGCCCGAGGGGCCGACAATAGCATTGGTTGAACCATCTGCTACAGAAAAGTTAATTTGATCAAGCACGGTGAGCGTTCGCCCGGCGCTTTGGTATGTTTTACTCAAGTTTGAGATATTCAGGATAGTTTCCACTTTATACGTTTATTGATATAGATAATTAAAAACAGTTTTTGTTACGAAGACAGGTTTTGTAAATATCCGTTTATCGGGGCAGATAGGGGGAAATTATTCTGAATATAATTAGTTTGACATTGGTGTGTTTTTTTCGATCTCTTAAATATTACAGTGTCAGGTAACCCATTCAACTAAAACAACCTCTTTCCCAAATCCTCCTTCACCTCACCCACCCATTCATCCCTCAAAATACTTAAAACAATTGAATCCCGGCGACCGCCATCAGTTAAAGGCATATTGCTGCGTAAAATCCCCTCGGGTTTGCAGCCAATGCTTTTCATTGCGGCAATACTGCGTTCGTTATTGGCGTCGGCCCTGAACTCTACCCGTACAGCGTCCAGCGTTTCAAACGCAAATTGCAGCAACAGGAATTTGCAGTGCTTGTTTAAACCTGTTCCTCTGAATTTTTCACCATACCAGGTATAGCCCAACTGAAGTGTTTGATAACTGGACTGAATATCATAAAAACGTGTGCTGCCTGCATAAGTACCGGTTTGTTTGTCGTAAACAATAAAAGGATATTCCTTGCCGGTTAATCTGCGGTCGAGCGCATCTTTTATGTAATTACGCATACCTTCTTCACCTTTGGCGCTCAGGTAGGAGTATTTCCAGGTATCTGGCTCGTGTAGCGCAAATGGCAATAAAAATTCAATGTCTGTTTCTTTTAAAGGGCGCAAAAGTACACGTTCATCTTCAAGAATGTATTCAGTTTGTGGGTTGAAATTAAGGTTCATTTTTATATAGGCTTTAACAGGTATAGCTTAATATTTGTTTAGTTAACTTATTTAGCGATTAAAAATTCTAACAATTAAAATCATAATCAATTGAAAATATGTATGTTATAACTACTCCCCTCTTGAGAGGGGGTGCGGCTGTATGTGTTGTGGCGGGGGTGTGTTAGCCGATATATTCATTAACACACCCCTCCACCCCTCTCAAGAGGGGAATCGCACAGGCCATTGCCTTTAATTTACACTATCTCTTTTTATGAACTATCATTTCCAGCTGTTCAATAAAAAAATCTATTTCACTTTCCAGGTTAAAATAATGCGGTGAAACCCTGATGGCCCATTGTACGCCTTTTTTATCGTAATCAATCACTGCGAAAATTCTGTAACTGGTTACTACGTTTATTTTGCTGGCGGCCAGTTTACTTTTTATCGCTTCTGCTTCGAAACCGGGAATGGTAAATGTTATTAAACTGCATAATTCCGGACCTTCATCCAGCAGTTGTAGCCCATCAATTTCATTCAGTTTTTGTCGGGTATAATTGGCTAAATGTTTAATTCGCGCCCATATCCTGTCAATGCCGATATTTAAGCTGTATTCAATCGCAACTTTTGTACCCAATAAAAGCGCGCAGGCAGATTCCCAATCCTCAAACCTTTTTGCATCGGAACGCGGTAGATATTTGTCTTTTTCAACCCAATCGGCGCCCCGCATATCGATAAACAGCGGTTCAAGACCAAGATTAAGTGCTTTGTCCGATACATATAGAAAACCGGCGCCTCTTGGTCCGCGCAAAAACTTCCGGGCAGTGGCGCTTAAAAAATCACAGCCGAGTTGCTGAACATCCAAAGGCTTTTGTCCGGCGGACTGGCAGGCATCCAATAAATACAGGGTGTCATATTTTTTTACGATAGACCCTATTTCTTCTACCGGCTGAACCAGTCCCGAATTGGTAGGAATATGCGTAATGGAGAGCAGTTTGGGCCGCAGCTCTTTTAATTGTTTATCCAGGTCATTTAAATCAATACCTCCGCCGGGTGCATTTTTTACCCGTTTGGTCACCGTGCCAAAACGTTTGGCCATCGACAAGAAATTGATCTGGTTGCTGACATAATCATCATCGGTGGTAAGGATAATATCCCCGGATTTAAACAGCACTGAGGACAAAGCCCTTGTATAAGCATCTGTAGCATTTGCTGTATAGGCAATATTTTGCGCTTTTGTGTTTAAGAGCTTAGCTGCCGCATTATAAAATCCGGATTGCTGTTCTTCCATTAGTCCGGATGCCTCATAGCCTCCCATATTCCCCTCAAGTTTAATATGTTCCTGTATGGCGTTAATTACAGGTTGCGGCATCAGCGATGCACCGGCACTATTCAGGTGGGTTACATGGCTGCAACCGGGGGTATCATCCCGGAACCGGGCGATTTCTTTGGGTGAAAATTCTTTTGTCATTTATTTCGTCAAAAAATCAAAGTTGAACAATTTCGCTTCATATTCCTTCATCAAAGTATTGCCAATCTCAATGGTGCCTGTAATCATTTCATCCAGGTGTTTAAGCCTGGTCCGGTGATTGGTAATGGCAACCCGAATGGCATATTTGCCATTTAGCACTGTGCTGGAAGGCGCTGCCACACCTTGTTCCTGCATCCGCATTAATAGTTCTTTGTTCAAATAATTTAACCTTTCATCATCCAGGTTGCCGGGGTTGTACCTGTAGCAAACAATATTCATGTTAACTTTTGCCATTAATTGCAACGACTGATGTTGCTGCACCTGCTCACCAAGATAAAAGGCCTGATCGATATTTTGCGAAATCATTGCGGCATATTTAGCAATTCCATGTTCTTTTAAGGACATCCACACCTTTAAAGCTTTAAATCCCCGTGAAAGCTCCATACCGTAGTTTGAAATGGTTTCGGGGCCTGCAGCCAGACCTCTTTCGTGAGCGGTAAGGTAATTAACGGGATTCGCAAACGCGGCCCTGTGTGCAGCTGCGTTTTTAAACAGTACGCAACCAACCTCATAAGGCATATACATCCATTTATGCAGGTCGAACGCTACACTGTCCGCTTCTTCGATTGCTTTTAATCGCTCCTGATAGGCCGGAACAAGTTTTGCAAGTGCACCAAAAGCACCGTCGATATGGAACCAGATCTTTTCTTCTTTTGCTATTGCTGAAAGTTCATCGAGCGGATCGATGGCCCCTGTGTTTACCGTCCCCGCATTGCCTACAATACAAAAAGGGATAAATCCATTGGCCTTATCCTCCTGTATTTTACTTTTCAGTGCTTCAACATCAATCTCGAATTTATCGGTAACCGGGATCTTTCGTAATTGTTCATTGCCGATACCGATTACCTCAGCGGCTTTGGCAACGCAGTTATGAGTTTCGGCGCTGCAATAGGCGGTTAATTTCCCGGCCGCGGTATAAATGCCCGCATTTTTTGCATTGCTAATGATGGTGTTCCGGGCAACAATAAGACCGGTAATATTGGAGATGGAGCCTCCGCTCAGCAATATGCCGCTCCCATCTGCTGGGTAATTTAACATCTCCTTGCACCAGTTTATTACCTGCTTGTCAACGTATAATGCGCTTTGATCGCCGATTGTTGCGTTATTGTTCATTACACTCGCCAGCAGATCAGCCAGGGCGCCCATAGGCGTTGCTGTCCCCTGTACCCACGAAAAATGTTTGGGATGGATATTTCCACCGGGGTAGGGCAGGATATTTTGTTTAAATTCCCGGTACACTTCAAATACATCTGATGCCTGCTGTGGTATGGGCTTTTTAAATTCCTCTTTTACCTCAAGCGGGATAGGTGACCATGGTTTCCGGTCGCCAACATTTTTCAAATAATCAACCATATCGTCGATGATCTGGTATCCTAAAGTTTTAATGTCATTCCAGTTTTCCGGGTCCAGGCCGATTTCGGGCTTTGTTACAGTTTCTTCCATGTGAATTTTATCATTACAAAAATGTAATATAATTTTTTAATAAAACAGATGCAGATTTAATATTTTTGCACATAACAGATGAGGGGGAGTAGAAAGTCAAAAGTCGGGAGTTCAGAGCCCGAAGTCGAGATAGAAGAAAAAATAGCATGTCCAATTTTTTCTTTTGATTCATGACCCTTCATCCAAAATACTCGATTATTATTAATGATAAAAACCCGTTTATTGCTATAATTATGATAAACAATCCGGCCATAACAGCTTCGCATGATGAAGATTTTTTGTACCTGCAGATAGCAGAACGCTTAGGCGCACAAATCCATCAGCAGTTATTAAAAACAGGTGAGAAATTGCCTTCGGTACGCGCATTAAGCCACGATCAGGGCATCAGCCTGAGCACCGCCTATAAAGCATATGTTCAGTTAGAAATAAAAGGACTGATTGAGGCAAGGCCCAAATCCGGCTATTATGTAAGATATACCCCCGCACGTTCATTTGATCAGCATAAAGCCGGACAGCAGGAAAAAGAAACAAAAAAACTAAGCCTCGACGAAATGATAGGAAAGGTTTACCGCCATTTTTCGGGAGATACCATTGTTAAGTTGTCGAGGGCTTCCCCGTCCTTATCGTTATTACCGCAGGCCAAGCTCAGTAAATCAATGATGGAAGTTATCCGCTTAAGTCCCAATAGCTGCATCAATTATGAGGAGATCCAGGGTAACAGCAGTTTGCGTAAACATATTGCACGCCAGGCTGCAGCTGGGGCGGTAATATACTGCCTGACGATGTTGTAACTACCCAGGGCTGTATGGAAGCGCTGGTATTTTGCCTTAAAGCAGTTACAAAACCGGGTGATGTTGTTGCCATAGAAAGTCCGGCCTATTTTGGAATATTTACTACCGTGCAAAGTCTTGGTTTGGAAATTCTGGAAATACCTTCGGATCCCATTGATGGCCTTGATCTGGATTTTTTAGAGCGAGCCATCAATAAAAAGAAAATAAATGCCTGTTTGTTTATACCCACGTTCAGCAACCCTATGGGTTATTGCCTTAGCAACGAAAGGAAAAAGCAACTGGTTGAACTGCTGGCCAAAAACGATGTGCCGCTGATAGAAGATGATATTTACGGGGAAATGTATTTCGGCAAAACCAGGCCGCGCACCTGTAAAAGCTATGATAAACAGGGCCTGGTGATGTTATGTTCGTCGGTTTCAAAATCGTTGGCACCGGGCTATAGGGTAGGGTGGTGCATCCCGGGCAAATTTAAGACCCGCGTTATCAATCTTAAACTCATGCATACGCTCTCATCAGCCACGCCAACGCAGGCAGCCGTTGCACATTTTTTTGAGACGGGAAGGTACGATCTGCACATGCGTAATCTGCGCAGGGCGCTGCATACCCAATGTTTGAGATATATTCAGGCAATTGCCGAATATTTTCCGGCAGATATCAAAGTGAGCAGGCCACAGGGCGGATATGTCCTCTGGATTGAACTGAATGAAAAAATTGATGCTTTTGAATTATACGAGCAGGCTTTAACTTATAATATCAGTATTTCGCCCGGACAAATATTTAGTACGGATAGTCGTTTTACAAATTTTATAAGAATAAGCTTTGGGATGCCATATGATGATGAGATAGATGAAAGCCTTAAAACACTTGGGCGATTGATCAGCAAATTTTAAAAAAGACCGGAAAATGCATCAAGTTATCAACCATTTTTGTGAATTTTCGTTAAATAAGGTACTATGATCTATTCTTCTCTAACAGAACGCTTAAAAAGTCAGCACAAAACTATTGCTTCAATTATCATAAAACTGAATAACAGGCAATTAAATCAGCATGTAAATCGGGGGAAATGGAGTATTCACGAAAATATTGCGCACCTCGCAAAGTACCAGCCTGTTTTTATCGACCGCATCCGTAAAATATTAGCGATTGATGAACCCGAGTTTGCAGCCTACAAAGCAGAAGATGACGATGGATTTGAGATCTATTGTGCATTTACAACTTACGAGCTGTTAAAAAAAATATCGTCGGACAGGGAGGTGATCTATAACCTGATAATTCATTTGCCATCTGATAAATTAGAACTCACAGGTACCCATCTTAAATACGGCAAATTGACGATTTTAGAATGGACCGAATTTTTCCTGTTACACGAAGCGCATCACCTTTTTACAATTTTCCAACTGGCACACGGGGTGAAGTCGGATCACTGATTTTTACTGATTTTTTTGATTTCACAGATTTTTGATCACAGATTTTTTTGATTTCACAGATTTTTATTTGCAAAATAAAAATTATAGGTCCCAGTTAGGTTCAGTGAAATCAAAAAAATCTGTGATTAAAATATTTTCCTCCCTCAATCGTCTGCCCAATTAAGATGGTTTATTTATTATAACGGATTTTTCTGATCCTTCTGATATGAAAAAAAATATTCTGTTAAATAGTATAAATCCATCAAATCTGCGATTATTTTTACATGCGCTTATTGTTTAACCAAAAAGTTTTGAATGGAGAAAGCCGAAAACAAACCAAAATCACCGGGTATTTTTAGCCTGCTTAAGCCTTACCGTGGATTGCTTGCCTTGTTGATACTGTTCGCGCTTTTCAGCAACAGCGTTAGCTTGTGGCTACCCAAGATCATTCAGCATGGTATTGATGATTATGTACACAGCTTTATTACACATACTAAATTTAATGTAAATCCAACGCTGGTCAAGTTTTCAGGTGCTGTTTTGTTCATTTTTGTGTTTGCTTACCTGCAAACCATTATGCAAACCTATACTTCCGAAAGAGTAGCCCGGGATTTGCGCAGCCGGCTTTCCGATAAAATTTCGCGACAAAGCAATTCGTTTATCGATGAGGTAAATCCATCAAAACTGCTCACCAACCTTACATCGGATGTTGATTCCATCAAGATGTTTGTTGCCCAGGCACTGGTGTCCATTGTATCTTCTGTGTTTACAATTTTGGGCGGCAGTATCCTGCTGCTTACAATTAATTGGAAGCTTGCCCTTTGCGTTATTGCAATCATCCCGATCATAGGTGGAACATTCGCTTATGTGTTGAAACGGGTAAGAGCTTTGTTTCGGAAAAGCCGCGAGGTAATCGACTGGTTGAATAAGGTGATCAATGAAAGTATCCTTGGTTCGGCATTGATCCGCGTGATCAATTCGCAGCAGCTGGAATTTGATAAATTTTTAAGAGCAAATTCGCAGGCTAAAGACATTGGACTTGGCATTTTACGCCTTTTCGCAGGTCTTATTCCGGTGATCACCTTTACTGCCAACATCGCCACACTAACCATCCTGGCGCTTGGCGGGCATTTTATCATCAATAATGCAATGAGCCTTGGCGATTTTGCAGCTTTTAACAGTTACCTGTCGCAGCTCATCTTTCCGATATTTGTTATCGGTTTTATGAGCAATATCATAGCGCAGGCCACAGCATCATTTCAACGTATTAACATGGTATTGGAAGCAATAGATACTTCGGACACAGGTACTACTGTTGAAACCCTTGAGGGGGGAATTGAATTGAAGGATGTTTCGGTTGTTTATGGTCAGAAACCAGCGTTAAAACGAGTTTCGTTTTCAGCGAGTCCGGGATCGAAGATTGCAGTGATCGGCCCAACTGCTGCCGGAAAATCGCAAATGCTTTACCTGCTGACGGGTTTGATAAAACCCACTTCCGGAGAGATCCTGTTCGATGGCAGGAATATCGACGATTATAACAGCGAATCCTTTCACAGCCAGGTTGGCTTTGTTTTCCAGGACAGTATTATTTTTAACATGAGCATCCGGGAGAACATTGCCTTCAGCGATACAGTTACCGATGAGTCACTGGAAAAAGCAATTGAAACTGCTGAATTGAAAGATTTTATCGATGCCCTGCCGGATAAGCTAAGCACCATTGTGTCTGAGCGGGGATCAAGCCTTTCCGGAGGGCAAAAACAGCGGATCATGCTGGCGCGGGCACTGGCTATTAATCCAAAGGTTTTGCTGCTGGATGATTTTACCGCCAGGGTTGATACAGGCACTGAAAACAAGATCCTGGCCAATGTGCAAAAGAATTATCCGGGCCTGACACTGATCTCAGTTACGCAAAAAATCGCCTCGGTTGAACATTACGACCAGATTATTTTATTGATGGAGGGGGAAATTATAGCAACAGGCAAGCATGATGAGCTGATGAATAGCAGCCCCGAATACATTCAAATATTTAATTCGCAACAAAGTACCAGCAACTATGAAGTATAATTTAAATGAGTTGCAGGCGAATGCCCCTAAATCATCGACATGGTCGTCGTTAGGCAAATTGCTGAAGCTGATTTCGCATGAAAAGAAAAATTTATGGATGGCGCTGACGGCAATCCTGGTTAATTCTGGTTTGAACCTTTATGCCTGGTATCTCATCGGCAAAACCATTGATAAATATATTTTTACCGCTCATAAAGATTACCATGGGGTGCTGGTAAGCTGCGGGATCTTACTCGCAATGTACGCCGTGGCATTCTTTTCAAGTTATTTTCAAACTATACTGATGGGCGGGGTAGGGCAGCGCATGCTTTTTACCCTGCGCAATACCATATTTAATAAATTGCAAATACTGCCTGTCGGATTTTTTAACCAAAACAGGGCCGGCGACCTGATCTCGCGCATCAACAATGATACCGACAAACTGAACCAGTTTTTCTCACAATCGCTAATGCAGTTTATCGGCAGTATTGCTACGATAGTTGGGGCGGGTATATTTTTATTGTCTGTAAATATTAAGCTTGGTTCGGCAACCCTGGTGCCGGCGGTGGTAATACTGATCTTTACTGCGCTTACATCGTCCTGGGTAAAACGAAAAAATGCCCGAAACCTGAAAAGTTTTGGCGGTATGAGCGCTGAAATACAGGAAAGCCTCAATAATTTTAAGGTGATCATCGCCTTTAACCGCCGCGATTATTTCCGCAGGCGCTTTGATGAGGCCAATAAGGAAAATTATGACACAGCGATAGGAGCAGGCATTGCCAATAATAGTTATGTGCCAGTATACCAGTTGTTCTCCGCCATGGCGCAGCTGGTAGTATTCGCCTATGGAATTTACCTCATCTCTATCGGCCAATTTGCGCCAGGCTTGCTGATCAGCTACTTTTCTTATGCGAACCAGTTTTATAATCCTTTAAGGCAATTGGCGGCGCTTTGGGCCGGTTTTCAATCGGCCATGGCCGGCTGGGACAGGATCTCGCACATACTTGCGCTTGATACTGATTTAGTGACAGTTAAAAATGCTGTCACTGAACCTTCAACTTCACTTTTGGAATTTAGAAATGTACATTTCAGTTATGATGAGAGTAAAGAAATATTGCACAACATCAGCTTTAAACTGGAGCGCGGCAAAACCTACGCACTGGTTGGGCCAACCGGAGGCGGCAAAACCACAACGGCATCCTTAATTGCCCGTTTATACGATGCCAGCAAAGGAACCGTATTACTTGATGGCAAAGACATAAGAACATACGAGCCCATTGATCGCACCAAAAAGATAGGCTTTATTTTACAGGAGCCATTTTTATTTACAGGAGCAGTGCGCGAAAATATTTTATATGGGAATGAACGTTACGTAAACTATACCAATGAACAGTTGGAGCAGGTAATACTGGAAGCTAATCTGGGCACCTTGCTGGCCATTTTTGAACAAGGCCTGGATACAAAAGTACTTTCAGGCGGGGATAGCATCAGTCTGGGACAAAAGCAACTAATCGCTTTTATGCGCGCCGTATTACGGAATCCCGAACTGCTTATTTTGGATGAAGCCACAGCTAATATTGATACGATTACAGAAAAACTCCTGAGTGATATTTTAAATAATTTGCCGGCAACAACTACGCGTGTAATCATAGCACACCGGTTAAATACTATCGAAAATGCCGATGAGATATTTTTTGTTAATTCGGGCGAAGTGATCCTTGCCGGTTCATTTGACCACGCGATGGATATGCTGTTGCATGGGAAGAGGGTGAGTTAGGGAGTCCGAAAGTCCGAAAGACCGAAAGTCCGAAGAAGATTTTTTTACTTTCTGTCTTTCGGACTTTCCGACTAAATCTCAATATTTTTTTCTACACTTGTAAATAAACTATAAGCCTGGTTATGCAAAGATATACAGGTCAAAAACGAATTTTAGTTGCTACTGATTGTATCATTTTCGGATTTGACGGATGGAATTTAAAATTGCTGCTTGTGCAGCGTAATATTGAGCCTGAAAAAGATAAATGGAGCCTGATGGGCGGATTTATACAACCCTCAGAATCGCCCGAAGATGCGGCAAATCGTGTTTTAGAACTGCGTACCGGTTTAAAAAACGTGTACATGGAGCAGTTCCAGGTTTTTGGTAAGCCAGATCGTGACCCGGTTGAAAGAACATTGTCCATCGCTTATTTTGCGCTTATTGACATTCATCAATATGAAAAACAGATCAATGATGAGTATCATGCCGAATGGTTTTTATTGAGCGAAATGCCCGAATTAATATTCGACCACAACGAGATGGTTAAGCTCGCCCAAAAGCAGCTACGCTATAAAGCGGCATTGCATCCAATTTTGTTCCAATTACTGCCCGAAAAATTTACCATACCGCAATTACAGGCACTTTATGAAGGAGTGTATAATACTACTTTTGATGACCGTAACTTCAGCCGTAAATTATTATCGACTGGTTTGCTGTTGAAATTAGCTGAAAAGGATAAGTTCTCATCAAAAAAGGGGGCATTTTATTATAAGCTCGACCAATCGCATTATGCCGAAAATTTTGAACGGTTTTTAAACCTCGTGCCAAACCCTGATAAGTTTTTTTAGGATATTAATATTCCTTTCTAAGTTATTTGTGTGTTTTTTTTCGTCGTGTAATGTTTTCATTCAAAGTTTTTTGTATTTTTAGCAACCTGTTTTCTGCGTAAACTATTTGCGACATTGAGAACCCAATTAATTTACTAATTAGAAGATTGAAAATATTTATACGGATAGTAATAACGGTATGCGTTGTTTTTTGCAGCGTTGTTAATGTCCGTTCCCAAAACACTACAAATAGTGGCACTGAGTTTTGGACCGCCTATATGGACCATAACATGGGGGCAAGTATGGATGGTAATGGCCTTGACGGCGGAAGCCTGATGAGCCTGTATATCACTTCCTCTGTTAATACTTCGGGTACAGTAACTATAGCCGATGGCAGCTTTGCTGCCATTCCTTTTACCGTTATGGCTAACCAGGTAACTATTGTTACCATCCCGCCCGTAGCATATTTACCCCAGGCCGGTCAATATAATAAAGGGATACATATTACCTCCCTTAAGCCGGTTGCCATTTATGCGCATATTTATGCCAAAGGCGTGTCGGGCGCCACTTTATTATTACCGGTAACTACATTGGGTAAGGATTACTTTTCCATGAATTATGTTCAAAAATCAAACGCTGCACCTAATGATCCCGCATATTCGGCATTTATCGTAATTGCCACCGAAGATAATACAACAGTACAGGTTACTCCGGCATCAACCCTGCTCGACGGGCACCCAAATAACGTCACTTTTACACTTCAAATGCAAAAGGGAGAGATTTACCAGGCTCTTTCGGCCACTGATCTTACCGGTAGTACAATAACATCCGTGAATTCTGCCACAGGCGGCTGTACCAAAATTGCCGTATTTGCGGGTAGTACAAGGATAGAGATCGGATGTAATCCCACCTATATAACATCTGATAATTTGTTTCAACAGGTGTATCCAACAGAATCCTGGGGGAAAAATTATATTACCGTACCATTGCGCAGCCGTAATTATGATGTTTACCGGATCTTTTTAGGTAACCCATCCACGGTTGCCGATCCTAATGTGAAATTGAACGGTACATTGGTGCCCTTAAGCTCGTTTACTAATGGATTTTATGAATTTGCTTCGCAAAGCACCAATACAATAACTGCTGATCAGCCCATACAGGTGGTTCAATATTCGGTAACACAAAGTAATACAATAAACTGCGGGGTTTTCAATGGTGATGTAGGTGACCCGGAAATGATCTTTATTAATCCTTTAGAGCAAACATTGGACCATGTAACCCTGTACTCGACCGGAAATTATTTAATCGAAAGAAGCTTTATCAACGTTTTGATGAAAACCAGTGCGGTTTCCACGTTTACGCTTGATGGTTCGCCGTACACCAATTTTACTGTTGTGCCCAATAATCCACTTTATTCATACGCGCAGATCCCTGTTCAATCGGGGCCGAATAATGTGCAGGTGACATCTGGCAGCCAGGGTACCCATACCATAAGTGCCGGAGATGGTTTTAATGCAATAGCCTATGGATTTGGTGCGGCAGAATCTTACGGATACGCGGCCGGAACCAATCTTCAAAATCTTAATGAGAATATCGCCCTGGCCAATCCGGGTAACAGTACACTTACACAAACTAACGGTTGTATCGGTTCAACCTATAAATTACTGCTTACCCTGCCTTATCAAACCCCTAATATTACCTGGGATTTAAAAAATGGGACCACCTATAGCGATAGTAACCCGCAGGTAATATCGACGACAACTGTTGGCACCCAAACCTTGTATCATTACGAATATAATAAGATCATAAGCTACAAAACACCAGGCGATACTTCAGTTGTGGCGACGGTTTTTAATCCGGTTGCCGGGATCTGCGGCAATAATGAAACAGTGACCTTTGATTTTAATATTTCGGCGCCACCGACCGCCAACTTTTCGGCTGCGGGATCCTGTTTGGGGGACTCAACGATATTTACCGATAAGACCAGCATAAACGGCAGTTTCATAAAAACGTGGTTATGGGATTTTGGCGATAACACAACATCGGCTTTGCAGAACCCCAAACATTTGTACGCAGGTCCGGGAAATTATAAAGTAAAGTTAAGTGTTGCCAATGTAAATGGTTGCGGTACGGACACAACAATAATGGTTAATATCGATCATAAACCTGTGGCTTCATTTATAACTTCTGTCCCTGATTGTATAGGTCGAAGTGTTACTTTTACTGATCAATCGACATCGGTTGAAGGGAAAATTGTTAAATGGATCTGGAATTTTGGCGATGGGAAAACCGACACCCTTACCAATAATCAGCCATTTAACCATACTTATGCAAATACAGGAACCGACACCGTTAAGCTAACAGTGATTTTGGATATAGGTTGTTCAAGCGCAGTTGTGGAGAAGGTAATAACGGTTAGCCCGATCCCTGTTGTTGATTTTGCATTGCCTGCGGTGTGTCTTAACGATACCTATGCCCAATTTACTAACAGGAGTTCAATTGTTGATAGTTCGGAACCTACTTTTACTTATTTATGGAACTTTGGCGATCCTAACGCCACAGCTGCTAACCCGAATACCTCTACAGAACAAAATCCGAAACATAAATATTCGCAGGCAAGTAATTATAATGTTACGCTGACTGTTACTTCAGAATACGGTTGTTCCCAATCAAAAACCCAGCCATTTACGGTTAATGGTGATACGCCCGTTGCCGCGTTTTCTGTGGAGAACAGCAGCAATTTGTGCAGTATGGATAACGTGGTTTTTGATGACCAGTCGACGGTGAATTTTGGCAGCATCACAAAAATAGTCTGGTATTTCGATTACAATAACAAGCCAACTGATACGGTGGTATTTTATAAAGACAGTTTGCCGGCATCCCGTAAGTATTACCATAATTACGGTCTGTTTAATTCGCCGCTTACAAAATCTTATACCGTGAGGATGGATGTGTTTTCGGGGATAACCTGCACCAATACCATGCAGCAAAATATCACCATTTATGCCAATCCGCTGGTTACATTGTCGCCGGTTGGACCGCTATGCCAAAATTCGCCGCCGGTACAAATTGTCGAAAATAAAAACGGATTTATCGGAACCGGGGTATTTACCGGGACAGGCGTTTCTTCTACAGGTTTGTTTACCCCTTCAGTTGTAGGTACATCTACGGTAAATTATACCTTCACGGCACAAAACGGTTGCAGTTATTCCACAACACTACAGGTTACTGTTAATTCTGTTCCAACGGTTTCGATCGTCCCGGATCTGACTTTGCTTGAAGGCGGGCAGCTTACAATTCCGGCCAAAACAAGCGGCGACAGTCTTACTTATCAGTGGACGCCGTCCATAGGTTTAGATCATGATAATGTGTTAAATCCAATAGCCACACCGACGGAAAATACAACTTATAAACTAATAGTAACTAATCCGCAAGGATGTTCGGCCGCAGCAGAAGTTAATGTAAGCGTATTGAAATACCCTGTGGTCCCCAATGCGTTTACACCTAATGGCGATGGCATCAATGACACCTGGGACATCAAATACCTTGACTCGTACCCAAGCAATACAGTTGACGTTTTTAACCGGGTGGGAGAAAAAGTATTTACCTCTATAGGCTACCCGATTCCCTGGGACGGTACTTATAAGGGAACTCCATTGCCATCGGGTACCTATTATTACATCATCAATCCCAAAAATGGCCGTAAAATCATATCCGGCAGTGTAACTATTATCAGGTAGATGATTGAGCTCAGCGGATGGAGATCAGTGATTAGTTGTTTCAAATTTGTAGCTTTGTCATACCCTAAATCAGAGTTCCGGTGGAAATCTTTTTTACGCGTTTACATTTCATGCAATCCTTTTAAATACACGCACGCAGACCTGAACTCATGAAAAGACTTTTACTTGTTTTCAGTATTATTACATTTCTTTTCTCTTTGTCCCCCAAAGTTGAGGCACAAGGCAATCAAATTGTGACCAATGGGGGCACGGTTAGCGCAGTTAATTTTCCGGGTGCAGGCTGTACCTATAACTGGGTTAATGATACGCCTGGGATAGGTTTGGCCGCAAGCGGGACGGGAGATATAGCTTCATTTACGGCGGTGAATAATGGGAATAGCCCGGTTACGGCTACGATTACGGCCACGCCGGTGCGCACCGGCTATGTGTACATTGCGAATGCAAATGACGGCACTGTCTCGGTAATTAATTCGGTAACCAATTTGCTGGTATCTGTCATAAATGTTGGTAGGTATCCTGGTGGTGTATCGGCAAGTAATGATGGCACCCGACTTTATGTTGTTAATGGGTATCCATATTCCGTTTCAGTGATCAATACTGCTACAAATGCTGTAATTGCCACGATCCCTATAAACGGTTCAATTGAAACGGGCATATCAGTGTCGCCTGATGGTAGCAGGGTTTATGTTGCAAATTCATCTTCAACCACATCCGGTATAGTTTCCGTAATCAATACCACAACTAACAGTGTCATTGCTACAATCGGGGTGGGTAATAATCCCAGTGGTGTAGCAATAAGTCCCGACGGAAAGAAGGTTTATGTTACAAATAGTAGTGACGGTACAGTTTCTGTAATAAACACATTAACTAATACCGTTGTCGCCACCATTTTATTACCTCAAATTTTAAGCGGTGTGACTGTTAGCCCTGATGGCAGCCGATTATATGTTGTAAATGATTATCAAAATAATGTAGCCGTGATCAATACGGTAAATAATGCGGTAATAGCAACAATACCTGTAGGTCGACAACCAGTCGAATTAGCTATAAGCCCCGATGGTAGTAAGGCGTACGTAACAAATGAGCGTGATAATACAGTATCTGTGATCAATACTATTAGCAACACTGTAATATTTACTATTCCGGTTGATCAGTATCCAGGCGGTATATCAATAAGTCCTGACGGAAATCAGGTATATGTTGAAAATTACGACTCAAATAATGTTTCTGTTATTAATACCGCAAACGATCAGGTTGTATCTACGATACTTGCTGGTTCCTCCCCTGGTTCAATAGGAAATTTTATTTCGGCTGGACCTGGATGCAATGGTACCCCGGTAAAATTCACCATCACGGTAACACCCGCCAATGCTGCGCCGCCAACAATTACCGATAGCGCGGTTACTGGCATCATTTCCGCATGCACAGGCGGCGCCTCAGCAAGCCCGCAAATTCAGCAGTTTACAGTTTCCGGCAGTAATTTAACAAGCGATATTACTGCAACTGCTCCAACCGGCTTTGAAATATCCCTTGCTGCGGGTAGCGGCTATGGCAATAGTGTAACCATTCCTCAAACAGCAGGTACAGCAGGTAATACGGTGGTTTACGCGCGGTCGGCAGCTTCTGCCGCAACAGGCGTTATATCAGGGAATGTAACATTAACTTCTGCCGGTGCAAGTAATCAAACCGTGGCGGTCAGTGGCACGGTAAATGCATTGCCAACGGTAAACGCTGTTGCTAATCAAATTGTCAATAATGGTGCGGCAACAACTGCTGTTAATTTTACTGGTACAGGCAATACATTTACCTGGACGAATGATACGCCGGGGATTGGGTTGGCGGCAAGCGGGACGGGAGATATTGCTTCGTTTGCGGCGGTAAATACCGGGAGTAGCCCGGTGAAGGCAACTATTACTGCAACGCCAATTTTAGCAGGGTTTGCTTATGTTGCAAATTACGGATCTGATAATGTGTCAGTAATCAACACGGTAAATAATACCGTGGTGGCCACTATCGAAGTAGGAAAAAACCCTCAAACACTTTCACTAAGCCCAGATGGTAGCCGGGCGTACGTAATAAATTATACCTCAAATAATGTTTCGGTAATCAACACCCTAACCAATTCGGTGATTGCGAGCATACCGGTCGGCAATTTTCCATATGGCATATACGCTAGCTCGGATAATAGCAAATTATATGTCCTAAATGGAGCTCCTGGAAATGTATGTGTTATTAATACTGCCACCTATGCAATAGAATCCACAATTACAGTGGGCGTAAACCCCTATGTTGTGTTAGTAAGCTCCGACAGTAAAACGGTCTATGTGTCAAATTATTCTTCCAACTCCGTCTCGGTAATCAATGCTTCAACTAATCAAGTGACCGCAACCATTACGGTTGGCAATAGCCCTTATGGTTTAGCACTTAGCCCGGACGGCAGTTTATTATATGTGGTAAATTCTAATTCTGGGTTTATTTCAGTTATTAATACGACGACAAATAAAACAATATCCACTATTCAAGTAGGCGACATTAACTTATTGGGCATAACTGTAAGTCCTGACGGTAGCAAGTTGTTCGTCACCGGCCAAATAGTTAATGATGTATTGGTTATCAATACCGCAACTAATGAGATTATGGCGACTATTCCCGTTGGCTCATTTCCTGCTGGTATAGCAATGACCCCTGATGGAAGTTGGATATACGTCGTGAACGAGTCCGCAAATAACGTTTCTGTTATTAATGCTTTGACTAATACCGTGGTATCTACTATCCCAGTTGGGGCAGGTCCATGGAATGTTGGCAATTTTATTTCAAATGGTATTGGATGTATGGGGCCTCCAATTAAATTTACCATTACGGTAAACCCAACACCTTCATTACCACCAACAATCATGGCCACCACAGCCACCGGCACAATCACTGCCTGCGCAGGTACAGCCTCAGTTAGTCCTCAAATCGAGCAATTCACAGTTTCGGGCAGTAATTTGACAGGCAATATTACAGCAACCGCCCCAGCCGGTTTCGAGCTTTCGTTAACTGTTGGAAGCGGTTATGGCAATAGCGTAACCATTCCTCAAAACGGCGGCACTACAGCCAATACGGCAGTGTATGTGCGCTCAGCAGCTTCGGATCCAACGGGCAACATATCAGGGAATGTTACATTAACATCTGCAGGTGCCGTCAATCAAACCATCGCGGTAGCAGGTGTCGTAAATGCATTGCCAACTGTAAATGCCGTTGCTGATCAAACTGTTAATAATGGCACACCGACCACAGCTGTTAATTTTACTGGCACCGGCAGTATTTTTAGCTGGACGAACGATACGCCGGGGATAGGACTGCCATCAAGCGGCGCCGGGGACATTCCCGTTTTTACCGCGGTTAATACAGGCAGTTCGCCGGTTACCGCTACAGTTACGGTTACGCCGCACCCGGCCGGCTTCGCCTACATAACAAGTAATACTACCAATAATATTTCGGTGATCAATACAGCTACTAATGCCATTGTTGCCACTATCCCGGTTGGCTCCGGGGCGGAAGGGGTATCTGTAAGCAGAGATGGCAGTAAGGTATATATCGCGAATAATGGTTCGAATACCGTTTCGGTAATTAGTACCTCAACCAATACTGTTATAGCCACTATTCCGGTAGGTAGTTTACCAAGTGCCGCGTCAGAAAGCAGTGATGGCAGTAAGTTGTTTGTGGCGAATATTTTCGATAATACGGTTTCGGTGATCTCAACCGCCACCAATAAAGTAACCGCCACTATTAGCGGATTTAATCAGCCTTACTTTCTTATTGCCAGCCCCACCGGTAACTTTCTGTATGTCGAAAATTCACCACTCGGCACGGTGTCGGTTGTCAATACTGCTACCAATACAATAGTACAAACAATTAAAGTAGGGCAGGATCCGATCCAATTAACAATAAGCTCTGACGGTGGGCGGGTTTACTCGACAAACGAAATGGATAATACCGTTTCAGTGATCAATACTGCCACAAATGCGGTTGTCGCAACCATACCGGTAGATAGCCATCCTTATGGTGAAACGTTAAGCCCGGATGGCGCCTTTTTGTATGTAGGCTGCAGTTTTGCCGGGGCTATAGACGTGATCGACACCAAAACCAATACGGTTATCAAAACAGTAAGGGGTGTCGGTTTTCCCGTTGGTGTATCGGCAACTGCTGATGGTAAGTATGTTTATGTGGTAAATGATTCTTCGCCCGGTACGGTTTCGATGATCAGCACAGCTACCAATTCGATTGTTGCCACCATACCTGTGGATTCTTATCCGTATTCCATTGGTAACTTTATTGCACCTGGGCCAGGCTGCAGTGGCATTTCTGGTAAATTTACTATTACCGTCAAGCCTGCAACTTCCGTTATTACGGCAAGCACTGCAACAGGAACCATTTCTGCGTGTGCCGGCACAGCTTCGGCAAGTCCGCAAATTCAACAGTTTACCGTGTCAGGAAGTGGCTTAACAACTGATATTATCGCAGCAGCACCGACCGGATTTGAGGTTTCACTTGCTGCAGGTAGTGGTTACGGTAATAGTGTTACTGTTTCTCAAATCGCGGGCACAGCCGTCAGTAAGGTAGTTTATGTGCGATCATCGGCATCGGCATCTACCGGGAGTATCTCAGGGAGTGTTACGCTAACGTCTGCCGGGGCAAGCAACCAAACCGTAGCAGTGAGCGGCGTTATAAACGCGCTGCCAATGATAAATGCCGTAACTGATCAAATTGTTAATAATGGCATGCCAACAACAGCTGTAAATTTTTCAGGTACTGGTGATACTTTTAACTGGGTTAATGATACACCGGGCATAGGCCTGGCTGCCGGCGGCACGGGTGATATAGCATCATTTGTCGCAATAAACACAGGTAGTAGTCCAGTCATCGCAACGGTTACGGCAACGCCGGTTTCAATCGGGTACGCCTATATTGCCAATTCGATTTCAAACGATGTATCTGTGATCAATACCGAAACCAATACGGTAATAGCTACCATACCTGTCGGGCAAAATCCCACCAGTGTTGCGGTGAGTCCGGATGGCACCCGGGTTTATGTAACAAACCAGCGGTCAAATACGGTTTCGGTAATAAATCCCGGTAGTAATTCGGTGGTGTCTACAATTGCGATAGCCGATTTTGGCCCAAACGCTGCAGCCCTTAGCCCTGATGGCAAGCTGCTTTATGTGGTTAATCTGAATTCGAACAATATTGTCGTGATAAATACCACGACGGATGCTTTGATTGCTACAATCGGGGTAGGCGGCTATCCGGTTGCTGTGGCCGTTAGCCCGGACGGAAGCAGGGTTTATGTGACAAACAGTTCAAACTCAGTTTCGGTTATAGATGCCACGACGAACCTTGTAAAAACTACAATTCCGGTAGGCAGAAGCCCTTTTGGGATTGCCGTTAGCGCTGATGGCAGCAAAGTGTTTGTTGCAATTTCGGGTGCCAATAATGTATCCGTCATCGATGCTGCAACGGGTACGATAGTCGCTAATATACCGGTGGGTTCAGGTCCTGCTGGTGTTTCAATGAGCCCTGGCGGAGGCCTTGTGTACGTAGCAAACGGTAATTCAAACAATGTTTCGGTAATCAATACATCAACCTACCAGGTGGTGGCCACTGTCCCTGCAGGTTCAAACCCAACAGGTATTTCAGTAAGCCCTGATGGGAGCGAGGTATATGCAGCAAATCAAAATTCGGCCAATGTTTCTATAATAAATACGCAAACCAACACAGTTGCCGCAACAGTGGATGTTGGGAAATATCCTGTGTCTTTGGGCAATTTTATTGTTGGTGGCACAGGCTGCAACGGTATTCCGGTTAAGTTTACTATTACGGTAAACCCTGCGACAGCGCTAACCGCAACAATCACGGCTTCGGGCAGTCCATCCCCCTTAAATACCATTTACGGAACGGCATCAACCGCCACCGTTTTTAATGTATCAGGCGCAAATATGACCGCGGGCATTTTGGTAACGCCGCCGCCGGGGTTTGAGCTTAGTACTAATGATATTTCGTATAGCAAAACGATTACAATTGGTGCGGCAGGCACCATTGCATCCACGCCAGTTTATATCAGACTTGCCTCATCAACGCCTGTTGGCAATTACCCGGGTAATATTGTTTTGAGCAGCGCAGGAGCGCCCAATGTTAATGTTGTAATGCCTTTAAGTACTGTAACGCCGGCTCCTCTAACTATCACTGCAGACAACAAAAGTAAAACTTTCGGGCAGGCTAATCCTGTTTTAACCATAACTTATACCGGCTTTGTAAACAATGATGGTCCGGCGCAGTTAACCACTCAACCTGCTATAGCTACAGCTGCAATAACCACATCTGCGGTTGGGCAATATCCTATTACTGTAACAGGTGCAACATCATTAAATTATACAATTACGCAAGTGCCGGGTGTTCTTACCATTAATCCGGTTCCTCAAAATATTATCATTCCAAATGCGTTTACACCTAATGGCGATGGCATAAATGATACATGGTACATTAAAAACCTTAATTCTTACTTAAATTGTACAGTACAGATATACAACCGATACGGAGAAAATGTATATTCGTCAATTGGTTATGGAATTCCCTGGGATGGGACCTATAAAGGAGCTGCATTGCCAACAGGTACCTATTATTACATTATTAACCTGAACAATGATAGTAAAGTGTTATCGGGCTTTGTGGTTATTATAAGATAAAGAATGAAAAGAATTTTACTGCTGTTATTTTTTATAATCGGAGGGGTACACCTGCTGTTTGCGCAGCAAAAGCCACAGTACACGCAATATGTGTTTAATAACCTGCTTTTAAACCCGGCTGTTACCGGTATCGAAAATTATACTGATGTTAAAGCAGGCTACCGCAGCCAATGGACGGGCCTGCAGGGGGCGCCGGTAACCAGCTATTTAACAATAGATGCGCCAATTGGTGATAAATTCATCCAGGGAGATGCTACCGCGTTTCCTGCTGAAGGCGGCATAAACCCGTCGAGCAGGCTCTATACCCAAAACTACATGGCAGCAGAACCTCATCATGGTATAGGTTTTATGATTGTTTCTGACCAGGCAGGCCCAATTAATCAAACTAATATTGACCTGACCTATGCTTACCACCTCGGTTTAACAGACCGTTTGAACTTAGCCGTTGGCGTTGCCGCCGGGATTAATCATATAAGTCTTAACACGGCTGCATTAACCCTCGAAACACCATTTGACCCGGCTATAGCCAATGGGAACAACAGCCAGTGGAAACCCGATCTGAGCACGGGGATCTGGTTATATTCATCAGACTATTACTTCGGTGCATCAGTTCAGCAATTGTTGCCCGAAAATCTTTACTTTAGTACAAATAATTCTTATAACCAAAGTAAAACTGTACCGCAATACTTTGTAACCGGCGGGGTTAAGTTTTTCTTAACAGATGATATTACCCTCTTACCCTCGTTTTTAGTAAAACAAATAAGCCCGACACCTTTAACTTACGATATTAACGCCAAGTTTTCATTTCAGGATAAGGTCTGGGTAGGGGCTTCGTACAGGCATGGCGATTCATTTGGCGTATTAGCCGGTGTAAATATCAGCTCGTTTATAAATATCGGCTATTCGTACGATATTACTACCTCTGCTTTAAATACCGTAAGCAACGGCACCCACGAGATCGTAATCAGTTTATTGCTGAATAACAGGTATAAGGTAACCTGTCCGCAGCATGGGTTTTAGTTTGGTGATTAGAGATTGGAGTTTAGAGATTAGTTGCTGACTTTGATCAGCGTTTTTTATTTATAGTTTAGAAATTTGCCGTTCAATTATTCCCTTATCATTTTATAAACGGGAGCTTTTACTGATCTTGAGGTTTGGAAAAGATCAAGGGAGTTAGGAAACAAGTGACTGTTATATCGCTTAGAGGCTGTTAAAATTTCAACTAACCTCTAACCTCCAGTCTCTAACCTCCAACTATAACTCTTTCCTTAATCGCGCTACGGGGATATTCATTTGTTCACGGTATTTGGCAACCGTGCGGCGGGCTATGTTATAGCCAGCGTCTTTCAAAATTTCAGTTAGTTTCTCATCAGCAAGCGGATGTTGCTTGTCTTCGGCGCCGATGTGTTCTTCGAGTATTTTCTTGACCTCTTTGTTCGACACTTCTTCACCGCTTTCCATTTGAATGGCTTCGGAGAAAAATGATTTCAATAAAAATGTCCCAAATTCGGTTTGCACATATTTTGAATTTGCCACCCTCGATACCGTCGAAATATCCATATTGATCCTGTCAGCAATGTCTTTAAGGATCATTGGTTTCAGGTTTTTGTCGTTGCCGGTTAAAAAATATTCGTACTGGTATTGCATAATAGCGTTCATCGTTTTCAGCAAGGTTTGCTGCCGCTGTTTAATGGCGTCAATAAACCATTTAGCAGAATCCAGCTTTTGCTTTACAAATTGTACCGCCTCTTTCAATTTTTTATCCCTTTGCGATGCTTTATCATAATGCTCAAACATTTCCTGGTAGGAGCGGCTTACCCGCAGCTCCGGTGCATTTTTTGAATTTAATGTAAGAATCAGGAAACCATCATTATTAATGATATGAAAATCGGGGATCACCTGCATTTGCTTGGTGTTCACTTCGTTTGAATCACCCGGTTTGGGATTCAGCTTTAAAATCTCATTGACAACACCACGCAATTCATCGGATGACATGTTTAAAGACTTTTCGAGTTTATCGTAGTGTTTGCGGGTAAATTCATCCAGGTAATGTTCAACCACCAGGATCGCTTTTTTTATGATCGGGTCATTCGGGTCTTTTTTTCGAAGTTGAATAACAAGACATTCCTGCAAGCTGCGTGCGCCTACGCCGGGAGGGTCGAACCCCTGAATCACCCTTAGCATATCTTCAACCTCATCATCTTCGGCCATGATATTTTGTGAAAATGCGAGATCATCAGTCAATGAGGTTATAGGCCTGCGGAGGTAGCCATCATCATCAAGGCTCCCTATAATTTGCCTGCCGATCCTGAAATCCTTGTCTGATAGAGGCAGCAGGTCGAGCTGCTGCTGCAGGCTTTCAAAAAACGAACTTTGAACTGCTATAGGTATTTCTTTGCGTTCGTCTTCGTCATCGCCATTTTGGTCATATCGCGATCCGTATTCATTTACATTATCTTCCTGCAGGTAATCTTCAATGTTAAACTCGTCAGCCTCACCCTTTTCGTCATCACTGTTAAAGTTATCATCTTCCGGATCACGGTCGGGGTATTGCTCCTCAGGTTCATTTAAATTGGTCAGGCTCAGATCTTCAAGGGCGGGATTTTCTTCCAGCTCCTCTTTGATCCGCGTATCCAATGAAACGGTTGGCACCTGTAGCAATTTAATAAATTGAATTTGCTGAGGAGAGAGTTTCTGTAATAGTTTTTGTTGAAGATTTTGTTTAAGCATAATCCGATAGCGCCAAAAATACATCAATTACCCTTAACTTAAAAATAGTTCGGATAATAGGTTGATATTGTTAAACGGTAAAAAGACTATTTTGTTAATTAACGATAACTTAAATTAAATTAAATTTCATGAAAATTAACACAGGGTATTTATAAAAATATTGCCGATAAATTATAAACACGCTGCTGAGTAAATAGCATTTTTACAGATTATTACTGTCCGCTTGCCAAAGGAATTGTTTTTGCTTTACTAAAACTGTTAAGTTTTAAACGTGTGGAAACATTGATTTTTTGACCACCTGGCCCGGCTATGATCGCATAAGGCCACCATTTGTTTACCGCAACAGCGATATTATCACTTAAATAGTACCGGTCCTTCCCTTTCAGTTGGGTATTATCAAGGGCGGTAGTGTAGCGTTGATTTGCTGTATACGGGTCGTATATTTCAAGGTAAAAAGTATCAATATTAGTTTGCTTATATCCCTTAACTAACAAAAAATGCCCCCATCCAAGCGTACTCGCGCTATAAAATTTCTCAATATGCATAAAGTCTTGCGGGTCCATGGGGACGTAATACATATCAAGGCAAAGAATGACCAGGTTATTATTATCGATGCTTTTTTTAACAAGGCTGTCCAGGTTTATTACCGTATCAACGGCAGTGTTTAGCCTGTTTTCAGTTAAATATGCCTGTACATCGCCGGTTGTCCACCAGCCGCCCTGTGGTTCCCGTTGTGTCCTTGCATATGCAGGTGTTTTGGAGAATGTAGAATCGACCCACTTTATTGCCATAGTGCTGACTGTTGGGCCGCAGTTTATTGATTGAAAGGGACTCCCATCAAATTGGTCAAAATAAAATCCATAATGCTTATTTAAGCTTTTTTCGGCTAAAATACTGCCAGAGACCCCCCAATATTGCAATTCTGTTTCTGCAAAGACCTGGAATGTAGTCGAGCGTTTTTTGTCGGAAGAAGTAACGGTGAAATCCACCTGCCGGTTAAAAGTATAAACAAATGAATTATGAACAGCTACATTATCAGCGTTTGCGCTTGCCTGATTGGCTAAGGTGAAATTAGCTGTAAGGTTTTGTTGTTTTGCTGTGTCAGCCATAACTACGGCTATGGTATTATGTATCGTATCAATAATAGCAGGAAGTAACTGTCCGTTTATGGAAAAACTTAATAAGCCGGCTTCAAAACTCTGAATTTGTTGTACTGCAGGTTTTGATTCCTTTTTACAGGATAAAATTTGTAATAAGCATACAAACAAAACAAGAAGGGGAACTCGATTTTTCATAATTGCTAAAGGTTTAAATTACGTTAATTAAAAACCTGAGTTCGATTAATCAGAATGCTACAATTTGGTTTGATGGTATGGTTTGATAAGAAATAGACGGCTTCTTGGGAAGGAAAGAATATGCGATAAGTCCTGCAACGATATTGGTGA
>Ga0316224_1000532_pt1 | contig 52372 bp, 72 predicted proteins | sample TBH18013metaG_FD_206254 | JGI IMG/M metagenome (GOLD analysis project Ga0316224, IMG submission 206254) | Freshwater microbial communities from Trout Bog Lake, Wisconsin, USA - TBH18013 | ecosystem: Environmental > Aquatic > Freshwater > Lake > Hypolimnion/Profundal zone | place: USA: Wisconsin... | reverse complement strand
GCTAACGGCTAACGGGTAAAATTTTTTGTAACGTGCTCGCCCCCCGCTATAGCCCCGAATTTTTTAGCCCCTAGCCGATAGCCTTAAATTTATAACCCCTTGCATAGCGACAATTTGACCTATAACCCACAATTTGACAATTTGACCTAATAACTTAACATAATGGACATTGTATAAAATTACTTTACAATATAAGGGCGCGCGATCTTATGCCCTATGCCTTGCGGCTATCGGCACGGGGCTAGCGGGCACGCGACGGCGTGCATTTTCGCGCAAAAACCCCGCGCCGACGGGTAAAACTACTACTATTGTGCCAAATTTTACTTTGAAATTAGGAAAAAGGGACTCCATTAACAACCCCCTATCTAAAAGCGATCGGGCAAAACTTGGTACTTGACAAAAGCTGTAAGCCCCTATAATCAGGCCATACCGAAAAAAGGTAGTCAAAAATCTAAAAGGGGACTCCTACCAGACGGGTACCCAAAAATTGAAATTTTGAAATCGGAGTCTGAGCCATGAGCAATATGCGCTATTCTTTAGAACCTTTGTTTTACTCTTTCGCTTACGAGCCCAAGGAGATCAAAGCCACGCAAGCGCAGGTTGATCGCATCTACAAAGCTGCGTTCCTCGGGCTCAAAGATTCAAGCCTTGCGCTGGCAGCCGGACTGCTCCCCGCCGAATTCCGACAGCTCTTAGCCAACGACCCTTGGATCGAGATTGCGATCGAGAAGGCGCGCGCTGAGAGCGAATTGCACGCAGCACAAAAACTCTCTGAGAATGTCGAAGCTGGCGACACCAAGGCGATTGCTTTTAAGCTTACGCACATGCACGGCTACATGCCTGCACGACCCGAAGGCGGCGACGACAATACGCTCATCGTGAAGGTGGTAAACTCATTGCCATCACCCGACGAGAAGAAATCAGAAGATGCCTGAGATCACCGTCAACTTGCCTAGGCTACACAGTGGGCAAGAAAGACTGTTTCACCAACAAACGCGATTGAACTCTGTGCGCTGTGGACGGCGCTGGGGGAAGACGCGCTTTCTCGAATACCTTGCAGCCCAAGGCGCGTGCAATGGGCTGAGTGTCGGAGTGTTCGCACCTGAGTACAAGCAGTTGGCCGAGCCGTGGGATCACTTGATTGATACGCTGGATCCCGTCAAGAAAACGGCCAACAAAAATGACGGCACGATCAAGACGGTCACGGGCGGCAAGGTGGACTTTTGGACGCTCAACGACAACGACCTAGCGGGTCGGGGGCGCGAATACAACTTGGTGCTCATTGACGAGGCGGGGTTTACGAAGTCGCCGCAGATGAAAGATATTTGGTTCAAGTCCATCAAACCGACGATGCTGACAACCAAAGGTATTGCGTGGGTGTTCTCGACACCCAATGGCGTAGACCCTGACAATTTCTTTTACGCCGCGTGCAACGACGAAGAGCTCAACTTCACAAACTTTCACGCGCCGACGATCACCAATCCGTATGTGCCGCCAGAAGAGCTCGAACGCGAACGCGAACGCAACCACCCGCTAGTTTTCAAGCAAGAGTACTTGGCCGAATTCATTGATTGGTCGGGCGTAGCGTTTTTCTCGTTGGACAAAATGTTGGTCAACGGCGAGGCGGTGCCCTACCCCACCACATGTGATGGGGTATACGCGGTGCTGGACACTGCGGTCAAGGGCGGCAAAGAAAACGACGGAACGGCAATCGTTTACATCAGCGTCAACTCGCAGTCGCAACACCCGCTGACGATTCTCGATTGGGACATCATCCAAGTGGACGGCGCGATGCTGGAGCGCTGGATGCCCAGCGTGTTCATGCGGCTGGATGACTTGGCCGCACTCACGGGCGCGCGCAAGGGCTCGGTGGGCGTGTTCATCGAAGACGCCGCCGCTGGCGCGATTCTTTTACAACAAGGCAAAGCTCGCGGCTGGCCTACTTACGCGATTGACAGTAAATTGACAAATTCAGGAAAAGATGAGCGCGCCATCTCGGTGTCTGGCTATTTTCACCAAGAGAAGCTTAAAATCAGCTCATTCGCGCTGAACAAGACGGTAAGTTTTAAAGGCGCCACGCGCAACCATCTTGTGACACAATTGGCCAGCTTCAGGCTCGGGGACAAAGAAGCATTCCGCAGGGCGGATGACTTACTCGATGCCGTCGTGTACGCGCTGGCCGTGGGCGTAGGCAACAAATACGGGTATTAAGGGGTGCTGAATGTCTGATGTCGTAGTAAACCAATCGTCACTCAACTCACAGTTGATTGAATTGCTCAATGCTGACAGCATTCAGCCGGGTACCGATGCGAGTTACGCAATTTGTAAAGCAATTTGGGAATACCACCCACTTGGCGGTAAGCTCGTAGAAAAACCAATTCGCATGGCGCTGTCCAAGCCCCGACGCATCACCGTGGACGTTGAGCCCAAGGAGATGTTGGTAGAAGCATTTTGGCGCGAGTGGGAAAGCCTCGGCGCGACCAACCACATCCGCGACACCATGTTCATCAACCGCGCATACGGCGCGGCGGCGATTGTGTTTGGTGCACCCAACATTCCCACCGATCAACCCATCAACCCTTGGGAGTTGTGGAAGCTCGATCTGTATTTCAACCAGCTCGACCCGCTGAACTTGGCTGGCTCCATCGTGACCAACCAAAACCCCAATGCACCGGACTTTCAAAAGCCTCTGCCCTACACGACAGCCGCAGGCCAACCCTATCACCCAAGCCGAAGCACCGTGGTGTTCAACGGCACGCCGATTTATCTGAGCTTTCAAGCTTCGGGCTTTGGCTACACAGGTCGCAGCGTATTCCAGCGCGCGCTGTATCCACTTAAGTCGTTCATTCAGTCGATGGTGACGGACGACATGGTGACGTACAAGGCGGGATTGCTGATTGCAAAACAAAAACCAGCAGGCTCGATCGTCAACCGACTCATGCAGACCGCCGCTGGCATCAAACGCACGTACTTGCAGCAAGGCACCACGGGCAACGTGCTGTCGATCGACATCGATGAGGACATCGAGGCGATCAATTTGACCAACACCGACACGGCCATGACCACCGCGCGCGATAACATCATCGCCAACATTGCGTCAGCATCGGACGTGCCATCGATCTTGCTAAAAGACGAAGCATTCACGCAAGGGTTTGGCGAAGGCACCGAGGACACCAAGGCCATCGTGCAATACATCGACGGCATCCGCGAAGACATGGCAACGCTGTTCATGTTTTTTGACAACATCGTCATGCACCGCGCATGGAACCCCGAGTTTTTTGAGGCGGTGAAAAACGAATACCCCGACGTCTACGGCAAGCTGTCATATGAACAAGCGTTCTACAAATGGCAAAAAGCTTTCAAACCATCTTGGCACAGCCTGATGGAAGAGTCTCCATCTGAAAAAGTCAAGGTCGATGAGATCAAACTCAAAGGCATGACCGAATTGCTGCGCACCATCCTGCCGATCATGGATCCGCAAAACCGCGCGCGTGCAATTCAGTGGGCACAAGACAATTTGAACGAAATGCCTGATATGTTTTCCAGCACGCTCACGCTCGATCCCGAGCTCATCACCGAGTACGAGCCGCCAGCCGAAGCTATCCCCACCGAGCGCTTGCCTGCGGCTAGGGGCTAAAAATGACGTTTCACGAGGTGCTTACCGAAGCCATCAACGACATCATGTTGCATGGCTTCGACACCAAACGTCGCATCGACTATTGGGTTGAGCGTTTGCGCACCGCCGCGCGCGCATCCCTCATACCCGAGCACCGCATCAATATGGAGATGGAAAAGTCCTTACAGGCCGCTTACAGTCGGCTAGTCACAAAAGGTGGTCTAGTCAATGCCAACGTAAGTAAATTTACAGTGGACAGGCTCAAGCCAAAACTGCGTGCCGAACTAGACCGCCGCATCATGGCGTCATCGGATTTGATCAAATATCGCCGCGAAGAATCCATTAACGAGACACTGCGCCGCTTTGAAGGGTGGTCTACATCCATTCCTAAAGGCGGTACGAAAGTTCTTGACAAGATTGAAGAGAAAAAAGAAATCCGCAAAGCTCTAAGCAAACTGCCGTTTGAAGAGCGCCGCGTGATCATTGACCAAACGCACAAGCTCATTGCCAACATCAATGAGATCACAGCTGTGGACAGCGGCGCGATTGCTGCGCGTTGGCACTCCAACTGGAAGCAGATGGGCTACAACTACCGCGAAGATCACAAGAAACTTGACGGAGATGTATATCTCATACGTGACAGCTGGGCTGTAAAAAAAGGTTTTGTGAAGCCAGATAAGGGCTACACAGATGAGATTATTTCCCCTAGCCAAGCGCCTTTTTGCCGTTGTCGCTATGTGTACCTATATAATTTACGTCAAGTAGAAGAATTGTTGACGCAAAAAGGTAAAGCTGCTCTACAATCCGCAAAATCTAAGCTAGGTACTTAATCTATGCCCTTTGAATCGGAACAACAACGCAAAGCAATGTACGCTGCCGCCGCTGGCCACAGCAACATTGGCATTCCACAAAGCGTTGGAGAAAAATTCGTGCGTCACGGAAGTGACAGCGATATTCCTGAAGAAGCAACTGTGTTGAGTACGCCTGATGAAGACCCTTGTTGGGAAGGCTATCAACAAGTGGGCATGAAGGAAAAAGGCGGTAAAGAGGTGCCAAATTGCGTTCCTGATGCAGTTGTGCCACGCTTGGGTGAAGAGCCCCATGCAACCGTACCTGTTGACAAAGATGCAGGTGCAGCTGGCCGCGCGTCAGGCATTATGTTTTTGACCGACACAGGCGAAGCTTTAATGATCCGCCGTGGCAACGGTGGTGACTATCCCGGCACATGGGCTGTGCCCGGTGGCCATCAAAATTCTGGCGAGACTCTTGAAGAGTGCGCGCGCCGTGAATGTTTTGAAGAGACAGGCATCAAATACGAAGGCGCGCTTGAGGTTTTGTACGATGACGGCCAGTTTTGCACGTACATTGCGCGCCATGCTGAAAAAGTGCCTGTCAAACTCAACGATGAATCAACAGGTTACGATTGGTGTTCTATTGACACCCCTCCTCAGCCTTTGCATCCCGGTCAAGCGATCTGTATGCGCATCGCTTCAGCCAATACCGAATATCAAGTAGCCGAGCTCATTCGAGACGGTTTGTTGCCCAGCCCACAGATGTACGCCAACGTGATGTTGTTGGCCATTCGCATTACAGGCACAGGGCTTGCATATCGTTCAAGCATTGGTGAACACGTTTGGCGCGACCCATCGTTGTATTTAAACCAAGACTTTTTGAACCGTTGCAACGGTCTAATCGTGCTGATGGATCACCCCGACACATCGGTATTGACTTCAAAAGAATTCAACGACCGTGCCGTGGGCAGCGTGATTTTGCCTTACATCAAAGGCGACGAAGTTTGGGGTATCGCAAAGATTTACGATCAACCTTCGATTAACGAAATTTTGGAAGGGGACATTAGTACCTCTCCCGCCGTAGTGTTTGACAACACTGCGGGAAACACTACACTTACAACTGAAAACGGCGAGCCGCTTTTAATTGAAGGTGTACCATTCCTCTTAGACCACATTGCCATCGTTACGAAGGCGCGTGGATCAAAAGGGGTTTGGGACAAGGGCGGTGAACCCGCTGGCGTTTTATTAACCAACCCTGAGGTGTCTGATATGACAGAAAAAGTGAATGAGCCGAAGGCAGATGCCCAAGGCGACAAACTCGATGCCATTTTGAACGCTGTGGGCGCACTTGCTGCCCGCGTCGATTCGATGGAAAAAAACCTTCCGGCTCCCCCTTTAGTCACTGCGGCTGACAAAAAAGCCAAAAAAGACGAAGAAGCCAAAATGGACGACGACGATCGTATGGACGACGACGAAGCCAAAATGGATGATGACGACTCTAAAAAAGACGACGACTCCAAAGCCAAAAAACATCGTAAAGATGCTAAAGGCTCTGACCCCAAAGAGCACGACGAAGGCGAAATCAAGCCTGACGACGATTGCAGAATGGACGATGACGAAGAAGAAGAAATGGCCAAAAAAGCTGATGAAGAAGCTGCAAAGTACGCCGACGCGCAAGCGAAAGCCGACAGTGTTCTCGCTGGATTTGGCAAGTCTGCTTCACGCCCATTGCAAGGTGAAAGCGTGATGTCTTATCGCAAACGTCTGTTGCGCGGTATGCAAGCCTACTCTGATAGCTTCAAAGGTATTGATTTGAACAGCATCCGCGACGCCAAGTTGTTGGATTTGGCTGAGAAACAAATTTTTGCTGATGCAGCTATGGCTTCACGTCATTCAGCTGGTGTCCCCGCTGGTCAACTGGTGGAAATCCACGAACGTGACCGCGCTGGCCGCATCATCACCAAGTTCAAAGGTTCTATGTCTGCATGGCTCGACGACTTCAAGTTGCCAGCTCATCGCGTGACTAGCTTCCACACAGCCAACAACGCACGCTAAGAGGTAAATAGCCATGACAGCACAAATCTCTCTCAACCCGATGGCAACCACCAACGCGGCAAACCTTTTTAATGTCAATTCTCAAGGTTTTACGCAAGGTGATGCACAAGACGATCCCGCAGTCAAATTCGCTTTGGCTGGTGGTGTTTTGTCTACCTCTGCTACTACTCCTTTGTGGGGCGGTGTGCCAATCATCGAACAGATCCCCGGCGCTCCCTCACAGCCCGGCACTGACACTTTGGGTGCAACCGTGGTTCAAGCAACCACCAACGCAGTGCCTACAGGTATCTGCGTGTACAACCAAGCTTTCGGTGGCATTACAACTCCTCAGTCCAACGCGCCTTTGTTCTCGCCCGGCATGTCTGTGAACTTCTACCGTTTCGGTAGCGGCGCACGCATTCCTATGGCTTGCGACTCTAGCGTGGTGGCTTTGGACGGCAGCAGCATTGTTGAGACTGTGTACTACAACTACAGCACCAACTTGTTGACCACAACTCAGCCCTCTGGCCAAGCAGCTTTGCCAGTGAAGATTTTGCGCACTAGCACCACTGGCAACAAACTTGTCTCGTACAGCTCGGGAACAGGCAACGCCAACTGGACGTCTACTGGCAACATCGCTCTCGTCTTAATCTAATAAAGGAGCCTCACCATGTCCGGCTTTGCACCGTCATTTGTTACCGTCAATCCGCACTACATGATGCCTGAGCTCATCATGCAGTATTCTTTGGCTTCCGGCGCGTTCACCACGCTGGCCACAGAAAATCCAATGGCTCGTTTGGGCGAAGCTGACCTGTATGTCTACGCGAAGAAAATTCAGTTGACATCACAAGTTAGCGCCAATCAATCGACTGTGAACCAGTTGCCCAGCGCATCTGTGATCCCTTCGATGATCAGCACCGCTACTTACCGCCTGCAAACCCGCGCTCAGTACGACAACTTCGACGAAGCTGCTACTGGCCAATGGGGTTACGCTTTGCCCGAAGCAATGCGTCTGGCTGCTCGTCAAGGTATTGCTCAACAACTGCGTAACGCTCTGTTGTATGGTTTCAACCCATCCAACGGCGAAGGCTTGTTGAACACCGCTGGCGCCACCACCCTGAACCTCGGTTCTGACACCAATGGCAACACTGGTTACAGCACATGGGATTCTGGTCAATTGGCTCAGTTCTTGTTGAACATGATTGGCGCTTTGAAAGTTCGCACTTTGCAAATCGGCCAACCTCTGCGTTTGGTGTTCTTGGCACCTCAGCGTTTCATCAGCCAAATCAGCTACTCTGGCGTTGTGTCTCTGACTCAATTCCAACGTATCGGTGCTGGTGTTGAAACCGCCGCAGGCTTGGTTGAAACCGTTGCTCAATGGGCGGGCGGCGACGACGTTAGCTTCGCTGCTGATGACACCTTGATCGGTCAAGGTTCTGGCGGCACCGACGCTATCCTGTTGATCGCTCCTGAGTTGAAGATCCCTAAAGCAAATACCCGCATCAACACCAACGTGTTTGCAAGTTTGACTCCAAACCAAACTGCTACATCTTTGATGTTGACAGACGTGTCTGCTCCTACAGAGATCCCCACTCCGATCGCTGACGGTGGTATCACCACTCTGTACACAATGCGCTCAACTTCTGGTTGGGGCTTGCGTCCTGAAGCATTGACCATTTTGTCTGCTGCTTACTAAGCACAGATTTGGTTAGCAAGGAACCCCACTACGGTGGGGTTTTTTGTTATGATTGCGATGAACTTGTGTGATGCCAAGTAAAAGGTTTTGGGCGGGTAGGGTTTGGTTTCTGTTGTGAGCCCTCGGAAATCTGACCGCATCATCTACCCGCCCACCCCATAAAGGAAGAAATGATGGAACTTTATGTAGCTAATTGCAGCAAGCAAGATTTTGATTTCACTTACATGCTGCCTGAAAATCCCCGCCCTTTCTTGCACCGCATCCGCGCGGGTTCGCAAGTGAAGATCCAAGGTACATCCACTGAAGTTGATCAGATTGTCAAACAACACACCGTCTACGGCATGATGAATGTCGATGAAGTGAAAAAAGGTTTTGGCAGCTTGGCTTATCGAATTGGCAAACCAATCAGCGTAGACGCGATTGAAAATGGTTTTACCCAATCCGAACAAGAAGCCATTGACCGCGCGCTGGAAGCGCGTAAGATTCAGGCTGCGGCATCGGATCAGATCATCCAACAAAAAGCGCAAGAGATGGGTTTGCGTCAAACTGAAGGTCTGGAAATTGAAGTGATTGAAGAAAAACGCAACGCTGCGGATACTGATCCTAAATTTCAACAGACAATCGAAGTTTCACGTGAAACAGCCGCGCCCAAACGTGGTCGTGGTCGCCCATCAAAAGGCTGACTTTTTTAACTAACTGGGTACAATATAGCCATGAGCGACCCCATCATTTCCCCACCAACGCTGACAGGTTTCATTGCTTGGACACGGGCAGTGATGGGCGTACCCACAATGGCAATCGCTGATAACGATCCCGGCTATGCGTATGCGTTTCAGATAGCGCTTGACGTAGTGCCACAAGATTATTCTGCGGCTTCTCCAGATATTTACACTTTGACGGTGTACAACTGGGGAGGAAGTCAACTGATTCAATTCCAGCAAGATATTTCCGGCCAAACTTATTTTTCAGACCTACGCGCAGCGTTTGGTGTAAATAACTTTGTGGCAGGTGTTGTCAGTTCTGCATCAGATGTCTCCACCAGCGAGAGTTTGGCAATCGGCAAAGGTTTACAAAACCTTGACATGATGAGCTTGCAGCGCATCAAAGACCCCTACGGTCGTCAAGCCGTTTCCTTTATGCAATCCCTTGGAACCCTTTGGGGATTGACATGAAATTAAAGCTCGGGGTCATCGATGTACCCGAGCCAGAAGGCGGCACGAGCTATACCGTCGGTAAAGAGCTCGAAGAAAATTATCAGCTGTTTTCCAAATTTGCCGAGTACGACATGAATAACATTGTGAAAATGTTGTCGGAGTCAGCGGCAGGTGCTCTGGAAACTATGCAGATGACAGGCCAACTGCCTACTGATCCATTTGCAGCGGCAGGCGAAGAGATCACCGATAGCTTTAAAAAGTTCATTCAGAACGAGACTTTAGCGACTATGGGTGTTCCCGGCGTGCCAACAAAAGCCGCTTTGGAAGGCCGCACTTTGCGCACAAAAGGTGGTAAAACCGTCAGCAGAGTTAAAAAAGGTCAACAATTTAAAGAAATTGTTGGGGCACGTCGCCCTTCTTTTATATACTCAGGGGTCTTGCAATCGTCCTTGAAAGTGTGGGTTGACTGATGGCCACCGCTACTGAAGCCGCAACCGCTAAATCACAGCTTGCCTCCGGTTTGGCCGAGGGTACGAACACGCTTTCTGGCAATGAGACAGTCACTTTCACACTTTATGTGAAATTAATTTTGCCTTTGGATGGATATGTGTATTGGGTAAACGCCACGTTGCTAAACGACTCGGCGATTTACAACGCATTGACATACGGATTTGGCGAATACAACAAGCCGGGCGACACTTTGCCTGCACGCCAAGTGACGCATAAAGGGTCGTTCCATTTCAATTCTGAGTTGCATCAACTGGAAGACCGCACTACGGCATATAACCACACTCTGTTTACCTCATTAGATCTGATTCAGGATTTCAATCTGACCAATCCGAATCTTATCTACGTGGCGACGTATGAGGGTATGCGTTTTGCGTTCAGCCGCAGAGAAAATTTTTACAAACAAGCGGATCTGTATCATTACCGAGGCGACGCGCTGTATTCAATCATGGATACGCAGCTGATCGACTCGATGACAGGTTTTGATACTGAGAGCGTTGTTGTATCAAACAGTCTTCCAATTTGGCTTAGTTTAAATCAGTATTTTCCCTTGTATCCATCATATCTGGTGGGGCAAAACTTGGCGCCGCCTTATGCGAGTGTTGATATAGACCCGCGTCAGACCACAGCCTTACAGCAGTTCCCTTTGCTTGACAGCGAATCTAATCCCTACCAACTTGTGCACGACACAGTTCGCATCACTATCTTTGGAACACGCAATAACGAAGCTTTAAACTTCGCCAATTATGTGTTCCAATACAGCATGAATACGGATAACATTGGCATGATGAATATGCCTGTTATTCAAGATGAAAAAGTAACCCAGCCGGAGCTGGGTATCATCGCTATGAAAAAGTCAATCACGTTCGAGGTTTCGTATTACCAAACCACAGTCAACAACGTAGCCAGAAAACTGATTGAAGAAGCGTTCATCACACTCAATCCCATCTAAAGGAGTTCCATTATGGCAGTCGGTCAAAATCAACCTCAAGTCCTCAACGGTGCAACCATCGTTGGTAAGGGTAGCAAAACAGCATTGAACATTTCTGCTGCAACAGCTGTGAAAGCCGTTGCTGGCCGTATTGTTAAAGTTAGCGTTATTGTTGCTGGCAGCGCTGCTGGCACAATCAATGACGCCGCCACAACTGGCGCAGCTGCAAGCGCAAACGAAGTCGCTGTCATTCCCAACACAGTTGGCGTGTATGACATCGATATGCCTACCTCGAACGGTATCGTTATCGTTCCCGGTACAGGTCAAACTGTTGCTGTCAGCTATAACTAATTAAGGGGGCGTCATGCCAAATATTGTCAACGTAGTTGTCAAGCAGCAGGTCGCAGCCGCGCCCTCGCAGCTTCAACAAAGGGGCGCATTTGTTTCTCAAGGCGCCACCACTCTTGCCACTGGCACTTCTGCGCTGCTCACTCAACTGTCAGATTTGACAGCTTTGTTAGCCGCGTCGAGCACCATTGCATCTATCACATGGAATACTGGCACAGTGACTGTAACAACAAGTTCTGCGCACGGCATTCCTTCTGGCGATATTATTCAAGGCGTAATTTCTGGCGTGACTCCTACTGCATATAACGGGACTTTTTCCGTTACTTCGACAGGAACTACGACACTTACTTACGCTTTGGCATCTAACCCCGGTTCAGCCACGGTTACAGCAGCTAGTCAATTCACGCTGGAAGACTCTATTCAGCTGTTGGCGATGGGCACCACATTCTTTGCTCAGAATGCTACAACACCCGTGTATGTGTTGGAGCTTGGTGTGGGCACTACTGCTCAAGGCGTTACTGCTTTGAACAACTACATCACCAACACAAACTTCTCTTTCTACAGCTATCTGTTGCCTAGCAATTGGGATACTGAATCGACAGCTCCTGCAATGATGAGAGCGTATGACGGCACAACCGCCAAAACGTATTTCTACATTACCACCACTACTTCGTCATACACTAGCTGGACAGGCATCAAGTCTGTGTTTGCTACTGTACAAAGCCCTTCAGCTCCTGTCACTGAATTTAGCGCCGCAGCTATTTTCAATGCCACACTGAGCTACGATCCCAACGCAAGCAATCTGGCATCCCCATTGGAATACACATTTGTGTATGACGTGACTGCCTATAGCACTCTGTCGAATGCTACACAGACCACTTTATTGGCTGCTGGCGTTAACTGGATCGGTACTGGTGCTCAAGGCGGTATCAGCAATACGTTGATTGAAGGTGGAACCTTCATGGATCTAAACCCATTCAACTATTGGTATTCAGTGGATTGGCTGGCGATCAATGTTGCATTGTCTTTGGCCAATGCAATCATCAATGGCAGCAACAGCTCTACAAATCCGCTGTATTACAACCAAGCTGGTATCAACACTTTGCAAAAAGTTGCACAAGCTACGACCAATAACGGCATTGCCTTCGGTCTTATCTTGTCTCCCGCAACAGTCAATGCAGTGCCTTTTGTGACTTACACTTCTCAGAACCCCGGCGATTATGCCGCAGGTATCTACAAAGGTTTGAGTTTGACATTTGTGCCGCAACGTGGATTCTCGTCAATCACGATTTACTTGACAGCAAGTAATATTCCGACTTAAGGAGCAAAATAAATGTCAAACCCACAAGTCGTACAAGGTACATTGAATCGGCTGCTTGCAAGCGTCGTGTACGCCAATTTCACCAACCTCAATGTGACATCGCCATACCTGTCAAAAGAAGCAATCAGTATTTCTTTTGACGGTGATACAGCAATGTTGATTAACACTTTGACGGGCGCTGTTACAAGTCCTGAACCATATCAGTTTGCGACTGTTACGATTCACTTATTGCGCACTCAAGCATTGGCCAATGCGTACAAAACGCAAATCGAGACAAACACCACGATGGGTTCCGTTACGGTATACCCTGACACGGTTACTTTGGCTCCCTATGAATTGAACAACTGCGTTTTGCAGAGCGTTCAAGAAATTGCATTTGATGGTACACAAGCTGGCCTAGTGGTTCGCTTGCGCGGCGTCTACGCAATCAACTCTTCACTGTTTGCTGCTTCTTAAAGGAACTAAATGAAAATCGACCGCGCTCTGAATCTCGTGATGCAAATTCAGACCGCTAAAAATGGTTTAGTGTATGTTCACTCAACCCCTATTAGCAGGTCTATTTTTGAACAGTTCTACCTTGAGATTGGCAAAGTGTTTAGTCAATGCTTTGACAGTGTTAATCAAGCCCATCTTGCACTTTCTGCACCACAACTAGCTTATCCCGCCTTGAAGTCGATTTCGATAAAAGCAGGTAACTGGGAAGGTGCAGGCGGTGTCAAGTTTGGGCTTGTCAACGAGATAGTTCGTTTGACCAACGTGATTCTCAATGGAGATCAAGGCTGGTATTCTTTACCTTTTGATACTGCTGTAAAACGCGGAATTATTGATGAAGATGAAGAAGCAGAGGTTTTGAGCTCTTTGGTTTTTTTTACTGCAATCTCCAAGGTTGCGCCCAAGGATCTGAAGGATTCTTTCTTGGAGATGGCGGGGTCGTTAAGAAATTGGGAGCTTACATCCTTGGACTCTACGGCATACCAGAATGGTTTGCCGATCTTGACCAAGGAAGACAGTACTGGAGAGACAACCCCAGTATCATCGCTGATCTCCTAGATTATCTTAGCGGCGCGGCTTTTGGCACACTTGTAAGAGAATTTGACGGACAATGGATCGACGCTGAACAGTATCGTCAACGACATCTGATCAAAGCGATTGAAAGTAAGTCATTTTTTTAATCTAACAGAGATCAGAAAATGGTAGCAAAGTCAGTCATTGAAATTGATGTTCTCGACGCAAGGTTTAAAACCTTTGTGGCTGAGTTTGAAAAGGTACAAAAAGCCGTCAAAGCCATGACTATTGAGTGGCAAAAAATTGGTGCGGCCAGCACCAAAGCCACGCAAACAAACAACAAAGAACTTGACAAAACTGTCAAGGCTCAAAAACAGATCAGCGCAGAAGTAGAAAAAGCTGATAAGAATCAAAAATCGCTTAACAAATCAATCCGCGACGGCAACCGAGAGTTATCTACTGCCGCCAGAACCGCCGCATCGATAGCGGGTAGTCTGGCAAACGCGGCGCTCTCTGTAGCTAAATGGACAGCCTATGGCGCAATAGGTGGTGGATTTGGATTCGGCAGTCTTGCATCCAGTGCAAGCGACTATCGTAGACAAGCGCAAGGTTATGGAGTTTCAACTGGTCAACTTCGAGCCGCGAACACCAATTTTGGTAAATATATTTCACCTGAATCGGCTCTTGGAAATATCGCCAACATTAAAAATGATTTAAGCAAACAGTGGATTTTGACAGGCATGGGAGTTGGTGCAAATCAAAACCCAGCGGAAGCTTTACCCAGTGCTATACGTAATGCAGTGAACATATTTAAACAAGGTGGTCAGAGTCAACAGTACGCGCAAGCGCGCGGATTAACTGAAGTGTTCAGCCTTGAAGAGCTACGCCGTTTGTCCTCTCTTTCTGAACAAGAGCTTTCAGATACGATCGATGCGTATAAACGCGATCAAGAAAAAATGGAAGTTTCTGATTCAGATAGCAAAGCATGGCAAGATTTTTGGGTTCAATTGAAGCGATCAGGAGAGTTAATAGAAACAGCTCTAATAGGAAAATTAGTTGCATTAGCCCCCTTATTAGATAAATTCTCGCAAAACATCACGAATATCTTGCTTAAATTTGTAGATTCTCTTGGCCAATATCTTGCCAGCGATAGATTCCCTCAAGACGTAAGGAAGTTTTCTGACGCGCTTGTTGCGCTATTTGAGATTGTAAAGAAAGTAGCCAGATTTATGGGTGTCTTACCAGACTCAAAAAATTCGGCAAGAGAATTCAATCCACAACAAGCTGAAGAAGCAAGAACACTTAGAGAGTCGTCCAGCACTCCTAAGACACTACAGGGGAAGCAACAGGCTGCATATAAGTTCTATCGTCAGATGGGTTTAAATCACTATGCTGCTCTAGGCATGGTTGCAAATTTAATGCAAGAAAGCTCGATGGATGAAAACGCATTGAATTTTAATCCTGATACTAAGGAAGAACATAGAGGTTTAATGCAATGGGATAAAGGTAGATACGCAAACTATTTGAAGCTCTATGGAGATCCTAGAAAAGATAAGGATGCTTTCTACCATCAATTGCAATTTTCTATGCAAGAATTCAGCACGACTGAGAGCAGAGCCTACGATAAATTAAAAAAGGCAATTGATATTAAAGGTGGTGTAGAAGGTGGATTGGCAGCAGAACGTCCAGCTGCTCCCGGTACATTTGCCTATTCAAGAGAAGTTGAACGCCGAATGCACATTGCCAACACGATAACCATCAACGACAATACGGGCGGTAGTGTGACCACAACCACGAACACATTGCCCGGCGCAGGATCAGCACAATGACCTCAATTGCAAAAACAGCTTTTAGCTATTCTTTTGAGACATCCCCGCTTCTATTAGAAAACGGGATTGCGCAATATTCTGTTGACGCTACTTTGCCTATCATTGGTCTGCTTGAGACTTTCTTTGGCGAATATTTTGCCCAATTCAGAGTGTTGCCCGGCAGTACGCTCGAAGAATGGCAAGTAGCAGAATACCCTTTTGTCAACCTTCAGATGGCGGCTAACGCAACAGTTCAGATGCCGTTAAAGGTGAGCATGTTGATGATTTGTCCAGCACAAAACCCCGGCGGGTATTTGCTCAAACAGCCGATCATCACCGCGCTGAAAGCGCTATTTGACTCTCATGTATCGCAGGGCGGCACATTCACTGTGCTCACCCCAGCATATACGTACATAAACTGCATATTGACAAGTATGCGCGACGTCAGCAGCGCTTCAGACAAACAAGTGCAATATATGTACCAGCTCGACTTTGTTCAGCCATTGGTGACAACGCAAGCTGCTGAAAGAGTACTTGGTGCTTTGATGAATAAGGTTGCGAACGGTCTTCCAACTCTGTTGTCTAATTTCAATTCTGCGCCAGCCGCAGTCCCACCATTACCTGAATAATCATGGCAACAGTCGTACCTTTCCAACCTTCATCAACGTCCAATTTTCAATTCAACTTGACTTTGGATGGCGGGTCATACGTTGCTATTTGCACGTGGTATGCGTATGGTGCTCGGTATTACGTATCCATTTACGACACTTTTAAAAATCTTATCGTGATTCGGCCAATCGTAGGGTCGCCCGACAATTACGACATAAATTTGGTGTTTGGCTATTTCACGACATCTACTCTGGTTTATCGAGTCAGCACTCAAAGTTTTGAGGTGACTTGATGCGGTATTACGAGATAACGATAACTCAAAGCCAAGCCAACCTTTCGGCGGGGAATAAAGCTTTTTCGCCGATCACGTTTTCCACGCTCAACTCTAGCGGATTGAACAATCCATCTGCGTTAAAGGTTGAGATAGATGCTTTTCAGACTTACTATCATCAGCCATCACAACACAGTTTTTTAAGGATTTCTGGCGTGTCGTATGACATATTGAAGCAAGGCAACAACTTCAATAACGCTAATATCAGCATCAAAGTAGGCATGAGCAAAGGTTTACCTTTTGCCACCCCTTCACAGCAGGGCGAAATCATCAACGGGTCTATTTTTCAAGCCTTTGGAAATTGGCAAGGAAATATGGTAACGCTTGATCTGGTGATTTTGTCGTTCAACACAAACATACTTACACCAACAAACTTAAGCTTCACATGGGATAAAGGCGTAAGTTTGGAGACAGCTATACGTACAACTTTGCAAAATGGATTTGGCACTTTCGATGCGAATGGTAAAAGAAGTGCTGCAAACGTGTTTGGAAACTTAGATGCTCGATTGATATACACAGAAACTCAGCCATATACGTATAACAGTTTGCAATCTTTTTCTTACGCAATGTGGAACATAAGTAAACAGATAATACCTGACCCTACTTATGCTGGCGTGGGTATATCCGCTATTTCAAGCGGATTTTTACTCGATGATGGCACAGCGCCAATTGCAAAAACTGTTCAACTTCAATATCAAGATTTGATTGGCAACGTCACTTGGATAAACACTGCAACGATCCAAACAAAATTGGTGATGCGCGGCGATATAACGATCGGCGACTACATCAAATTTCCAACCTACACACCTGTTAACGAAGTGGCGGGGAATAATTCGCAAGCCAGAAACAACCCTTCTTTTAGTGGCGTGTTCAGGGTCAACAAGATTCGCCACGTAGGTAATAGCCGACAAGCCGATGCAAACAGTTGGGTAACGATACTCGATTGCACGGTACAAAACACGCCAATGGAATGGTACGATTAAACCATGCAAGCACAAAAGACCCCCTTTGCAATTGCAATAAACAATTTTACACAGGCCAAGATTGAGTCTTTTCAAGACGTGCTTGGCTATGTATTGCCGTGCTCTGTTGCAGCGGTAAACGGGTCTATGGTGACGGTGAACTTTGAGGTCTTGCCAAATGCAGACATCACTTTCCCTCAAGTCACGTGCCCTATAGCTGAAAGTCAATATGTGCGCCTTCCAGTACAAGTCGGCGACTTTGGAATTTGTTTGCAAGCAAGCACGCGCTTGGGTGGCATATCGGGGCTTGGCACAGGTAAAGCGCCTTTAGGTCTTCCCACTAATTTGGGTGGATTAGTGTTTCTACCTATAGGCAATACGAATTGGCAAACTGTTGATCCCAATGCAGTCAACATCAACGCGCCGAATGGCGTGGTGATCCGGGATACTAACAGCAACACGGTCATTACGCTGACACCTTCTGGTGTCGTTGTAAATGCAAAAACTTCTGTGATATTAGAAGTTGGCAGCAATTCAGTGGTGGTCAATTCGAGTGGCGTAACCATAACAGGCACGCTGACAATCAATGGTAAAGCTTACTTGTCCCACGAACACAGTGGCGTTGCGACAGGCAGCAGTAACACAGGAACGGTCGTGCCATGAGAAACTACGGCGTAGACGCAAATAAAAATTGGGTTGAGATAACCGACCCGAACTATGTATATTTGTCCGCAACAGCACAAGCTTTGCGGCTAAATTTAAACGAAAGTCCGATATATGGAAATTACGGTATTCCCGCACAACAATCTGTTGCAACACAAATTGCACCTAACGCGGCGATCGTTCGGACGCAGAATCAATATGCACCTTACTTCTCCAGTTTGGTGATAACAAATCAACAAAATACACCTCAGCCAACCTATAATATCTCTGCAATTTTCCAGAATGGAGTGGTTGTGTCTTCGGTGGTCGCAAGTTAAACAAAGGGCTTTATGGCAACGATTACTTCCGCTGGTGCAATACCAGCCAATCCAACAGATCTATTGAATGCGGAACTTGCCGCTGCGCAAGCTCTTTCACCCGGTTTGACTGCTAATCTGCCCGGTTCTTTAGTGGAAGATATGGCCAGTACAGCGACAGGCGCTTTGGTCGTTCAAGATCAGGCTTATGTTGATTTGGTCAATTCTATTAGCCCTTATACGGCCAACCCATTCGTCTTGTATCAACTTGGCGCTGTATATGGCGTGCAGCAAGGCGTAGGCTCAAACACTTCTGTTTATGTGACTTTTACAGGTTCTGCCGGATTTGTGATTCCGGTAGGTTTCACCGTATCTGACGGTACTCATCAATATACGGTTCAAGACGGAGGAATCATCAGCGCAAATGGACAAAGCACCGCGCTGTATTGTTTGGCGACAGTTGCGGGTTCTTGGTCTGTGCCTGCGGGTACTGTGACTCAGATCATTAGCTCCTTGCCTTCGGGCTATTCTTTAACTTGTACCAATTTGAGCGCAGGACTGCCCGGCGCCACAGCTCAAGCCGTATCCGACTACCGCGCGCAAGTTATTCAAGCTGGGTTGGCAACGGCACAAGGCGTGCCTCAGTTTTTAAAAACGCTGTTGTTAGAAGTTAATGGAGTCCAGCCAAATTTGGTGTCTGTTCGCAATATCGGAACGGCACAGTGGGAAGTAATTTGCGGAGGAGGAGACCCATATCAAATAGCAAACGCTATTTTTGAAGGGGCTCCTGACATATCAATGTTGGTGGGGTCTACATTGTCAGTAACCGGAATCACGCAAGCTAACCCCGGCGTCGTGACGACTAATTTGAATCACGGGTATACGACAGGCCAAGTCGTCACGATTGCTGGTGTTACACCCAGCGCATATAACGCGAGTTATACGATCACAGTGCTGTCGAATAAAACTTTCAGTATAGGTGTTAACACTACTGGATATTCGGCATACTCATCCGGCGGCGTGGTAACACCTAATTTGCGCAATGTCACTGTGTCGGTGAATGACTACCCAGATACTTACAACATCACATTTGTAAACCCTCCCGTCCAGACTGTTCAAGTTGCCTTGACTTGGAACACAACGTATGCGAACTATGTGTCGCCGTCTACGATTGCTTCTTTGGGGGCTCCTGCGATTGTCAGCTACATTAACAGCATTGCTGTTGGCCAACCCATCAATGGATTTGAACTTCAGGCTGTATTTCAGAATGCCATCGCTGCGGTAATTCCTCCCGCATATCTGTCGCGGATGTTGTTTACCATCACAATTGCAGGCGTGGTGACTTCTCCTACGTCTGGAACTGCACTGTATTATGGCGATCCTGAAAGTTACTTCTCTACTTCAGCAGCCTTGGTAGCGATCACACAAGGGTAAAACATGATTACCCAAACATTGCCTGCATATCTGTACCAACAATGGCAAGACCCAGATAGGGTTTCTCAAGCATCGATTGATAGCTTGAATGCGCTGTTCACTGCGTACAACCAGCTATCGCAGGCCAATCTGAACACCATCAACGCATTGAATTTGCCAATCTATACGAACTCAGTGATTTCTGGCGTATTGTTAGATTGGGTAGGCACAAATTTGTATGGTCTACCTAGACCATCGGTATCTTCGCCGATAGTGTTTTCAAATCAAGGCGTATACAACACAGAAGCATACAACACTGACGCCTTTAATGAAAACGGCATAGCTTCGCCCAGTTCATCTTATGTAGTTACGGACGACTATTACAAAAGAATATTGACGTGGGATTTCTATAAAGGCGATGGTTTTCAATACAACACAAATTGGCTAAAAAGGCGTGTAGTAAGATTTTTGAATGGGGTGAATGGCGTTGCGCCTAATATCGACAACACTTACGGTGTTAGCGTTACGTACACATCACTTAGCCAGATCACAATCACAATTTCCACAGCGTCAGCAGCTAAAACTTTTTTGGCTGCGGCTATACAGGATGGCATTTTGAATGTACCATTCCAATACACCTACACCGTCGCTTAAGGTATTGACATGATCACACTTTTTGCCAACAACGCAAAAACTACACTGGCGTCATCCATCACCAGTACTGCTACGTCAATTACCGTGGCTTCTGGAACAGGCACGCTTTTTCCGAGTCCTTCTACTGGCCAAGGTTTCAGAATAACGCTCAATAGCGTATCTACTCCAACACTATACGAAATTTGTATTTGTACAGCTCGTTCAGGAGATACTTTGACGGTTATCCGAGGCCAAGAAGGAACTACGGCATCTCCGTTTTCTCTGAACGACATTGTTGGAAATTATGATACTGCCGCAACAATGGCAGATTTAGTTCAGTCTGAACAATTGCAAGCTCAAACATATCTGTACGCTGTTGCTACAGGAACAGGGAACGCGCTATCTGCCACCATACCTTCAAATCTGACAGCTATCCCCGATGGCATGTCTATTGTTGTCAAATCTACCGCAGCAAATACGGGCGCAGCGACTCTGAATTTGACTTTAGGTTCTACAGTGACAGGTGCTATACCTATTGTTTTAAGTAACGATGCGGCTCTGGTAGGTGGAGAAATACCCGGCGCCGGATACCCCATCACTTTGTCTTACAGTTCTACGTATGGTGCGTGGGTTATCACAGACGGCAGCGTAAACTTCTCTTTGTATGCGCCAATTAATAGCCCTACATTCACTGGAGTTCCGGCAGCGCCTACACCCAGCAACTCAGATAGCAGTACAAAATTGGCGACAACTGCGTATGTGCAAAATAATTTAGCAAACTATGCGCCCATATACAGTCCAACTTTGACAGGCACGCCAGCTGCACCAACCGCATCAACAGGCACTAATTCAACCCAGCTTGCGACAACAGCTTTTGCAAATAATGCGGGAATTGGAAGTACAGTTCAATCTTATCAGGATGTCACTTCTAGTAGAAGTCAAAACACTGTTTATTACAACACCACAGGTAAGCCAATACAAGTTTACATTTATGAAACTTATGTTAACAGCGTAGGAGTGTTAGTTAACGGCTCTTATGCCATACCTGTTGGCGATAATACGAGCAATTCAGTTATTTCTTTTCTTGTACCTGTTAATGGAAGCTATGAGTTAGTTGTTAACACTAGCATCTCCATTAGCGCATGGATAGAACTTCGTTAAGGATTAAAAATGAAATTTTATAGATCACAAGATGGAAAAATTCATGCCTTTGAAAGTGACGGTTCTCAAGACCATCTTATTCCCGACAACGCTACTTTGATTGATAAAAATCAAATTGAAGCTATAAATGACGCGCGACAGAAAGCTGCCATAGATTCATTGTCATACGCACAAAAAAGAGCTCTTGAATACCCTGATTTTCACGATTATCTTGACGGAATCGTAAAAGATGATCAAACACAAATCCAAGCTTACATTGCAGCTTGTCAGGCTGTAAAAGCGAAACATCCTAAACAGTGAGGAGAAATACATGAATTACGGAAGCCCAATCACAGGAACTTTGACAACAACAACAGCTGTTGTCGCTTTGCCAAACCCCGGCATTCAATACCCCGCAACGCTAATTCTTAACTCATCGAACGGAAGCCGAGCAATCCAACTTTCTTTTGACAATGGTACGACTTACTATTCAGCTGTCACACCAACTTTGACTGAAACAGGTCAACTGGTTTATGCGCTGACGTATCCTGCTACCACTGTCAAATTTACTGGTGCGGCTAACGACACTTACACAATTTTGTAAAAACAAGTTTCGCTTGAGGACTGTATGACCACTTTATTATTTGCAAATCAAGCGCAAACTGCTCTTGCTCTTCCGATTGCAAGCACCGACACAACCATCACTGTTGCGGCGGGAACTGGGTCATACTTTCCAGCACCTTCTACAAATCAAGCAATTAAATTGACGCTTGTTAGTACGCAAAGTCAACTCATTAATGAAATTGTCCTTTGCACTAACATAGCTGACGACGTATTGACTGTACAGCGAGGACAAGAAGGTACAGTTGCTAAAGCTTGGGCTGTTGGCAGTTATGTTATTAACTTGATGACTGCTGGAACTGGTAACGCTTTTGCACAAATATATGGTTTGGAAAATGGTCTTTATTCAGCATCATTTTCAAACATGCTTACCCAAACAGGGCAGGTAATTTCCGCGCCAACACAAGCCACTGATTTGGTAAACAAGGCTTATGCAGATTCAATTTCGCAAGGAACTTCAAAAGGCGAATGTCAATGCGCGACAACTACTGCAATTACTTTGTCAGGATTGCAAGTCATTGACGGATACACCACTTTGGCGGGCGACAGGGTTCTTGTAAAAAATCAATCAAATCAAGCTGATAACGGTATTTATGTTGCGAGCACTACGGCTTGGGCTAGATCAAACGATATGTCGGCATGGTCACAAGTACCCGGCGCTTCGACATTTGTTCAAAACGGCACTCTCTATACCAACACTGGCTGGAATGTGATCGCGCCCGAGTCGGGGACAATTGGAGTCACTCCTATTGTTTGGACTCAGTTCTCAGGTATGGGCACTTATACCGCTGGTACGGGTTTGACATTAACTGGAACACAGTTCAGCATCACAAATACAGGTGTGGCCGCTGGTTCTTATGGTGTTGCGGCATCAGTGCCAACACTGGTTTTGAATGCACAAGGTCAAGTAACCAGTGCATCAAATACACCAATCAGCATTGCTCCAAGTCAAATCAATGCGCCGATTCCAAATTCAAGTTTGCAAAATTCATCAGTGACTATTGGTTCGACCAATTTGGCGCTTGGTGGAACTTTGACGACTCTTGCAGGCGTCAATATTAGCGGTTCGACGAACACGCTGACAAATATTCCAAACTCTGCGTTGAGTAACAACTCAGTTACTTATAACGGTGTGACTGTTGCATTAGGTGGAAGCGGGACAATTACTGCCGCTACAGTACATCCTTTGACTTTTGGAACTGGATTAAACAGCGGAAGTTTTGACGGTTCGGCTTCTCAAACAGTTTCTATTGCGAACACGGCTGTGACTGCTGGGTCTTATGGCTCGGCTGGCTCGGTTGGCACTTTTACGGTAAATGCCCAAGGCCAACTGACCGCCGCTTCAACTGTCTCTATCGCAATCAGCAATACCCAAGTCTCAGGCTTGGGAACAATGTCCACCCAAAATGCAAATTCTGTTGCAATTACAGGCGGGACGATTTCGGGAGTTTCTTTAACTCTTGACAGTTTGGACAATACGCCAATCGGAGCAACAACTCCTAGCACTGGTAAATTCACAACATTGAGCGCCTCGGGTGTGGTCACTCTTGGAAATTACACAGGTTATGTATATGCCAATGGCGGCAGTCAAATCAGTGTTCAAACCACCATTCCAAATTCAGGATTGACTTATTCGTCAATCACAATCAATGGAAATGCGGTTTCTTTGGGCGGCTCAACAACTGTGACCGCTGACACACCCAATGCTTTGACATTCAACAACAGCGGGTCAGGTGCGGCATCAGGTTCAACTTTTAATGGCAGTTCACCTGTCACCATTTCCTATAACTCTGTTGGTGCATCGCCCTTGGCTGGTTCTACCAGCTTGGTCACGCTCGGCACTGTTACAACAGGAACTTGGAATGCAACAACAATTACACCTTCTAATGGTGGAACAGGTGCAACAACATTAACTGGTTATGTGTACGGCAATGGTACAGGCACGATGACAGCATCGACCACCATTCCTACAACAGCCCTTTCAGGAACTATTACAAACGCTCAATTAGCCAACAGCACCATTTCAAGTGTTTCGCTTGGGTCTAATTTGTACAGCTTGACATTTGGAACTCATTTGACAGGCAGTTCCTACAATGGTTCATCGGCTGTGACAATCGCCACTGATGCAACAAATGCAAACACAGCATCAACCATTGTGGCTCGAGATGCTTCAGGCAACTTTAGTGCTGGAACAATCACAGCCAATTTGACAGGAACTGCGACCCAAGTTTCCAATTCCTTGACCATTGGAACAGGATTGACAGGAACATCCTACAACGGAGGTTCAGCGGTCACTATTGCACTTGGTAATGTGGGAACAGCGGGTACTTACGGTTCATCGTATCAAGTTCCTGTTATCACCACTAATGCACAAGGTCAAATTACTGCGGTAACAAATACAACCATCAATGCGGTCACTTTGACCACTGGTTCTATTTCTTCAGCCCCTGTAAATACGACCGACATTGCAAACAAGTTGTATGTTGACACAGTAGCTCAAGGTCTTGCTCCTAAATCCCCAGTTTTGGTTGCAACAACTGCAAACATTACATTGTCAGGCGAACAAACTATTGATGGTGTGACAACATCTTCAAGCCGAGTTTTGGTTAAAAACCAATCGCTGTCTCAAAACAATGGTATTTATGTTTCTTCCTCGGGCGCATGGACTCGCTCATCGGATGCAAATACATGGAGTCAGTTGGTTTCTGCGTTTGTGTTTGTGGAAGAAGGTACAACACAAGCTGACACTGGGTGGACTTGTACAGTTGACCCGGGCGGCACTCTGGGCACTACCCCCGTCACTTGGGTTCAATTTAGTGGCGCTGGCACTTATTTGGCTGGCACAGGACTGACGCTGACAGGTAACACATTCAGCATCACCAACACTACTGTGAGTTCTGGTTCTTATGGCTCTGCCACTCAGGTCGGCACTTTCACTGTCAATGCTCAAGGTCAGCTGACAGCGGCTAGTAATACAACAGTGACACCAGCTGTGACTTCAATCACAGGATTGGGAACAGGCGTTGCAACTGCTCTTGCTTTAAATACTGGCAGTGTTGGCGCTTTTGTGGTCAATGGCGGCGCATTGGGTACACCTTCTTCGGGTACTTTGACCAATGCTACTGGATTGCCTTTGACAACTGGGGTGACAGGAGTTTTGGCTGTTGCCAATGGTGGAACTGGAGTCACGGCATCCAGCGGTGCAAATTCAGTTGTTTTGCGTGATGCCAATGCAAACATCAATGCAAATTGTGTTTTTGAAGGTTTTACTTCACAAGCCGCAAGTGGGACAGCAATTGTTTTGACAGTTGCATCGGTTCAAAATTGGTTGATTACAGGTTCAGGCGGTCAAACAATTCAATTGCCTGATGCAACAACATTGCCAAATGGTGCATTGTTTACTTTTAACAATAACCAATCGTCAGGCACGATTGTTATTAAAAACAATTCGGGAACAACAGTTTGCACTACCCAATCGGGCGCATATATTCAAGTTGTTTTGATAAGCAATTCGATTGCGGCTGGCTCTTGGGATTACCATAATGTTGCGCCATCAAATGCAAGTTGGTCTACCAATACACTTTCTTGGGCTGGTTCATATACTAATGGCACTTGGAATGGCAATGCGATTGGTGCGGCTTATGGTGGAACTGGCGCAACATCATTGACGGGGTATGTGTATGGAAATGGAACAGGTGCAATGACTGCATCGACAACCATACCAACAACAGCATTATCAGGAACTATTAGTAATAGTCAATTAGCTAACAGTACCATTTCGGGTGTTTCTCTTGGCTCAAACTTGAATGCCTTGACAATTGGCACTGGCTTGACAGGAACAAGTTACAACGGTTCTTCGGCTGTCACGATTGCTCTTGGCACTACAGCTGTCACAGCTGGCTCATATACAACAGCAAACATTACTGTTGATGCTTACGGTCGAATCACAGCCGCATCAAATGGCGCTGGTGGTGTGACTTCTTTCAACACTAGAACAGGCGCTGTAACGCTTACTTCTAGCGATGTCACTACTGCTTTGACTTATACGCCTGTCCAATCGGTCAGCGGCACGACAGGTCAAATTTCATCTACTGGTGGAACAACTCCAGTATTGGCTTTGTCAACAACGGCTGTGACCGCAGGTTCTTATACAGCAGCGAACATTACCGTTGATGCTTACGGTCGAATCACAGCCGCATCTAACGGTTCAGGTAGTTCGGGCACTGTGACAAGTGTTTCTGTTGTTTCCGCAAACGGTTTTGCTGGAACTGTTGCAACCGCAACAACTACACCCGCAATTACTTTAAGCACAAGTATCACTGGCGTTTTATACGGCAATGGAACTGCGCTTTCTGCGGCTACTGGCTCTCAAATTGCAACAGCAATTGGAACAACAGCTGTAACAAACTCAACCAATACAACCAATATTTTGGGTGGTGCGGCTGGCTCTTTGGCATACAACACAGGTTCGGGAGCGACTTCATTCCTTGCTCTTGGCACTTCAGGTTATGTTCTAACAGCTGGCGCAAGCGCGCCTACTTATGTTGCGCCAAGTACTTTAACTGTTGGTACAGCAACTAACGCTACCCAGTTGAATGGACAATCCGCAAGCTACTACACCAATGCTTCCAATCTTGCATCAGGAACTGTGCCAACTGCAAGACTTGGTTCAGGCACTGCTTCCAGTTCTACATATTTGCGTGGCGACCAAACCTATGCAACTCCTGTAACTTCAATTTCTGCTGGCACTGGCATTTCTGTTAGTGCATCCACTGGTGGTGTGACCATTACAAATAGTTCTCCTATGAGTGGCGGCGTTTGTCAATTGTGGGTTAACTTTAATGGAACTATAAGCGGCACAAACTCACCAAGGGCTTCTTTAAATGTAAGTTCAGTTACTTACAATGGAACAGGTGATTACACGGTAAACTTTTCAATAACGCTTGCTGATACAAACTATGCGTATGTTACGGGCGTGAACAACGGGGTTGACGGTTCTGGCTCGGGATATGCTGGTATTCAAGGAAGCAGAAAAACAGCGCCAGCAACGACATCTTTGCGTTTGACAGGTTTTGGAACTGATACTGGTTCGGCGCAAAACCAACTCACTGTTAATGTGGCAATTTTTAGATAAGGAAAAATAATGGCTCAAGTAATTGTTTTCACAAATGAAGATGGCGGTGTTTCTGTTTGTGTCCCTACAGGTGAAATTCATATTGATGATGTAAAAACAAAAGACACTCCTGACCATTCAATAATTGTTGATGATTCTATTTTGCCTATTTCAGACAATGATTTTTTTAATTCATGGGAATTAAATGGTTCAACAATATCTGTCAATATTACAAAAGCTATTGCTCAACAACAATCAAAATTAAATTCTATTGCAAAAATAGAAGTAAATCATAGAGCAACAAATACAGGCGCTGGCATAGAAAATAAACTTTCAGACACTGATTGGCTTTCTTTGTTGTCTACTGCAAGAACGACTATTGCTTCATGTACGACAACCCAACAATTGCGGGATGCTATTGCGCCTGTAGAAAGCGCAATTTCTGATAATGCGTGATACACTTTCAAAGGGAAGCCAACACCCTTTTGTTGGTAAAAATGGAGTTTAATGATGCAACCTCAACAAATTTTTACTACGCAACCTGTCACTGTGCCTGCTGGCTTGGTCAAGGCAATTTTTGACTACATCGGTAGCCGCCCATCGGTCGAGACAGCGCTGTTGACCATTCAGTTCCAGCAAGTCGTCGGCGCTCAGATGCAAGCCATTGAAGATGCTGTTAAAGCTGCTGCACCAGCTGAAACACCAGTTGAAACACAAACCGAAGCCGCACCATCTTCAAGCGAACCAGCACAGGCTTGATATATGGCGACCATTGACCAAACTGATGCCCGATTAAGTACGCACGAAGAAGTTTGTGCGTTGCGCTATGAAGTCATCAACGCGCGTCTAAAGCGCATCGAACAAATTATGATCACCTCTGCGGGGCTTATGATTTGTTCGATGGCAGGTATAGTCTTTACATTCTTGTCGCATGTAAAGTGATGTGGATCCGATAACCGCCTTTGCAGCATGTAAGGCCGCGTATTCGGGTATCCAAGGTGCCATCGGCATCTACCAAGATTTAAAGAAAACAGGCCATGATCTGTCTGGCATCACCCACGAAGTTGGGGGGATGCTTTCTTCGTTTTTCCAAGGCCAACAGCATCTAGAAGACGAGCACGAAAAACAAAAAGAGCAGGCCAAAAAGGACATGGCCGCTGGCAAACCGCGCAATGTCACGATGGAAGCTATCGATAACGTGATGCGCTTGCGAGAGATACGGCGCTACTACGCCGAACTAGAGCACATGGTGCGCTATGAGCTGGGTATGCCAGACCTGTGGCGAGAAATTGTGGATGAGCGTCAACGCCTGATCAACGAGCGTGAGGCGGCAAAACGAGCCAAAGAACTGGCCGAGCAGCAAGCTGAGGCCAAAAGACAGTACCGTTTGGCACGAATTCGTCAAAATATTTCCTTGGTATTGGCTATCATCCTAGGAGTTGTAACCATCGTAGGCACCGTATGCGCGATAGAACTGCTGATTCAGGAAGATATGACGCGACGATACGAAATCTACGGATAACGGCTATCGCGCTGACGGTCGCGCTTGTGATGCTGATTGCGTCAGGCGCATATTGGTGGACAATGGAAGAACGTAAATTGGGCTTGCGCAAAATCAAAGAATTGAAACAGGAGCTGGAAATATGCAAAAAAGCATCGCAATAGCTTTGCTGATATTGTTATCAGGTTGCGAAGATCATTTTAGGTATCCATGCCAAGACCCAACCAACTGGGACAAAAAAGAATGCAAGCCGCCAATCTGTTCAGTCACTGCAACTTGCCCTGAGCAGCTAGTAAAGATTAATAAGGACAAACCATGAAAAATTGGACGCCTGAACAATGGGGTGATTTCTTTGAATCGCTCTCGCTGATGCTGTTGGAAGCGTCATTGTCTATCGCTTTCGTAGGGGGCATCTTCGCTATACTTTATGGGCTGATCCATGTGTCGCAGCCAATGGAAGGCCAAAGTCTGAACGACAAAGCGATGTTTGCCATTCTGACGCCTTTGATGATTTTCTTGCCAACGATTATTGACAAGATAATTGCCAAGAAAACAGAATCTCGTGTAAAAGAAAAGGGCGACAATGTTTAATCCCTATATGATTCTTGGCGCGCTGGCGCTGTGCGTGGCTGCTTTCTTTGAAGGTATCCACTATCAACGCTTGGAAGACGTGGCGCAGATTGCGCAACTGAATGAGCAAACCCGACAAGTCGAACAACAGCGCGTGCAAGAGGCCAACGATCACGCAATCAAATTGAGAGATGCAAATGCAAAAGCTGACCAACAAATTATTAAACTTAAGTCTGACGTTGCTTCTGGCGAGTTGCGCCTCTCGCTCCGTGCCGTACAACCCGCCAGCGATCCCGCCTCTGCCGCCAGAGCTGGGGTCGAAGCAAGATGCGACATTGACCCAACGGCTGCTCAATCTCTTGTCACCATCGCAGCAGACGGGGACAAAGCGATCCGACAGCTCAACGAATTGATTGATTTTTACAACCAAGTAAGGAGTGCTAAATGAATGAGAATTTGAATTACGACCAAGCTGGTCTTGACGTTACCGAGGACTCTGAGGGCTGTCGCCTGACGGCCTATCCTGATCCCGGTACAGGCGGCGATCCTTGGACTATCGGCTATGGACATACAGGTGCGGATGTGCACCCCGGCATGACCATTGATCACGCGCAAGCCGAAGAATTTTTGCGCCATGACGTGCGCAGCGCTGAAGCAGCTGTCAAACGTCTCGTCAAAGTCGAGCTGACTCAGCACCAATTTGACGCTTTGGTTGACTTTGCATTCAACTGCGGCGCTGGCAATTTGCAACACAGCACTTTGTTGAAGCTGGTCAATGAAGGTGACTTTGCCACCGCGTCTACGCACTTTGGCGATTGGGTCAAAGGCGGCGGCCATGTGTTGCCCGGATTGGTGAAACGCCGCCACGCCGAAACCGTGCTGTTTAATTCTTGATACGTGGTAACGCGATGACTGACATGTTCGACAAAGCTACGGAAACCGAAGAGCAATTTCGCAATCAAGCTATAGACAATATCCGTAAGAATGCCGGACAGTCCAGACATTTAGGCCGTTGTCTCTGTTGCAATGCGCAAGTCGAGAACAACGGCCTATTTTGTAACATCGATTGCCGCGAAGACTATGAGCTAACGCAACGCATTCGACGTATCACTGGGCGCCCTACTTGATGCGCGCCACCTTTGCCTTTTTGAGCACAAGTTCGTACTGCTTTTTGGCTTCATCATCGAGCTTGCGCAAAGGCAAGTTCTGATAGTAGCTCCACTTGTCTTGGTACTGTTTGATCTCAGAAGGTGGCACCCAACCTAGCGCGCGCCATCTCTCTTGAATATCAGTGCCCGAAGGCGTCCAAATGTGCTCGTTAGCTGGGGATGATGGTAAAGCCATTATTTTTCCTTTCTTTTACGGGCAGCTCGTTGAGCCCTGTGTCTTGCATTATTGCTTTCTGTACAAAGAGTGCATCTGCACTTATGTGACTCGTATCCGGCTCTTGTGCCGTGAACCCAAGTTCTCAATTTTCCACTTACCAAAGCCTTTTCTATCGGCATACGTTGTAAACGCTTAAATAAAGTATCAGTGCGCAATGTAAGCTTCTTAGCCCATTGAGAAACAGTCAACGTCATACCGTTGTGAGTCAGTCTCACGTTACGTCGCTGATTATTCAATTGCTCTTCTTTTGTAGCCCATCGACAATTGTTAGGGCTATAACCTTTATTTGTGTCTAACCTATCCAAAGATTTGCCGTCAGGGACTTCACCCATATCAGCAAAAAAATTGTCGTAACTTTTCAACCATCTGGCGCATACAGTTATTCCTCTTCCGCCATAGTTAACCCACGCAATGTCTTTTTTATCTTGACAACGTCTGCACATGTTGCGCCAAGCAAAATAAGTCTTGGTGCCCGAAGGATTTTTCCATTTTGATCTATTGGTCATAACCTATAATATCATAAAGCTACTTTGCGTCAACCAACTCACCATTCTTTACAATCTGACGAGTGACTTTGACATCTGTAGCACCTTCAAAATTTGTCAATTTATTGACAACTAATTGAGAATAGCCGCAAACGTCTCGCCAGCTATCAATGAAACATGGGTCGCCATTCAAGATACGAGCTATCTTGTGCGCAATCATCTCAAGTGCCTCGCAGTGCTCATACGGTAAGTCTTGCCAGCCCTCAGACTCGTACATGACGGCTTTTAGCTTTTGACTTATTTCAGCATGGGTAGCGAAATTGCCGTGGGTCTTTTGGCGTTGGGCTAGGGTTTGTGCAATCTTGCTCATTTGTTCCTCGCTTCTTTTAAAAGTTCAATGCGTTCACGTGCTACGCGCAGGGTGTTATAGCGTTGGTGCAAACGTTCCAAGACAGATAGGCGTTTAGCGCCCACTCGTTCGGCGTTGAGCATCTCCAACACCTCATCTTCCGTCTTTGACGTCAGCACGCTGTTAAGTTCGCGCCAATTTAAGTTTTCCAATTTTTTCCTCCAGTGCGGTTAATTTTTTTACAGTGCTGTTGTGGCTGCGCTGCGCTGAGTTGAGCGTCCTTGCGCGGATGCGCAATTCAGCTTTGAGTGCCTTAAGTTTTATCTCATAGGCTTTGAGTCGTGTCATCTAAGTTCCTCCATTGCAATGTCACTAATGGCGCGTTTATCGTGGAGCGCCGCCCAAATCTTTTCATCTACTGTCTTGTTAGTGAGCAGAATGTAGACCCACACCGCGAACCGTTGACCGCTGCGATGTAGTCTTCCCACAGTTTGTTCGTACAGCTCCAACGACCAAGGCAAGGACAAAAATACCATTCGGCACCCCCCATGCTGTAGATTGAGTCCGTGTCCTGCTGACTTAGGATGTATAAGTAGTAGCTCAACTCGCCCAGCGTTCCAACGTCCAATTGCGTCGTTGTCGTCGATGGTGACGGCATGGGAATAGCGCCGTAAAAGCTCGGCCAATTCTTCTTGATAGTTATAGACGACAATTGTGTTGGCTCTTTGGTTCTCTTCCAAAAGGTCTTCAAGAAGATCAAACCTGTGCGAACTAAACCAAACAGGTTTTTGAGTGACGATGAACTTACCGGGCTTTTCTGGGTTTGGTTTTTTGGTTGTCTCATAAACGAATCCACTGGCCATCTGTTGCAATTTGCCTGTCACCACCGCAGCGTTTGCAGCCACGGCGCGCGCGTCGGGAAATTCCACAACGAAATCAGCTTTCATTTTCTCGTAGTGTTGGCGCTCCATGTCGCAGCGCATCTCCACCGTATGACAGGGTGGCAGTTTGTCTTTGTAGTCGCCAGCATCGAGCACATAGGTGGCAGGCTTGATCTTAGCCATGACGCCTTCCAGCGCGCCGGGACGGGGCGCCCAATCGCCGTAGTCGCGGTTGATACACACGAAGAATTGCTGAAGAAACGCGCCCTTGCTTCGGCCTAAGAGCTTGGTGTCAACGATTTTGCATTGACCGAACACATCTTCAAGGCCATTGCTGGTAAACGAGCCTGTCAGACCCCAGCGAATCTTGAAGTGATCGATGACTTTGTGCAACGCCTTAAAGCGTTTGCCTGACGCATTTTTCAATCGTGTGAGCTCGTCAAACACAATGCCGTCAAAACTAGATAAGTCTTGTTCGGCCAACCATTGCAAATTGTCGTAATTGATCACGACCACATGGGCGTCAGACGCCACCGCAGCTTGACGTTGTTTGGGCGTGCCTACGGCTAAAGCCATAGACAGTTTGGGTGCCCACTTGGGCAACTCCACAGGCCATACATCCGTACACACACGCTTTGGGGCTAAGACCAACCAACCGTTGACGTGGCCGCTGTTGATCATGTCTTGCATGGCCGTAAGCGTGATAGCAGTCTTGCCCGCGCCAACAGGCGCCAGCACCATTGCTCTGTCGTGCTCGAAGATGAAGTCGGCGGCTACCTCTTGGTAGTCACGCAATTTCAAACTGTTTTGCCCACTCATCAATTTGTTCCTTGGTATTCAACAGCGCATACTTCTGATTCAACCCCAGCATGTTTCTTGCAAACAGCTTTTGTAATTCAGACAGCTTGCCGCCTTTGGGTCGTTTAAGTTCGACAAACCACGTATGGCCGTTTACCATGCAGGCAACCTGATCAGACACGCCGCGCTGGTTGGGTGATTTAAATTTGTAGGACTTACCGCCTAACATGGCGACTTTCCAAACAAAATAATTTTCGACTTCTTTTTCAATCATGTCAGAAAGTTTAGCACAAATAAATTTTTGTGCTATAGTGAGGGTTCAAACATTCAAGTAAAGGACTCTCAAATGAAATCAGCTCTTCTCATTGCCCTGCTCTCAGGGCTGTCTGGATGCGCAATGTTGGCCAACGCGCCCGTGCCGTTATCCAGCGTCAAAAAGATCGAAGGTATGTCCCGCGATCAAGTCATCGAGGCATCCAAGCAATGCACCGATGCCAAACTCAAGCCTGTTGTGCGGTATGTGTTTCAGCCCAGCGATTTTGGGCGTATCCAAACGCCTATCGACGTTCAATGCGAAACCTACAGATATTGAGGTGCAACATGCTTGACTTCATCAAAAACGTCTGCGCCAGCATTGTTTGTTTCTTTTTGTTTGTGGTTTATGTCACATCGGCAACGCCTGCACCGAAAGAACAACCGCGCGAAGAAATCATCATCGAAGAAAAACCGCCTGTCGATGAACACAAACAATTGTTTATGGAAGACTGCATGAGCATGGTGATGAACACCGAAAAAGATTGCAACCGTCTTTATGCTGAATTAACAGGGAAAAACTAATGGCCTCACTTCACTCATCCATCGTCGGCGGTTCAACCGCTAAACGAGTCATCAACTGTCCCGGCTCTGTGGCGTTGTGCGCCAAGATGCCGCCCAAGCCCTCAAGCGAACATGCAGATCGTGGCACCCTGCTGCATGATGCCATCGCTGACATTTTGGGCAAGGACTTAGAACCACGTTCAGTCATTGGGCGCAAGCACGAAGGCATTGAGCTGACAGAAGAGCTTTTTGAAGAAAAACTTGTGCCTGCGCTCAAAGCCTTGGACGAGATCGATCCAGATTGCCAGATGGATTTGGTCGTTGAGAACTACGTGAACTTCGGCGACTTCATTCCCGGCGCGTTTGGTTCAGCTGACGTTATCGGCAAACTGGGTCGCAAGGCTGTCATTCTCGATTGGAAATTTGGCGACGGCGTTGTCGTTGAGGCTGAAGAAAACGACCAAGGTTTGTTCTACGCAGGCGCTGCCATGCGCACGCCAGCTGTGCAATGGGCGTTTGAAGACATCGATGAGGTAGAGATCATCATCGTTCAACCGCCAGAAGTTAAGCGCTGGACAACAAGTGTAGAGCGCATCAAACAATTTGAGGTCGAATTGGCGCGCGCTGTGAAGCTGGCGCAAACGCCTGATGCGCCCATAAAAGATGGATCGCACTGCCGTTGGTGCGCGGCCAAACCCACTTGCCCTTTGAAGACAGGCGAAGTCGAGCGCGTGCAAAAGATTGCCATTCAAGCAATCGACAAGACCAAGTTATCTGAGTACCTTGTTGTGGCAGACGCGCTAGAAGATTGGATCAAGGACGTGCGCGCGCTGGCGCATCAGATCCTTGACTCAGGTGCACCTGTGCCCGGATTCAAGCTCGTTTCCAAACGCGCTACGCGCCAATGGAAGTTGAACAAAGATGAAACCATGCAAGCCTTGTTCAAGATGGAGTTAAACTTTGACGACATCTTCAGCAAACCAGAATTACTAAGCCCTGCTCAAGTTGAGAAGGTGCTTAAAAAGCGCAAGTTGGAGTTGCCAGACGATCTCGTCATGGCGATTTCATCAGGCACTACGATGGCGTCGGAGAGCGATCCCCGCCCCGCCGTATTGAAAATCGGACAGCAAATGACTGCTGCCCTCTCTAAACTTAACTAAGGAAAAAAAATGTCAAATCAACTCTCAGTTTTTAAATCTGCTGGTCTTCCCGCTGTTGCGAATGTTGCCAACGCTTTGCGTACCATGAAAGTGGAAAACGCAGGTCACGTCATCATCAAAATGGACAAGACAGGCCACTGGGTTTTTGGCGCTGATCAAACCGAAATCGAATCTGATTCACAATGGGCTATCAACCCATTCAGCTTCATCCACGGCTTTATTGCTTGGGGTGACGGCGACGTTTTGGGCGAGAAGATGGTTGCCATCAATGAGCCATTGCCTGATCTGGATGAAGCACCTAAAGGCGCTAAAAAGGGTTGGGAATCACAAGTCGGTTTGTCGATGAAATGCACCAACGGCGAAGACGCTGGTATGGAAGCACGCTACACCACCACTTCTGTGGGCGGCAAACGCGCTGTTCAAACTTTGGGCGCAGCCATTGCTGATCAGATCGAAAAAGACCCAAGCAAGCCTGTGGCCATTGTGTCTTTGAAAAAGGATCACTACAGTCACAAGTCTTATGGCCGTATCTACACACCCGTGTTTGAAATCGTGGGCTGGATGGGTATGACCGAAGAAGCTGCGCCAGCTGCTGAGGCCGAAGGTGGTGATGCGCCTGAACCTGCAACTGAAGCTGAAGCACCTGCTGAGACTGCGCCAACACGCCGCCGTCGTGCTGCTGTTTAATTGATCGGGGAAAGCTATTCAGGAATTCGGCTTGTATAAGCGTTAGCACCTGCCACTCTCCTGAATAGCCGTACCTTATTTTCCGAGGGCTCACACTCATGTCTGTTTTATGGCTTGACTTTGAAACACGAAGTCGTTGCAATCTACTCATCCACGGCGCATACAACTATGCCCAAGACCTTAGCACTGAGGTGCTTTGCATGTCCTACGCCTTTGACGACGAAGATGTCGTCACATGGGTGCCCGGCCAACCTTTTCCAAAAGAGGTCAAAGAATTCAAAGGTCAGATCCGCGCGCACAACGCTGCGTTCGAGCGACTGATCTTCTGGTATGTTTTACAAATCAATTTCAAGCTGGAGCAGTTCTATTGCACAGCTGCTCAAGCGCGCGCCAACTGCGCCCCCGGCTCACTGGATGACGTAGGGCGATTTATTGGCGCTGGGATGCGCAAAGACTTTCGCGGTTCGCAATTGATCCGGTTGCTGTCCATCCCCAATCAAGATGGCGAGTTCAACGAAGACCCCAAGCTCATGCAAGAGATGGTTGATTATTGTGAACAAGACGTTCGTGCCATGCGCGAGAACAGTCAAATGCAGCGCCAGCTTACAGACTTGGAGCTGTTGGACTACCACATCAACGAGCGCATCAACGACCGTGGCGTGCGCGTGGATGTGGACTTGGCGCAAGCCGCCATGTATTACGCCACCATCGAGCTCGAAGACATCGAAACGCTGGTGCAAGACATTACCGAAGGCGAGATCACCAGCGTGCGAAGCCCCAGAATGCGTCAATGGGTGTTGGAGCGCGTGGGCGATGAAGCCAAGAAAATGATGGAGAGCTACAAAGACGGCGAACGCAAATACTCCATTGATAAGTCAGTACGCGCTAACTTACTTGTGTTTGCGGATGAAAATCCCGATGAGATTCCACCTCACGTGGCTGACGTGATTCAATGCGCCGACGATCTGTGGGCGTCGTCTGTGGCCAAGTTCCGACGCATGGCATCGTTGGCTGACTTTGAGGATCAGCGCGTGCGCGGAGCGTTCATGTTCAATGGCGGCAGCGCCACGGGTAGGGCTTCGAGCATGGGCTTACAGGTGCACAACTTCACGCGCAAATGCGCCAAAGAGCCTCAGCGCGTGCGTGACGTCATGGTGGCCAAGGGCAAAATCGTGCCGCAGTTTGGCAACCGTGTGACCGATGTGCTCAAAGGCATGTTGCGTCCGGCGATGGTTCCGGCCAAGGGCAAAGTGTTTGTCGTGGCCGATTGGTCTGCCATTGAAGCGCGCATGAATCCTTGGTGCTCCAACCATGACCGCGCTGAAGAAGTGCTGAATGTGTTTCGCTCAGGTCGGGACATTTATATCCGCGAGGCCGCAGGTATTTTCCATTGCCCTGAAAGTGAGATCGAAGATGAAATTGAGCAAACTGGTGGTTCTGAACGCCGTCAAATTGGTAAGGTTGCTATTCTTAGTTGCGGGTATGGCGGTGGTGTTGGCGCTTTTACCGCTATGGGTCGTAATTACGGAATCATTCTTCCTGAGTCTGATTCTCGTCGCACTGTTGATGCGTGGCGCCGCGCGAATCCTTGGGCGGTGAGATTCTGGCAACAGCTGGAAGAAGCTTACACCAGAGCCATGCGTAATCCAAATGCTGAGTTCTCAGCAGGGCGAGTAACCTATATGTTTGATGGGGTTCACCTATGGTACGCATTGCCTTCTGGTCGAGTACTATGTTATCCCTTCGCACGTTTGGAAGATGATGCCGTTACCTATGCAAAAGCTGCTTGGAAGCCTGCCGCTGAAGCAAAAGAATGGCCACGTGCAAGATTGTGGAAAGGGCTTGCATGTGAAAATATCACACAAGCCGCAGCGAATGACATCCTGCGGCATTCTCTTCGCAACATCGATGACGTCGTGCTGCACGTGCACGATGAAATCGTTGTCGAAACCAATCAACCTGATGCTGTTGTCGCCGAAATGAAACGAGTGATGTGTACGCCGCCCGAATGGGCACAGGGCTTGCCATTGAACGCCGATATTAAGGTGATGGAGCGTTACGGCAAGTAAAGAAAACGCCCGTTGGTAGACGGGCGCAAACAAAGGAGAAATGACTTGGAGTTCATCGATTATATCGCGGGTCTTGCCCCAGAGGGCGAGACGGTTTTGCTCGTTCAACAAAAACCAGTACGCAAGGACGGAGAGCCTGTACTGCACAACGACGGCACGCCAAAATACGTTTGGCCAGCCTTCCCGCCAGATCACATCGTCAAGCCCGGTTCGGCGTTTTACGCCAACACGGGCTGTTTTATTTTGGATCGCTTTGCGGGCAACAAGCCCTCGGCCAGCGCCGCCAACTGCGAATATGTGTTGGTCATGGTGCTTGACGACGTGGGCACCAAATCCAAGACGCCGCCCATTGAGCCGACTTGGATCATGGAGACTTCGCCCGGCAACTATCAATGGGGCTACACATTTTCCGAGCAGCCCACTAAAGGCGAATTTGCCGCAGCCATCAAAGCCGTCGCCGAAGCTGGGTTCACCGACAAGGGCGCGATCAACGCCGTGCGCAACTTCCGCATCCCCGGCTCGGTCAACCTGAAAGCGGGCAAAGATTTCTTTGAATCCAAGTTGGTGGAGTTCCACCCCGAGCGCGAGTTCACGCTTGACCAAATCTGCAACGCTTTGGGCGTGGTGCCCGGCGACGCAGACAGCGCCACCATGCGCGGTGTCAAGCTTGAAGACGACGGCGACGATGAAATCCTCAATTTCGTGGCCGACAACGCCATGTTGTTTGAGCGCCCCAATATGTCCGGCTGGGCTGGCGTGCTCTGCCCACAAGCCGACAAGCACAGTGACGGCAATCCAATGGCGCGGTACAACCCGATCCATCGGTCGTTTTGCTGTTACCACAGCTCCTGCGAAGGGCTGAATTCACGGGCATATCTTGAATGGCTGACGACATTGGGTGCACCTAAGCATGAGCCCGGCATACGCTCAGAGTTGTTGAGCGAGAAAATGGGCGAGGCGCTGGCGAAGATCCAGCCCTCGGACATGTTTCAGGCGACTGCCGATGAAGCGATCGCTGAGATAGAGCAAAAAGAACTTGGCCGGATGCAAAAAGATGATTGGTATGGGCGCTTCGCCTATATCCAAGATGATGATGCGTACTTCGACCAAGTGGAGCGCCGCGAAATTTCTCGCAGCACCTTCAACGCCCTGTACCGCCATATAAGCTGCAAGTCTATCCACACGGGCAGGCGCATCGAGGCGTCGGTGTGTTTTGATGAGAACCGCGACCGCCGCAACGCGCAGGCGCTGGTGGGCATCACTTACGCCCCCGGCGACGGCGTGCTGCTCAAACGCGACGGCCAGCTCTACGGCAACCGCTGGCGCGACGCGCGGCCAGATTTGTCAGGCGTGACGCCTTCGGACATCGAGCCTTGGCTGGCGCATTGCCGTGAGCTTATCCCTAACGACACGGAGCTTGAGCACATCTTCAACGTCATGGCGTTTAAGCTGCAAAACCCACACATCAAGATCAACCACGCTATTTTGCACGGCGGCGATGAGGGTTCGGGCAAAGATACGATGTGGGCACCGTTTATTTGGTCGGTCTGCGGCGCCAACCTGCGCAACCGTGGGATCATGGACAGCGACAGCGTGAATTCGCAGTGGGGCTATCAGCTTGAATCTGAAATCCTTTTGATCAACGAATTGAAAGAACCCGACGCGGCCACCCGCAGGGCATTGGCCAATAAGCTCAAGCCCATCATTGCGGCGCCGCCCGACATGCTACCCATCAACCGCAAGGGGCTGCACCCTTACATGATGGTCAACCGCACGTTTGTGTTGGCATTTTCCAATGACCCTGTGCCAATTTCCTTGCCTTCACAAGATCGTCGCTGGTTCTGCGTTTGGTCGCAAGCCCCGCGCATGGCCGCAGACCGCGCCAAGGCAATGTGGGATTGGTACCACGCTGGGGGCTTTCAGGCTGTGGCCTTGTGGCTCAAAAACCGCGATGTGTCCAAGTTCAACCCATCCGAAACACCGATGATGACCGAGTTCAAGATGAACTTGGTGGAGCACGGCATGAGCATGGCCGAGTCGTTCATTGTGGAGATGTTGCGCAACCGTTTGGGCGAGTTCCAGCGCGGCATGATCGGCAGCCCATTCCACAGCGTATGCGATCGGCTCACGGGCGTGGCGCCCAGCGGCACAAAGATCCCTCAAGCCGCGCTGCTGCACGCGCTCAAAGAAGCTGGTTGGAAGGACATGGGGCGCATCGCTTCTACCGATTTCCCCAACAAAAAACGCATCTTCTGTGCCCCAGAGATTGCCGAAACCCATAGCAAATCCGAGCTGCGCCGCATGATTGAAACGCCCATCGAGGCCAAAAACGTCGTGGTCAATATGCAGAAAAAAGCTGCATAAAAATATCTGTCAAAAACTTCTTGACAGCCTGAATCATTGTGCTATATGATTCAGGCTCAATCAACTTCAGTAAAGGACATTGCAATGAATCCAGCACAAGCGCGGTGGGATCCAAAGACCGATGAATGGGTGTTTGAGAATCTGACGCCTGCCGAACTCAAGGCAATTGCCGTACACATTGGCGAGAGCAAAGCTGACCGCATGATGCAAAAGCTCAACGCTCCTATGCCGATCGACCACATCAAAAAGCACCACGGAGACCGCTGGGAAAGTTTGGAGCAAGTGGTGCGTTGGGCAGAAGACTACCACCAAATCAAATAACTTTTTACAAAGGGCTCAACATGGACGACTTGATAAACATTTTTGCGCTTGTGGCTGTAATGGCGCTGGGCATTGGCGCTTTCGTAGGCGCGTTGTATTGGATGCTTGACCTGCACAAAGGGGGCGACAAATGACTGATGACGCGCTTTTGATGTTATTGGCTGACTATTACTATGTGCGGTGGTTGGCTACAGCGGCTTTGATAGACGCTAAAAAAGCTTTTGCAGAAGGCGACGAACTGCTCGGCTATGACAATTTGTTTGCTTGGGTTGAATATTTGGAAGATAGCAACTTTTTGTTTGGCATGTTGTTGGGCAAAGAAATGAAAGCAATGAATATTTTGAGAGGTTGGGTATGACTAAACAAGAATTGATCAATACGTTGCGTATCACTGGATGCGACCCCAATACTGTGATGGCTATGACCAACGCCTATGAGCTTGGGGCTGAGGCTATGAAAGATGCGTGCGTTGCGGCATGCGAAGCCAAAGAAGGCAACGACCCGTATGCCAACGAAATTGTGTACGCCTGCACTTGGGCAGTCAAGAATGTGCAGGTGTGATATGTGGCCTTTCCCGCAATTCCCAAACAACAAAGACAACAACAAACCACCGAAGTTCAATCCTGACAACTACGAAGATGCACCGCTATGACACAAGATGAAATCATTGAGATGTGGAAGAACTCAGGCGACTTAGAAATTATTGGTATGCCTTACAGCAAGATTGAAGCCTTTGCCAAATTGGTGGAGGAACGTGCAACAGCTAAAGAGCGTGAGGCGTGTGCAAAGATATGTGATGGCATGGACAGCATAAGCGACTACTACACACTACGAGTTGAACTAATTTGCGCCAACGCAATCCGAGCAAGGGGGCAAGAATGAAATTTACACCACAACCATTCAAGAGTGACATCGTTGAATTTACATGGTTTGACTTGTTGCGTTTAGCATTTGGCAAAGAATTGCGTGACAGCGCATTGATTGCACGTCGAGCAAGGGGACAAGAATGACAGACAAAGAACTTTTACAAAAATACAAAGATTACTGTATTTACAGACATATTGCATCAAGTAATTTGTTTGAATCTTATGAATTTTTGGAACAAGACGATGAATTTAATTCATGGCAAGCATTAATGGAATGGGGATATTACAAAACACAATGCAACCACATTTTGGATAACTTGCATTACAGAGATTACGACAGACTTTGTGACTTAGCGGGGTCAATCGTATGAAGTTGATGAATCAATCCGAGTAAGGGGACAAGAATGAAACGCTACTTTTCAACCATTGGGTATTGCATGACACCATTCATCATAAGCTATGCGTTTTGGTACGTGATAGGCGCTGGCATCTCAGCAAGTTGGGATTTGGCTAACTGGACAACTGGTTTAAAAGTTACGTTGACCGTATGGGCGTGTGTCTTTGCAATCATGTTGCTTTTCAAACTTGAGCACAAAAAATGATTTACCTTAAAGAAAAACACAAGGACGGCAAACCTACGATTTGGGCAAGGTTTTCAAACGAAGAGTTGGCGCAAGCCACCAAAGCATTGATCCGACTGCGCCGCACCTACAAGCACAATTTTTTGTATCTTAGCAAAGAACGTGGAGGCAAATGATGGACTGGATTGACATTGTTGTTGGCGGCATTGTTGCTATTTTTATCGTAGGCGGTTGCTTGGCGTTGTACGCTGATGCAACGAGCCACCCTTGGGAGGATAGTGATGATTGAAGCAATGAAACAAACGCTTAAGGCGTTGGAACGTAGTGTCGCAACTTGTTTTGACCAATATTCACATCAACAAGTAATGAGCCAACCAGACCACTTCATCAATCAAGCCATCACATCCCTACGCAAAGCCATTGCAGAGGCAGAGAAGCAAGAGCAGGGTGAGCCTGATGATGAGGTGCTTGGTTTTAATGGTTGGGGGTTTCCTATTGAGCCTCCACCAAATCCAAAGCAACAGCAGGGTGAGCCAGTTACTCTTGAGGAAATACGAAAAGCAATGATTTTTGGAATCCCTCTCTACACCCACCCACAACCCAAAGCAGAGAAGCAAGAGCCTGTTGGATGGATAGATAGTAAAGGCAACATGCTTTGTGTAAAGATAAATGAATCTTGCAGACCCCTTTACACCCACCCACAACCCCGCAAGCCGCTGACGGATGAGCAGATTGACGACCTTGCTAGAACAATGGTCAAAGGTAACAAGTCTGTCAATTGGCTTGCCAGAGCAATCGAAGCCGCCCACGGCATAGGAGTTGACAAATGAATCAAAAAATGACTAAAAAATTGCTGTTTGAAAAAGTTGATTACAACGCGGAAACAGGTGTCTTTACATGGAAACGAAATGGCGATGTTGCTGGTTATCCAAAATCAAATGGTTACATGCAAGTAAGAATTGATGGCAAATATTATTTGCTTCATAGGCTTGCTTGGTTGTATGTGTATGGAGAATTTCCATTAATGGATTTAGACCATATAAACCGTGTACGTTCAGACAATAGATTGTCAAATTTAAGATTGGCAACTAAATCCACAAATCAACAAAACAGGTCGTTGCAAATCAATAACCAATCTGGTGTCTCAGGCGTTGTTTTTAACAAACAATGCAAAACATGGAACGCAAGAATAAAAGCAAATAAAAAATTAATTCATCTTGGTTCTTTCAAATCATTTGATGATGCTGTTATTGCTAGAAAAAAAGCCGAAGAATTATTATGGAGTAAGACATGAATCTAAACCAAGGCAAGGTGGCTGGCGGTCTGGTCGATGAAATGCTAGAGCTGGTTCACAAGTATGACGAATCGCTATACATGGCCACCGTAATTGGGTGCTTGGAGCTGGTTAAGCAACAGTTGATTAATGAAAGTTTGGAGAATCAAAATGACATTGATTGATCTTGGATTGTTGTGTTTGTTCCCTGTGATTTTTATTTTGGCAAAAGCGTTTGATCGCTACGCCCACCCACAACCCCGTACATGGGTAGACCTGACTGGAGAAGAATTGGAAACACTTTTGCGTGAAAACCGTTCGCTAACTTTAGGCGCAATATGGGCAGTTGCAGACAAACTCAAAAAGAAAAACACATGAAAAAGAAATCCAGATACAAGCCCAAAGGCTTGCGCTACGACAACATGGCGTGGCTGATGCAAGGGATGTTGCCTGTGGCCAAAGTGCCAGCAGCAGGTATCAATCTCCAGTTGCGCAACTACGAATCGTTTGACGAGGTGATGCGCGGCTCACCCACCAAGCAGCACGTGGACGATCTCGTGGGTATGGTCAACATGACCGAAGTGCTGGCGTTCATGAACATCGGCGCGGATTGGTTGGATGAGATACTTGCTGGCCAAGACGCCATCTTCAACATGGCGCAGCGCGGCATCAGTGGGCAGTCATTCAGGTTCACGGGGCTTGAGGCTGAGGCCATACGGCTGGTGCTCACTATCCACGACGAACAGCTCAAAGTCGCCACCGTCGCCCAAGTTGAGAAGGCAATCGACCACATGGCTGAGTACTATAAGCACAAGCGCGGGCGTCGCATCATCCCCAAACCTGCGCCAGCGCCAACCCCTAGCCCACAGCCTGAAGCTGTTGCCTAACCCCAAGCGCTTAGGTTACACTACCCAAGCGCTTAGGTTATAAGGAGCCCAAACCATGTCAAAGCCAAAACAAAACGAGTCGGGTGGCATCAAGTACACCAACTTACATGAAGCAGCCAAAGCCCTCGGTGGCAAAGGCGGCAAGGCCACAACGCCCTCTAAACAGAGCGCCAGCCGTCAAAATGGCCAGCTCGGCGGCCGTCCAGCCCACGGCGGAAGCTGATATTTGTAAAATATTCCTTTATTTGGGGTATTTTCTTGAATTAATGCTCAATTATTTGGAATTTTTGGCAGTAATTTATGGCCAAAAAGCGGTCAAAAATACTTTGATTAGTACCAAAGTAGTATACTGAAATAGTATTAATAAACCTAAAGTACTACTAATACTAGGGGAAAGTACTACAGACCCCAGCTTTTTAACTAAAAAGTACTATGTTACTATAGTTCTAAATATGCTTTATCGCTACAAATAGCGGGGCATATTTGTTTAAAAAGTATTAATGAACATATGCCGCGCGGGCGATACCGTCGCGGGCGTTTTGTTTTGTGCCTATGGCCTATGGCCTATGGCCTATGGCCTATGGCCTATGGCCTATGGCCTATGGCCTATGGCCTGACGCCTGACGCCTGACGCCTGACGCCTGACGCCTGACGCCTGACGCCTGACGCCTGACGCCTGACGCCTGACGCCTGACGCCTGACGCCTGACGCCTGACGCCTGACGCCTGACGCCTGATACCAAAAAGCACAAAACAAAAAGCCTAGGGGCTATCTAGAATTAACCAGATAGCCCCTAGGCTTATCGTTTTTAACGGATTAACGGGAAACCGGAAATTTTAGGCGCGGTGTTTTGCTGTAAATGCGTAAGACTCTAAAAACTGCCAACACTTAGCAAAATCGGCGGGGGTTTCGGGCTTTTTACATCGTCGCATATAAGCCCGCGAAGCTTCGGCGTGCCCGTCGCGGGGGCTATAGCATTCAATCATTTTATTTTGCGGGTTTACATCGTCAACAAAAAATAAAATCGGGCGCGTTACATCGTCGCCCCAAATCTCAAGCCTTATATCTAATTTCATTGTGTCACTTCTTCGGCGTTTTCGATAAACCAATCATCCATTGCGCCGGGTTCAAATTGGCCGCCATCCATATCGCGGGCAATTTTTAGCGCTTCGTCCATGTTTTCGGCGTCAATAAAAACATGGCATACAGTTGAAAATGACGCGGTTACTTTAAATTTTTTCATGTTTTAGCCCTTAAAAAATGTTTTCAATTTCTAACTGTTCGCGCAAGTTTTTAGCCGTCGCCCGATAAGTTGCGCCATTGTGCATAGCCGATACCCCGCCCCCGTCGCTGGTTATGCAATAAACCCGCCGTATGCGCCGCCCGTCGCCGCGAATATCCGCGAACATTAAATAACTTCTTTGCGGGTAAGTAACGCGCCGCGCTTCGTTGATAGCTTCGCACAATTTATCGATTGTGGTTTTTCTCATTTTTTAGCCCCTAAATGGTCTAACTCTAATTCGCACCACAAATCGCGGGTTTTTTGATAGATATGGTTTTGAACTTGCGCCGATTCTCTACCGCATGTGGCTAATGTTTCCTCAAAATGTGATTCTTCGCTACCCATTACATAGCTTAAAATTTCCGCTATTTTTTCTAGGGTTTGTTTTGATAAGGCCGATTTTTTGGGCTTTTTGCTTTTTGCTATCGGCTCAAGCGCAGGCACATAATCGGGGTTTTCGTCTTCGATACATTCAGGAATTGACACGTCTAATATCGGCGCGGCGCGGTCTAAGTAGTCAAATTTAAGAGTACTTAAAAGTAATCTATTGTTTAAGCTAGCATATCGGCTTAAATATTCGCTAGTTTCCATGCCCACATAAAAATCAGGGTAATCGCGGCGCATAGAGCTATGTTTTGCGTCAATTTTTATTTTGTGTTTATACGGCTTTGCGGCGTCCTTGCGGATTCTCTCCGCATTTTCGGCGCGGGTTTTGTAGTTTGTGGTTTCAATTTTGAATTCTACGAACATCATTTTTAAGCCCCCGTAACTTTTTGATCTGGTTTAAATTTTTGATTTTTCATAGTCTGCATATTTAGTGCGCTTTTTTCGTCGCCCTTGCAAAAAATGACGCCCGCGAAAATAAACAAATCACCCGTTTTTATCTCTGAAAATTTCATTTTTTAGCCCCTTGTAAGTAGTTGATTTTTTTTAGCGATAGCCCTTGCGGATGCAAATAAGCCGAATTTTAAAAATAGCGCGTGTTTTTCTTTTAGTTCATTTAGCATACAATCACCCCATTTTCGGTAAATTCGTACTCATTCAAGGCTATGTTTTCATCGACACTATCATTTTCATATTGAGAATCGATATCATTGCGCACGCATTGCAAAAAGTTTTCTAGCGCTAGATTAAACGAATAAAACGCATCGCCCGTTTTTTGAAACTCGTCGAAAAACGTATAACGCAAATCACAATCGAAACAAAACCCCGTAGGCATTGTTTCACGATCGAAACTTTTTAGTTTAACCCCGCGAAAATTCGCGGGCGTCGCGTCGGTTTTGACAAAATCGCGGCGGGCGTCCCCCATGCAATAGTCAACCACTTTTACGCCGAATTCACTGCAAAAACTTTTAAGACAATCAAGGCATTCAGAAAACCAAGGGTATTCAATATGCTCCCGATACCATGCGCGGGCGTTTTCTTTTGCATCGTCGCCCAATTCGTCGAAAGTGTAAATTTTGGTTTCAATAATTCGCATTTTGTGCCCCCTTACGCTAGGTCAAGACTTACATTAAAAAGCGCGTTTTCGTCGTCGCCCCATTCAGACAAAAACGCGCACGTCGCGCCCGATTTGCTATCAAATCGGATCGAGTCGCCATAATCGGCGACGCGGTGAAAACGTAAGCCGCTATGCTTATTCAATCGAGTAATTGCCCCGCGTGCGCTTTTTGCGCGCACCTTATGGCGAGTTACCCATGAGTAGTTAGCCTCGCCCCCGAAGGTGTCGGTTATCTCAATTAGAAAATGCTTCATTTTGTGCCTTCATTAAATGTAAAAATCGGGGCGTATTTCAACAAATCGCCCGTCGTTATAAATTGACAAAAAAGCCCCGCGTTTTTTGCTATAGAAGACGGGCGTTTTGTAGTTGTTTTTTAGATAGCCTTGCATTTCATAAAATGGATGCTTAGCGTATCCGATAGAAAATCGATCGTTTTCGGGTACTTCGCGCCCGTCGCTATAGTTGACGCTCCACCCCAAAACCCAATTAAAAAAACCACTTTCCGCGACGTTATCAACGCGGAATATTTGCGGGCGCCCATAATTTCCGCGCACGTCGCCGCCCTGATGTATCTCAACTGCGACAAATACATCATCACAATAATAAAAGTCTGATTCTGACTCGGGATAAAAAATTTGATACTGAAAAACGCTAGAAAAGTCGTTTTCATGGTTGTATACGTTATCAACTTCAGTGCATTTATAGCGCGTGCCCGTCTCATCGTGTAACGCGGCTTTTATGTCGTATTCGCATTGCATTAGCCATTTTTTAGATAAAATTTTCTCTAATTCGCCCCCGTCCAATACTTCGCGGCCTAAAGTTTGCTCTAAAAATTCTCCCGTATCAATTGAGCAATATTCGGGCGCGTTTTCGTCGATTTGGATTAAGTCACGCATTTTTTGCCCCTTCGACTAATTTGTTTAAATGGCTACACAATTCGTCTAAAGAGTAGGATTGAAAAACAACGCCCCCGCCGAATTGCTTATTGTGAAACTTACGCCCCCCAGCTTTATTTGCTAACTTGCACGCCATAACATAACGCTCGGACAATCCGAAACCGATACCCTTATTCGCCCCGTGCACGTCAAGCGCCAAAAAGTGAGTGACATAGCGCGGGTTTCCGTTAACGTCATTTTTAACGCGCATAAAATCATTAGGTTTAATAGTCATTTTTTGCCCCTTATTTAGAATCCGATAGCCATTAGCACAATGGCGACAAGTAACACCACTGGCGCGGTAACGATTAAAATCTTGTCTACTATGTGAGAATTCATGTTTTGCCCCTTACAGTTTAGAGATAACGTAAACACTAACAAAACCAATGAGTACCATGCCAAAGCATGAGACGTTAGCTAACAGTTGAATAGAAGTCATTTTTTAGCCCCTTTTCGTTTTCGGCGTTGCACTATTGCCCCGCCATGTTTTGTATTGTAAGGGAATTTTTTACAGTGTCAAGGGGGCAAATTGTAAAGAATTGTAAAAATATTTGTTGTGACAATATGGCCTATTTTTATGGGTCATAAGGGGCGTTTTATAGGTCATTATATGGGTCAAAATGCGCGTTTTGTAAAGAATAGTTTTTTGCTTTTTGCTAGGGGCTAACGGGTGACAATTTGGCCTATAGGTTAAAAAATGCGTTTTCTAGGTCATATGGGTTTAGGCATGGGTCAATTTTTTTGAGGGGTTATGACCCATGAACAAAGCCCCGAAAATGCTAGGTTTTCGGGTTTTCTGGTTTAAATTGTCAATAGTTATTATTTTGGATTTGCTTAATAAATATATATTTCATAATGTGAAATAGTGTATATATATAAAGAATTTTGGGTTTTGGGTGACAATTTAGCCTATAAACCCCCGCGACAAAATCGGGCGATTATGGCGGGGGGCTAAAAATTTGAGGCTATAGGCATGGGGCTATTAATTTGGGGCTAGGGGCTATAGGCATGAGGCTATAGGCATGAGGCTAGGGGCATGAGGCTAATTTTTAGTAACGTGCGCCCCCCGCCCCATGCCCCCAAATTTTTAGCCCCTAGCCGATAGCCTTAAATTTATAACCCCTTGCATAGCGACAATTTGACCTATAACCCACAATTTGACAATTTGACCTAATAACTTAACATAATGGACATTGTATAAAATTACTTTACAATATAAGGGCGCGCGATCTTATGCCCTATGCCTTGCGGCTATCGGCACGGGGCTAGCGGGCACGCGACGGCGTGCATTTTCGCGCAAAAACCCCGCGCCGACGGGTAAAACTACTACTATTGTGCCAAATTTTACTTTGAAATTAGGAAAAAGGGACTCCATTAACAACCCCCTATCTAAAAGCGATCGGGCAAAACTTGGTACTTGACAAAAGCTGTAAGCCCCTATAATCAGGCCATACCGAAAAAAGGTAGTCAAAAATCTAAAAGGGGACTCCTACCAGACGGGTACCCAAAAATTGAAATTTTGAAATCGGAGTCTGAGCCATGAGCAATATGCGCTATTCTTTAGAACCTTTGTTTTACTCTTTCGCTTACGAGCCCAAGGAGATCAAAGCCACGCAAGCGCAGGTTGATCGCATCTACAAAGCTGCGTTCCTCGGGCTCAAAGATTCAAGCCTTGCGCTGGCAGCCGGACTGCTCCCCGCCGAATTCCGACAGCTCTTAGCCAACGACCCTTGGATCGAGATTGCGATCGAGAAGGCGCGCGCTGAGAGCGAATTGCACGCAGCACAAAAACTCTCTGAGAATGTCGAAGCTGGCGACACCAAGGCGATTGCTTTTAAGCTTACGCACATGCACGGCTACATGCCTGCACGACCCGAAGGCGGCGACGACAATACGCTCATCGTGAAGGTGGTAAACTCATTGCCATCACCCGACGAGAAGAAATCAGAAGATGCCTGAGATCACCGTCAACTTGCCTAGGCTACACAGTGGGCAAGAAAGACTGTTTCACCAACAAACGCGATTGAACTCTGTGCGCTGTGGACGGCGCTGGGGGAAGACGCGCTTTCTCGAATACCTTGCAGCCCAAGGCGCGTGCAATGGGCTGAGTGTCGGAGTGTTCGCACCTGAGTACAAGCAGTTGGCCGAGCCGTGGGATCACTTGATTGATACGCTGGATCCCGTCAAGAAAACGGCCAACAAAAATGACGGCACGATCAAGACGGTCACGGGCGGCAAGGTGGACTTTTGGACGCTCAACGACAACGACCTAGCGGGTCGGGGGCGCGAATACAACTTGGTGCTCATTGACGAGGCGGGGTTTACGAAGTCGCCGCAGATGAAAGATATTTGGTTCAAGTCCATCAAACCGACGATGCTGACAACCAAAGGTATTGCGTGGGTGTTCTCGACACCCAATGGCGTAGACCCTGACAATTTCTTTTACGCCGCGTGCAACGACGAAGAGCTCAACTTCACAAACTTTCACGCGCCGACGATCACCAATCCGTATGTGCCGCCAGAAGAGCTCGAACGCGAACGCGAACGCAACCACCCGCTAGTTTTCAAGCAAGAGTACTTGGCCGAATTCATTGATTGGTCGGGCGTAGCGTTTTTCTCGTTGGACAAAATGTTGGTCAACGGCGAGGCGGTGCCCTACCCCACCACATGTGATGGGGTATACGCGGTGCTGGACACTGCGGTCAAGGGCGGCAAAGAAAACGACGGAACGGCAATCGTTTACATCAGCGTCAACTCGCAGTCGCAACACCCGCTGACGATTCTCGATTGGGACATCATCCAAGTGGACGGCGCGATGCTGGAGCGCTGGATGCCCAGCGTGTTCATGCGGCTGGATGACTTGGCCGCACTCACGGGCGCGCGCAAGGGCTCGGTGGGCGTGTTCATCGAAGACGCCGCCGCTGGCGCGATTCTTTTACAACAAGGCAAAGCTCGCGGCTGGCCTACTTACGCGATTGACAGTAAATTGACAAATTCAGGAAAAGATGAGCGCGCCATCTCGGTGTCTGGCTATTTTCACCAAGAGAAGCTTAAAATCAGCTCATTCGCGCTGAACAAGACGGTAAGTTTTAAAGGCGCCACGCGCAACCATCTTGTGACACAATTGGCCAGCTTCAGGCTCGGGGACAAAGAAGCATTCCGCAGGGCGGATGACTTACTCGATGCCGTCGTGTACGCGCTGGCCGTGGGCGTAGGCAACAAATACGGGTATTAAGGGGTGCTGAATGTCTGATGTCGTAGTAAACCAATCGTCACTCAACTCACAGTTGATTGAATTGCTCAATGCTGACAGCATTCAGCCGGGTACCGATGCGAGTTACGCAATTTGTAAAGCAATTTGGGAATACCACCCACTTGGCGGTAAGCTCGTAGAAAAACCAATTCGCATGGCGCTGTCCAAGCCCCGACGCATCACCGTGGACGTTGAGCCCAAGGAGATGTTGGTAGAAGCATTTTGGCGCGAGTGGGAAAGCCTCGGCGCGACCAACCACATCCGCGACACCATGTTCATCAACCGCGCATACGGCGCGGCGGCGATTGTGTTTGGTGCACCCAACATTCCCACCGATCAACCCATCAACCCTTGGGAGTTGTGGAAGCTCGATCTGTATTTCAACCAGCTCGACCCGCTGAACTTGGCTGGCTCCATCGTGACCAACCAAAACCCCAATGCACCGGACTTTCAAAAGCCTCTGCCCTACACGACAGCCGCAGGCCAACCCTATCACCCAAGCCGAAGCACCGTGGTGTTCAACGGCACGCCGATTTATCTGAGCTTTCAAGCTTCGGGCTTTGGCTACACAGGTCGCAGCGTATTCCAGCGCGCGCTGTATCCACTTAAGTCGTTCATTCAGTCGATGGTGACGGACGACATGGTGACGTACAAGGCGGGATTGCTGATTGCAAAACAAAAACCAGCAGGCTCGATCGTCAACCGACTCATGCAGACCGCCGCTGGCATCAAACGCACGTACTTGCAGCAAGGCACCACGGGCAACGTGCTGTCGATCGACATCGATGAGGACATCGAGGCGATCAATTTGACCAACACCGACACGGCCATGACCACCGCGCGCGATAACATCATCGCCAACATTGCGTCAGCATCGGACGTGCCATCGATCTTGCTAAAAGACGAAGCATTCACGCAAGGGTTTGGCGAAGGCACCGAGGACACCAAGGCCATCGTGCAATACATCGACGGCATCCGCGAAGACATGGCAACGCTGTTCATGTTTTTTGACAACATCGTCATGCACCGCGCATGGAACCCCGAGTTTTTTGAGGCGGTGAAAAACGAATACCCCGACGTCTACGGCAAGCTGTCATATGAACAAGCGTTCTACAAATGGCAAAAAGCTTTCAAACCATCTTGGCACAGCCTGATGGAAGAGTCTCCATCTGAAAAAGTCAAGGTCGATGAGATCAAACTCAAAGGCATGACCGAATTGCTGCGCACCATCCTGCCGATCATGGATCCGCAAAACCGCGCGCGTGCAATTCAGTGGGCACAAGACAATTTGAACGAAATGCCTGATATGTTTTCCAGCACGCTCACGCTCGATCCCGAGCTCATCACCGAGTACGAGCCGCCAGCCGAAGCTATCCCCACCGAGCGCTTGCCTGCGGCTAGGGGCTAAAAATGAC
>Ga0316224_1000530_pt1 | contig 52429 bp, 45 predicted proteins | sample TBH18013metaG_FD_206254 | JGI IMG/M metagenome (GOLD analysis project Ga0316224, IMG submission 206254) | Freshwater microbial communities from Trout Bog Lake, Wisconsin, USA - TBH18013 | ecosystem: Environmental > Aquatic > Freshwater > Lake > Hypolimnion/Profundal zone | place: USA: Wisconsin... | reverse complement strand
GCTTAGCGCCGATGATAGTGTGGCAGGTTGCCATGTGAAAGTAGGTCATCGCCAAGCTCTTAAACCTAAAAGCCCGTTCAGTCATGAATGGGCTTTTTTTTGTCTCAAATTTTTAAGGCAACGATACGGTTAGCGTCACTATTTACCCTGGTATGACTACGTCAAAAGGTAGGATGTGTCAACCATCGGGCGGCACATCATTTAAAGCCCGGCCAACCGGTAAGGTGGTCTAACTGCATTGCAGGTAGAATGCATCATCCTAGAATCGGTTGACCACCCTATCAGACGTAATTTAATGGCAATTACGCTCGCGACATAAATTTGCCGGTATCGGTATTAACCTTGACGATTTCGCCCGATTCAATATATTCAGGCACTTGAATTTCCAGGCCAGTGGAGAGTTTGGCTGGTTTGGTGCGACTGGTGGCGCTGGAGCCTTTCATAGCTGGTGGTGTTTCAATGATTTCCAGACTAATTGCGCTAGGTAATTCTATGCCCAATGCTTCATCGTCCATTAACAGCATGACTATGCCTTCTAGTCCTTCAGTCAGATAATCGGTTTGGTCTTCAATATCATCGCGGGTTAAGCTATATTGTTCATAACTTTCCGTATTCATGAAGTGATAGGTGTCGCCATCTTGATACGAATATTGCACAGGTATCCTGGCGCAATCAGCTGTTTTCAGTATATCGTCACTTTTATAGGTTTCATCCAGTTTTTGCTTGGTTTTCATGTGAGCATAGCGGACTTTGTATAAAGTGGCGGCACCGCGAGAGCTTGGATTACGCACTTCAATTTTTTTTACCACATAAGGTTCGCCATTGATTTCGATAGCGCTACCTTGCTTGAGTTCATTAGCTTTTGGCACAGATTTTTTCCTTTTGGTGAATGATGATTAGAAAATAGCTTGCCACTGTTGGTCAATGAAGCCTTGCAGCGGCTGATATTGGTTTTTATATTGCATTTTTCGGCAGTTTTTTATCCAGAAGCCCAGATAAACATAATCAAAATTTTGTTCTCTGGCTAAATTGATTTGCCATAATACCGCGTAAACTCCGGGGCTATAGTCAGCAAATTCAGGGTCAAAAAACGTGTATACCGCAGATAACGCCTGATCCAAGACATCAACCACCGCGATAGCAGCTAGTTTTCCTGCGATAGAATATTCAACGAATAGTGTATTGCACCAACTGCTGCCAAGAAACTGCATATATTCTTGTGGTGTAATCTTGTCCGCATAAGACTGGTCATGTCTCGCAGCTTGATAGCGCTGATACAAATCAAAATGACGAGAATCAAAACGGGCTGGTTTTATCTGGACATCAGTCTGCGTGTTTCGTTTTTGACAACGTCTTTGTTTGCGGTCTGCTTGAAAGTCCTTAACGGGGATACGCGTCGGGATACAGGCTTGACACTGCTGGCAATGTGGTCGATAGACTTGATCGCCACTACGTCGGAAACCTTGTTCAATTAAGCCGGAATAAATGACGGTATCAAGCGGAAACCCGGGGTCGACGGCAACTGATTCGGCTATGTTGCCATCAAAGTAGCTGCAATCGTATTTGCCGCTGATGTATATCGGTACAGAAATCATAGTGCCCAAGCATGTGGGTGGGGGCGAAATTTGCACAGTTGCTGTAGCAGCGATGCAAAGTTTTTGCGGCAGATTTCCTCCGCACCTAAACTGAATAAATGATCGCTGGCGACTTGGCAGTCGATCAACTGATAACCCCAAGCAGAAAGCTGCTTGACAAGATGGACAAATGCTACTTTTGAAGCATCGGTTTGGTGATGAAACATGGATTCACCGAAAAATACTTGGCCAATCGCTAAGCCATAAAGACCACCGACTAATTCGCCATTCTGCCAAGCTTCTATACTATGGGCAACACCTTGTTGATGGAGATTCAGATAAGCTTGCGACATTTCTTGAGTGATCCAAGTACCGCTACTTTGATTACGCGGTGCGGCGCAAGCGGCGACCACTTGTTCGAAATTGCGATCATAATGTATTTCAAATATTTGCTTGCGTAGCGTTTTATGCAAGCTGCGAGATATATTAAGTTTATCAGGAAAAAGCACTAGGCGTGGATCTGGCGACCACCATAAAATAGGCTCGCCGGGATTGTACCAAGGAAAAATGCCATGCTTATAGGCATTAATAATCCGTTGGGGTGATAGGCAGCCGCCGTAAGCCAACAAGCCGTTGGGATCGAGCAATGCCTTGTGCAACGCAGGAAAAGCTTGCTCGGGATTGTAAGGATCCAACTGGGTGATTTGCATGCAGGGCTGTTAACAAGCGGTGGCTTGAAGTTTGAAAAACAGTAAAGGGGTACCGACGCAGTAAAGCACAAGCAAATTCCGAGTATCCGCAAAAAACAGGAAGTGCTTTGCTCTACTGGTCGGCGCAGGTTTATACTGTTAATTCATCCAAAAATTTTTCAGCATCTAATGCAGCCATGCAACCAGCGCCGGCTGAGGTGATAGCCTGTTTATAATGCGAATCCATCACATCGCCGGCAGCAAAGACACCGGGTACGCTGGTGGCTGTCGCGTTGCCGTGGATGCCGCTGTTGACGACAATATAACCGTGTTCCATTTTTAATTGATCAGTAAAAATATCCGTATTCGGTGTGTGACCGATGGCTATAAAAACACCATGAACGTCAATTTCCTTGGTTGAGCCATCCTGGGTGTTTTTAATTCTGAGGCCGGTCACGCCCATTTCGTCACCTAATACTTCGTCCAGCGCATGATTCCATTCGATACGGACATTGCCGGTTTTAGATTTTTCCAGCAATTTATCAGAGAGAATTTTCTCGGAGCGGAATTTGTCGCGGCGATGTACGACGATGACTTCCGAGGCAATATTGGCTAGATAAAGTGCTTCTTCAACGGCGGTATTGCCGCCGCCGATCACGGCCACCGGCTTGTTGCGGTAAAAAAAACCGTCACAGGTTGCACAGGCAGAAACGCCTTTGCCTTTAAAGGCTTCTTCGGAAGGTAAACCTAGATATTTCGCCGAAGCGCCGGTGGCGATAATCAGCGCATCGCAAGTGTATATCGCTGCATCGCCGACCAAGGTGAAAGGGCGTTTTGATAAATCGGTGGTGTGAATATGGTCAAAAATAATTTCCGTAGCAAAGCGCTCGGCATGTAGGCGCATTCTCTCCATAAGCTCTGGGCCCTGTACCCCTTCCGCATCACCCGGCCAATTATCAACCTCGGTGGTCGTTGTCAGTTGCCCCCCTTGTTGCATCCCGGTAATCATTACCGGATTCAGATTGGCGCGAGCTGCGTAAACGGCTGCGGTGTAACCGGCGGGGCCGGAACCCAGGATCAAAAGTTTGCAATGTTTGGCGGTAGCCATTCCGATTATCTCCAAAGGCGGGTAAAGAAAGCAAAATTATACGGATAATTGGGTCGTGTTGTGTTAATTTCAATTATAATCATAAATTGTGGAGCATTATTGTAGGCCCTTACATGGTTGCTGTTGTTGAAGAAAAAACTGCGCGAGGTCTTCGCGAGATTGTGTTGCTGGTTTTTTCCAGTGCTGCGCTATTTTTTTTGTTGGCGCTACTTACTTTTAGTCCTGAAGATCCTGGCTGGAGCCACAGCACTGCGTATAAATCGCTGCATAATGCCTGTGGGCTTTATGGCGCTTGGTTAGCCGATGTGATTCTAAACTTTTTCGGACTGATGGCCTATATGATACCTATTATGCTGTTTTGGTCGGGATATTTACTGTACAGTCCAGCATATCGGCAAAAGGGCGTATGGCGCGGGGTGTTGCGCTGGACTGGTTTTTTTACCACGATTTTTTCGGGATCGGCCATTTTTTTCCTGCATCTTTATTTTCTGAGAACCAAAATTGATTTGCCTGATACCTCGGGGGGGATTGTCGGGCGGGAAGTGGGAGAGACTTTGGTTCGTCTATTAGGCAATTCAGGATCGACCTTGCTGGTTTTGGCAATATTTATGACCGGCGTGACTTTGCTGACCGGCTTGTCATGGCTGCAGATGATGAATGTGATCGGTAAATTTGCGCTGATGGGTTTTGGCGTGTTTAGTAGACAAGTCGCTACGACACAGAGGTATCGGCCTCAAGACACACAACCTTCGGTTGAAAAAAAGAAGAAGCGTGTTACGCCATCGTCTGTGATGTCAAATGTTGAGCCTGCCAAGAAAACAAAACTTCAGATTATGACGCCTGTGGTCGCGCCGGTTTTTGAAGAAAGCGTCGGTAGGGCATCGCGCAAAAAAAACAGTAAACCGAATCATGATGCCGAAGCCGGCATCTATTTGAATGCTTTGCCACCATTATCGCTGTTGGAAAAGCGCGAAATTAAAGTAAAGCGCTATTCGAATGCTGAGTTGGAAGATATTTCCAGACAAGTTGAAGCCGTGTTACGAGATTACGGTATTTCCGTTGACGTGGAAGCTGTACATCCAGGGCCGGTCATTACCCGATTTGAACTACGTCTGGCGGCAGGAATCAAAGTTAGCCGAATTAGCGGCTTGTCCAAGGATTTGGCCCGTGGTTTATCGGTTACCAGTGTGCGGATCGTGGAAATTATTGAGGGAAAATCGGTGATTGGTCTGGAAATACCCAATCAAGAACGAGAGATGGTTTCGTTGCGCGATTTGTTGGTTTCTGATGAATTTGAACATGCTAAATCCAAGCTTAGTATCGCGATGGGTAAGGATATTTCCGGTATTCCAGTCGTTGCAGATTTAAGCAAAATGCCTCATGCCTTGGTGGCGGGAACCACTGGTTCCGGTAAATCGGTGGCGATTAACACCATGATACTTAGTTTACTTTATAAGTCTAAACCGGAAGATGTGCGTCTAATTATGATAGACCCAAAAATGCTGGAGCTTTCTGTTTATGAGGGTATTCCGCATTTATTGACACCAGTAGTCACCGATATGAAAGATGCCCAAAACGCGTTGCGTTGGGCTGTTGCAGAAATGGAGCGGCGTTATAAATTGATGTCGAAAGTGGGTGTGCGTAATTTGGCCGGGTTTAACCATGCTGTAAAAGAAGCAGAAGCTGCTGGTAAACCGCTACGTGATCCTCTATTTAAACCGGAAACACCGGTAGCTTTAGTTGATTATCCCTTATTGGCAACGCTACCAAGCATCGTTATTGTGATTGACGAGCTGGCGGATATGATGATGGTCGTTGGCAAAAAGGTGGAAGAGTTGATTGCCAGGTTGGCGCAGAAGGCCAGGGCGGCGGGTATCCATCTGGTATTGGCGACACAGCGGCCTTCTGTGGATGTTTTGACGGGGTTGATCAAGGCTAATGTGCCAACCCGAATATCCTTTCAGGTGTCGTCGCGGATCGACTCCAGAACCATTCTTGATCAGGGGGGCGCTGAAACTTTGCTCGGTAACGGCGATATGTTGTTTTTACCCTCTGGAACCAGTATTCCACTACGTGCCCACGGTGCTTTTGTGGATGATCACGAAGTACATCGGGTTGTTGAGTTTTTGAAAAAAACCGGCCCTACCAATTATCTGGAGGAAATTACCCAGGAACGTACGGATAGCGGGGAAATTGCCGGGCCTGAAGGAGTGGAAAGTGAAAATGACAGTTTATATGATGAGGCCGTGCAGTTTGTCACCGAATCCCGCAAAGCCTCTATTTCCAGTGTGCAACGGCGCTTTAAGATAGGTTATAACCGCGCAGCCCGTATGATAGAAGATATGGAAAATGCTGGCGTGGTTAGCCCGGCGGAAAGCAATGGTGCGCGGGAAGTTTTAGCGCCACCGCCACGTTGATCACCATGAACTTAGCTATGGCAGGTCTATTGGCTATTGTGGTGTTGTCGGCTTTAGGAGGCTGGTGGTTTACCGTTGCCAAAACAGTGGAAAAGCCGGTTAAAGTTATGATGTTTGTCGGTTATTTTTGGTTGTTGGCATTTGTTCAACTGTCGCTGTTTGCCGCTGTATATTTTTTTTGGCGACATTTTTTTTAGCAGAATTTATGAATTTTTCTTTCGAAATTGTCGGTTATCTGGCTGCAACGCTGACTACCGCCTCATTTCTACCGCAAGCCATTATGACGATTAGAACGCGTGATACTGAATCTCTGTCGCTGGGGATGTACTGCATGTTTGCCGCCGGCGTATTACTTTGGTTGATTTATGGGATTTATTTAGCAAATAACGCCATTATCATAGCCAATTTCATTACCTTTTTATTGGCTGTACTGATATTGGGGTTCAAAATTTATAATACCTTGCGTAATAGAAACGGTGGTTAGACTACTCATATTATGAAAAGTAAAGATCGCAGACAGGGTTTGGTTTTGGTGCATACCGGTGAGGGCAAAGGTAAGTCATCCAGTGCTTTTGGTATGGTATTTAGAGCCGCTGGATGGGGCTTGAATGTTTTAGTCATCCAGTTTATCAAAGGGCAGTGGCAAACCGGTGAACAAAAAGCCGCAACGCGATTTGAGAATATCGAATGGCATGCATTGGGCGATGGTTTTACCTGGGATACTAAAAATCCTGAGCAGGATATTAAAACCAGTTGTGAAATTTGGACGTTCAGTAAGCAAAAAATTCTTAGCGGGCATTTTGATCTGGTGGTCTTGGACGAAATCAATTATTGCTGTGGCTATAATTGGATCAGCGGCAAGGAGGTTGCCGATTTTATCCGCAGTGAAAAACCGGCGTGGGTACATCTAGTGTTAACGGGGCGCAATGCTTCGGCAGAAGTGATTGAAGTTGCCGATACCGTCACTGAGATGCGAAAAATTAAACATGCATACGAAAAAGGTATCACCGCTGAGCAGGGTGTGGAATTTTAGTCTGAAAAAAAGTCTGGGTTCTGGCAAAATCTACATCTTTTAACACTAAATTAAGTAGAGACTATGCAACAAGCCAAACGACTGATAGAGCAATATTACCAAGCGTTTAATAATGGTGACATGGACGCCTTTCTTAGCTTGCTGACAGAAGATGTGGTGCATGACATCAATCAGGGAAGTCGGGAGCAGGGTAAGCCGGCGTTTGCTCAATTCATGCAAAAGATGAATCATCATTATCGTGAACAGTTGGTAGATATGGTGATAATGGCTAACGAAGACGGCAGTCGAGCGGCCGCAGAATTTGTGGTATTAGGTGAGTATTTGAATACTGATGAAGGTTTGCCTGAAGCGAATGGTCAGACTTATCGTCTGCCTGCCGGCGCATTTTTCGAGATTCGAGATGGTAAAGTGGCTAGGATTACCAACTATTACAATTTAGGCGATTGGATTGCACAAGTCGATCCACAATAAATCGGCTGCAGATTATTTTTCGCATTGCTGATACTGGCTATTTCGCATAGAATCCGAAGCTCCATGCTTCGGATCTTTTCCGAAGAAATAACTATAAACAGATGGAGAGCAACAATGGGTAACGCACAGAAATTAATGATCGCTGTCGCAGGCGTGTTTGTGGTCGGGTTTATTTTAGTAGGCTCTAGTAAACAGCAAAGCAACGAAGAAAAAGAATCTGCCTCGCAAATACGGTCTCTGGTGGCAATGCAGGAGATGGCTAACCAGAAATGCCCTAAGCTGATTTTAAACAAAACCGGTACACAAGTATATTTTCCCTCCAAAACTGAGACAGATAAAACGAGTTATGTGACAATGGAATGGATAGGGGAAAAAGATTCCAACTTCAAAACCGCTTCATGCACTCTGCTTTTGTCGTTGGGTGGCGTATCCAGGTTGGTGATTGATGATCAGGTTCTCATTGATAAGAAGCTTTAGGCCATAGATTCCAGTAAAGGATTTTTGTCAGGCTAACAGGTTTATAAATGGGCGTATAGCCTGACAAAAGACTGTACGGATTTACTGGAAATTGCCGGCGTATCGCATCAGTTTTGCATTACAGTCAGGAGAGATTTTATAAGTTTCTTGATGCGTTTCCATTCTTGAGAAACGGTGATTGTGCTGTGTTTTATTTCGCCGTATTCACTTCCGTATTTCCATTTTAAGAACGGGCAGGTTGGGCTTGGCAACTTGCCGTTTACAAACCAATGTTGCTGATTATTGGCAACAATACAGCAAGACAAGGTGAAAAATAATGGCGAAAACTGTCTATAAAGGTGTGTTGAAAACCTGGAAAGACGATCGCGGTTTTGGGTTTATCCAGCCCGATAATGGCCACAAGGATATTTTTGTACATGTTTCTTCGTTTAAAGGCATGGTGCGCCGCCCCTCACGAGGCGATGTGGTTTTTTATCAGGTGGCCCCGGATGGCGGTGGTAAATTTAAGGCGGTAAATGCTCGGGTCGAAGGTGTTGAAGTTATTGAAAAAGCAAGAAAACCGTTTAAATGGTGGTTATGGCTGTCGGCTGTGGCAATGGGCTTGGTAAGCGCCGCTGTTGCAGCTTATTTTTGGTAACCTATTTTTTGCATTTCTGACCGAACATGTTTTTAAATCTTTTAAAGTAACGACTAGATAATGGAATTTATTCAGCAATTAATTGATGTCTTTTTACACATCGACAAACATCTCGCCAATATTATTGGTGAATATGGTACGTTGACCTACGCAATATTGTTTTTGGTCATTTTCGTGGAAACTGGTTTTGTAGTGATGCCTTTTTTGCCCGGCGATTCCTTATTATTTGCTGCGGGGGCATTTGTGGCAATGGATTCGTTAAATTTATATGCCGTACTCGGGCTGTTGGCGCTTGCCGCAATTGTTGGCGATACCGTCAATTATTCGATAGGCCGAAAGCTGGGACAACGCGCTTATTCTTTGAGTTGGGTTAATCATCAGCATCTTGAGAAGGCTCAGGCATTTTATGCGAAATATGGTAACAAAACCATAGTATTGGCCAGATTCGTGCCGGTTATTCGCACTTTTGCACCGTTTGTGGCAGGTATTAGTCATATGCCTTATCGAAATTTCATTCTGTATAATCTGCTTGGTGGTATCGCTTGGGTGTTGATTTGCGTTTTTGCAGGTTATTTTTTCGGCAATATTCCGGTAGTGAAGAAAAACTTTGAATTGGTGATATTGGCAATTATTTTGATTTCGATCCTGCCTATTATTTTAGAAGTTTGGAAATCGCGTAAGAAAACAGCCTAATCTTAAGCCGATTTGCCGAAATGTAGATGCAATGACTGGTCTTTATGACCTTTTCCGCGTTCAAAACCTGAGCGCTTAATAATTTTTGGAGAACAATAAATGCTTTTAACCGATGAACTGGTTGCTGAGATTAAATTTTTATCACTGTTTAATCTGGCATCGCACCAGGAGGGCGTCAAGGTACATGGCAATGCTGATCCACTATTGATTGCAGCTGCCGAACGCTTGTTCAACAAGGGGTTGGTGTCGCAGCATGATGGCGGGTATTTGACTGATTTGGGTGTAGAGGCTGCCGAACATGCGCAAAAACTGTTGACGGTTTTACTGCCGTCCTGAGCCGGTAGTTATAAACCTAACTCGAATAACAGCTTAATTGATACATATATGATTAATGCTATAACGCCGCTGAAAATAATAAACCGCAGCGGCTTTTTAGCATTATGTCGAAAAAAACTTTCATGTTTTCCTTGTTGTTTTAATTCCAGATAACGCTCACGTTGCGTGATGCCGCGTTGTTGTTGATATTGATCAAATAAAGGCTTGATCTTTTCCATATCCTCAATCCGATAAAGCCAAATGGCCGGCATGGAAATTCCCCAACTGCCGGCTGAAGTTTCATAAAATTCAATATCGTTCGTGATCAGCAGTTCACGTATATCGTCTGCTTCATCATTGGGAACGCCGCGTAAAGAAAAAAATAGAATTGACATGGTTACAGGGATTAGAATTGGCAAACACTGCAAAAATAACTGGCGCGTTGGCCGATTTTAAGCAATTTGATCGGGGTGCTACATTTTAAGCAAGGTTGATCAGCACGCCCATATACCATGAGTGATTGTTGAAAATAGCCTGGTTTGCCTTGCGGATTGGTAAAATCCCGTAAAGTTGTGCCGCCTTTAATTATTGCTTGTTGCAAGACGGTCTTTACCGCTGCTGTTAATTGCTCGGATTCGGACAAGGATATTTTTCCTGCTGGACGGGTTGGTCGTATGCCGGCCATGAATAAAGATTCATTGGCATAGATATTACCAACGCCGACCACAATATGGTTATCCATCAGCAAAGATTTGATAGCTACATTGCGATTTTTGGCGCGATCCCAAAGATAGGCGCCGGAAAACTCGATAGATAGTGGTTCCGGGCCTAACTTAATCAGCAAGGGGTGTTCAGCAACTTGATCTGCACACCATAAAACCGCTCCGAATTTTCGTTGATCATTAAATCGTAAAACAATGTCGTCTTCAAAAATAAAATCAATATGGTCGTGTTTGCCGGGAGGGTATTGCGTAGTGGTGATGCGTAGATTGCCCGACATGCCCAAATGCACAAGCAGGGTGCCTTGAGAGGTAGCGAATAATAGATATTTGCCGCGGCGTTGGATGCTATCCACAGCAAGTCCCGGCAAAAAACCGGCCAGCGTGTCGGGAACCGGCCAGCGTAATTGTGACTGTCGAATAATGACCGCTTTGAAAATCTTTTTCTCAATGTGCGGGGTAATGCCAAGGCGGCTGGTTTCAACTTCGGGTAATTCAGGCATCTGGGTTTAGATTTGCGCGAGTAAAAAACGGGCTTCATCCTGGATCTTTTTGCGGAAGATCAGTAATTTCCAGCGGTGACCACCGCATTGCCGCCACAGCAAGGCAGCACGGATGCCCGCCAGCAGCACTGAGCGAATTCTGTTCACGGTATTTTGCGCACTAAGATATTGTTGATCGCCAGCGACCATAATACGCGGTTGTAAGGTACTGATGGTGCTATGATAAATATCAGCAAGATTAGCTTGTACATTCGGGTGTAATACACCGTACTGTTCTGCCTGCGCTTGGGCTTTGCTGATACCGGTTTGAATGGTTTGTAACATATCAGGCCGTTTGCCGAGTTGTTTTTGTAAATAAACCAATTGTGCAGCATAACGAGCTTGTTCCGGGGTATTAAGGACTTTTCCACCCAGTTGCAGCTCAAGTTGAGCCAAGCCGTATTGAATACCTTTCAAGTTGCCGTATACATCAAGGACGCTGGCGGCATCGATTTTTAAAAGACTACCTATGCTGGCTTCCAGGGCCTCGGCGTCAGCCTTGCCGGTTGTAGCAAGCTGGTGTACCAGCGAGCAGGCTTGGGCAATGCCTGCCAAGGCTATGGTTTGGTTGGTAATGTTGTTTAATGACATATTATCGGTTAGGGATGGTCGATTTGTCGTTAATGATGGGGTGGCCGGATTGAGTCCATGACTGGATGCCGTGACTTAAATGATATACATTCACCATACCCTGCTCTATCAAAAATTTACCGGCTTTACTACTGCGGTTGCCGGAACGGCAGACTAGTATGACAGCTTGATCGGGTGATGTTTTCAGCATTTGTAATTCTGCTAACCATTTTGCGGCGTCGAAGCTGCCATCGCTGCTAAATGCTTGTAGTGGGCGGCTATCAGGAATGATGCCTGTCGATTTCCATTCTTCTGCGGTGCGAATATCAATCACCAGAGCATGGTTGTGCTGTTGCATGGATTGCAGTTGATCTGGCGTTACTTGGCCTAATTCGGCAGCTTGTAGCCAGGACATTGTTAACGATAATAGCAGAAAAAAAGTGAGTTTTAATGTCATAACATGGGTTAATGCGTTAATTTAAGGTGGAGTGTGGTTGATTTTAATTAAAAACGGATTAAATTTCAGGAATGCCTGCTTCTTTGTTTTTACTCTGGCTTGCATCTGTGCATCGAATCGGTTAATCGTAAGGCTATCATTGCTTAAGTCGGCAAAATAAAACTCCATGCAATGACTGTGCAGTGTAATAATATTTGCGTCGCGATAAGAAAATGTTTCATTCCGTTTACGGAGTTGTGGGCATTGAATTATGATAAAGGTCAGGCGTCGTTTTTTGCTGTCTTGATATGGCACGCGGATTGTACTCACGGCTCGCCGTTTTTCAACAATAATCAATAGGAGCATATATGTTTGAATCTACATCACTGACTGTAACCGGTATGAAATGTGGTGGTTGTGAAAATACGGTCATTGTAAGGCTAACGGCGTTAGATGGAATAGAGTCTGTCAAGGCGTCTTTTAAAGATCAACAAGTAGATGTGATTTACGATCCTGCGAAAATCAAATTAGATGAAATAGAAGATGCGATAGCCGAGGCGGGATTCACCGTTGAATAGCAAGTGGTTAGATGCCGCATTATTTAGAGGGCAATGACATGAGTGCAGAGCAAGTAAGCAATCAACAGCAGGAAACTCGCCTGTCGATACTCGGTATGCGTTGTGCTGGTTGCATTGCGGCAGTGGAAACGGCATTGATAGATGTCGGTGGAGTCAGTACGGTGAGTGTCAATTTTGCTGATCACTCTGCTACTGTGGTTGGCAGTGCTGATCCGCAGGCTATGAAGCAGGCTTTAAAAGCGGCTGGGTATGATGCGGCTGTGATGGAAGGATTTGAAGATCCGGCTGATGATGAGCAACAGGAAGCACTCCATTATCGTGAGCTGATAAAAAAAGCGGCTGTTGCCGGTGCTTTAGGGGTTCCCTTAATGCTGGGCGCTCACCTGGATTGGTTTCCGCTGATGGGAACAAGTTCCGGTACGACATTTTGGTCAGAGGTAGCCTTATTGACTTTGGCTGTGTTGTTTTATTCTGGTGGGCATTTCTTTAACAGTGCTATCAAATTGCTGCGCGTCAAACAAGCGAATATGGATACCTTGATTGCACTGGGAACCGGCTCCGCTTGGTTGTATTCCTGCGTGGTGATTGATTACACCCAGAACTTACCCAGTTTGTCCACACATGCTTATTTTGAAGCGTCGGCAATTATTCTGGCCTTTATTAATCTTGGTAATGCTTTGGAAACTCGCGCCCGCGGAAAAACCTCTTCAGCAATCCGAGCCTTAATCGGTTTACAGCCGCGCACTGCTCGCGTTGTGCGTGATGGACAAGAGATTGATATTGCCATTGAGCAAGTTGGTTTGGGCGATGTATTACGGATTAGGCCGGGTGAAAAAATTGCTGTTGATGGTGTGGTATTGGAAGGACACTCCAGCGTAGACGAAGCTATGCTGACCGGTGAAGCCATGCCGGTGGAAAAGGTGGTTGGTGACACTGTTGCGGCAGGAACCATCAATCAGTACGGCAGTTTCTTATTAACTGCTGCCCGCATCGGCAGAGATACCGTATTGGCGCAAATTATCCGCAGTGTGCGGCAGGCGCAAAATGCCAAACCAGCCATTGCTCGACTAGCCGATAAAATTTCCGGAGTCTTTGTACCTTGTGTCGTTGCCGTTTCCGCATTTACCTTTTTGATGTGGTTAAGCTTTGGGCCTGAGCCGGCACTGGGCTATGCATTTGTCACCGCCATGACGGTGTTGGTGATTGCCTGTCCTTGCGCCTTGGGATTGGCTACACCTATTTCGGTGATGGTTGCTGTTGGTCGTGCGGCGCAAATAGGGATTTTGATACGCAAAGGTGAAGCGTTACAAAGTGCCGGTAAAATCTCCTGCTTAATTCTGGATAAAACTGGTACCGTCACGGTTGGTAAGCCTATGCTGTCATGTGTGCTTGCTTTTAATGGCTATAGTGAAGAGCAAATATTGCAATATGCTGCCAGTTTGGAATCCGGGTCGGAGCATCCTTTGGCGGCCGCGATTCTGGCTGCGGCGCAAGCTAAAAATTTGCCATCGGATAAGGTGAGAAAATTTCAAGCGGTGGCGGGGCACGGTATATCTGCGCGGATTGCCGACCAACAATATCTATTTGGCAATGCGGCGTTGATGACTGCAAACGGTATTGATTGCGAGCAATATCAGCAAAAAGTAGCAGAATTGTCCAGGCAAGGTCAAACCACGATGTTGTTGGCTGCCGATGGCGCGGTGATTGGTATCATTGCTGTGACCGATCCGATTAAAGCCGATTCGGCACAAGCGGTAAGCCAGTTACAAAAACGTGGTGTTCGCGTGTTGATGGTGACAGGCGATAACGCTATCACTGCGCAAGCGATTGCTGCTCAGGCAGGGATTAACGAAGTACGTGCTCAAGTATTACCGCAGGACAAAGCTGCAGTGGTTAAAGCACTACAGCTGCAAGGCGAGATTGTCGGTATGGTGGGTGACGGCATCAACGATGCTCCCGCTTTGGCGCAAGCCGATGTTGGCTTTGCAATTGGCGCGGGTGCAGATGTGGCTATTGAAAGTGCTGATATTGTGTTGCTGCAAGGTTCGTTATTGAAAGTGCCGGAAGTCATAATACTGTCCAAGCTGACTGTCAAAAATATTAAACAGAATCTGTTAGGCGCTTTTTTCTACAACACTATCGGTATTCCTGTCGCGGCAGGTTTGCTGTATCCTCTGTTTGGTATATTGCTAAACCCGATGATAGCCGGGGCGGCCATGGCCATGTCTTCGGTAACAGTGGTGACGAATGCCAATCGCTTAAGATGGATAAAGCTTGAGGATTAACTCGCGCCTTGCAGGCGGGTAATCCAAGCATCGTCGGCATGTGGATCAACATGAAATGCCAGTGCGGCGGGTTTGTGTAGCAAACCTTCGGCGCCGGATGCATTGGGATTGAGCTGGCGTTTTTCAATAAAGTCTACCATTCGCCGGGTATGGTAAATTAATAGCACCCGATTTATTTCACTGCCGCGATAAATTTGATAGGCCACGTTAGCTTCGCTAAAATCCGGATTGCGGTTTAGCCATGCCTCTAAAGTCTCTGTGATATCGCCAGCCAGTTTTTTTAACACCGAATCATTGCGATTGCGGATCATTTGTTTTAAATGTTGTGCCAAATTTCCTTGCCGTTGTTGTTCTTGCAGCTCACCGAGTTCCTCGTCGCTAAACAAAAAGCTTTCTGCAACCAGATAGTGTTGATCTTTGTTGCCATCGTTAGCAAATAACGAGATTTTATTAAGCGCGGTATCTTCAAGCGCATTCAAAAATGCCCGGGGTGAACGTATGTGTTTATCGACTGTCACCACCCACGGCAAGGCTCTGCCGGTTGCTTCAAATCGTGATTTTACGCTATCAATGACATCAGCGCGCGATAGCTCATATTCGCGACCAGCCGGCTTGACTAAAAAGGCATCGACGGCAATGATGGATGTATGAAAACCCGCCGCATTAAATTGTTTGATGATGGTTGCATAACGAGGATGGTAGGGAATAGCTGTGCCGTCATAAAGAATATTGATACCGGTTTCGCGGGCTTTTTGTGAAACCAGGTCACGGAGACGATTAGCAAACGGTTCGATGTAGACGTAATCGTCACTATGATGGTCAGCGGCAGTCATTACTCTATACAGATCACTGAGTTTGCGGAATTCATCTAGAGATGCGGTGACGAAATTATCCCCGCATTGGGTATAGGCCATTTCCTGAACGGCTGTTTTACCTGACCCCGCGCCGCCCATTGCCATAAAGAGTTTGGGGTGGGTATCCGGCGTTTTGCCTAAAAATATGGTTTCTACTGCATTGAGCAAGATGCGGTTGATGGAATTAAGTCGGTTATAGGCAATCTCGACCGTACGGGCCAGTCTAATATCGGTATCAGCAATTGTTAATAAGCGATATTTAAGCGTGGGATTGTCGGCCAAGTTGAAAAGAGAGGTTTTTTCGCCATTACACTGTTTTAACAAGTCAAGCAGTTCAGCATGACTAGGCGAGCGCACTCCAGATAATATGTTGATATCCAAGCAAAATAAAGGGGCAAGTCCATCTTCACGTATCGGTATGCCATCTATACTGCTTTTATCCGGCGTTCGCAGATCTTCAGTACCGGGTAAATAAGAGATTACATTTTCCGCTGCTGTCAGCGAATTATCGGCGAGATGTTGACCGGTAATCAGATTCTCAATTTTGATGCTATTCAGCGGCACTAAGCCGCCATTAACAGTTACCAGACAAACGATTCCCTCTTTGGTAGTGTGCGACAGAAAGGGAATGCCGAGCAAAAAATGTTTATTTTCCGGCCACTTGCCATAACTGTTTGCTTTATTATGTAAACTTTTACTGCGATTGGGATCAATGGCGTGTATAAACGCGGTAGTCAGTTGTCGGCTAGGACTATCAAGATAATGCAATGCCTGGGTGTCTGTATTGGTTAGTCGTCTAAAATCAATGTCTTGCTCGTAAACGGCTTTGAAAGATGGCATGTTGCCCAGTGTGGTAATGAAAAAATCCAGTGTAATACGGTTACCGTAAGAAAATGGTCTTATCTTTCGCATGGCCCGATAAAAACCGGCTAAACGTTCGGCAATATCATCGCAATAAATGACAAAACCATTATGGTCGAAAATCGCTGTGTCCTGGTTGCTGTCGCCATCTAAGACCAAGCGTTCAATGGTTTCGCGAAAACGGCCGCGTTTTTCGGCATCCAGCATAATGCCGGGTCGGTGATTAACTGTAATTTGTTCCTTCCAGTCGCAAAAAATTTCCCGATGAATTCGAGTAAATAAAGCCGTCAGATAAGTAACTCGTTTGGTTTGATCATGGGATACCGTACTCTCAAGCTCATGCAAAAGAGTCGATAATAAGTTGATGCCTTGTAATAAGGCCAAAACAGTACGCAGTTTTTTCAGTTGTTTATAAGCTGAAATTTTTGCTTGATCATTTGAAAGCATCACTATCAATCCGCAGTCGTTGTCATTGTAAAAGAATGCTTTCGTGGCTGGTCTTTAACTCAATAGCACTGCCCCCCATCAGGAGGAGCAGGCTATGTTCCCAATTTCGGCAAGTCATAGTTGGCCTTGGCGATATTTGTCTACTGCGCATATGAAACGAGTTGAACTAACCTTGGCTTAAGCGAAAACCTTTTCAATTTTTGCCAGAATGCCTTTGCTATCCAAACCGCATAATGCCAGCAGTTCCTCGCGACTGCCTTGTTCAACAAATTGATCAGGTAGACCAATGTTCAATACCGATATTAGGATGCTTTGGGCGTGCAAAAATTCATTGACTGCACTGCCGGCGCCGCCGGCTATGACGTTTTCTTCTACAGTGACGATCACATCGTGAGATTTTGCTATTTCCAGAATCAAATTTTCGTCTAGAGGTTTAATAAATCGCATATTGACAACTGTTGCACCCAGTTGCTTACCGACTTCCTCGGCAGGCGCCACCATGGAGCCCCAGGCCAGAATGGCGATTCGCCCACCCTGATGTCTGATCTCTGCTTTGCCGATAACCAGTTCGCTCAAGCCTTTTTCAATAACTGCTCCAGGCCCTTTGCCGCGCGGATAACGCACTGAGGCTGGACCTGCATAATTGAAGCCTGTCGTTAGCATTTGTCGGCATTCGTTTTCATCTGCCGGTGCCATGACCAGCATATTAGGAATGCAACGCAAAAAACTATAGTCAAAGCTACCTGCATGAGTGGGGCCGTCTGGGCCGACTAATCCGGCGCGATCCAATGCAAACAAGACATCCAAGTTTTGCAAAGCCACATCATGGATTAATTGATCATAAGCACGTTGCAAAAAGGTTGAATAAATTGCTACCACCGGCTTACCACCTTGACAGGCCATGCCGGCTGCCAAGGTGACCGCATGTTGTTCCGCAATAGCTACATCAAAATAACGCTGGGGAAATTGCTGCGAAAATGCCACTAAACCCGATCCTTCACGCATTGCAGGGGTGATGCCCAGCAAGCGATCGTCTTTTTCTGCCATGTCGCATAACCAGCGGCCAAAAACCTCGGTATATGTCGGATGTTTGGAAGCTGCGGCTTTGGGAAGACTGTCTTTGCTTGGATCAAATGCCGGTACCCCATGATAAGACAAGGGGTCTTTTTCAGCCGGCGGATAGCCTTTGCCCTTTTTTGTTACCACATGTAAAAACAACGGGCCGGTCAAATCTTTTAAATTCTCTAAAGTGGCTACCAGTCTTTCTACATCGTGGCCATCAATAGGGCCAAAATAATTAAATCCGAGTTCTTCGAATAAAGTGCCGGGCACTATCATACCTTTGACATGTTCTTCGGTTTTTCGTGCCAATTCCCACACGCTGGGCATTTTACTCAAAGCCTTTTTGCTTTCTTCTCGGACAGAAGAATACAGTTTGCTGGATAATACCTTGGTCAGATAATTGTTCATCGCGCCCACGGGCGGGGAAATCGACATTTCATTATCGTTTAAGATCACTAACAGATTGGCATTGACATCGCCGGCATGATTCATGGCTTCAAACGCCATGCCGCCGGTAATACTGCCGTCGCCGATGATAGCCACCATCTTTTTATTCTCGCCGCGTAATTGTGACGCAATCGCCATGCCCAGTGCTGCGCTGATTGATGTACTGGAGTGGCCGACGCCAAATGCATCATATTCGCTTTCCGCGCGGCAAGGAAATGCCGAAACACCGCCCAAGGTACGGATGGTTGGCATACGGTCTTTGCGACCTGTCAGAATTTTATGCGGATAGGCTTGATGTCCGACATCCCAGACCAATTGGTCAGTTGGCGTGTCAAAAACATAATGTAAGGCGACAGTCAATTCAACGGTGCCTAAACCCGCAGAAAAATGCCCACCGGAAATACTGACGGTTTTGGTGAGATAGGCTCGCAGTTCATCGGCTAAAGCCTTGAGGCTTTCTTTGGGCAAGGCCCGAACGTCAGCAGCGCTATGAATATTTTTAAGTAAAGGATAATCGTTTGTCAGGTTCATAATCAGTATAAGGGTTCACGATAGAACATCAGAATGACGCCTATCTGGAATAAGGCGAACACTGAAATAAAACCGGCAATGTTTTTGCCGGGAGAGTCGAGCTTAAGTTCCAGCCAGCGACCGCAGGCTAAAATCAGAGAGAACACGCCCATTAGGGTGTGGCCGACCTGAATCAGGAAGGCTGTTTTGGCTTCAAAACCAACATGGGAATGGGCAAGCAACATCATTCCACCAAAAGCCGCTAATAATGGAAACATATAAGGGAGTAGCCCTGGGTTGTTGTTCATTCGGGCGCGAATTTCCGTCACGCCCAAACTGAATACCAATAAGGTGGCGATGCGATGCTGTAGAATTTCACCATTATTGAACGTGCTGTCCCAAAAACCAATCGGGCCTAGTGGCCAACTTTCGGCATCGCTGCGGAAAAAAAGAAAAATACCTAATAACATGAAGCCAACCGGCCAAAATTTGGCCCAATTAAAACGATTGGTGTATGACAGCATGGCAAAAAAACTCATAGTGGCCAGGAAAATGCCGGCAATGTTATGGTTGTAGTCTGACCAAGCGGTTGCTGCTTCAGAAGGGATTTGACCGACGATTGCTACTCGTCCGGCTTCACCGGCCAGCAGCGCTTCATGTGTAGGAGATTGCCAGCGTGGGAAGCGAGGATGAAACATGTTCAACACCTCTTGCCAACTAGCGGTTAGGTGAGGAATATCAACTGCCGGTGGCTGCGAAGCCAAACTGGCCGCAGTAAACAATATTGTCAGCAATATCAGTGTTTCTGCTTCTATATAATAAGGAACTCTGGCAGTGAGGGTGTATAGGCTGCGAGAAGTGAAATAATGGCTCACGGCTTGCCGATTTAGATAAGCGAAACCTAAAGCCAAGCACATCATCATTATTTTAACCATCAGTAAGTTGCCGTAGCCGGCACCGATGAATCCTTGAAATGTGCGGATGTAATACCACGCCAGAGGTGTGCCGGATGCTAACAAGATCAGCACAGCGACTATGCCGGGCGCTGAGAAGCGAGCCAGCATCAGCGGCCAAAGCTCTATGGCAATAGTGTTACGTTTATGTAAGCGCCATAACACCAGCATCTGGAAGATCCCGCCTATCCATAAGGCGGCGGAAATTTGATGAATCACTGTCAGCGTCATCAATAAGACGCGATCTTCCAGACGACTGGCGCCATGAACCAGCCAGCCACCGGAAATGACCAGCGGTACAATAATGACAATAGATAGCAGCCAATAGAATTTTGAGCGGGGCGCGTTTTTTAGGTATTGCCTGATGAATAAGGTCAAGCCGAAAGCAAAAATAGCCCGTATTAGGCCTGCTTTAAACTGCATTGTGGTAAAAAATGCCGGAAAAGGTGATTTTCCCAGTGTTGCTACCATTAGCCACATTTTTAAGCCGATTTTAGTCAGTTGGGTAATAACTAAGGCTTTACCGCCGAAATGGATCAAGTTGACGGATTTGTTAATCAAAATGCTGTTGTAATAGATCTGATCTTGCCATGGTCGCAAAACCAACACGCCCCATAGCAAGCCGCCAATGACGATGGAATAGAAAGTCAGATCGACGCCGCCGATTAGGGAGTCAAGATAGTTGGCGATACCTTCCATAAAGTTCACCTAGATGGATTCCGAACAAAAAAGCGCAGTAAGTCTTCGCTTAGATGCCCATCAGCAGCAAAAATTTTTAATTTAATCGCGTATTCGCCTGGCACTAATGCAGGGAGTTCAAGCAGAACTTGCCCCGGTTTTGCGCCTGGGATCGCTGTTATCGGTTGCATTTTATCGCCGGCGCTGATTAGAAAAACCTCGGATAACTCAAGTTCTACTTTGGAATTGAACGATAGTTCAACCTGACTGGCTTGATTAACCGGTACTGGTTTGAGTTTTAGTGAGTTATGGGTGACAACCGCATGTCCCCACGCTGAGTTAAGAGTGCATAACAGCAGGGGCAAAAAAAACAGTTTCAATAAATGCATAAGAAATTATCCTGATTTCTTGTTTTTTAAAGCGTGACCGGCCAGGTTTTTGCCCAATGTCCAGATTGCGCCACTTACTTGATGAGTGTCGGCGATGGTTTTATCTAACGAGTTGATGATCCAGTCTCGATCTTTTGCGGTTAGATTCAGTGGTGGCAATAATTTGACTACATTCATGCCGTGCCCGGCGACCTGGCTGAGAATTCGGTGCTCCTTAAATAACGGGATGGTCACCATTTGGCAAAAAAGTCCTTTGTTAGCAGCTTCCAGCATGGCCCAGGCTGCTTTTAGTGCCAGACTTTTAGGGGATTGAAACTCCACTGCAATCATTAAACCTTTGCCGCGAGCTTCCTTGAGGAATTCATATTTGTTAGCCGAAGCGTTGATAGTGCTGATAATATCGGCACCGATTACGGCACTGTTTTCTACCAGATTTTCACTACGCATGACTTCCAGTGTTGCCAAGCCAGCCGCCATAGCCATATTGTTTTTTGAGAAAGTTGAGCCATGGACCACCGCCCTGTCCATTCGATTGAATACGCTGTCCATGATTTTATCAGTCATGGCTACGCCGCCTACCGGCACAAAGCCGCCAGATAACGCCTTTGCCATTAAAATCATGTCTGGTTTGACATGCCAATGCTCGATAGCCCAAAATTTGCCGGTACGACCAATACCGGTTTGAATTTCATCGGCTATGAATAAGGTGCCGTATTTTTTACACAGTCGTTCAACTTCCGGTAAGTAGTTGTCGTCAGGCACGTTAACACCCTTACCTTGGATCGGTTCGACGATAAAGGCGGCGACATCTTTGCTGCTGAGGGCTTTTTCCAGGGCATTCAGATCGTTGAAAGGTACTGCGCTGCAGCCTGGCAGCAATGGCCCAAAGCCTTCACGAAAAATTTCATCGCCGTTGATGGAAAGGGAGCCAAGCGATAAACCATGGAAGCTGTGTTCGCAATGGATAATGCGGGGACGTTTAGTCGTGTAGCGAGCAAATTTTATTGCGGCTTCAACGGCTTCTGTACCAGAATTGCAAAAAAACATCCTGTTAAGATTGTCTGGCGTGGTAGCGAGTATTTCTTTGGCAAGTAGACCACTGAGTAAGGACACATCCATCTGTACCAGATTCGGCAATTCCAGTGTCAAGATTTCTTGAAGCGCACTGATGACAACAGGGTGATTGCGACCTATCGCAAAGACGCCGAAACCGCTTAATAAATCTAAATATTCGTTATTATCCTGATCGTAAAGATATTGACCGATAGCGCGTTTGTAATTTCTGTCGTAACCGATGGTGCGCAATACCTTAACTAATTGGTGGTTTAGGTATTGATCATGCAGGTCGAATTTTTGGTCGAAATGCTGCGATAAAAGATCGGAAATGTTAAATGACATGCAATGCCTCGTGTGATATTAGCTTATTGACTAGACTTAAATGAATATGGCGTCAATAAAATTTTTGCTGATACTGGTTTTCAACATCTAGTGCAGCTTGGTAATGTTTGCGTTAGTGTGCAAAGGTTGATAAGCCTATACTTTAATATAACAAGCAACTCTCGATGCAGCGTTCTGTAAAAAGTTTACGGATTTTTTTAAAGATCGACTGTCTATCATCTTTAAAAAATTCACGAAAACGATGATTGTAACCATTCTGAGTAGGATGAGTAAGCAGAACCCTTCTTTGTTAACCAAATCAATGAGTTTTGCCGGCATGTTTTATCAAGTCGCTTTCGCTCTTGTTATCCTACAGCCATTAATTTTTCAGCTCTCAATAACTACTGCTGAATAAGTACTGGTATTTTTATCTATTGGTCTAATGGCACCACCTCTAACAATCCAACTTTTGTTGCCATGCCGTGTTGCAAGCAAAAAATGCTTCTTACAAATCATTCATAGGTGCGTCGCAATTTTTTGCTTGCGCCTTGTCTGGCTTAGAAACTTGAATTTTCAGCGACACCCGTAAGTTAAAAACGGCTAATATCGTCAAGTTGTTTCGAAATACTTCTCAGTGTTTTACAGGCGGCATTAAAATGTAACCCCAATTTGCTTAAAGCCAAAATTTCCCAAGGATGCCGCGCTAAGAATTGCAATAATTTGTGCAGTTGAACCTGACCTTGATCATTTAAGGCATGAATCACTGCTTGCGGCAAAGTCATCGTCGCTGGGTCAGCGATGGCGCGGATGGCTATGCCGGGTAACCCGGCTTGCTGGGCTGTTTTAATGACTGCTGCGCTTTCCATGTCCAAGGCAATTGCCGAAGTTTTCCTAAGGATATTTTGCTTTTCTGAGCTATCAGCAATTATTCGACTACTTTCTACCAGCATACCGGTTATGATCTGATGCTTTGTCGAAAATAGAAACTGTAGATGTCGTTGCCAGCGTTTATCCGTATTTAAAGTCAGTTGTTGTTCCGATAATATTTGTTCTGGTATCAGCAGGTCACCTGGTTTTAATTGTGGCGACAATGCGGCGGCGCAACCCCAACTAATTAGACCATTTACCCCCTTGTCTATCAGCAAATTTGCAGCCTTTTCAGCATTAGCCGGACCGGTTCCGGCTAATGTAACCAGTATATTATCGTTTAAGGTTAAGCATTTACCTTCAGCACATTTCCGGCGGGTTAAAGTCGCGAGTTCTTCCGGTAATGCGACAACTATCCCTATCAGCCGTTGCTTGGCAGCGGTTTGTGAAGATGGTTGTTCGGTGATAGTATCGTTAACCACTATTTGTTCAATTCGTTACGATATCTGGCTAATGCCCATAAAGGGAAGAACTTGTCATAACCATGATATTTTAAATAAAACACGCGAGGAAAGCCGGGTGCAGTGAAACATTTATCATTCCAAACACCATCGGTTTGTTGTGTGCGCATCAGAAAATTGATACCGGCTTTTACTTCTGGACACTCTACTTCGCCGGCGGCAATCAAACCTAAAACGGCCCATGCAGTTTGAAATGCGGTGCTGAAGTGGTAGCGGCCACGGTATTGTTTATCATCGTGATAGCTCAGATTATCTTCGCCCCAGCCGCCATCTTCGCGTTGTACGCTTTTTAGCCAATTAGCCGCTTTTTTGTACATTGGATCGGTTTTGGGAACATCGGTTTGCTCCAATCCTAATAGTACAGACCATGTGCCGTAGATATAATTGGTGCCCCAGCGCCCAAACCATGAGCCGTCTGCTTCTTGTTCGCTACGAATGTAATCTATGGTGCGCTGTAGGGCTGGCAAGTATTCGTGATGGTTAAGCTGTGCCATCAGCATCGCGCAGCGAGCGCTGACGTCGACGGTTGGTGGGTCAAGTAATGCACCATGATCCGCAAATGGAATTTCATTTAAATAATAATAGGTATTATCGACATCAAAGGCGCCGTAGCCACCGTTTTTGGATTGCATGCCGGCGATCCAGCGCGTGGCACGATGAATTGATTCATCTAGATTGGGCAGATAAGATTCGGCCATTGCAAAGCCCACAATAGCGGTGTCGTCAACATCAGGATAATGGGGATTGGCGAATTGAAATGCCCAGCCGCCACCGGCTAAATCTGGACGGCGTACTCGCCAGTCTCCTGGTTCGTCAGAAAGTTGTACGCTTTTAAGCCAGTCATAAGCCTTGCGTAGATGAGTGCTGTTGCCTGAATTGTCTGATTCTTGCAGCGCCAAAGCGGCTAAGGCAGTATCCCAAACCGGCGATAAGCAAGGCTGGCAATAGGCTTCTTCATCGTTTATCACCAGCAGTTTATCAATTGCCTGGCGGGCCATCACAACGTCAGGATGGTCGCTTGGGTATCCCAGCAGTAGCATCGCTTCGTAGGCATTGACCATGGCTGGAAAAATGCCCCCCAGACCGTCTTCGCCGTTAAGGCGTTCGGTAAACCAGTTTAAAGCTTTTTCTATGGCACGCTTGTGCATGCGCTCGGGGATCAGTGGGCGAGTGATCCGGCCCAATTTGTCCAGTCCGAGAAACACTTTGTTTAACAGAGTTCGCTCTGGAAAATAGTGACGCTCTTCGTCTGGATGAACTACGAAAAGTTCAAGGATACTGATTTGATGCGGATTTTTTGCCTTGGCTTGTAGTGTGCAAAGTATAAACAGTGGCACCATGACTGTGCGTGACCAATAAGAAACTTTGTCGAGATGGAACGGAAACCAGGCGGGAAACAGCATGATTTCTACAGGTATATAAGGTACACCGCGCCAGGGAAGCTGCTGAAAGATAGCCAGGGCAATACGGGTAAAGACATTGGCGCGCGCTGCGCCGCCCTGACTCAGTATCCAGTTTCTCAATTTGCCCATGTGAGGAGCATTAATATCGTCCCCAGCCATTTTTAAGGCATAATAAACCTTTACGCTGCAACTAATGTCGCCGGGGCCGCCTGTAAACAAAGGATAACTGCCGTCCGCTGCTTGGCGCTTGCGCATGTATATGGCCATTTTGGCTTGCAGTTCTTCGTTAATGTCGTCCAGATAATGCATCATCATGATGTATTCAGCCGGAATGGTGCAATCCGCTTCCAGTTCAAACACCCAGTAACCTTTAGGGTTTTGTATGCTTAGTAGTTTAGCTTGAGCTCGCTCAATTGCAGCATTGAGTGAACCTTGTTTATTGGTTTTTGTAGATCGGGTACTTGAGTTGTCGTGACTGTTGGTCTCTACATGGGCTTCAGTAAACATAGTGATTCCTTATTGTCCAGTATGCGATGCGGGTGAATACTGCCAGTCCGGTGTTTTAAGGTTATGACTGAACAGATTGAAAAACAATGACAGTAGCAGGTTGCTGCGAACGCTCAGTCTACTGACCACAATAGTGGCTTTAACGCTGTTACGGCTGATTTTGACTTGGTTTGATTCGGTGAAATCAAGATTGTCTTTAATCTTGTTCAGTGTCAAAACTGCCATGCCTATCGCCCATAGGCAAAAGTTACGAATACCGGTTTCGTGGCTGGGCAGCAGCTGGGTGTAAACGAGAGCGTTTTGCAGGTGTCCGTGGGCAATGCCGATCAATCGTCTCAAGCCTAGACGAAAGTTTTCGTCGTTTGTGGTGGGTGATAGTTTCGATAGGTCGAAACCAGTTTCGATAAAAATATCTTGCGGTAGCCAGCAGACGTTGCGGTTGGCATCGTCCCAAATATCCTTGAGAATATTGGTCATTTGTAGTCCCTGTCCAAAAGATATGGATAGGGCCAAAAGTTGTTCGCGATGTTGGTCAATTTCTTTTGAATAGTGGCAAAATAATTTGGCCAGCATTTCACCTACGCAACCTGCTACGTGATAACAATATTCATCCATGTCTTTCAGGGTTTTAAGTCCGCTTCGCAAGTCCATTGCTTGATAGATGGGCATGCCGTTAGCCATGGTTTCAACGCAGTTGGCTAAGGCTTCAATTTGTTTTTCGTCCAGCGTATGAGTAATGGCGATGACTCTTGGGATTAATCGAATTAGGCTGTGTTCTGCCGGTATGGTTTGTGTTGATAGTAGTGGTGCCAATTCATTGCTTAGTGCTTGCGCATGTGCGCCGGTTTTGACGATATCGATGAAAGATGAGCAAAAGTATTTCTTTTGCTCAGCAGACAGAGAAACTTCATCTTCAATGGTGTCAACAATTCTGCATAATAAATAAGCATTGGCGACAGCCTTGTAAAGCGAATCGGGTAGCTGCGGGATAGTTAGCGCAAATGTTCGGGAAACGCCCTCAAGCAAGACCGCCTGAAGCTCGTTGTCAGTTAACTGGGCAAGCGATTCCGGGTTTTCGATCAAGTGTTGATGTCCGTTCATGTGTTTTGGCTAAAAACAATATTGCTAGGTTGGGCGTAATGATAGACTGTTTGTTGGTAATTTGCAAAGTGCTGTTGCGTCATTGCAAACGCATTTTGATTTCTGAACCGTTTTTGTCTTTTTTGATATGGTTTTTTTTGAAAAAAACATTAATAAATCAGTCTATTATGCGGGTATTTTGGTGTTGGGGTGGAGTGATGTTTTTTTGGAAAAATTGTGTTTTTTTTGAAACCGACCGTGCTGATATGTTGTTTTTTGGTATTTAAATCTGGAGTGTTGCAAAAAAAAGTAGTATTCTTACCACAGCATAGCATCATGATCGATTAAGTCTGGGATCAAATGGATACCCAAGATGGTTTTGGTGGAGAAGCATGTCTTGCGGGCATGAGATTGTTGTTAATCAGCAACAGATTGCCGCTGAAATTTATATGTGGTTATTTTGGAGATTAATCAGTGAGTGTTCCCTTACGTCAGCAAATTGCGGTAGCTAAATATTTAATCAAGCAAAAAATAAAAGGGGTAAAGAAATATCCTTTAGTTTTAATGTTGGAGCCGTTATTCAGATGTAATCTGGCTTGCGCCGGATGTGGAAAAATTGATTATCCTGATGAAACGCTTGATAAACGGCTCTCTGTGCAGGAGTGTTTGGATGCGGTGGATGAGTGCGGCGCGCCGATGGTTTCTATTCCGGGCGGAGAACCCTTGATCCACAAAGAAATGCCGGAGATCGTGGCAGGCATTATAGCTAGAAAGAAATTTGTTTATTTGTGTACTAATGGTTTATTGCTTAGAAAGCGCATCAATGATTATACGCCTTCGCCGTATTTAACTTTTTCCATTCATCTAGATGGTAATCGGGAAAGACATGATAATTCTGTTTGTCAGGAAGGTGTGTTCGATATTGCTGTGGAAGCAATCAAGTTGGCGTTAAGCAAAGGTTTTCGGGTGACTGTCAATTGCACCTTATTTCAGGGTGAAACTCCGCAAGAGGTTGCTGAATTTCTTGATTATGCCATGGAACTGGGTGTTGAAGGTATTACCATTGCGCCAGGATTCAGTTATGAACACGCACCTAGGCAAGATGTTTTTATCAAGGGTATGGATGTCAAGAATTTATTCCGTGGTATTTTTGAAATCGGCAAGAGTCGCAGTTGGAAATTAAATCACTCTTCGCTTTATTTGGATTATTTGGCTGGGAATCAGAGCTATGATTGTACGCCGTGGGGTAATCCGACTCGCAATGTCTTCGGTTGGCAAAAACCGTGCTATCTATTAGCTGATGAAGGAAACGCCGATTCTTTTCAGGCGTTGTTAGATGATACGCCTTGGGATAAATACGGCACTGTCAAAAATCCAAAGTGTGCTAATTGTATGGCACATTGCGGATACGAAGCCACCGCGGTAGAGGATACTTTGTCTCATCCTTTAAAAGCTTTGCTAACCCTTATTCGTGGGCCAAAAACATCGGGTGAAATGGTGGCGGAAAATAAAGTTGAGTTTTTAATACCTAAGACCAAGAGTACAATTGCAGATATTCCAGTCAAAGTTGAATCTTGATTGACGACAATTCTCTATGAGGCTTTGCTCGCTATGCTAAGAAAAATTTTTTTGAGTTTTGTTGTTTTATTGTGCTTAAGCGCTTCTTCAATTTCTTTGGCGGATGAGCTTTCAGCGCGGCAAGTTGTGGATGAGTTTCAAAACGAATTGTTGGCGGTGATGAAGGAAGGTAAAGCGCTGGGATTTAAAGGGCGCTACGAGAAATTGGACGTCGCAGTAAGAAAAAGTCATGACTTGCCGAAAATTGCTCGTATAGTCGTTGGCAAGCAATGGGAAGAGTTGTCGGCAGAGCAGCAGGCTACATTGGAAAAAGTTTTCAGTCAGCTTAGTATTTCTGCTTATGCCTATAATTTTAAAGATTTTTCTGGCGAGTCTTTTGCCTTTATTTCAGAAGAAGAAACCGGCCGAGGTGGGGTGGTCATGCATACTAATTTGCATATCCCAGGTGAAAAAGATGTCAAATTTGATTATATGATGAAGAAAAAAGACGACGGATGGCGAATTATTAATATAATAGCAGACGGCGTTAGTGATTTGGCATTAAAACGTTCTGAATATACCAGTGTATTGAGCAAAGAAGGCTTTGATGCGCTAATAGAAAAAATCACAACAAAAATCAATAATTACGCAACTCAATAACAAAGAATAGGAAACTTTCAGGTCTTAGGCGAATGGTTCATATAAGCTGGTTTTGGTATAGCAAAGCTTTTTTTACTTTTGTATTGTTAATTTTGTTAGCATTACCGCTCAGCCGTTGTGCGTATGCGCAAGACCGTAGTGATCAAGAAAATATCTCGTCGGGATTGGAAAAAAAGGGGGACAAGGCGGAAATTGATCCTTATGAAGGTTTCAATCGTTCTATGTTTAGCTTTAATGATCATCTTGACGATTATGTTGCCAAGCCTATTTCAGACGCTTATCTTTGGGTAACTCCCGGATTTTTAAAACACGGCATTACCAATTTCTTTAGCAATCTTAAAGATATTAATGTCGTTTTAAATGACCATATGCAAGGTAAATTTCAGCAAGGTGCTGAAGATACTGGGCGTTTTTTGACGAACTCCACGATAGGCTTCTTCGGTTTGATTGATGTGGCAACAGACTTGGGTTTGAAAAAACATGAAGAAGATTTTGGTCAAACCTTAGCTGTTTGGGGGGTTCCGCAAGGGCCATATCTGGTTTTGCCGATTCTTGGGCCTACCACGACGCGGGGTTTGCCCGGCAGCGTCTTTGATGTGGCGGCCAATCCTTCTTCTTATGTCGGCATAGTGCCGGTGCAAGTAGTGTCAATGTTAAATACTCGGGCGAATGCTGATGGAGCGCTAAAGTTTATTGATGAAGCTGCAATCGATCCTTATGTATTTACCCGAGAAGCTTTTCTTCAGTATCAACAGCATTTAATTACAGATGGCAAAGTTAATGCCAGTGTTGATGTGCTGCCGTTGGAGGATGAGGTTTTTGGTGATACAGATTCAGTGATGGACAAAAAAGCCGATAAAAAAATTATTTCAGACAATGTAGTGGCTGAGAAAAAAAGTCTAGAAATAATGAATAACAACCCGCAAGCAGAGAATGTTGATAACCAATTAGAAAAAGCGATTGCTGACTTGGATAATGGTAAGCAATCTTCATCTTTAGCGCAAGTCTCAGATAAGCCGGAGCGTTTCAGTAAGAAATACGCTAAAAAAGGCAGAAAAGCAAGGTTAAGCGAAACCGAATCAGCCGTGCGCTAATCTTATTTTTAATAATGCAGCAGAGAATGGACTTCATAACCGTTCAATTTCTCCCGGCCACTTAAAAAATCCAGTTCAACGACGAAAGCGCAAGCGGCTACGGTAGCGCCAAGCTTTTCAATCAAGTCGCAACTGGCTTTTGCTGTGCCGCCGGTGGCTAATAAATCATCAATTAATAGCACTTTATCGCTACTGTCCACTGCATCAATGTGCACCTCAAGTTCGGCTGCGCCATATTCCAGATCATAGGAAACGCTTTGCACATCATGAGGTAGTTTACCGGGTTTTCTGAGTGGAATAAAGGGGAGGCCTAATTCCCATGCAACCAGTGCGCCGAAAATAAATCCTCTTGCCTCCATACCTGCAACTGCGGTGATGTTTTGATTTATAAATGGATGTAATAATTGATGGACAGCAAGTCGACATGCGACAGGGTCTTTAACCAACGGGGTGATGTCTTTAAAAATAATACCGGGTTTGGGGAAATTGGGAATATCACGAATTTTGGCTCTTAATCTGTCCATGCGAATAACTAAAGTTTTAAATGAATAAGGTGCTGATTAACCTGGAACCGGCAGTTCGCTCCTTAGCTGTCGTAAGGCCTTATCGGAACTGGAAAATTAGGCATGAATAGAATTCATCCGGTGAAGCCGTTACCACGCTCGCCAGCCAACCGGGAAACGGCACTGGCGGACGTGTCCAACTGTCGATTCTGGGTTTAATGGCTGCGTTCAATAATATATAAAGATAGTTCTCTAAGCAAATCAGCTTCGCTATTGAAGCTGCTTAAACTTTCCAAGGCTTGTTCATGCAGCTCCAGCGCTTTTTGTTTGGCCCCTGCCATTCCTAATAATGCAGGATAGGTCGGTTTATCATTTTCGGTATCTTTGCCCTGAGTTTTACCTAGTGTGGCTGTGTCGCTCTCCACATCAAGGATATCATCTTTAACCTGGAAAGAAAGGCCGATGCATTTGGCGTAATGATCCAGATGCTTTGCCGTTATCGGATCGAGATCAATTTTTGATAAAGCAGCTAGATTGACACTAGCCCGTATTAATGCCCCAGTTTTGTGGATATGCATATTTTCTAACTCCGGCAGACTCAGTGTGGTGCCTACCGAAGACAGGTCTATGGCTTGACCACCGACCATGCCTTGTGAGCCACTGGCCTTGGCCAAAGTTGTAATCATCTTTAAACGGGTTATAGCATCAACTTGAATGCTGGAGTCGTTGCCAAGTATTTCAAAAGCAAGCGCCTGTAGCGCATCGCCGGCCAAAATTGCTGTCGCATCGTCGTAAGCTTTATGGCAGGTGGGTTTGCCGCGGCGAAGATCGTCATTGTCCATGGCGGGAAGGTCGTCGTGAATTAACGAATAGACATGAATAAATTCTACTGCACAAGCTTGGGCGTCTAGTTTGTCTTCGCTTAAGTTCAAAGCTTGACCAGTTGCATAAGTTAATAGCGGTCGAGTTCGTTTGCCGCCGTTTAGCACACTGTAACGCATGGCCTGATGCAGGGTTTGGGGCAGTATGGTTCCGCTAGGCAGGCGCGTATCCAGGGCAAGCTCAATTCTATTTTGACAGGCGGTTATGTAGTTTTTTAAGTTACTCATTGTTGAATGGCTCCAGTATTTGTTGGCCGTTTTTCTCTAAAAGGATCTGAACTTTTTGTTCGGCGTCCTGTAATGCCTGTTGACAAGTACGGGTTAATCTAATGCCTCGCTCGAATGCTTTTAGTGATTCTTCTAGGGAAATGTCGCCTTGTTCCATTTGTTCGACTAATTTTTCAAGTTCTTCCATGGCATCTTCAAACATGGATGGGCTTTTTTTTCGCGACATAATGAATAATTGGGCGGTAGATATGCAGCCGGTTATTATAAAGCGAAATAAAAAGTTAACCTGAAAAAATTACAAAATGGTTCTTGCGTTTCTTGGCAACTCACGGCTTCAAAATTGGTAACTATTCAATGTAAGAGGGAGAGCATCAAAAGCCATATAAACTCAGTGAAGTATCGGAAACGCCAATTAAATCAATGGATACCATATGTGTTTGACTTAGACTTTGTGAATTGCTGTCGCTGACAGATTGGCTGATGATGGCCGCACCGCTGTCACTGTCACAGATAGTGGCGGTCGCCAAATTGTAAACAATAGCGTTAGCGTTCACTGGTGTTTTGTCGGCGCTGCTTAGTGTGACAGATAAATTGGGGGGAGTCAGCCCGGTATTGTCATTGGTAGCCGATAATGATGGAACTATCGAACCGGTTGCCGTGACCTTGGTGTCGGTGTTAATAACGTTGTCCAGCTTAGAATCGTTGCCGGTAATGTTTAGGCTAAAATTGCTGCTGATAGTTTTTCCAGCTGCGACCTGGTGTTCGGTGGGCGTGAAAACCAGTGCGTTTAATTCTTTCTGCAAGTTGGCGGCTGAGGTGGCTGATAAGGTATAAATTGCCGCGCTGCCCGATATTTGCGGGCTTGACAAACCGGCGCCGCTTAATTTGCCATTAGCCGCTGTAAAGCTGATAGTGGCAGTATCTTTGTCGTGGCTGTCGCTGTCTGTGATGCTCACCGTACTAAATGGCTTAACGGTGACTGTATCGGCAATAACGGCGTTTTTGGTGAATCCGGTCAAGCTTATGGTATTGTCGCCGCTGACTATGACACTTTGTCCGTTGATGGCCGGGCTGTTGTTGCCGTCCCAATCGATCAAGGTAGATAAGCGATAACTGGTGATACCGTCACCCGCCACTGTGCCATTTTTATTGAATAGAGTGTCAATGGCTTTTTGATCGTTAGTCGATAGTTGGATAATTATACTGCTGTTGCTGGGATTGCCGTCGATAGTACTGCCGTTGGTTAGGGTATAGCTTACACCGCCGTTGCCTTTCAAGCTGAAATCGATAATCTGGTAGTCGGTGGCGTTGCTGGTTAGGTTGACGCCGGTTAAGGTCAGTTGGCCGTTAGCGGCGTTGTAGCTGACACTGCTGAGGCTGGGATAGCCGATGATATTAATTGCTTTGGTTTTAAGCGCCGCGCCGCTATCGCTATCCCAGTCGGCCATAGCGTTTAGATAGTAGGTTGTGCCTGGAGCGGGCCCGCTGCCGTTAGTGTTGACCTTGAAAAAACTATTAGCAGTCGCTTTGTCCGCGCTGCTTAAAGTGATATCAAAGCCATTGGCGGTTAGATTGTTGATGCTGTCATTGATATTGCTAAAGCTGTAACTGCCGGCAGTGTTACTGCTCACTGTAAAGTCGGCAAGTACTATGCCGTTGGCGCTGCCGTGATTATCCAAATTGGCGCCCGTCACGACGAAAGTGCCGGCGGCGGCATAGTAGCTTATCTGGCTGATAGTCGGTGCTGTGACGTTGCTTGCCGTAATGGCTTGCGTGGCAATCGCACCGGCTCCGTTAATCCAGCCGCCGACAGCGGTGAGATTGTAGGTAGTAACGCCATCGTTGGCTAGTGTGCCGTTTTGGTTGAGCAGGCCATTTATTGCCAGTTGGTCGATGCTGGAAAGCTGAATCACTGTGCTGAGCGATGAAGGTGAGCCGCTGATGGCGCTAGCACCGGTTAAGGTGTAGAGCTTACCTCCATCGCCTGTCAGGCTCAGGTCGGTAATGACATAATTATTTGTGTTGGTGGCAAGGTTGAAGCCGGTCAAGGTTAACTGGCCGTTGGCTGCATTGTAGTTAACGGCGCTGAGAATGGGGGCCGATGCTACGACTGCCTGAGTGCCGCCGGTTCCGTCAGAGGAAGTGCTAAAAATAAGATCGCTGTAGTTACCGTTCAATCCTAGTGTTTCCAATACTATACCGGCACTGGTGACTAGCAGCTGATTTGAGCTGTTGACAGTGGCTGCCGTCACCGTCATTCCAGAAAAGTCCAGCATAGAACCGCTCTGCAAAGTAAAGCCGGCATCGCTGTGGTTAATTATTAGCTCGCCGCCACTGGAAATAACTTCAGAACCACCACTATTGATAAAAGGTTGCACTGCCAGGCCGCCGCTGGAGACAACTTCATATCCACCGTTATTGATCAGTGTATGCGTTGCTATACCGCCGCTCAGAACAGTTTGTTTACCGCCGCTGTCGATGGTGGCATAGTCACTGCTACCACCCTGGGAAATGACTTCGAAGCCGCTATTTTTGATGATAGTTCCGCTAGCTGTGCCACCGCTCCAGACATCATCTTCACCACCGCTATTATCAGTGGTGCCGCCGGCAGTGCCTGAGCTTAAAATATACTCTAAGCCACCGCTGTTGATGGTGGCGTTTTGGGTGCCACCACCACTTTGGACATACTCGCTACCATCGCTATTGACCGTAGAGCCTCTGGCCAAACCACCGTTCAAAACATTATTTTGGCCACCGCTATTGATGATGTTGCCAATGGCTATGCCGCCGCTATAAATGAATTCGGTGCCGGCATTGTTGAGTATGATGTTATGGGTTACGCCACCGGAGGAGATGAATTCTTCGCCACCACTGTTGACCGTGCTGCCATAGGCTGTGCCGCCCGAGACAACTTCATAGCCGCCTGCGTTGATGATTGTGTCCAGAGCGGTGCCGTTGCTAAAGATACCGTCATAACCGCCATTACTGGCGATAGTGCTGCTGACTGAGCCGCCATAGACTGCTTCCCATCCGCCATCGGTAACGGCGGTGTTGCGAGCGACCCCTCCTTGATATATTCTTTCAAGGCCGCCATTGGCAACGGTAGTGCTGAGGGCGATGCCGCCGACAGAGATTGTTTCAGTGCCGCCACCATTGATGGTGGCGTCAATTACTGTGCCGCCACTCTGGAGATACTGATTGCCATGATTATAGACAGTTGTGCCACTAGCATAGCCGGCGTTCATGATATTTTCTACGCCACCACTTTTGATGCTGCCGCGGATGTCTGTGCCACCCGAGATGGTTTCGGTGCCACCGGTATTGATTGTGCTGCTAAAAGCTGTTCCTGCGTTGGTGATAGTTTCAATCCCTCCGCTATTGACTGTGGTGCTGCTGGCAATGCCGCCAGTGATTGCTTGCCTGCCGCCGTTGTTGACTGTCGTTATACTGGCTTTTCCGTTGATTTGGACATATTCCACCCCGCCGCTGTTCACAATAGCGGCGGTCGCTGTGCCGGCGCTAAAAACATTTTCAAAGCCGCCGTTGTTGATAATGGAGCCTTGGGCTGTGCCGCCACTTTGGATATTTTCGCTGCCGGCGGTCTTGATCATGGTGGCACTGGCGAAACCGGCGTTCATGACATTATCTTCGCCGCCACTGATAATGCTGCCAATGGCTAAACCGCCGCTATAGATGAACTCTGTGCCATTGTTGTTGACTACGATGTTATGGGTTGTACCGCCGCCGGAGATAAATTCCTCGCCGCCGCTGTTGATTGTGCTGCCATAGATTGTACCACCGGAAACAACTTCATAGCCCCCGTTGTTAATCGTGGTGCTGATGGCTATGCCGCTGTTAAAAATCCCATCGTAGCAACCATTATTAACGATTGTACCGCTGGTAGAGCCACCATAGACGGCTTCCCATCCTCCAATGCTGAGGGTAGTACCGCTGGCAGCGCCACCGAGAGCTATCATTTCTACGCCGCCGTTGGCAATTGTGCTGGTGGTGACTCCGCCGCTCGCGATGAGTTCTTCTCCGCCGCTGTTTATCGTGGTACCGATGGCCAAGCCACCAGAGGAAATGATTTGATTGCCGCTGTTGTTGATTACCGAATTGCCGGCTAAGCCGCCGCTAGAGATGAGCTCCGCGCCATTGTTGTTGACTATGATGTTTTGGCTTATGCCGCCGCTGGAGATAAATTCCTCGCCGCCACTATTGATTGTGCTGGCATGGGCTGTACCTCCGTTCTTGATGTTTTCCTCTCCGCCACTGTTGATGGTGGTACCAATGGCTAAGCCGCCGCTATAAATGAACTCCGCGCCATCGCTGTTGACTATGATGTTATGGGTTGTGCCACCTCCAGAAACAATCTCGTCACCACCGCTGTTGACCATGCTGCCATAGGCCGTGCCGCCGGAGATAACTTCATAGCCACCGGCGTTGATGGTGGTGTTAATAGCTGTGCCGATGCTGAAGATGTCGTCATAGCCGCCATTGTTGGCGATAATACCGCTGGCTGTGCCGCCATAGATAGCTTCTTGTCCCCCGCTGTTCAAGATGGTGCCGCTAGCTGAGCCGCCTTGAGCAACCGTTTCAAGGCCGCCGCTGAAAACAGTCGTACCGATGGATCTACCGCTGGTGGAGATAGTTTCGGTGCCGCCACTCATAACGGTGGTGCTATTAGCTGTGCCGCCACTCTGAATATATTGCTTGCCATTGTTATGGATTGCGGCGCTGTTGGCGTAACCGGCGTTCATGACAGTTTCCACGCCACCACTGTTGATGGTAGTGTTATTAGCAATGCCGGTGCTATAAATAAATTCGTTGCCGCCGGTGTTGATTATAGCGTTGATGGCGGTACCGCCCGAGATAGTTTCAGTGCCACCGGTATTAATCGTGGCGCTAAAAGCTGTGCCTGAGTTGGCGATGGTTTCAGATCCGCCGCTATTGACGGTGGTGCCGCTGGTAATGCCACCGGTAATAGCTTGCCTGCCGCCGTTGTTGACTGTCGTTACACTGGCTTTTCCGCCGTTGTGGACATATTCCACGCCGCCGCTGTTGATAATCGAACCTAGGGCGGTGCCGCCACTCTGGATATTTTCGCTGCCGGCGGCCTTGATCGTGGTCGCGCTGGCGAAACCGGCGTTCATGACATTATCTTCGCCGCCACTGATAATGCTGCCAATGGCTAAACCACCGCTATAGATGAACTCTGTGCCAGAGATTTTGACTACGATGTTATGAGTTGTGCCGCCGCCGGAGATAAATTCCTCGCCGCCGCTGTTGATCGTGCCGCCATAGACTGTGCCGCCCGAGACAGCTTCATAGCCCCCGTTGTTGATGGTGGTGTTGATGGCTATGCCGCTGTTAAAGATCTTATCGTAGCCGCCAATGTTGACAATCGTACCGCTGACAGAGCCGCCGTCGACGGCTTCCGCTCCCCCGGCATTGAGGGTGATGCCACTGGCTGCGCCACCGAGAGCTATCATTTCTACGCCGCCGTTGGCAGCCGTGCTGCCGGTAGCTGTACCGCCGCTCGCGACGAGTTCTTCTCCGCCACTGTTTATCGTGGTGCCGATAGCTAAACCGCCATAGGAAATGATTTGATTTCCACTATTGTTGATTACCGAGTTGCTGGCTAAGCCGCCACTATAGATAAACTCCGCACCATCGTTGTTGACTACGATATTATGGGTTGTGCCGCCGCCGGAGATAAATTCCTCGCCTCCGCTGTTGACAGTGCTGCCATAGGCTGTGCCGCCGGAGACAACTTCATAACCCCCGTTGTTGATCGTGGTATTGATGGCTATGCCGCTGTTAAAGATACCATCGTAGCTACCATTGTTGACAATCGTACTGCTGGCAGAGCCGCCATAGACGGCTTCCCATCCTCCTGCAATGACGGTTGTGCTGTGGGCGGAGCCACCGAAAGCGACCATTTCTACGCCGCCGTTGGTCGCGGTGCTGCCTGTTGTTGTGCCGCCACTGGCGACGAGTTCCTCGCCACCGCTGTTGATTGCCGTACCGATGGCTAAACCACCATAAGAGATGGTTTGGTTGCCGTTGTTATTGATCACCGTGTTGCTGGCTATGCCACCATTAGCGATGTTGACACTGCCGCCATTAACCGTGGTATTGATCGCCTTGCCACCACTTTCAATGTTCGCAATATCGCCGGTGTTTAGTGTTATTCCTTTGCGGTTTGCTGATATGTTATAGGTCGTCATGCGCTGTGTTTCTCGGTTGCGATTTTTTGATCAAGCTATTAACTTGTTTTTTAAGGCTGTTGGTATGCACAGTGCGGCTAGGGAGTTTTACCGTGCCGTGATTTGAGAAATGCCCACAGCTTCGCGCAATGTTTGGATAAAAGGGGCGCTGATTGCCCTGGCTTTTTCTGCCCCCTCCTGTAATTGTTGTTCGATATGCTCTGGTGCTCCCAGCAAAGCCTCATAGCGTTCTCTAGCCGGTGTGAGTTCTTCGTTGATTTTTTCAAATAAAATTTGTTTCATCTCGCCCCACCCGATACCGTCAGCATAGCGAATCCGAATGGTCTCAATTTCGTGGTTATTGGCGAAAGCTTGATAAATGCCGAATAGGGTGCAGTCTTCGGTACTTTTAGGTTGGCCAGGCTCCAAAGAATTGGTTTTGATTTTATTGATTAACTTACGGAGTTTTTTCTCCGGTTCAAATAAAGGGATGGTGTTGTTGTAACTTTTGCTCATTTTACGTCCATCCAGGCCCAGCAAAGTTGCGGCATTATCGTCCAATACAGCTTCCGGCAGCACAAAGTGTTCGCCATAAATATGGTTAAAACGGTTGGCAATATCCCGGGCCATTTCGATATGCTGAATCTGATCTTTGCCTACAGGTACTTTATTAGCGTTGAACATTAAAATGTCAGCCGCCATCAGTATCGGGTAGCTAAATAAGCCCATGGTTATACCTTTGTCGGGGTCGGTGCCGACGGTTTCTTCGTTTTCTGCTACAGCCGCTTTATAGGCGTGTGCGCGATTCATCAAGCCTTTGGCTGTTACGCAAGTCAGCATCCAGGTTAGTTCCAGAATTTCAGGTACGTCAGATTGGCGATAAAATACAGCATTGGAGGTATCCAATCCCAACGCTAGCCAGGTGGCGGCAATTTCCAAGCTAGATTGTTTGACTCTGGCTGGATCATTACACTTTATCAAAGCGTGGTAGTCGGCCAAAAAGTAAAAGGGTCTGACATTTTCATTTTTGCTAGCGTTGATGGCGGGGCGAATGGCGCCGGCATAATTTCCTAAATGTGGAGTACCCGTAGTGGTGATGCCGGTAAGAACGATAGATTTGCTCATGCTGATACCTGATGTTGCTGTATTGGTCTGTGGAAATTCGTTGGCTATTCTACAGTAGGGTGGTTTTTTACAGAAATTGCTTGAGCAAAATTTGCGGTAAATGAATCGAAAACTGTTGATTAATTATTGGGGAGTTGGGTGGCTACAGCGGACAAATAATTAAACTGTGTTATTTCACATAAAAAAAACATGTGAAATGCCATATTTTAAAGGGGTTTTTAATGAAAAATTAAGAAAACAACAGCAATATCAGTCTGTTATTTTATGGCATCCTTTGTGCTTCAGCCTAGTTCAGATTCAATATCAAAATTCTGTTGGAGATCCTAAAAATGGCTAAAGAATTGATGATTTCAAGTTATGAAGTAGCAACGGAACACAGTAACACCGGCGCCTTAATTTTGGGAGCGGGTTTAGCCTTAACCTCTATGATTTTGTTGCCTGCTTTTGCGGTGCGATTGGGAATGAGTGCAAGTTTGACTGGCGCCTTAAGGATTGCGTTGATGAAGGCTTCTAGTCGGGCTGTCGCGTTGAAGTGAGATTTGCGGGTTTTTATTTCAGTTTAACCCGTGCCTTCAGTCTATATTGGCTGTTGGAGGCGTTCAACAGTACTGTTTTCTGGTTGGTTGGTTTCAGGTTTAGCGTCATGCCGTTCATGCTTGTTTTTCTAGGCATGATAAAGCTTTTTTGATAACTAAGGAGCGGTCAACTGCGATTGTAGAGCCATCCCGCTGGCTGGATCGGCTGGTAAATATACGGTTTCCATAAAAGTTGGTAGCAGGGCGTAAGTGTCTGTTGCTGCCTGAATTAAGGTGGTGTCTGCCTTATTAGAGTATCAACTTTATCCGGCCGACAATACGCAAGAAGAATTGCAATCCAAAATGGCAACGGAAGTTGGATTGAAATACAGAAAACTATCGTCTTGGTATAAGGAGAAGTATTTTGCTGGAAAACTGAGGTGTTTTCCTTTGTTTTTAAACGTTTGTGTTGAGAATTATTGTTGTTTTGTTTGTTTACATGGTTATAATCATAGTTCGTGAGGATATTTAAAGTATGTGGGCTGAGTGCAATGAGTGACAAGAAAAAAGAATGCGATCTTTGTGGATTGGCTGTTGAAATTGAAGGATTTCAACTACAGACCATAGAAGGCGAAAAGCGTTTTTGTTGCGAAGGATGCAAGGGGATTTACCATATGCTGCACGAAGAGCAAATCCTAGAGGAAACGGCTGAAAAGCCAAAAAACAAATGAGACAGGCAGGGGCATATGACGCATAAACACGATTTAGCAACAGGCAAACAAGTGTTGACTGGTACTTTGGCATCGGCAACCGCTAGCAACGGAGGAAAAATTATCAGTAGGGCAGCTAAACATCCTCTTTTAGTCTTTGGTTTGGGCGTAGTTGCCGGCTATTTTGTTTATAAATACAGAAAAGAAATTATTTCTAAAGCCACTAAGACTATAGATGCCGGCAAAGATTTTGTATTGCATCAAAAGGAGAATTTGGAAGACATTGTTGCAGAAGCAAAAGAAAATAAGTGATTCCTTATCAAGGAAACGGCTGCTGAGGTTTAAATTCTTAAATGCCTCATGATGGGCAAGACTGTATTCATATTGCCCGTTTTCTTTATCTGGTGTGTTGACTATGGCTATTCAAAAACAATTTGTCTTGCGTTATCGGGATGAAGGACATATACGGTTTCAAATACCCTCTAAATTATGCGAGGCGGTTGTTGCCAAGCGGCTAAGCGATCAAATTGCGGCAATAGACGGTGTTTATTCAGTTGGGCTGTATAGAGGCCAACAAAAACTTGCCATTCGCTATAACGAGAGCATCTTAGATTTTAAATCGCTGGCGCAACGGCTATTCAATTTATTGGCAGGATTAGAGCAAGAAGGCTGGTTTGCAGAAAATGCCATTGTTGAATCCGGTAGTCATCGAGTTGTCAAGAAAATCAAACAAAGCCAAGTTTCGCATTGGCTTGGCGAAAAATATCAAGCAGCTAAAGAAACGGTTCAAGCTGCAAAACTGTTAGGCAAATTGAGCAGCAAAGGCCCGACAGCTTTAATAAAAGATCCAGAAAAAGCGGTGATAGATTTTTTGAATGATGTGCTGGTGTTGTATCTGATTAAAATTCATTGGACGCGGATTACACAAGAATGGTTAGTCAGACCGTTTGTATACCGATACGAATGGATGGCTGTTTTCTATTTGTTTTTTTTATTGGTGAGATCGCGTAGAAAAAAATAATCTTTCCTTTTCTTCGCCCGCTTCAGCCTGTTGCAATGCGGACGACCTTGACCTGCGACTTTGATAAAAATGGTTAAAGACAGCCTGAATTACAAAAACTTTCGCCTTGAGCATCAGTTGGAAAATCGCTTACGCATAGTCACCACTGTGCTGGTCGATGATCCTGAACGTGGCTATATTTTTGAAATCCTACTAAAAAAACGGCCGGAAATTATCAGAGTGCGTTCGGTATTTTCGATTGGTTCGGTCGTTATCGAATTTGATTCCAGTCGTTTGCCAAAAAAGAATTTATTGATTTTGTTGGATGCGGTGTTGGGTAATATTGCTCAAAAACAACAGGAAGTCAGATCAACCCGAAAAAAAGAATTTAACGGTGTTCTACAGGAGATCGATTTGGCCGTGGAAGGCATGAGTTGTGCTTCATGTGCTTTGTTGATCGAGATGGTGCTGAATCGCGATGAGCGGGTTAAGACGGCAAGCGTTAACTTTGCAACCCAGACTTTATCCGTTCGCGGAGAATTGACTAAAAACGATGTAATTGAAAAAATTGAGCATCTAGGCTATAGCGCTTTGCTGATTGATACCTTGTCGCAAAGGAAGAAACTCATCGAAAAGGAGAAGTCTCGAATTGATGCAGCCCGGCGTCGATTTGTATGGGCAGGGCTATTGACCATACCCGTGGTTACGGTGGCGATGACTATGAGCGCGCCCAGCTATCTAAAATGGTTACAGTTCGTACTGACGACCCAGGTGGTGTTTGGTACCGGGAGACAGTTTTTCGTTAAGGCCTATCGATTAGCCAAACAGCGCACCGCGAATATGGATAGCCTGATTGCCTTGGGGGTGGGGGCCGCCTATGGCTATAGTCTTCCCGCCTTATTTTTCCGGCGCGGGCATGTGTATTTTGAAGCGGCAGCGGCGATTATTACCTTTGTACTATTAGGTCGTTATTTGGAAGAAAGCGCCAAAGGACAGGCCGGCGAAGCAATTCGAAAATTAGTAGATTTACAACCGCAAACAGCAACTGTGTTAAGAGATGGGCAGGAATTGCTGCTGGATGTTGATGAAGTTCAGGTTGAGGATTTGCTGCTGGTGCGGCCCGGCGAAAAGATTCCTACTGATGGTTTGGTGGTTTTTGGAATTTCCACGGTTGATGAGGCCATGGTGACCGGTGAAAGTATGCCGGTGGTTAAAACGATTGGGCATAGCGTTATTGGCGGATGCGTCAATGGTAATGGCGTATTGCATGTTAAAGCAACCGCAGTCGGCATGAATACAGTGCTGGCGGGTATTGTGCATATGGTGGATCAGGCACAGGCGGCAAAATTGCCTATCCAAAAGCAGGTCGATAAGATTTCGGCGGTGTTTGTACCGGCGGTGATGGGCGTTTCGGCGCTCACCTTGGTGGGGTGGTTGTTAGTAGGTGCGCCATTCGCATTTGCATTTGGCAATGCGATTACCGTGCTGTTGATCGCATGTCCTTGTGCGTTAGGTTTAGCTACCCCGGCAGCGATCATGGTCGGTACTGGTCAGGCGGCTAAAAAAGGGGTTTATATTCGCAATGGCGAAAGTTTGGAAGTGGCCAGTAAACTGAATGCGATTGTTTTTGATAAAACCGGTACCATTACAGAAGGCAAGCCTAAAGTTATTGATTTATTTAGGTTAACAAGTCTGGATGAAGCTCGGCTAATTATGTTGGCGGCATCGGCAGAAAACAATTCCGAACATTTTCTGGGTAAGGCTATCGTCGAGTATGCGCGTGATTTGGGGGTTACCCCGCAAGATTGTAGTTATTTTTTCAGTGAGACCGGGCGGGGTATCCGTGCCGAGGTTGCAGGGCATAGACTATTAATGGGTAATCGCGAATGGCTGGAAAGTCAGCAAATTCAGCTTACGAAGCTGACGATACCGGCCGATGATTTTGCCGCGCAAGGCAAAACACCCGTCTATATGGCGATAGACGGTGAAGAAGCGGCGATATTTGCGATAGCCGATAAACCACGCCCTGAAGCGGCTGCGGCAATTGCCAGGCTCAATGGCTTAGGCATCAAAACCATGATGGTGACTGGCGATACCGCTAAAACTGCCAATTATATCGCTACACAAGTTGGCATTGTGGATGTTATTGCTAATGTCAGACCCGATGAAAAGTTGGTTATTATTAGACGACTGCAGACGGAAGGCTATTTGGTTGGAATGATAGGCGACGGTATCAATGACTCACCAGCCTTGGCTGCGGCCAATGTGGGCTTTGCTATCGGTGGCGGTGCGGATATTGCTATCGAATCGGCAGATCTTACGTTAGTACAGGGGGACATCAGCAAAGTGACCGAAACCATAGAGCTTAGTGCTTTTACCATTCATGTTATTAAACAGAATCTGTTTTGGGCTTTCGGCTACAACACTGTCGCTATACCGGTGGCCGCGCTAGGCAAGCTCAATCCAATGATCGCAGCGGCAGCCATGGCCTTAAGCTCGGTATCGGTTATCGTCAATTCACTCAGGTTGAGCAAATAGATGGAACATGATATGGAAGGCATGAGCCATATGGATCATGCTATGCATGGTATGGCAGAAATAGCCACGACTACCGGTTTTGATTATACCCTGGCTTTTGCGGCGGGTTTCCTTGGCAGCGGTCATTGTCTTGGCATGTGTGGCGCACTGGTATCGGGATATTTCATGAATTCAGGGAAGACTAAAAGCGTATTGCCGTATATTGCTTATCAGTTTTCCCGAATTAGCGTGTATGGTTTGGTTGGGATGTCGGCTGCCGCGTTGGGCGTGGTATTAGTATCGAGTGGTCTGTTTGGCAAAATGCAGAGTATTTTGCAAATGTTGATTGGCTGCGTGGTGATAGTATTAGCGATGGGGATTTTAGGCTGGATACCCTGGCAAGGTACAATTAGGTTGATTTCCAGGCAGGGTCTGCGTACCGGTTATGCGACGGCCAAGCAAAAAGGGCCGGTGCTAGGTGCCATGTTGGCCGGTCTATTAAACGGTTTGATGCCTTGTCCGCTGACTTTTGCCATGGCTGTAAAAGCAACGGCGGCGCACTCATTATGGGAAGGTGGCTTACTGATGCTGGCATTTGGCGCCGGCACCTTGCCGATGATGTTGTTCGTCAGTGTCGCTTTTGGCAAAATCAGCAGCAGGCTGCGGGGATTGATGCTTAAAACCGCAGCATTAATCATGATAGCGATGGGGTGCAATACTTTTTATAAAGGGTTGAGCTTTTATCTGCACCAGAGTTTTAGTCATAGCGTCTTTCTAGGCCTGTTGCAAAACAAATTAGATGGCATTGTTGTTTTTCTTGGAAATCTGTTGGCGTTTATCTCAGATATGATCAGTAATGTTCATGGATTGTGATTCTGCTTAGTTGGCATGTCGATTTACTGATACTGGTCACGCCGTTCAATATGTTCTATTTTAACTGGATGGTTGAAATGCCGATAGTCTTTTAGTTGGGTTGGTGAATGATCTCGTGATGGTGTAAAGGGCGAGAAAACCAATAGCCTTGAAAGCCGTTGCAACCTGATTTGATTAAATGATCGTTTTGCGCTTTATTTTCTACGCCCTCAGCAATAATATCTATCTGAAAGTGTTTGGCCATAGAGAGTATGGAGTTGACTATCACCGCATCGCTGGCGTTATTGGCAATGTCCTTGATAAAGGATGGGTCTATTTTTAGTTGGTCGATAGGTAATTTTTTTAAATAAGCCAAAGATGAATAGCCGGTGCCGAAATCATCAAGTGCAAATTTTACCCCCCATGCTTTTAAGGTACTCATTTTGGTGATGATAGTATCAATATTGTAAGCAGTCAGGTTTTCTGTGACCTCGAAAGTAATCTTTGCCGGATCAATGGCTGTGGACTTAAATATTGCCAGTACCATGTCAATGAAATTGTGGTGATTGAATTGAGATGGGCTGATATTGATTGATAGCATAGGCACGTTTTTACCTTGCCGCAGCCACTCAGCGAGTTGCGAGCAGGCCAAATAGATAATTTTTTCACCCATTTCCACCATGGTGCCGGTTTCCTCTGCCAATGTAATGAAATCGGCCGGCATGATTAGGCCTTTCTCTGGGTGTTCCCAGCGGGCTAGCGCTTCATAGCCCAGCAATTGCAAATGCTGGTCGAATTGAGGTTGATAAACCAACTCAATCTGGTTGCTCTTAATGGCCGTTCGCAATTCAACTTCAAACGACAAGCGAAGTTCTGGGTTTCCCCGCATGGATGGGTCGTAAAACGTATAAGTATTTTTCCCTTGTTTTTTTGATATATACATTGCTATATCAGCCTGTTTTAGCGCTTGTTCCGCTGTTTCGGCAAATGGATGGAAAAAAGTAATGCCAAAGCTGGCGGATACCTGTAAGCTTTGCCGCTCTATCAAGAATGGGGTGTTCAGCATTTGCAGTATTTTTCTGATGACACCAATAGCGGCCGTAGTTCGATCCAGATTTTCCGATAGGTTGGTCAGTAAAATTACAAACTCGTCGCCACCCAATCGAGCAAAAACATCTTCTTTACGTAAGCATTGGCTGATTCGTTTGGAGAGTTCGATCAGCAGATGATCGCCGGCTTTGTGCCCCAGTGTGTCGTTAACTTTTTTAAAATCATCTAGATCGAAAAAAAGTAGGATGCCAGTGCGACCGGAGCGACGTGCAGCGGAAATTTCTGCAGCAAGACGATCCTCTAAAGCTCTGCGATTTAACAAACCGGTTAACACATCGGAATGCGCCAATTTCCATAATTCGTTTTCAGTGGTTTTCAAAGTCATGATGTCACTGAAGACCGAAATGTAATTGGTTATTTCGCCATCCGTATTTTTAAGGACGTTTACTGACTGCCAAGTCGGGTAGATTTCACCGTTTTTTCGTTTTTGCCATATTTCCCCTTCCCAGCAACCCTTTACGCATAATTGTTCCGATAAACAATGAAAAAATATAGAGTTATGCCGGGTTGATGCCAGTGTTCGGGGATTTAGGCCGCCAATCTCCTCAAGGCTGAAACCAGTGATGCGGGTAAAGGCCGGATTAATGTGAATAATTTCATTGTTTGCATCTGTGATCATCATCGCGTTTGATGATGCTTCAAAAAAATGCTGATAAAGGTTGGTGTTCATGTCAGGATAAACGTTTTTTCAATAATGCGGATGAGGTTTTTATTCTTGAGCAGTCTCAAAGTATATTATCAAGCTTAGGCTGTAGCGGCTAAGCACGACAATCAGAACGTTCAGATAGGATGCAAACGATAGGTATTATCTTTTAATGGTATTAAGCTGGCAAGGCAATCAGGCTGTTTTGATGATGGTTTAAATATTTTTCCTTATTAATCATTATGTTAAATATTCTATAAGCGTATTAAAAAAATATCTGTAAAATGAATGCTTGAAATGTTTGTACAGCATGGTAACTTTAAGCTCCCAGCATAATAATAATTAGTTTTTTGAGAGGACACATCACATGAGTATTGATGAAAATATCAACGAAAATGAAACGCCAAAACCAAGTGAAGCGGCAAAGCAGCCCGAATCCAACGCACCAGAAGTAGGTTCCGACTTAGGAGCCGCTAAAGTTTCTTCTGCAGGAACAGCAGAGAGTTCCGGCGGTAATTTGTTAGTCAGTTTTCTGGCCTTAAAAGACTCGAATCCCAAAGTATTCTTTGGCGCCATCGGTACGGTCGTAGTGCTATTGATTGTTTTATTTACAACCGGTGGTTCGGATTCAAAATTACCTGTTCATCAGGCTAAACCCGTTGTTATCGGGCAAAATTATGTGTTGAAAGGCGCCAATGCCTATGATCAGCAGGCAACTATCCGTTTGGTGGCTGTGCCGGGCTCTATGGCGGCTTATGACGACACCGAAGAAAATGATCGTGATGGCGGCTGCAAGCATATTAAAAACGGTACACCAGTCAAAGTTGTGCAGTCACAGGATGCTTACGGCAAGAAAGATGTATTTGTTGAAGTTGAAATGTTGGAAGGCGAATGTGAAGGGAAAAAAGGCTGGGCATTAGCAATAAATTTGCAATAAATGTTGACAGGTTAAAAAAATCATCTATAATACACAAATAGATTGCAACGCGGGAATAGCTCAGTGGTAGAGCACAACCTTGCCAAGGTTGGGGTCGCGAGTTCGAATCTCGTTTCCCGCTCCAAAATTTAAAAAAGCCGCGCAGTCGTCGCGGCTTTTTTATTTATCCAAAGGCTGCGTAGCAAAATGGTTATGCAGCGGCCTGCAAAGCCGTATACACCAGTTCGATTCTGGTCGCAGCCTCCATTAGGCATAAAATGATTTAATACAGTTCGAAAAAATCCAAAAACCCGCAAGCCGTTTAGCTTAGCGGGTTTTTTATTGCCGGTCTTTTGGGGTAGCTGTTGAAATCCGGGGATGCATGGGGGTATATTGGGCGTAAAATTTGGAGATTTATCATGCATGCTGAAAAATTGTTCTTAAAAACAGATGCGCAAGGCTGGATAACCGGTTTACCGCAATTTGAACCTAACCAGGATGTTGAACTCATTGTATTATTCTCCACAAAGAAAGTAATAACAAACAAACCGGTCATTCGGACGCCGCCAGCGGAATTATCCGGCAAAATTAAAATTTTAGCCGACATCATCGCCCCGGTGGTTGATGAGAATGAGTGGGATGCTCTGCAATGAATTTGCTTTTGGATACGCATATTTGGTTGTGGTGGATTAACCAGGATAATCAACTTTCCGACAAGCATAAGAACCAGATTGCCGAAGCCAAAAATGTGTTTGTTTCATCGGTTTCTTGTTGGGAGTTGGTCATGCTGCATCAACGTCAACGCATTGACTTGTCAGGCGATTTTGAAGATTGGTTTAGCATTGCATTGGCTGGTGCAAATATTGTTTGTTTGCCTATCACAGCGGCGATTGCGATTAAATCCGCTTGTTTGGATTTTCATCATCGCGACCCGGCAGATCGATTTATTATTGCAACGTCTTTGGTAAATGATTGCCATTTGATGAGTTTCGATGATAAGTTTTTGCTTTATCCTGAATTGGAAGCTCGATTGTTGGGCAAGGTTTAGTTAAAGAAATTACATGAATTAAGGAAAACGGGAATGATCACGATTGTACGATAACTCTAATTAGTGTGGTCTACCCCTGTTTTCACTGGTTAGTGTGTCAAATTGAAAGCCATATTTTAAACTGGCCACTACTGACCTCTTGCGTACCCCGTGTGAGCAAAACTGGTTGTATATTGTCGGAAATGATAAAATAAAAAAAATGACAAAGGCACTCAATATTGATTTATTCAAACCACTACATCGGGTACCGCAATTGTATTCGATACCCCGATTGAAGGCGAATGCGTATGAAACAAATGCAAATCCTGGTTTTTTGGAATTTTTCGCCGGTAGCGGTTTGGCTGCACAAGGCTTAAAACCGTACTTCAGAACCGTTTGGGCGAATGATATTTGCAGCAAAAAAGCTAATGTTTACATAGCAAATCATGGTGCGAAATATTTCCATTTAGGTTCGATTGCCGATGTGAAGGGTGCTACACTTCCCAATGCTTCGCTAGCTTGGGCTTCATTTCCTTGCCAAGACCTTTCCCTCGCCGGTCAAAATGGAGGTATTCACGCAGCAAGAAGTGGGTTGGTGTGGGAATGGCTGCGGATAATGGATGATATGCCATTACGTCCCTCTGTTTTAATCGCGGAGAATGTCGCTGGTCTTGTATCAATTGCAGGAGGTAGTCACTACCATGCCCTTCACCAAGCTTTGCTTCAGCGCAGTTATAAGGTGGGCGCTATATTAATTAACGCGTCACTATGGGTACCTCAATCCCGACCTCGTGTTTTCATTGTTGCAGTTCGAGCGAATTCACCGATTCCTTCAGAATTGGTCGATATTTCACCGAACTGGCTTCATCCCTCTTCAGTTCGGAAAGCCGCAGAGGGGCTTGATAGCTGGCTTTGGTGGAAACTTCCGAAACCACCGATCCGCAAACAAAATCTATCGGATATTATCGAATGGAATGCCGACTATGCCGACGCTATAACCGATGCACGAAATATCTCTCTAATTTCTCCCAAGCATCTAACACTTTTAAACGAATTACAGATTTCAAAACCGTTTGTTGCGCCCGGCTATAAACGTATGCGGAACGGAAATCAGGTTCTTGAATTGCGTTTTGACGATGTGTCCGGTTGTTTGAGAACACCACGCGGAGGCAGCAGCAGACAAATTATCGTCATTAAAGAAAATGACAAGCTTAAAAGCCGCTTGCTAACAGTTCGAGAAGCAGCGCGCCTGATGGGCGCACCCGAAACATACATAATACCCGGCAGTTATAACGACGGCTATAAGGCGATGGGCGATGCCGTTGTCGTTCCTATCGTTGATTGGCTTGCCAGGCATTTGCTTTTACCTCTTGTGAAAGCAAACGAATAGCTAAGCTGATATAACACGATAGAATAAATCTCTGCTTAAAGTCGTCAAATTCTGAGTTTTATTTTGAGCTACTTCGCCAGTAGATCTTCTATAGTGGTTGTAGTGATTAATTAGAAATTTTATCTTAAATACCGCAAAATACTGTAAGCTAGGTTAGTAGATTTTTGTCTTGTCAATTATGTTAAAAATACTCGTCTTCTTTGGAGAAAGTCATGACTAATGGGTTTTATGCTCGACTTCGAGAAAGCCGTTCAGACGATGATGCGCTATCTGCGTGTATTGATAGAGTTGTCAACCAGTTAGAAGATACATCTACAACTAGCGACAAACCAGGAATGCTTTTAGGCAAAATCCAGTCGGGAAAAACCCGTGCTTTTGTTGGTGTAATAGCCCACGCTTTTGATCATGGATTTAATATCGCCGTCGTTTTAACTAAAGGAACTGAAACATTATCAGCCCAAACTGTAGCTCGTTTAACAGGCGACTTTAGAGAATTTATCGACGAAGATGAGTTTCTCGTCTTTGATATTATGCAACTGCCCGGAAAACTGACTAAAAGTGAACTGAGGCGAAAGTTAGTCATTGTGGCAAAAAAACAGACTGATAACTTACGCCGATTAATCAACTTTTATGCAGAAGAATATCCTGAATTAAAAGGTAAAAATACCCTCTTAATTGATGATGAAGCCGATCTTGCAAGTGTACGTTTCGTTTCCAAAAGAAACCAAGTCGAAATAGAGCAAGGAAAAATTGCTAGTCAAATGGACGATTTGCGCCAGATAGTTGCTAAAATTGCCTTTCTTCAGGTTACGGCGACTCCATATTCACTTTATTTACAACCAGAAAGTTATGAATTGGATCAATTGGACGACGATACTAATTTCGTTTTTAAGCCTAAAAAGCCTGCATTCACTGAGCTTCTACCAATACACGATGGCTACGTAGGGGGAGATGACTACTTTGTGGCTGATGATCCAAATGATCCACGCTCATATCTTTTCGTCGAGGTGCAGGGAGAGGAACAAGACGCTCTCAGAAGAGCGGATCAGAGGCGCATACGTAAGGATCGTGTACTAGAGTCAACAAATACGAGAGGATTAGTTCGAGCAATTGTTACTTTTGTTGCTGGAGTTTGCATTCGACGCTGGCAACAAAAAGAAGCGGGTGAGAAAAAGCGTAAATACGCAATGATTATCCACAATGATACACAAAGAAGTGCACATGCGTGGCAAAACCAAGTTATTGAATGGATTTTCGATGAACTAATGGAAACTGCATCTACTTTGCCGAAAAACCTTAATTCACTTTTTGAATCTACTTTTAAGGATTTGAGCTCATCTATTCATGCTGATAGTGGGTGTATTCCGTCAAGCGAAGAGGCATTTGAAATGTTTCTTGATGCGCTTCAGAGTGGCGACATAGTTCGTGAGACTGTGAATTCTGATAGAGATGTAATGGCGCTGCTAGATGAGAAAGCAGAGCTGAAATTAAGAACGCCTTTCAACATATTTGTTGGAGGGAACATTCTTGACCGTGGAATTACCATCAAAAACTTGATCGTTTTTTACTACGGGCGGAATCCTCGGACGATGCAGGCAGACACAGTCTTGCAGCACTCACGAATGTATGGAAATCGTGACCGCCGTGATTTGGCCGTAACGCGTTTTTACACTTCACAAAATGTATATGACCGCCTTTTTACAATCAATGAGTTTGAAAATGCTCTACGACATGCGTTTGAGAACGGCAGTCATGAGCAAGGAGTTGTGTTCATTCAATCTGATGCTAGAAACAGGGTTCGTCCGTGTGCGCCTAACAAGTTGCTTCTGAGCAATGTCATAGCCGTTAGACCAAATGGTTTCTACTTGCCTACTGGTTTTAATACGCGCTCTGGTCACAAAATGGAGAAAGCGCAAACATTATTAGAAACCCTAATTCCAAATGTTATCCGAGACAAAAAAGAATTTATAGAAATTGATCGTGAGCAAGCTCTGAATATTATTTCCACCATAGAAGAAACTTTAGAATTTGAGGATAATGAATTTGACTGGAATGCAATGCGCGGCCTTATCGATTACTATTCAAATGTTAGGGAAGACAGCGACGGTAAAATCCTCTTGTTAGCTGAAACTGGAAGAAAACTTTCGCGAGAAGCGTCTGGAGATAAATCAGGACTATCAATTCTAGGCGGTGGTCATATTCGCGATATTGTACGCAATTCAAATCGATCAAAACCAGTCGTCATTCTCCTCCAGCAAGAAGGCACAAAAGAGTTAGGCTGGTCTGGTTATAAGTTTTGGTGGCCAATATTAGCGGCACCAAGCACAGTTGAACCTTGCGTTTTTGCAACCAAGGTCGCAACTCAATAGGGTTTGGCCAAATGGTTTACAGTTGCCAAAATTCTTGATGGTGCTATCGGTTTAGCAAGGATTGCATCGACACGACGACGAGCAGTCTTTAGCTAAAAAATCCAGTGTTTAGCCTTGTTAAAACAACAGCTTGCCTCATGATTCTTCAAAAACTTATTGATTTTAACCACAGGATCGGTCTCGTCAAAGAGATGATGAAAGCCAGTTTACGTTTCGATATGAGCTGATCCGTTGGCGGACAATCTTTCCCGCGAGCAACGCTCAATGGCGATGCGAAAAGTGAAGGCGAAAAACACATCTCCAGAAATCGCAGTCAGACATTTACTTCGAGCTGCTGGAGAAACGGGATATCGCCTTCATCGCCAAGATTTGCCGGGTAAGCCTGATATTACCTTTATCGGTAGGAAATTAGTCATTTTTGTTCATGGCTGCTTCTGGCATGGCCATGATTGTGATCGTGGCAAGCGAATTCCAAAGACAAACCGCCAGTATTGGAGTAAGCGCTTAATAAAGCACGTACTCCCCCTATCCGGCCAAATTCGGATTTTTAAAATTCCACGGCAATAAAGCTTCAATTTTTTCAACCGTATCTGCATAAGGCAATGCCTTGAGCACCTGGGTTA